>Ga0187867_10003538_pt1 | contig 12428 bp, 9 predicted proteins | sample June2016WEW_13_1_FD_132976 | JGI IMG/M metagenome (GOLD analysis project Ga0187867, IMG submission 132976) | Peatland microbial communities from SPRUCE experiment site at the Marcell Experimental Forest, Minnesota, USA - June2016WEW_13_10 | ecosystem: Environmental > Terrestrial > Soil >... | reverse complement strand
TTAGATCAGGTGTGGTGATTATCAATGGTCGAGAATATCCAGCAAAAGAGATTATTCCGCAATCAGTCCAGAATTTGCTCCAAAAACTTGGTTCAGGTCACTAATTTGAGAAACTCAGGTGAATTGGGTTACTGCTTCCTCCAGCTTATCCTCCTCCTCATAGAAGACTCCCAGGTTATAATGAGCTTCGGCATGGTTGGGGTTGATACGGATCGCCTCATTGAATTGGGTGATTGCTACCTCCAGCTTATCTTGGCCCAAGTAGATGACTCCCAGGTTGTAATGAGCATCGGCAAGGTTGGGGTTGATGCGGTTCGCCTCTTTATATTCTATTATTGCTTCTTTGAGCTTACCTTGCTGTCCATAGATGGTTCCCAAGTTGCAATGGGCACCGGCAAAGTTGGGGTTGCTACAGATTGCCTCTTTATATTCTATTGTTGCTTCCTCCAACTTAGTTAGGTCTCGATAGAGATTACCCAGATTGAAGTGGGCCCCAGCGAAATTTGGCTTGAGGTTCACAGATTGTTTTAGACAGACAATTGCATCATCGTAATATCCTAGTTTATATAAAGATGACCCCTTGTTGCTCAATTCCTCGGCTTCCAGGGCCTTTCCTTCAGGCACTTCAACCACTGCCTTGGTCAACTGATAATATAGAGGCGTGAGTGCTTTCTCCAGGTCATTGAAATCCTGGTATCTTCTGGCAGGATCTTTTTCCAAGCATTTCATAATTATTCGCTTGAGCTGTTCATCTGTTTCCGGAATCCCTGGTATAGAGTTGAGATGGCACTCCTTGTATTTCTTCGGATTCTCGGCTGTAAATGGCAATCGCCCGGTGACCATTTGGTAAAGCACGCCGCCAAAACTGTAGATATCCGACCTTGTATCTATTTCCTCTGAATTGATCCATTGCTCTGGGGACATGTAAGCCGGCGTACCGACGATGCCTCCCTTTTCCAGTTCGGCCATACTTTTGACGAGTCCGAAGTCAGTAATCTTAGCCGTTCTATTCTGTGTTATCAGAATGTTAGATGGCTTAATATCACGATGCACAAATGGTCTACGCATCTCTTTGAATTTAGATTCAGCATACATCATCCCATGGCAAAATTGGATGGAGAAGTTGAGAATAAGCGGGATATCAGGTTTGCCTCTAACCTGTAATCCCCCCCTATGAATCCAATCGTAAAGCTCGACGCCATATTGTTCATCACCGGTGACATACTCCAAAAAAATGTATGGTTTTCCCTCGATTTCCGAAACGTATAATGCTCGAACGATATTAGGGTGCTTCTCCAGTCTTACCCAGGCTTCTGCTTCTAGTGTGAATCGGGCCATATGCTCGGAGCGTTCCATGGATGTACACTCCATCAGGATGCCGTCTTGTATGGTTTTGGCCGCTAGAGGGATACCGTCTTCGTGGTCATAACAGAGATAGACAACGCCCATGTCTCCGTGCTTGATCTGAATCACTTCATAGCGGTTGTCAATCCTGCCACCAATTCGCCATCTTCCCAGCCTCCCCTTATCCTTTGTGATTTTTAAATCATCAAATTTGTTCATGTTTAACTCCTTATTGAATCCAATCGGACGTTTCATCCAGTGATAACGATACCATCAATCACTCTATTCTTAGGGCCAGATTTATTAAAATGGGAACGATGCTTGATTGTCTTCATATCTGAGGACAAATGCCTCTATGTTACTTAGCTGTTCTATCTTTCCAGAGTTTGTCCAGACAGATACAAACCAGATATTAACCTTATCTCGTCGAGCAGCAATCCATCTCAACATCATGTTACTGATTATGGTTTGCAACCTCACCGTGTAAAGATATTCAAACTGTCCAGAGACAAAATAGTTCAAGGAGAAACTGACTGACGTTGTGGGTGTCTATTTAAATCCTCCAGAATTCCCAGGATACAACATCAGCATTTCCAATTATGCCTTCTAATCTCTTAACAATGAATGTCTCTGAAATCTCGTTTAGTTCCTGTTCGTTTTAAACATCTTGCCATTGTGCCTCACCAATAGCGGTTATTATACACGCGTCTTTTCTTTTCTTCTACCTTAACAAACACGATTTTATCTTCCTGAACGCTGACAGAGACGTTATCTCCAGACTCCTATTATGATTCCAACAATACCCTCAGTCTATAGAAGTAAGGTGAAAACTGGTTGACAATTCATTTGGTCGCTCATTTTCGAAGTATATGATGCGTTTAGGATAATAGCTTCTAACCACCTACTTTGACCAAGATGACAGTAATATTGTCTTTTCCCCCATTCTTGTTAGCTAAGTCTACCAATTGTTGTGATGCAGCTTGAAGGTCGGGAGTTCCGAGGATAACCGCCTTTATCTCAGTGTCCCGCACCATCTCCCAAAGCCCGTCCGAACAGATAATCAATGAATTACCAAATTTTAACTCTTGTGTTAACATCTGCACTTCAATTTCCTGCTGCATCCCCAAGCAGCGAGTGATCACATTGCGCTTCGGATGAGCATAAGCCTCTTCCTGAGTGATTTCACCTCTTGCAACCATCTCGGCGACTAGCGAATGGTCAGTAGTGAGTTGATTGAGAACTTCATCATCCAACAGATAAACTCTACTGTCTCCTACACTGGCAATAAAGGCGGTTTTCTCCACGATTAAGACCGCCGCTAGAGTGGTACCCATATGCTTACTGGTGGCTTCATTTTCCAAATATATCTCATTATTGGCAGATTGCACTGCCTGTTTCAACAATTGTGTTATGTACGTGTGGTCTGGGATGGGTGCCCCTTTTGGCAATATAGGAATGAGCAGAGATTGGATTAATCTTCGGGCCAACTGCCGGAGTGCCAAACTGCTGGCGACATCTCCACCTTCGCTCCCTCCAACTCCGTCAGCTACCGCATGAAGGCTACAAAACGTTATCCCGAGCCCTTCCTCAATGAAGAATTCCAGATTCACTAGACTGTCTTCGTTGGAAAGTCGGTGTTTCCCATTATCTGAAATTCTCCCCGTTTCGATCTTCATTGATCGGGGAAATGTATCTTGGTCAGAAATGTGATCCATTAAACTACCTGCTTTACACTTTTTGACCTTTATTTTGTATCATTTTATTTCGGAAATAGTTCATTAAAATTGATGATATGGGGCATAATTAGGCTAATTCAAGGCGGTAGCAACTCCGCCTTCCGGGCTCAGTAATAATAAATTGTGGAGTCGAAGGGTCTCTCTCAATCTTCATACGTAACCGGCGGACGTATTGGGCGACTAACTGGTCAGGATAGATGTCAGCCTCCCACCCAAGGTTGTGGGCAATATCATCAATACTGCAAGGGATGTTTCGATTCTGGTTAAGGTAAAATAGCAGGTTATGTTCTGTCTTGGTGAGGCTAACCTGTTTACCTTCGGCAAAAACTCTTTGGCGTTGTTCGTCGATATAAAGGCCTTCTTTGGGGATGGATTGCGCAGGCTCATTCCCGACCTGAGTTTGTTCACCGAGTTTGAAACGGAAGATGACTCTCATCTCTCCGCCGATCTTTGCTAAGCCGATTTCATCCCGCTCTTTCAAAGCGTAAGGTGTATGTTTTTCAAGCATCTGCCCGTTTAAGAAGGTGTGATTCCTGCTCCGCTCGTCGCGTAGCATGTAACAACCACGGTCGTAATCAAAAAAGATCTCGGCATGGTCGCCACGGCTAATATAATCGTCACCCAAAATCTTTATATCCGGCAAAACATACCCGGGTTCCCGACTCGGGCGTCCGATTGTCACCGCATTATGGGAAAGAGGAATTTCGTCCCACATCTTAAAATTCTCCACCTTGCCGGTGGTAAGTTTCTCAATCATCAGAAAAGCCTTGATCTTCTCATCCATCAATCTGTCTCCTTTGCAGTTTCGTACGTACCAACATTTTCGATTCTAACAATTAGGAATAACCTCCGTTTTCTTTTTATTCCTTCAGGGAATCAGTGAAATCACCGGTTATAGCTTCCAATGTATCTCCCGAATCAAGATTCTGGTGTAGTGTTATAGTTTTATGCCTGTTCGACAAAGGGGCCTCTTTCCCCGTAGACTTATGGCAAAGTAATGGAACCGCTTCTCCTGTTAGCTTGTAGTAAACGGAAGAAAGCAGCATTTTTACTTCTACGAAGTCCTTGTACCTATTGCCCGGATCCTTTTCAAGACATTTCAAGATTATTTTTTTCAAATCTTCATCCACGTCAAGACTCTCCGGAATAACATTAAGGTGACACTTTTTATAGTCTACGAAATTAACAGCTGTAAACGGCGGTTTCCCGGTAACCATCTGGTAGAGCACGCAGCCAAAACTGTAGATGTCCGACCGTATATCGATGCTTGAACCACTCCACTGCTCGGGAGACATGTAAGCTGGCGTGCCACTAACCTTTCCCTCAAATTGTCCGGTCATGGTCTTGGCAAGAAAGAAATCTGCAATCTTAACGACTCCATCCCTGGTTATCAGAATATTTGACGGCTTGATGTCGCGATGCACAAACGGCCTGCCCATCTCTTTAAACTTAGATTCGGCATATATCATACCATGACAAAATTGGATGGAGAAGTTGAGAATGAGCGGGATATCAGGTTGGCCCCTAACTTGTAATCCACCCCAACGGATCCAACCCAAAAGATCAACCCCGTATTCCCCGTTGCCAGCGACATATTCCACCAGGACGTAAGGTTTCCCCTCAATTTCTTTCAGACTTAATGCTTGAACGACATTGGGGTGGTACCCCAAGCTAACCCATGCTTCAACTTGTTGTTTAAACTGCTCTATAAGTTCAGATCGCATTACTGCAGAGCAACTCTTAACAAAATCTTCCTTCAGAGTTTTTATGCCTACTGGTTCCTTGGTTTGAGCATCAAAACAGATATAGAGCACGCCCATACCGCCATGCCTGATTTTGATTATTTCATAGCGGTTATCGATCCTATCACCCAGCCGCCATCTATCAGGGCGTTCATCAGGGTCTTCCATCATTGAGGTGAATGGTGCGTCTATTTTACCACTTCCTGTTATTAAGTTTAATCCCAAACTGTTTTCAAATACTTTCTCGCAAAACTTCCAGCTGATCTTTTAGGGCGAATTACCTCTATGATAAGCACCTTTCTTCATCCAAATTTAGTCTCGGTCGGCAATGAAATCATGGATATCATCTCCTTGAAATTGCAGGAATTCCTTAAGTATCTCTATTTCTTTCCACATCAGAATCTCTTGGCCAACAGAAAGAGTACTGGTAGGATCGTTCTTAACTCTGTCTTTTTCTCTGGTAAATTCGTCCTGCCTTTTTTTCAAGTATTCGCTGAGACCTTGTTTTATCCCGGCCGGATTTTTTTTGTATTCTGTTACTAGGTCGTCAAGAGCCCCCTGTCGCGTTTGGTCGCGTTTGGTCTCCATGAAAGTATCCATGGCAATTTGCATGGAATTTCCCAAATGTTCCCCCGCATATTGATATTTATCAGCTGCTCGGTTAATCCCCCTGGTTATCTTTATTACGCCGAATGGTGGTGATGCAGCGAGCACAAAAGTCCGTAGATAGGACCTCTGAGCGTTGTCAAATGGGAATAAATCTGGAGCAGAGAGCTCAATTCCTTTCTGGACATGATAGGCCATCGAGAGTTGCATCGAATAGTATTGCTTCCGATAATCATCCATATCATGCAGAAGATATGCCGGCAATGGACATTTATATTGGAGACAATACAATTTCCATGGGTCAGTCGTAGACGCAAAATTAGGGGCATGGCGGGTCTCAGACACCAAATAGGGGAGTAGATCCAGGCCGTCTTGGTTCGTTCGGAATCTAGTGTTGGCTTCATTCTCAACCCCAAGAATGAAAACCTCCTCCATTTTGGCCGCTGTATTTCCCGTCTGGTGGGACCAGAGGGGCTTCGCCCGAGAGGATGCATCACGCAATATCTGCTGTAATCTTTCCCGACGCTCTGTCTCATTTTCAGCGCCGTAGAGCAGGATATCCTCAAGTGACATATCCTGAATAAACTTTAACTGATCTTGTGAATAGGAAATCAGCTTCTCTCTCAAATCGTCTACGTTTATGGTTCCCAGTTGGCCGATAGACGCAAACCCGGAGTCCGCGAGAAACGTATTAAAATCTGCAGAGACCCCTCTATCTTTTAAAAAATCTGCGAACTCGATGCTATTTTCGCCAGCACCTTTTCTTTCAACTGAGGTATTGACTTTAACCATGGCACCTTCTCTTGGTATCCATACGAATTCCAATGGTTCGATGAGAATACTATACTCACCATAATTAGTGGACAGATACGTAGTAGTAAAAAGCTTTGCTTCAATCGTTTTGGCCGCTTTGGATAGATTCTGTGATATTTGGGTTAGATTCAACCCCTTTTTGTAATCGTCTGCTGCGCCAAGTATCGCCTGGAAAACCTTAAGGGCAGCCTTCCGCCTTTCGATCTCTATCCTCCGGTCAAGTTCCGAGCTGACGTATTCGACGTAATCTCGGTATATCGATCTGCGCTTTCTTAGGATCCGATCCAATATTGTAATGGACTGAGCTCGGTCAAGCAGCTCCCGCTCCTTAATTTTTGCGCTGATTGCCGCGTCTTCAAACTCGCGGATCTCCCTGTTGCTTTTTTCGCGATAACTTTCCATCTGACCGGCTAAAGCATCCACAAATGCAAGAGCGTATGGGGCCCCCTTCGCTGCTTCTCGTGAGCTTAGCGCCCTATTGACAGATTCAATCGATTGGTCTATTTTTAGAGCGAGATTCTTATTCAGCATCTCGTGCAAAATTTGTTCGACTCTGTGCCAACCATCTTCAGCGATTCGTTTCAGATCACTGGATACAGAACGCAGTGGAAGTTCTATTTCTGTTCTTATGGCTTTGGGAGGGACTAGGCTATCAATCACTTGATTCCCTTCATCTCTCAATGCCTCCTCCGTAGTGAAATCCTGAACATCCTTTTCCACCTCAACCGGTTTCGTAGTTTTATCCGCTTTCATGGAAATGCGGAGGCCCTCATCGATCAGCATCATGGCATAAAGATTGTAGGCTCTATTAAAGTGTTTTTCCATCGGGTATACAACAGTGGAAACCCCGAAACTGCTGTAGTGCGGGTTCTTTCCTCCCCAATCTGCAGCGATTCCCGCCGCGGTCATGTCATGAATATTGTCTAAAACATCATTGTTCCCCTGGCCTATCGCGCCAATGTTTAGGGAAATTGCCTTGCTTATTAGTTCACATAGGTTTCCGACCCCCGCCTCCGCGCCACTCATCTTCACGTTTTCACCAGCTTCATTCCGTCCGTCTATTAGGTTTACCATCTTATAGGGTGGCCCTGCCGGCACGATGTCCCGGTTGGCAAACCGGAAGACAGTTTCCTGACCGGTGTACGGATAATCCATGTAATAGTCCAATTCCTTAAGCGCAGCATAGGTATTCCCAAGGATCCGTGAGGTAGCAGGTAATCCCTGAAAAATCCAGGGAAGAATTAAATAGCCATATATATTACAATTCCTTTCCGGTGTGAGGTGCCTCATCAGAAAGGCTATATCTATGAAGCACCCGCTACATGTCCCTCCGGCCAGCGAACCAATAATATATACTTCAACCCCACGCCGCTCGCTTAAACGAATATTCTGTGCATTCAGCATGTTTGCCCCCAATCCCAGGTCGAACAGTGGATCGATGAGGCGGTTCATCTGACCCATTATCTCGTCGGCGTGGGCGTGGACAGCCAGTCTTCCTAATGCCCTGATCTGCCCTGCCCCGTTTAAAATGGCCCGCGTTGGCAATCCCTCTGGCCACCAGCTTTGGATCGAAGGTGACGCGTTGATTATGTCGAGAGGATTCTCCACTGGCATGTACAGAAATTCCTCGGGCTCAACTCTCACTTCTTGCCGCCCACCCAATTCGTTGAAACTCATGGCCGAAGTGTTCTGGGGGGTAGTGTCCAAAACCAGGAATTTTACAGCTTTGGGAATCTGCCCGTAGTGTTGGTGCAACGCTTTCTTAATATGCAGAGTTGTCCGAAGTCCACTACCACCCAATCCAATGATTAGCGACCTTCTGATAGTGGGCACATTTCTTCTTTCCATATCTTCTCCTTTACTGTCATATCTTAACTTATTTTTGACTTGCGACCATTACAAAAGTATACCTCGGCTTTCATATCAGGATGTTAGCTCGGTAGTTTGGCCAACGAGCCACTAACCATTGACCCTTATATGCGCCTTGCATTTGCATTGATTATTACTCCTATACTAAGCACTTCACATCGGCACTTCGTTAACATTCGAATCTCCAAATCTGCTCAAGATCCCACATTTTATGAACGTTTCCTATGAAGTTCTTAAATCTGATTGCCTCCCAGAATCATCGTGGCAAAGCATTTCTCTCGCAATGCTTTTTCGAGAAATGCTTTCTCATCCACGCCATCCGGATGGGCCGCTTTTGCTTCTTTGAGTACACGAGCCAATCTCGGGGAAAACAAGTTTCTTCGGGAAGAATTTATTGTACCTTTTAGATGGTACCTTAGCTGGATTCCAATACTGGCAGGGTTCAAGCCTCTTTGAGCCAGCATCTGTCTGAACAAACTGTCTTTGCGTGACGAAAGCGTCAAAAAAATATGCTCGATTCCCAAGTAGAAATTCTTAAGGGTCATGACAGATTCGCCCAGCGACAGCATTATAATTTCCTGCATATCCTTGGTGAGACCTTCATTGATTTCCTTCTCCCGACCAAATGTATCGATACACCAAACCGCCAAGTCTCCAACCCTCATCGCTTCAGTCTGCAGATTTTCCTTTATTAATTCCAGACTATCTGTTATCCCGGCCATCGACTGATTTGTGCTGAACTGGCTATTGTCACCCGGTGCGAGTAAGGTCTGTTCGTGTCCCGAAAGGAATGGCGTTAAATCGCCAAGCATTTCCTGTGCACTGAGGTAACGTTGTGCGGGGGCGCTGGCTGCGGCTTTGAGTACAATCCTTTTCAGTGACAAAGGAGTTTTGGCCTTTGTTTGATCCGGCCATCTCACGATCGCTTCCCCCCTAGTAACCATTTCCCGGAAATCTTCAAAAAACATGTTGTCAAATGGGGCTACCCCAAGCAATAATTCATAAAATATTACTCCCAGGGCATAGATATCTGATTGCGGGGTAGCCGTTTGCCCCATCACTACTTCAGGCGCAATATAGGGCACGCTGCCAGCGATCTCTTGTTGTTGGCCATCGGCCAGAAACATGCCACAACCTAAATCTCCCAGCTTGACCTTGGTTCGGTCTTTGGTGCAAAAAATATTCTCCGGTTTGATGTCCCGGTGGACAAAACCCCTTTCATGCATATCCCGAATTCCGAGGCATAACTGCATAATTAAGGCGGCGGCTTCCTCCGGTTTTAGCGGCCCTCGATTCTGCAGTTCTCGCAAAGTACCCCCCTCCATAAGCTCCATTGCCATTACCGGGAAACGGCCGATATATCTGGCATCGTACACACTTATAATATGGGGGTTATTGTTGAAAGCCGAGCTGCTGTATGCTTCATCCAGCAAGGTGTTGTAATCAAGGTCCGGTTTTGTAAACACTTTCAAAGCAACTGCGCCCCATATCCTGTGCTGAGCTTGATACACTTGTGCGAATTTTCCTTCACCCAAAGGCCTTAAAATTTCGTAACCATCAAGCTTGTCTCCCTCGTTCAATTCCCATGCGTACATGTCTTCTCCCCGTGACCGCGAAACTAGTCATTTTCTTGAATATCATTGTATCACTCTTATCCCTAAAATGTAATGGAACAAACACAACGTGGCGATTTAGGCGATTTAAATTTAATATGTTGAAGATGGCGGCCTTATTACCTTAAGATCAGGCGTTATTTTCACCGGACCCGCCAGGAGCACTGGTTACCGGACTGCCCGAAAAAGGCGATTGCGATTCTTGAGGGGCAACAGTGTTGATTTCCGCATGGTTCAGAACTTCATTTGCAAAAGATTCCGCTTCTTGCTCAACAAATTGGTCCTCGTAAGCCTCAATATCGTCTGTCGGTTCTTTGTAATCGCTTACATTTTCGACAATGGACCTAACCCTGCCATTAGATACTAACTCTTCAGGAGTTGTTATCACCACTTCGTTTGCCTGGTCTATATGTTTGCCTTCGTGTATTACCGTTGACACCACCTCGTTAACATCGTCCGAATCCAGCAGGTCGGAGTTCACGCTGTAGGTATAGTTCTGATTCCTCAAAGCCTCGTCTATGTTGGTTTCCCCATAATTCGAAGGTTCGGTGATATCGCCGATAGAGGCTACTGGACGGTTTTGTGCCTTAGCGATGGTCGTTTCCAGATCTTGAATTTTTTGTAACCGTTGGTCCCTGTCCCACGCATGCCAATTTTCCTTCAATTCGCTGACTTGATCTTGAATAGCTTCGGCAACTACCTCAACTTCGATGGGGTCGATTTCAGCGTCACTGGATGATTCTACCCAGGGATTAGATCTCAATTCGGTGTTTTCCTCGTCTGTCGAGATGGATTCAATGGCCTCTTCATCCCCATTGTCTTCCATATAGTCTTCTATGGAGTCATCCTGATCACTGATATCCCGACTCTCTTCGTTCTCATTGGCTTCATCATCGTCTGATGGCAGCTCCAAATTTGGTCGTCTCATTGTTTTCCTCCTTATCCATTTATTGTTTTTTTAAAGTGAAGGTGACGGACGCGTTCCTATATTCGAAATTACGGATTCAATGCAGGGCACATTCTGGGCCAGTAATTAATTTATTTCACTTCGAACTTGACCCATACATTCCCAAGTAGAATTATTTGCCCGTTTGAGAGGGATGTTTTACCGCTTATTTTTTTATCATTGCCATCAATGTAGGTACCGTTGGTACTGCCTTTTGCCTCTGGCCCCATATCTTCTATGCAATATGAGGATAAACCATCCTTACTTATGCGAGCATGATGCCTTGAAACTCTGTTATCGTAAGGAAGGCAAACATCATCTTCAAAATGTCTCCCCAGCATTATTTCACTCTTGTCTGTTTCAAATATCCTGCCATCATCCACCCCGCTCATTACTGTTATTAATATACCCATATTTATTCCTCCTCTTCTTCTCTGACGAATGTGATTTTACTACGCCCTTTAAGCAAGAGCTACATTATAAATTGCCTTTTCTTCCCCATGCGAGACATTTCTCATTCATTTTGACTGATAATCAGCCTTATTTTACTGGATCTCCATTTAGAATTCTATTGTCCTCGGGAAATTATTCAATGGATCGCAACGTTTGCCCGTCAAAACTGCGGTATCTTACGGACGCAATGTCTACAACTTAAGCAGCTATCCTTTATATTTTGACCGCTTGACCAGCAGTACTGTTCCCGGGTTCTTTTTTGATGAGGAATCTCACCTCTATCATTTGGGCATATCGCTCCTCAAGACCTCGATACGACATATTCCTCGGTATTTTAGAGCCAATTCCATAATTCTTACGGATAGCTAAGATTCCTTCCATTTTTACTCCTCTTGGTTGGCTGTTTTACCATGACCAACTTCTAATTAATTCTGATTATGATTCCATGGTCAGTGGGGTTACATAGAAGCAACATGAAAGATTGTTGACAATTTAAGGAATCTTTGCTGAATCATTCCAGACACTGGCTTAAAGGGCTACCATTTAAGCCGTGGCCAACCTGGTCTGGCAGGACGGCCAAAAAGAAACGTAAAACTTGACATTAAGAATATACATAAATCAACCTGCCTAAACATGACACAGCGTTTTCACCATTTACTTTGTGTTATGTATAAGCCATTTTAATCTGACTTCCAATGGCATAAAATTATTGTGGTTTAATAAAACGGACACCTCAAGAAGAGTCGGGTAAAATGAAGAAAAAGAGGTGTTCAATTGACCGATAAAAAGAGGAGAACATACACTGCAGAGTTTAAAAGGGAAGCAGTGGACCTGGTTGTAAAGTAGGGATATACGAATGCTGAAGCCGCCAGGAATCTGGGTATCCGTGGCAACATGTTGGGCAGGTGGCGCCGGAAGCAGCTCAAAGTACCGCAAAATGCTTTTCCGGGTAGTGGGCATCAGTCCGAAGAATTAGAGGAATTGAATCGACTCCGTGAAGAAAACCGGAAGCTGAAGCTGGAAAGGGAAATACTAAAAAAAGCGGCGGTATTCTTTGCCAAGGAGTCCGGGTAAGATATGTATTCATTTATCACTACAGGCATCAATACCCGGTCAGGATAAGCTGCCATGTCTTGGAAGTTAGCCATAGTGGTTATTATGAATTTCTGAAGAGGCGAGGGGATAGCCTCAGACAGGCGGATCTGATTGCCCGTATCAGGGGGGTCCACCGGAAATCGCGTTATACCTATGGTAGTCGGCGTATCATGCAACAGTTACGCAAGAACGGCATGATGATAGGGAGGTA
>Ga0187867_10003534_pt1 | contig 12436 bp, 14 predicted proteins | sample June2016WEW_13_1_FD_132976 | JGI IMG/M metagenome (GOLD analysis project Ga0187867, IMG submission 132976) | Peatland microbial communities from SPRUCE experiment site at the Marcell Experimental Forest, Minnesota, USA - June2016WEW_13_10 | ecosystem: Environmental > Terrestrial > Soil >... | reverse complement strand
CTTTTTCCTGCGCCAGTGCGGCCGCTTCCGTATCCGCCTGCGAATGCACCGAGACATATTCGCCGGTCGCCATCGACATCGCGCCGGCAACGAGTCCGGAGATGCCCGTCAGCAGAATGCTCGAGTGCGTGGCATGCGCTGCCGCGACGCCGACGATCAGACTCGCGGTCGAGACGATGCCGTCATTGGCGCCCAGCACACCGGCGCGCAGCCACGCGATCCCGCCGAGATTGTGCCCTTCATGAGCGCGAGCACGCATTGGAATCGGCTTCCCTCGAATCAGTCGCAAATCTTTGGCGGGTCGGCTCATGGGCGCGCGTGGCTCAGGTCCTGTTGGTCTTCGGCCCGAACAGCAGCCACAGGATGAATCCGGCGATCGGCAGCAGGATGACGAGCACGGTCCAGATCACTTTCTTGCCGGTGTCGGAGTTGCTTTGGAAAATATTGATGATTGCCCAAACGTCGGCAATCAATACCAGCAGACCGCCGAGACCTTCGTATTGCATGTTGATTCCTTGCGTGTCGGGGTGAAGCGCCGGCCAGGATGACGATAGCGTGATTTCGGCTCAGCTTCCACATGTCGGCAGATGCACAGCAAAAAATGGACGTTCAGCGCGGGGCACATATGCTCATTGGAATCATTCGCAATTGCGATTCGCGATTGGGGCCGGCGATTTGGGGGGCCGGAAATTGACATACAATTGGCATACATTTTAAGCTGTGATCATCATGGCGATACTCACCGTGCGGCTCACCGATGAAGAAGAGCGGTTGTTGGCGAAGCGCTCGCGCAGCGCCGGCATGAAAAAAGCGACATTCGTTCGCCAGCTCATTCGCGAGGCGCCGTTCGTCACGGGCGCCGACGTGTTTGCGGACGCGACCCGGCGCATGGGCGATCCGCGTTTGCGAATCGCGCGCAAATGAAAAAATGTGTGCTCGATTCCTCGTTCATCATCGATTTGCTGAACGAGATCGCCGAGGCTGAGCCCGGGCCGGCATTTCGTTGGCTGCATCGCAACGCAGCGGCGCGGCTGTGGATCACCCCGGTGACCATGGCGGAAGTACTCGAGGGTGCAAACGAGCCGGCGGCTGTCGAGGCGTATCTCGCGAGATATTCATGGCAAGGAATTCATCGCGTCCATGCGCAGAAGGTCGCTCAGCGACAGCGCCGGGCCGCTCATCGCATGGGCGAGAACGATGCATGGCAGGCCGCGATTGCCGAGCATCTGGGGGCGGTGCTCGTCGGGAATGAGGATGCGGCGTTTCAGCGGGTCGGTGCCCACTATGAGGATCATCGCCGGGAGTCTACGCAACGCTAGGCGGACAGGCGCCGCGATCGCGGATTTGTTCTACATCCGGCGTCGATTGCTCAAATTCGGGCGTCAGTCTGCCCACGCACAAAATCGGCGTCCTCGCCGACGTTGGGCATTGCTGCAAGTACTTCGCCCAAGGGCCGTCGGCGCGGACCGCGCAGTGCGTCCTTGAGTATCTCGCGATGCTCTTGTTCGGCGCTTCGATTATTCTTCGCTGCGCTCCGCTTCAGGGCGTCGACCAAGTCGTCCGTCAGTTTGCGAACCCTGAGTTGTGCCACGTGGGGTCTCCGCGGATTTATAAATCTTAGCGATGCTAGCGCGGCATTGCCGGGCAGAGCCACCATTCCCGCCGAGCCTGCTCGAGCGACAAAAAAACGTGACAAAATGCCGCGTTTTAGGTCGCGGCTCATTTGTACGGATGCTCTGGCTGCAGATGACACTAAGTCTTTATAATCAATTGGTTACTCCGCTGTTTGATACGCGGTGCCGGGTTACAGCAACGCGTTGATAAACGTAATACATGATAACAGCACAATCAGTAATACAATTTTAGCCATGGAATCATTAACCACCGGTTTCTCACTTCGCATTCCCAAGGATTTGGCTCGTCGCGTTGCGCTTGAAGCCAAGCGCACAGGCTTGAGCAAATCCGAATACGCGCGTCGCGCCTTGGAAGCGTTCAACCAGCAGCGCATGCAAGAACGCATGGCATTTCTTTCCACGCAACTGGCTGCACACAGCGCCGCAGCCCATGATGCGATGGAGTCCAGCGTCTCCGACGGGACAGTGTGAGCTCACGATTACGCGGGGAAGTTGGGCGGTTGACTTTGAGCCGCAAACTCACAAACAAGAATCTGGAAAGTAAAGAGCCTCGTGCTCTAGTTATTCAGACCGTGCAAGCGCGCGGATCACAAGCCTAACCCCTACACCAGCAGCAGAATCCCCGCCGCCGCGCTCAAGCCGAGCACGATTTCCTCGAACACGCGTTGATTGATGCGCGGCAACAGCCAGCGCCCCGCAAGCGCGCCCAAGAACACCAGCGGCGCGAGCATCAAATTGAACGCAAAGCTCGTCGTCGTGATGAGGCCGAGTCCGACCATGAAGGGCACCTTGAACAAATTGAGCAGGCAGAAGAACACGGCCGCAGTGCCGACGTATTCCATCTTGGGCAGGCGCATCGCGACCAAATAAATCGCCATGAGCGGCCCGCCCGCGTTGGCCACGAGCGTCGTGAAGCCGGCCAGAAGGCCGATGAACGCGGCGACGCCCCAGTGCATGAGCGCGTCGCTCTCGCTTAGGCCCGACTTTCGCCAGCGCAGCCAATAGCTCAACGCGGCCATACCGACGATGATCGCACCGATCAGCGTGCGCGCGGTGTGATCGGAAATGACGCGCATCGCAAAGTAGCCCGCCACGACGCCGGCCGCGGTCCACGGGAAGAGTTTCCAAAGATGATGCCATTGCATGTGGCGCCGATACCAATAGACGGCGACGAAATCGCCGAAGATCAGCAGCGGCAGCACGATGCCCGTCGATTGTTTGGTGCTCGGAAACACGGCTGCAAACAGTGCCACGAACAGCGCACTTAAGCCCGTGATCCCGGTCTTGGAGATGCCCACCATGAGCGCCCCCAGGGCCGCAACCGCCCATTGCAAGGGGCCGATGTTGAGGGTTTCATTTAGCATGCACGCCATTATCCAGAACTGCTGCTAATCCATGGCAAATTTGTATGAGGAGACCGCGGAGCCGGCCGCACCCACGCCGCCGCTTGCGGGCGATGCGCGCGCCGACGTCGTCGTCGTGGGCGGAGGATTGACGGGCCTCTCGACGGCGCTGCATCTGGCGGAGCGCGGGGTGCGCATCGTACTGCTCGAAGCCCATGAGCCGGGTTGGGGTGCCTCGGGGCGCAACGGCGGCCAGGTCAACCCCGGTCTCAAGCACGACCCCGAAGTCGTCGAGCGCGATTTCGGTGCCGAGTTGGGCGGCCGCATGGTGGCCTTCGCCGGCAATGCGCCGGCGTTCGTCTTCGATCTGATCCGCCGTCTCGCGATTCGCTGCGAGGCGCGCCAGTGCGGCACGCTGCGCGCCGCGAGTCACCCGAAGCATCTTGCCAAGGTGCGGATCACGGCCGAGCAATATGCGCGCCGTGGAGCGCCCATCGAATTCCTTGAACGGGACGCGATTGCGCGCGCGACCGGCACCGATCGCTACGCAGGCGCGATGCTCGATCGGCGCGGCGGCGCGTTGAATCCCTTGAGTTATGCGCGTGGGCTCGCGCGTGCCGCGCTACAAGCCGGCGCGATTCTCCACGGCGCGACGCGCGTGCAGGGCATCGAGCGGGCCGGCAGCGCCTGGCGCGTGCGCACGGCCCGGGGCAGCGTGACGAGCGCGCAGCTCGTACTCGCGACCAATGGCTATACGGACGGCATTTGGCCGCGGCTCAAGCGCACCATCGTGCCCTTGTTCGGCGCAATCGCCGCGACCGAACCGCTGCCCGAGGCGCTCGCGCAGTCGATCCTGCCGGGCGGGCAGGTCTTATACGAAGCCGGGACCGTCACGGTCTACTACCGGCTCGACGGTGCGCGGCGCTTGCTGATCGGTGGGCGCGGTCCGATGCGAGAGATCGCGGCAGCCGCCGATATCCCGCATATCCTCGCCTACGCACGGCGCTTGTGGCCGGCGCTCGGCGCGACGCGCTGGACGCATGGCTGGGGCGGACGGCTCGGCTTTACGGCCGATCAATACCCGCACGTGCACGAACCCGCCGAGGGCGCGCTCGTGTGCCTGGGCTACAGCGGACGCGGGGTTGCGATGGCGAGCGCGATGGGCGCCGAACTCGCCGCGAGAATCGTCGAGCCTGCGCACGAATTGCCGCTGCCCGTCACGGCCCTAAAGCCGATTGCGTTACACGGCTTTTGGCGGATCACCGTGCCCGCCGCGATCCAACTCGCGCGAATCGCGGATTTCTTGGGTCTGTAGCACCGCGTTGGACCTATGGCGACGCGACCCAGCGGCGGGGGTTGCGCAGCGAAGTGAAGCAGAGTCGCCAGCTGCCCGATGGCACTTGGGAATGCCGCTCTCGTTCCCGCATTTGTGATCTTTTGCGGTAGAAACTCACCTTGAGTGTCTTTGCGCATTTGCCGTAGATTGAGCGAATGTTGATGAAGCCGATGAGCATCGAAGCCACGACGTGCATACGCACTCTGCGCCTCAAGGTCAAGACGCAAAGCTACCCCTGGCTCAATGCCGCGGCGGTCGAGGTCAATCAGGTCTGGAACTGGGCCAATGCGACGAGTGCGAAGGCAGCGCGGCCGTTTGCGGGACCATCCAAGTGGTTGACGGGATTTGATTTGGACAAGCTCAGCGCGGGCGCTGCCGAATGCTTTGAGCGCATAGGCGCAGACACGATTCAGCGCGTGAACGCGGAGTTTGCTACCCACCGCCGGCAATTTAAGAAGCTCCAGCTGCGCTGGCGTGTCAGCCGGGGCTCGAAGCGCTCACTCGGGTGGATTCCTTTCAAAGCGGCGCAGCTGAGGCGCAAAGGCAAGAGCTTGCGCTTCTCGGGGAAAGCGATTCGGGTGTTCGAACAGGCTCGGCTCGAGGCAGCGAAGTGGAAGTGTGGCTGTTTCGCCCAAGATTCAGTCGGCGACTGGTGGCTGTGTATTCCGGTCGAGCGAGCGATGGCACCCCGCCTCGCCGAGCACCAGGACGTCGGGCTCGATCTGGGTCTGAAAGATACGGTCGCGACGAGCGACGGGCAGAAGCTCGAGGCGGGTCGTTTCTATCGAGATCTGGAGTGCAAGATCGCGCAGGCACAGCGGCGCGCCCATCGGCGTCAGGCGAAGCGCCTGCACCGCACCGCGGCGCGGCGACGCAAGGATGCGCTGCATAAATTTTCGACCAAGATAATCGACCAGTATCAGAGGATTTTCGTAGGCGATGTGAGCAGCGCCAAGCTGGTCAAGACACGGATGGCGAAATCCGTCCTCGACGCCGGCTGGGGCATGCTCAAGACGCAATTGCAGTATAAGGGCCAGCAGGCCGGCAGGAGCGTTCGAATCGTCAGCGAAAGGAACACAACGCGAGCGTGCAGCAGCTGCGGAGCCCTCACGGGACCTGCAGGTCTGGTCATGCTCGATGTAAGGACCTGGACGTGTCGTGAGTGTGGTGACACCCACGATCGGGACGCACCGGTAACAACCGGTGCAATTCCAGATCCTCCAGCGCCGAAACCATCGATGGGGTCATCTTCGGTGCATCAGCCCGTTTAATCTCAACTCCAATACGTCGCCCTTTCAGAAACAACAGCAGTTCGAGCTCTGCCCCGGCCTGTGTGCGCCAGTAATAGGCATTGGCTTTGGGTAAATGAGCAAGCAGCTGCTCGATGACGAACCCCTCCATGATCCACCGATTACAGGATGTCCTTCGAGTTGCCGGCGCTCGCCGATTCCAAGCAGCGTATGCAGCAGGCCCGAATCCCGAATGTAAACTTTCGGAGATTTGACCAACCGCTTACCAACATTAGCGTACCAAGGTTCGAGCACGCGCACGACAAGCGCGCCGGACAATGCGTCGAGATGGCGCTTTACAGTGGTATGAGCCTCTCCCAGCGATCGCCCAATCTCCGAGCTGTTCCAGATACCGCCCGAGTAATGCGCGGTCATGGTCCAGAATCTGCGCATCGTTCCCGACGGCACTTGCACGCCGAGCTGAGCCAAGTCACGTTCGAGGAACGTGCGAATAAAATCTTCGCGCCAGGTCGTGCTCGCAGCTTCCGCGCGGGCCAGATCGACGGGATTTTCCAGATCGAAGTAAGTGCTCTTCGACCCCTCTACCAGCTGCCGTGCGAGAGTAGTCTTGCCGCACTAACGGGGCCCCAGCAACGCCACGGCAGGACCTGTCTTTGGGCCTGAGGGCAGCCTAGCTAAGAGATGTGCCCGTCGCAACGGATACCTTGAATATTGAGCGACCTCCACTCAATATTCAAGGCATAAATTACGATCACTTAGTTGGCGTGACAGTCTGGCAGGGATGCCGGCTGACGAGTCGTCCATGAGGGCGTGCGGGGCGCCGCTCAGTCGTCGACGTAATAGCGGCGCAGGTGGTGCAGATCGATGACGACGTCGTAGTGCTGGCCGACGGGAAGTTTCGGTCCCGTCGCAAACTCATAGCGCGAATCGATATTCGCGATTTCCGGGTGCAGATCGTGGATCGCGCGTTTGAACATTTCTTTCGGCACCCATTCTGAATTCGACGACAGCGAACCGAATTCATCATGATAAATCGTCGCCGTCGAAATATCGGCGGGCGAGGAGGCGATCGCAAAGATACGCGGCCGCGGATCGGTAGGATGCTGCGGCAATTTCACATGCGCCGCGCCGTCGACGATCAATTGCCACTCGTTGCCTTGAGGAACCGCGATCAGCGCATAGGCATGGTGCTGCGCGGTCAGGAACGCGGCGCTGAGCACGAACGCGGCGATCAGGCGGCGCGCGTGCGCGTCGAGCTTGGCCGTCAGCGCATTGACCGAGGCGATGAGGAACAGCAGCAGCACCGCGGTCACGGCGAGGATCGTGCGATAGGTCGAGTAACGCTCCGAGGCAACGAGACTCACCAAGCAGGCGAACACCGGCAAGCCGCACAGCGCCGCGGTCCAGATCATTCCCCGCGCGCGGCCGTGGCGGCGCCATTCGAGCACCGTGCCTGCGACCAGGATGAGGGCGGCGAGCGCGGCGCAGCCGATATAGAGCACATGGTCGCGCTGATTGTTGTCGTTCAACACGAACAAGCTCAGCGCGTTCGGCAGCGTTTCCTGCACGAACCACGCGAGCTTCGTGCCCCATTCCTGCTCGAACGCGATGCGCCCCGATTTCACGAAGACGCCCGACGCATAGAGGGCGCTCATGATGCAATAGGCGGCGCCGAGCGCGCAGGTCACGAAACCAATATGGATCGCCATCCAGCGCACACTGTGTGCGGCCTTGCGCTCGCGCTGCGCGATCAACGCGGCCGTCAGCGGCACGACGTAGAACAACGCACTTGGCTGATAGATCAGCGCACAGATGACCATGAGGCCGAGCGCGACGCCCCATTGCGCGAGCGTGCGGCCCGTGCTGTTACCGGCGGTCAGCGCGCCTTCAGCGGCGAAAAATCCGCCGATCGCGAGCAAGGCCGTCACCACATAGGGCCAGCCGACCGCCCAGCTCGCCATGACTTGAGCCGAGGGTACCAAGGTGATGATCAAGGCGAAAAATAGACTCGCACTGAACGACCAGCCGAACGAGCGCAGGCTGCGAAAGAGCACGAAACCAATCGCACCGAGCAATAGGGTCGCGGCGAAGCGCATCCATTCCAGATTCTGCACGCTGTTGGTCAGCCCGTAGGTCGTGCGCAGCAGCAGTCCATAGATCGGGCGCGCGTGCGAGGCGCAGAACTTGAGCACGGCCGCGGGCTCTTCGTGCGCCTCGCGCAAATTCGAATAATCGTCGCGCAGCCCGAAGTCATGAAAAGTCGTCGGCCAGTAAGCGAGCAAGGGGACTAAAAAGAACAGCGCCGTCAGAACCCAGGTGCGAGTCCCGATGCGGCTCGTGCTCGCGACGCTCGCGCTCGGCCCATCCGCAGGGATGCTGATTGATTCCGCCGCGCCGACGGCCTCTTGGGCAAGAATATTCTTTTCAATGCTGCTCATGGTACCTGTGGATGGAAGCCGAAATGTTGCAATGCATCGAAAAGTCGCTCTCGCCCATCGATCTCTACAATGCGGGTCGCGAGGATTCTATATGGGCGCAGACTGGGAAATCTGTGGCTAGCGGCCACAAACTTCGTTAAATATCTGTTAGATACGCGCCCCTATGCGCTGGCTCGAAACGCGATTCCATGAGCTGCGTCCCACCCTGAGGCGGCGGTTTCGGGCTAGCCTGCGGCGAACACAGAAACGGTTAAATGCGTTAACGATGCCATACCGCCTTGCACTGCTCACGATGATCCTATTCGGCTCGGCTGCGGCCGAGGCGGCAGTCAAGATCTATTCCTATGTCGATGCCGACGGCCAGCGGCATTACACTGACATGCCGGACAACAGCCGCTACCGCTTGCTGCTGATGTCGCCGCACGAGATGACGCAAAGCGGCCAGCACTATGATGCGGTGCTGCTCGCGCGCTCGATCCAATACGACCCGATCATCGAACGGGCCGCGGCATCCACCTCGGTGGAGTCCAATCTGCTGCGTGCCGTCATCGTCGTGGAATCGGGCTTCAATTCGCATGCGCTCTCGAAACGCGGCGCAGTCGGATTGATGCAGCTCATGCCGGCGACCGCGATGCGCTTCGGCGTCCGGGATCTTTATGATCCGCGGCAAAACGTGCGCGCCGGTGCGCAGTATTTGAAATTTCTGATCGAGCGGTTCGGGCATGATATTCGCCTCGCGCTCGCCGCCTATAACGCCGGAGAGGAGGCCGTGGACCGCAACGGCGGGCAAATACCACCATTCACCGAGACCCAGGCCTACGTGCCGCGCGTCATGCGAATTTTCCGCATGCTCGAAGAGCAAGCACGCGCGACCTGAGCGGCGTCGAGTTGGGGCTTGACATAACGCGATATTGTGTGAACCAGTCCCGATTTTCTGTACATCGGCGCCGGCGATGTGCTAAAAAGAAGACCTGGAAAAACCATTGGGGCCGACTACGTGAAGAAGCATGCGGGGAAGATTGCGGCGATTGCCGGTTTGGTATTGTTGGCGGGCGCCGCCTCGGCCAATGACAATTTCCATTGGCGCAGGGATGGGTATATCCACGGCGGGCCCGATAGCTGCGTTGCCGAAGTCGTCGGCTGCGGCACCAACGGTTCTGGCGGCACGGTAACCGCGCCGGAGATCGATCCCGCGGCAACGATCAGCGCCGTAACCTTGTTGCTCGGCGGCCTGCTCGTGCTGCGCGGCCGGAAGGCGACCGAATAAGGATAATCGGCTCAAGGGCGCACCTGCGGGTGTGCCGATCGGAATCATGGCGGCGGCCCCCAGCAATGGCGGTCGCCGTTTCTTTTTCTGGGGTCCCGATTGCGCGGGCTTTTAACATAACGTGTATAAACGTGCGCTAGTCGTCACTTTTCCATTTGCGAGCCTGCGGTAGTCTTATGACAAGGGCGCGCTTGGCCCCCTGTACGTAATGATCAACGCTTATCGAGGCACGCCGGTATGTCCAAGAATGCATCACTATTTGCGGCGGTCGCTGCACTGGTCCTCATGTCCGGTGTCGCCTCGGCAAGGGCCACCACCGGCGGCTGCGAGCGGGCATCGGCGTTCATCGAATTCATCGACGACATCTTCCACATTTCATCGGATTGCGGGCCTGCGACCAACGTTATTGCCGTCGAGGCGCCCGAAATCGATCCGGCCTTGGCGATCAGCGCCATCACACTGCTGCTCGGCGGCTTGGTCGTTCTGCGCGGGCACAAGTCCCGCACCTAAGCGTCGGCGTGCGATGCGGTGAGCCTCGCAGCCGACGACGACCTCGTCATCGTGTTTCGAGGCTCACGCGCGGCTTCGGCCGAGTTCGCGCTCGTGCTCGAGGCGAAGGCGATTCCCTATCAATCGATCGTGCTCGAGGCGGACTGGGCCCTCGCGGTCATGCCGGAATTCGCCGAGCAGGCTCGCGGCGAGCTCGAGCGCTACCGCGAAGAGCGTGCCGTCAGGCGCGAAGTCGCTCCGACCCTGGAGCCGTTCGAGGGCGCAGGGGCGGGCGCCGTCGGCTATGTCATCGTGCTACTCATCGTCGCCTATTGCGCGGGCGCGAGCCTGTTCGGCGACGACTGGTTTGCGGCCGGCGCCGTCGATGCGTCGCTAACCGGCCCGCATCAATGGTGGCGTGCGTTCACGTCACTGAGCTTGCATGCCGGACCCGAGCACTTGTTCGGCAATCTGCTGTTCGGCATCATCGCCGGCGGCCTCTGCAGCCGTCTGTTGGGTCCCGGCGTTGCCTGGCTCAGTATTCTCGTCGCCGGCGCCGGCGCCAATACGCTCGAGCTATGGATCGCGCCCATGGGCCATCGGGCCGTGGGGGCCTCTACGGCGGTCTTCGCGGCCTTAGGGCTATTATCGGGCTATGCCTGGCGCCAACGGCTCAGTTTGCGCGAGCGTTGGCTCTATCGCTGGGCGCCACTGATCGCCGGCGCGTCCTTGTTGAGCTTGTTGGGCGCGGGCACCGAACACGTCGATGTACTCGGCCATTTGCTCGGGTTTCTCATGGGCGTGCTGCTCGGCTGGATCTATGCGCAGGCGCATATGCCGCGTAGCCGCAGCGCTGCGCTGCAGGTCGGCGCCGGCATCGTCGCCGTGCTCGTGCTCGCGGGGACCTGGTTTCTGGCGTTGCGCTTAGGGAATGCATGAGAATCCGATGCAATTCGAGAGCGTGACCCAAGTCCATCGCCAAACGAATCGTGTGTGTAGCTTAAGCAGCATGGTGAGCCGTCCCGCGCCAAGCCCGCCCCGGTACCGCCGAGGTCACGATGGCGCTTGAACTCGAGCGAGTCCCACCGGCCGGCGGCGCACAGGCTGCGCCGCGCGACTCAGCGCCGGGCGCGCCCACGATCGTCGTCGGTTTGATCAACAACATGCCGGACTCGGCGCTCGAGGGCACGGAGTCGCAGTTCGTCGCGCTGCTGAGCGCGGCCAGTGGTCCGCACACGGTACGCCTCCGGGTCTCGTCGATCCCCGAGGTGCCGCGCGGCCCCGAGGCTCGCGCCAAAATCGCGGCCCGATACTGGCCACTGCAAAGCCTACTCGACGAGGCGCCCGACGCACTCATCATCACGGGCACGGAGCCCAAGACACCCGCATTGGCCGACGAACCATACTGGGACCGGCTCGTCGAGGTCATGGATTACGCCGCTCGTGGCACGATATCGACTGTTTATTCGTGTCTCGCCGCGCACGCGGCGGCTCTGCATTTCGACGGCATCGAACGGCGGCGTCTCGCGAACAAACGCTTTGGCGTGTTCGAAAGTCAGGTGCACGACACGCATGCCTTGATGAGGGGAGTCGCCTCGCCCTTGCACACGCCGCACTCGCGCTGGAACGATTTACCGATCGATGCGCTACGGGCAGCGGGCTACACGATCTTGAGCCAGTCCGCGGATGCCGGTGTGGACGCGTTCGTCAAGCAGCGAGAGAGCCTGCTGGTGTTCTTCCAAGGGCACCCTGAATACGAGGGGCGCACGCTGCTCAAAGAGTATCAACGGGATGTCGGCCGCTACATCAGCGGAGAATATCAGCAATACCCCCTGGAACCCGTCGGATATTTTGGCGCCGAGGAAAAACTCTTGCTCGCGGATTTCGCGCGGCGCTTGCAAGCCGGTGAACTCGATACGCCGGCCGCGGCGTTTCCTTTCACGGCGGTCGCGCGGACACTGAACAACGCTTGGGCAGCGCAGGCCGCGCGCATTTATCGCAACTGGTTGGACTTGATCGCCGCGGGGCAAATGCAGGGTGCGGCGCTGCCTTGTCGGCGCTAAGCGACAGAGGGCCATCCAAAACCGAACTAAAATTTCAGAGCTATCCGCGGATCTCGGTAGAATGATCGCGTAGTGTTCGAGTAAGCGGGGTCGTTGATGGCGGAAAGCTTCGATGGTTGCCGGGTTCGGCCGCCCCGCCGCGGCCACGCCCAGACGCGCGATCACGCATGAATCCACCGCTTCCGAACAGCTATTGGGTCGTCCCCGGGCGATTACTCGCAGGGGAACACCCATTTGGTGAGAGTCCCGTCGACGCGCAAGACCGGCTCGCGCTGCTGCGCACCGCCGGCATTGATTACTTCATCGATTTGACCGAGGCGCACGAAATGCCCAACTACCGGCTGCTGCTGCCGCGGCGAGCCGAGTATGTGCGTCGCGCGATACCCGACCAGCAAATCCCGAGCGACGTCGCGCTCATGCGCGACATTCAGGCGCTGATCGAGACCGCGGCGGCCAACGAGCGCGGCATCTATGTGCATTGCCGCGCCGGCATCGGCAGAACCGGCACGGTCGTGGGTTGTTACCTCATCGAGCAGGGACTCGACGGCAAAGCGGCGCTAGAGCAATTGAATCGACTCTGGCAACAGAGCGAACGATCCAAGATTTGGCCCAAGGT
>Ga0187867_10003533_pt1 | contig 12437 bp, 5 predicted proteins | sample June2016WEW_13_1_FD_132976 | JGI IMG/M metagenome (GOLD analysis project Ga0187867, IMG submission 132976) | Peatland microbial communities from SPRUCE experiment site at the Marcell Experimental Forest, Minnesota, USA - June2016WEW_13_10 | ecosystem: Environmental > Terrestrial > Soil >... | reverse complement strand
TTGTTGCTCCTCCGTTTGCATATCCGCAACAAGCACCCGGATTTTATCCATTGTTTCCTTACCCGTATTTGTCAGGACAATTGCCCTTGCCGTCTCAAAACCACTGTCTCGGAGGGCATTGAAGACTTCCGCCAGTTCATTGAGTTTTTCAGCTATAAGGGGTTCCAGCAAATCAAAATTTCTTTGCTGCTTTTCATTATCAACCGTCATCGCACGAGATGCTCTTGTCAGAATATCTATCTTTTTTAATGCATTATGATAGGGTCCAAGATAATCAGACTGGCCCGTAATAAGATACCCTCGCTGCCCGGTTTCAGCATCTTTAAGCGTAGAAAACAGCTCAACGAGATTATTTATCACCTCGTACGTATGAATTACCCATTTATTGCTTTCCTTAGAAGAATCGTTGGCATGATACATAAGTATATTTAGATAGCTTAGAGATGTTATTGCAAGCAGCAGCGAGAATAAAACCGTCCATCTCGTCCATCTCGTCCATCTCGTCCATCTCGTCCATCTCATTATTTTGAACCCATTCTAGTTTTTAGCCTGCCAAAGCAGAGATCCCCCGATTTACGAAGGAAGTGTAACAATAAATGTCGCACCCTTACCAGGAATGCTCTTTGCCGTAATGTTCCCGCCATGCCTCTCGACTATCTTCTTGCAGATGGCAAGACCCATTCCTGTTCCTTCATATTCGCTCCGGCCATGCAGTCTCTGGAACGGGGCGAAAATCTTTTCGAGGTACTGCTCATCGAAACCAATACCGTTATCTTCCACGATGATCTGAGCGACCCCATTATTTGCCCGAACGCAGGAGACCTTTACAATGGGTTTCTCTCCTTCTTTGTGGAACTTTAGGGCATTCCCGACGAGGTTTTGGAAAAGCTGCCTCATTTGAGTTGGATCGGCTTGGATAAGAGGAAGTTCTCCAACGTGCACTTCTCCACCCGTCCGTTGGATTCGTACTTCCAGGTCTGAGAGGACCTCGTGAACGACTTTCATGAGTTCGACATCTACAAATGGATTGGCCTTCGTTGATATCCTTGAGTATTCGAGAAGGGCCGTGAGCAGGGACTGCATGCGCTGATTTGCATCGAGTACCCGATCCAGACAACCATTTCCCTGCTCGCCAAGGGAATCGCTCCATTTCTGTTTGAGCATATCTCCGAAGAGCGCTACTTTCCGCAGAGGCTCCTGAAGGTCATGTGAAGCAATGGCGGCAAAGTCCTGAAGTGCCTGATTGCTTCGCTGCAGTTCGGCGGTTTGCTCCCGGAACCGCAATTCCAGCAACTGAGCTTGCTCGCGAAGCTTTTCGGCGGTCCTTTCCTCAGCTTTAAGCCGTTCTTCGAGACGTACGGACTCTTGTCTGGAACGAGCCATATTAAGGTTTGCCCGCACCCGCGCCAACAGCTCTCGTGCGCTGAACGGTTTGACAAGGTAGTCATCGGCGCCCGCATCGAGACCTTCGACCTGCGATTCTTCACCCGCTCGGGCGGAGAGCAATATGACCGGAATGGACCGGGTGACCTCATTTTCACGCAGCCGTGCCAGTAAACCGAAGCCATCGAGCTTGGGCATCATTATGTCAGTGAGCACCAGGTCCGGATGCTGTTCTGAAATTGCGGTCCAGGCCGCCTCGCCATCCGGGACCGCCACGATCTCATAGTGAGCGCGCAGGAGCTTGCGGACATATTCCCGCATATCCGCATTATCATCGGCCAGAAGAACACGGGGCTTTGGACCTTCAAGAACCGTTTGAGCATCAAAAACGGATACGATTTCGTCTTCGCCGGGAAGCCAGCGAAGCGCCTCCTCGACAAAGGCGTCAGCCCCGATGCTGGTAGAAGTCAGGGTTTGCTCCGCTCCAATTTGCTCAGCCGGAAGGTGCTCTTTCCCAAAGGGAAGTGAGACTGTAAATTTACTTCCTTTGCCTGGAGTACTTGCAACGGACACGGTTCCACCGTGGAATTTCACGAGCTCTTCAACGAGAGATAGCCCTATACCTGTCCCCTCGTAGGTACGCCCCTCGGTCTGCTCTATCCTGTAGAATCGTTTGAAGACGTTTCCCAGTTCAGGATCGGGGATACCGCATCCCGTGTCTTCGATAGACAGCTCCACATGGTCTCCCGCCGAGCGCAACCGTACCCTGATCCAACCCTTGAGGGTGAACTTGAATGCATTGGACAATAGATTGAGGACGATTTTTTCCCACATGTCCGCGTCGATATAGACCGGTTCGGCTAACGGCGGACAATCTACGATAAGCTCGATACCAGCCTTCTCGATGGCAGACCGGAAAACAGCGGCAAGGCTGGCGGTCAGGGCTGCGAGATCGGTAGGCTTGTATACAGCGTGAGTGCGCCCGGCCTCGATTCTCGAAAAGTCCAGTAGAGTATTGACCAGCTTGAGAAGTCTCAAACCATTACGGCGGGCGACGATAAGGTTTTCGTGATCCTCGCCGGGCAGGACCCCTTCGGTGCGGGCGAGGGTCTCCTCCAGAGGACCTATCATAAGAGTGAGCGGAGTTCGCAGTTCGTGGCTGATATTGCTGAAGAAAATAGTCTTGGTACGGTCGAGTTCAGCGAGTCTTTCGGCACGTTCCCGTTCTTCTTCATAGGCGCGGGCATTGGCCACAGCGGTAGCAACGTGACCTGCCACCAGCTTGAAGAACCCCTGGTAGCTATCGTCGAATGCCCGCCGGGGACTGATCCCGAGCGCCAGAACACCGGTGGGCTGCCGCCGGCCGGGGTGGGAGATCGGAAGTATCATCGCCTGGTGGGCTGGTTCGTCCCATGGCTGCTTTGGCAGATAGTCGAACCATGGGGTCAAATCCTCGACCAACTCCGGGCGTCCGTTTGCCGCCACCCGTCCCAGAGGCCAGCCGGCGGTGTCCGGTTCCGCCATTTCCACACTGATTGGGCTGGCGGGGGTCCCCGGTTCCAAGCCTGCATGGCCCGCAAGGTTGAGTTGCCTGCCGGTTTTATCCAGGAGATAAACAAGAGCGAAAGGAATATCGTGAGGATTGTGACCGAGAATCTCGGCGCAAATCCGGGCGGCTTCGTTTGCCGTCCGCGCCTCGATCGCCATCTCCCGCAGTGTCTTCATGCGACGCTCGCCCAGGACGCGTCCTGTGCTTTCGGCGCAGGCATTGAAGATGCCGACGGGCCGGCCCGATTCGTCAGGGATGGGACTATACGAAAAAGTGAAGTAGGTCTCCTCCAGGTAACCGTAGCGAAACATCAGCAGGAAGAGGTCCTCGGACCAGGTAGCCTCGCCTGTTTCGATAACCTGATCCATCATTGGACCGATGACGTCCCAAATCTCGGCCCAGCACTCGATGCCGGAGCCTCCAAAAAATTGTGGGTGCTTGCTCTCTCCCAGCATCGGCCGGTAGGCGTCGTTATAAAACATGGTGCGCTCCGGCCCCCACCAGAGGACGATGGGATGGCGCGAACCAAGACAGATGCCCACCGCTGTTCGCAGGGTATTTGGCCAGGATTCGATTGCACCCAGCCGCGATTTCGTCCAATCAATTGAGCGAATGAGGGCTCCCATCTCCCCCCCACCGGAAAAGAAGTCAGCCGGAACAGCTCGATTGGCTGGCAAATCTTGCCTGATCAACTTTGTGCTCCTTGATCTATCCTTAAATTGGGCCAATTCCAGGGTGGTTGGCCTAAATTAACTGCAATTCTGCTTCAGGTAAGCTTGACCGGAGCGGTTTGGATCTCCCGCTCCGCTTCTTGCCGGAATCCTGCCGCCGCCGGGACAACTTCCGGGAGCAGTCTTCCGGATCGTCGTCGGCCATCAAAACGGTCTTATGCCTGCTGTCCGGTATCCTGATATTCTCCCAACTGATTTTGTCTTACAGGCAGACGTATGATGAAAGTCGAGCCTCTTCCCGGCTCGCTCTCGGCCCTTATGTTTCCCCCATGGCGCTCAACGATTTTGCGGCATATGGCAAGTCCCATACCGGTTCCATCATATTCAATGCGGCTATGCAATCTCTGAAAAGGCTTGAAAATAAGTTCGGCAAACTTAGGGTCAAAACCGATTCCGTTGTCTTTTACAAAAATCTCACATATCCTCTTTCTGTCTAACTTGCCATAAACCTTGATGTGAGGAGTCTCGGCGCTGCGGAATTTCAAAGCATTGCCAATCAGATTCTGGAAGAGACCTAACATCTGAGTTTCATCAGCCTCAATGGCAGGTATGTTTTCAATTTCAATTTGGCAACCTGTTTCTTCGACTGATGCTTCGAAGATATCCGCAGCCTCCCGCACTATTTTGACGAGGTCTATTTTTTTAAACGGCTCGGATTTCGCTGCTACCCTGGAGAATTCGAGCAAGTCTCGCAATAGTTGCCGCATGCGATTTGCCGAACTTACGACCCGATCCAGGTAATCATGGCTGGCACTATCCAGAGCAGCGGCGCATCTTGTTTTAGCCATGTCACAGAAAGTCATTATCTTGCGCAGTGGCTCCTGGAGATCGTGGGCAGCAACGAACGCAAATTCCTGAAGCTCGGTATTTACCAACTCAAGTCTTGCCATATTCGATCTCAAAGCTTCTTCTGCGAGCTTTCTAGCTGTAATATCACGGTTTACTACGAGGAACCCCGCCGGCTTGCCGTCCTCTCCCCGCCGCAAAGCCCACCGGCTCTCGACAACTAATTCTTTCCCCATGGAAGTGGTCTGTCTCAACTCTCCGGCCCACTGCCCCTTATCGATAACCTGGTTTACGACATGTTCGAGGGATTCCGGGAACCTTGTCTGCAGGAATTCACAGGCTACATTTCCGAAAGCTTGCTCCCCGGTGAATCCGTACAAATCTGCTGCCCCGCTGTTCCAGAAACTGACCACGTCGGCAGAATCCACTACGAAAATAGCATCGTGCGACAAATTGAGAAGTGCAGCCTGCTTTTGCAAATCCTCGTTGGCGGTGACAAGTTCGGCGGTGCGTTCCTGGACGCGCAATTCAAGCTCATCGCGCGATTTGCGAAGCGCCTGCTCGGCCTTTTTGATGCTGGTGATATCCGCGCCGGTTGTGATGAAGTAGTCCCCGAGCGGGACGCTGGTAAATCGGAAATATTTGTCGAGATTGGGGAAATAGTCCTCGAAGGAATACGGAACACCTTCGGTCATGATCTTCTGCACGACCGGCATGTAATGTTCCGTAGCACCGGGGCCAAAGATCTCGTCCGTAGTCTTTCCCTTGATTTCGTCCGGCGAGGTCCGGCCCCAGGCATCGACCGCAGGAGGGTTGACATCCACAAGCCGCCAGGTTTTGATTTGACCGACCTCATCGCGGACCAGTTGCCAGAAATGCACCTCCTCTGCCATGTTCTCGAACAGGGTCCTGTATTTTGTTTCACTCTCCCGCAGCGTCGCCTCGACGCGCTTGCGTCGCCGGATTTCCCTGACCAACACAACAACGCAAACCAAAGTCACGATCAATCCCACCGAGATGGCCGCAATCAACAACGCTTGTTGGCGCAATTGCTCTCGTGTCTTGAACACGACTTCCTTAGGCTGCCAGGAGTGGATAATCCTGTCGTACGTGCCATCTCGCCGGATGTCCGCAAGGGCCGCGTTGATCTCTCCGAGCAGATTTTTATTCCCTTTTTTCAAGGCTATCGCCGAGTCGCTTCGGTCGATGGGTCCCTCGATCAACCTCACGCCCCGGATGTCGTTTTCCGCCAGCACATAGCTCCCTACCCACCGATCCGCCACCACCGCATCCAAGGCACCCGTCGCCAGCATCCCGAAGCCTATGACGAAATCCGGAATGATTTTCACGATGATCCGAGGGTCTTTTTGCAGTAAAAGGATCGGCAGCCCTTTTTCCTCGACACCAACCTTCAATCCGCGCAGATCGCTCATGGAAGTGATGCCAAGGCGTTCGGCGAAAGTGAATATCGTGAATTCAGAGGTCAGCAAGGGTTCCGAGAAGTCATAGATTTTCAGGCGTTCCGGATCGGGGTTGATTTGCAGCAGAGCGTCCGCCCGGCCATCCAGAACGAGTTGTTGTGCTTCGGCCCAGTTCATGAGCCGGATTTCCACGGGACGATGCATATGTTTCGCCATCGCCTCTACAAGGTCAATCACGATGCCGGCCGGCTTGGCGTTTTTCATGTAGCTTATCGGCGGCAGCGAATCATTTGCCAGGAACAAAACCGGGCGCTCCCCGGCATCCTCGCCAACCGGTTGCGCACTCGCCTGATCCACCATCCACCAGGCGATTAGGGCTCCGACGATCAGCGCCACCACCGTCACGCCGGCCCTCCACATGCCGGTTCCTTTGGTTTGACCCATTGGTCGTCTATGGTTCATCGGATCATCTATTCCTGTGGCTTTCCCGTTCCTGAGATCCCTGTTACTTAATGCGGTCTGCCGATTTTACCTATGACCCTGCTTGCCTTAAAGGAAGATCGATAACAAAAAGTGAGCCTTTACCCGGCGTACTCTTTGCCGTGATACTCCCGCCGTGCCGTTCCACTATCTTCTTGCAGATGGCAAGTCCCATACCGGTCCCCTCGTATTCGCTCCTGCCATGCAGCTTCTGGAACGGGGCGAAGATCCTTTCGAGGTACTGCTCATCGAAGCCGATGCCGTTATCCTCGACAACGATCCGGATCATCTGTTTATTGGTCGAGCTCTGTATTTTAACGAGAGGCTTCTCTCCTTCTTTGTGGAACTTCAGGGCATTTCCGATAACGTTTTGAAAAAGCTGCCGCATTTGTGTGGGATCGGCTGAAATGACCGGAAGTATCCCAACATGAACTTGGCCGCCGGTCTTTGCTATTCTTATCTCCAGGTCCGACAGAACTTCTCCGATGAGATTGGAAAGATTAACCTCTACGAAGGGATTAGTTTTCGTTGAAAGTCGCGAATATTCCAGAAGGGCCATGAGCAGGGACTGCATGCGCTGATTGGCCTTGAGTATCCGCTCCATGTAATCGTTCCCCTGCTCCCCAAGCGAGCTGCCGCACTTCTGTTTGAGCATATTCCCGAAGGCCGTTACTTTTCGCAGAGGCTCCTGAAGGTCATGTGAGGCAATGGCGGCAAAGTCCTGAAGCGCCTGGTTGCTTTGTTCGAGCCTTGCCATATAGCTGTTCAGCTCGGCGGTGCGTTCCTGGACACGTAATTCGAGCTCATCGCGTGATTTGCGAAGATCTGCCTCCATCATTTTCCGCTCGGTTATATCGGTGTTGGTCCCACACCATTGAACAACTTCGCCATTCGCGTTTTTCACCGGCATAACGCGGGTCAGAAACTCGCGGAAGCTACCGTCAGCGCCTCGCAATGGAAAGACCATGTCGAATGGCTTGCCGGTAGCAATAGAGTCTTTCCATCGCTCCAAAACATCCGGCAGAGTTTCAGGGTTGTGCACGCTCTGCCAGCCCCAGCCTTGCATCTGTTCGGGTGTCGTTCCCGTATAATCAAACCAGCGCTGGTTGTACCAGAAGATATATCCGTCAGCTTCCGCAATCCACGCAAGCTGTGGAATCGCATTGGCCATAGTCCGGGACCGCTCCTCGCTCTTGCGAACCTCCTCTTCCATCTGTTTGCGTTCGGTGATGTCGCGACCCACTACAACTGACCCGACGATGAGGCCGTCTTTATCGCGGATGGGTCCGAAGCTATAGCTTCCTACCCAGGTTTCACCCGTGTCTTTGCGTCGCAGGCTGTATTCGGCGTTCGTGACCGTCTCGCCCCGCAGTGCCCTGGGAACCGCCCACTGATCCAGAGGCGCCGGTTCCCCGTTGGCCATGAATACATCGAGAATATCAGGGTACTCGGCGAAGATCTTCGAGCATTCGTCCTTACTCCTGAACCTGTGGAATGTCGCAAAGGCATCGTTGAAGTCGAGGAAGCGCCCCTTTGCATCTGAAATGAACACGGCGTCAGTCATGCTGGCCAGGGCCGCCTCAAGTTTCGCACGACTCTCCAGCAGCGCTGCCATCGCCAACTTGCCCTCGGTGATGTCGCGCCCGTAGATATTGAGATATCCCAAGTCGCTCACAGGTACCAGCAGCAGTGAGTAAACCACCTCTTCGCATGTCTGTTCCATTTCCTTGGAATTGCCGGAACTGAGAACTTGCAGCGCATGTTGCCGCCAATCGTCTGAAAGCATTTCACCCGGTTTCCAGCCTAAAGATCTCAAAAGAGTTGCACTACTCCTGTTGGCATACAGCAGTTTGCCGTCACCGGATATTCTGAAGACCGGGCTTGGGTCTTCATCCGGAAACCGTGCGACACTTTCAATCTTCTCGAGCAACTGCTGGCGCTCGGTGATATCCTCGCTGATGATCACAATGCCGCCTACATCACCTGCAACGTCATACCAGGGCCGTACCTCCCAGCGAAGCCACTGAACCGACCCATCGGTCCGGTCAAACCGGTCGGAATCGCCACGCACCACCTCGCCCACAAGCCCCCGGCGATGCACTTCCTTCCAGTACTCCGGAATTTCAGGGAAGACTTCGTAGTGCGAAAGTCCGGTCAGGTCGGTTTGCTCAAGATTGTAGTCGGTAAGCCATCGGCGGCTGGCGCTGAGGTAGCGCATTTCGCGATCGAACATTGCCAGTGATGCGGGCGCGTGCTCGATGAAGAGACGCAGCCGTTCCTCACTTTCGCGCAATGCTTCCCGCGCTCTACGTTTCTCGGTAACATCATGAAAGACGAGGACAACCCCGATTACCTTCCCGGTGCTGTCTTTGATCGGCGCTGCGCTGTCCTCGATGGGTATCTCCCGCCCTTCGCGGGTGATCAGGGCCGTATGATTGGCAAGGTTTACGATGCATCCCTCGCGGAGTACGCGCTCGATGATGTTCTCGGCAGGTTTGCGGGTCTTCTCGTTGATTATCCTGAATACGCTCTGGATTGGCTGACCGAATGCATCCTCGGACTGCCAGCCTGTCAGTGCGGCAGCAACTGGGTTGAGGAAGGATACTTTGCCGGACCCATCGGTTGCAATCACGGCATCGCCGATGCTGCTTAGAGTGACCTGTAACCGTTCCTCGCTCTCTCGCAACGCTTCCTCGGCCAGCTTGCGTTCGGTGATGTCGCGGTTTGTCTCCAGAACTCGCTCCACGCCGTCCGCGCCGCGCACAAGCTGATGGCGCGCCGAAATGATGACTTCCCGCCCGTCGCGGGTGCGGTGTTTGAGTTCCCCTTCCCAGAATTTCCGCTCGCGCAGTTTGGCCTCGATCTGAAGCCACGGCACGTGGTGAATCGTTTTCAGCAAATCGTGGGTGACCTGGCCCACGGCTTCTTCTGCCGAATAGCCGTAAAGCTCCTCCGCCCCCTTGTTCCAGCTCTCGATACCGCCTCCGAGCTGCCAAACGATAATGGCATCATAGGATAGATGCAGCAGTTCGGCCTGGCGTTGCAGCAATACCTCCGCCTGCTTGCGCTCGGCAGCAAGCCTTGACTGTTCCTCTGCTCTATGCGCCCGTGCCTGGGCACGAAATGCCGCTTCGGCCAGATAGGAGATCAGGGTGGAACTGGCAAGAAAAATGGCCATGCTTAACAGGTCGGCGGAATTGGCAATAGCGAAATGGCCGACCGGCTCCATCCAGAAATAGTCGGCAAGGAGGGCTGAGACGACTGTTGCCATCAACCCGGCCTCGAGTCCCCCATATAGCGCCGCTACCGCCACGGCGGGGTAGAAGGTCACGAATGCGGCACGGAGCTCAAGGACTTCCAGGAACTGCAACCGGATAACAGCGGCGAGGACTGCGATAACAACGCCCACTATACAGCGGAGCCATACCGGACGGTTTGTTCGATCCCATATCATGACATTCCCCTGTTTGAACTAAGAGAGAGTCATCGACCTCGTCGCCGGTACCGGCTCCCCCTGTTGCCAACCTGTTTGAAAGCTGCTGTTACTTCTTATCGAGTGAAACGTTTGTCTCCGAAAAACCTTAGAGTATCCTGAAACTAGACCTCTATATCATGCATTGTGGAAATGAGAAGCATTTCTTGAACGTCTCGTAGGCTGGGCGCGGCCTTATCGTGCCCACCAATGAGGACAATATCCACGCTCCGCGAGATGGTGGGCACGGAAAAGCTACCCCGCTGCGCCCACCCTACCGGCCTTCGCTTATGTTTGACTGTAACGACTACTCAGCTTTTTTTGAGGGCAGCGTGATAATGAATGTCGTTCCTTTTCCCGGAGTACTCGTTGCCGTAATCGTCCCATTATGCCTCTCAACAATCCTGCGGCAAACGGGAAGTCCCATACCCGTTCCCTGATAGGCGTTCCGGCCGTGCAGACGCCGGAAAAGGGAGAAGATGCGGTCAATATATCGTTCTTCAAAGCCGATGCCGTTATCTTCGACAAAGATGTCAACGTATTGCTCACCTGCACGTATTCCGCTCCGTTCAGGGTCGTCAACGTTCTTTGCGTAGATCCTAATTAGAGGTTTCTTCTCGCTGCGAAACTTAATCGCGTTCTCGATAAGATTCTTTAATAGCAGGAGCATCTGATCCGGATCGGCATCGAGTATCGGCAGGTTTCCGATTTCAAAAGTCGCATCCACGTCCCTGACGAGCCGCCTCATGCTGTCAGCGGCCTCCTGAGCCACCCCGGTCAGTTCAACGGGCGTGGAATGCTCCTCCCCGGTATATACCTGAGAGTAGGCGAGCAGTCCACTGACCATGGCGGACATTCGCCGGGCCGAATTGAGCATCCTCTCCAGATAATCGCGTCCCTGATCGTCAAGAATCCAGGCGGATTTCTTATTGAGCATATTGCCGAACGTCTGGATCTTCCGAACCGGCTCCTGCATGTCGTGGGAAGCGGAAAAGGCAAAGTCCTGCAATTCCCGGCTGCTTTGTTCCAGCTTTCCCATGCTGGTTTTGAGGTTTTCTTCTGCGCACTTGCGCTCGGCAATCTCCTGTTTCAGGAGTTCGTTTGCCCCGGCCAGTTCGGCCGTGCGGTCCCCAACCCGCTTTTCCAGTTCGTCATGAGCCCGCTGCAACTCTTGCTCAGCAAGCTTGGCATGGGAAATGTCGATAATTGACGTTCTACACATGCGTCTTCCGTCCGCAGTCTCAACGGGAATGCTTTCCAGCCGGGCGTAAAACTCCTCACCACCCATTGCCCTCAGCCTCACCTCACAGGTCTGGGGCTCCCCGGTCTTGAAGACCTTCGCGAGGTGCAAATGAAAGGCGTCCCTGTCTCTGTCAAGAACGTACAAGGGAAAAGGCTTTTCGAGGATGCGGGCTCTTTCCTTGCCCAACTGCTTTGCGGCGGTGAGATTGGCTTCAATTACGAGGCCTTCCCGATCGAAGGTCAAATAGCCAACGGGGGCGAAATCGTAGAGGTCTGCATAACGCGCGCGGGATTCATCGAGCTGGACCTGGCTCCGGCGAAGCTCGTCGTTTTGCATCTCAAGCTCGATCTGGTGAACCCGCAGCTCATGGATAAGTTCATTGGCATCTTCGGGAGAAATATCATCGGGCAAGTCCTTTTGAGACCGCAGCCTCTCTTCGGCTTTCCTTCGCAAAGTGTCGTCACCGCTCTTGCTGTTTCCCATGAGGCTTCTTCCCAAGACCGATTTTGGAGGTGATGCATTTGTTCAGCACATTGCGCGCAGGCTGGCGCCTGCGCCGTTACATACTACAGGGTGGTTCGGATCTCTACAAGTTCGGAAACCAGCGCCGAGCGAGCTATAGAGATTCGGCCATTTCTAACATTCTCTTCCTGCAAAGGGTAACTCTTTATAATACGATGCCTTGGGAGATTGGGGCTTTAGAACTTTCCGTATCAGGAGCGCCAATTTGTTTTTGGGGCCGCTTTATAACTGGAGGTGCAAAAATACCTCTCCATTTCTTACCTGTTGAGCAGGCTTCGTAGCATCCGTCATTCAACCAGGCAATCCTTGAGCCGGGCCAATAAGGCTTTTTCGTCGACTTGCCATCCGACAAAAGCGAGTCTGCTTCGGTCCTTCGGGCCGGAATAGGCCCACTCGGTCTTGCCGCCCACGTGATTTACGAAGGCCCATCTGCCGCCGAAGAATACATATCCCTTTATGCGATAAAGTTGAGCGGGCGCCGACGCCATGAACCGGGAAAAACACGCTTCGCTGAACGGCGCCGATGTTTCGAATGAGAAGGTTGCATACCCCAGTTCGCGTGCGTTCGATGCGCCGTGGTGAGGCTCACCGCAGCCTCCATGGCCCTCCTCCATATACATGGTGAACAAGGATTCGATCCGGTGCTCGATTTGCTCTTGCACCCCCCAGAGGGCATCCGGATCGATGCGGCAGCGGTAGGTAGGCATTATGCTCGAAGACGGGCTTACCTCCTGAATCTCGAAAATTAATTCTGTCACCAGCTCTGCGGGCTGTAGATCGACCTTGTTCAGCAGTATCAGGTCGGCAGCCTTGATCTGGCTGTAAACCAGACCCTCCGGGTTTTCCCTGG
>Ga0187867_10003532_pt1 | contig 12437 bp, 9 predicted proteins | sample June2016WEW_13_1_FD_132976 | JGI IMG/M metagenome (GOLD analysis project Ga0187867, IMG submission 132976) | Peatland microbial communities from SPRUCE experiment site at the Marcell Experimental Forest, Minnesota, USA - June2016WEW_13_10 | ecosystem: Environmental > Terrestrial > Soil >... | reverse complement strand
GCCGGCCACCGAGAACCGGCACCAGTCGGCGCCCCACAGCCCGGCGGCCCGCCGCTCGGCCCCGGCCAGCAGTTCGTCCGCGTGCTTGATGGTGTCCAGACCGCCGTACAGCGGTGCGTCACCCGCGGTCACGGTGCCGGTGAGGTCGCGACGCTGTTTGTGGCCGGGGACGCTCATCGGGGTGAGCGCACCGGCCGCGGCCTGCGTGGTGAACCGGAGCCACGCGTCCAGCAGCGGCGCGTCCGCCCGCAGCCCCCGGGGATCCCTGGGATCGGTCATCCGGGTTCGGTCACCGGCTGCTGGGGCTGGTGGCGGTAGAAGGGGACGGGCTCCGGGGCCAGCGGGGTGTTACCCAGGATCAGGTCGGCGGCCTTCTCGGCGATCATCATGACCGGCGCGTAGATGTTGCCGTTGGTGATGTACGGCATCACCGAGGCGTCCACGATCCGCAACCCGTCCAGCCCGTGCACCCGCATCGACGCCGGGTCGGTGACGGCGCCGGTGCCGGTGCCGGTGCCGGTGCCCATCGTGGCGGTGCACGACGGGTGCAGCGCGGTCTCCGCGTCGCGGCGGACCCAGTCGAGGATCTGCTCGTCGGTCGCGACCTCCGTCCCCGGGGACAGCTCGCCCGCGTTGTACTCGTCGAACGCCGGCTGGTTCAGGATGTCCCGGGTGACCCGGATGGCCTCCGCCCACTCCCGGCGGTCGGTCGGGGTGGACAGGTAGTTGAACCGCAGCGCCGGGTGGACCGCGGGGTCGCGGGACACGATCCGCACCGAGCCGCGGGAGTCGGAGTACATCGGGCCGACGTGCACCTGGTACCCGTGCCCGCCCGCCGGGGACGAGCCGTCATAGCGGATCGCGATCGGCAGGAAGTGGTACATGAGGTTCGGGTAGGCCACCTCGTCGTTGCTGCGGATGAAGCCGCCGCCCTCGAAGTGGTTGGTGGCCCCGGGGCCACTGCGCAGGAAGAGCCACCTGGCGCCGACCATGGGCCGGTTGCGCCACTTGAGCGCGGGCGCCACCGACACCGGCAGTTTCGACCCGTACTGCACGTACACCTCGAGGTGGTCCTGCAGGTTCTCCCCCACCCCGGGCAGGTCGGCGACCACGTGGATGCCCAGCCCGCGCAGCAGCCCAGCCGGGCCCACGCCGGACAGCTGGAGCAGCTGCGGGGTGTTGATCGCCCCGCCGCACAGGATGATCTCGCTGCCGCGGACCAGCCGGGCCGGGCTCCCTCCCCGGCCGGACCCGCCGCGGCCAGGGCCGCCCTGCTGGTACTCCACGCCCACCGCCCGCTCGCCCTCGAAGAGGATCCTGGTGGCGTAGGCCCGGGTGGTCACCTCGAGGTTGGGCCGGCTCATCACCGGGTGCAGGTAAGCCCGGGCCGCGCTGAGCCGTCGGCCGTGGTGGATGTTCCGGTCGAAGGCCGCGAAGCCCTCCTGCCGGTAGCCGTTGACGTCGCCGGTCAGCGGGTACCCGGCCTGCTGCACCGCGGCGAAGAACGCCTGGAACAGGGGGCTCGTGGCCGGCCCGCGCTCGAGCACCAGCGGGCCGCTGCCGCCCCGGTACTCGTCCGCCCCGGCCAGGCAGGTCTCCATCTTCTTGAAGTACGGCAGGCAGTGCGCGTAGTCCCAGTCCGCCATGCCCGGGTCCGCGGCCCAGCGCTCGTAGTCCAGCGGGTTGCCACGCTGGAAGATCATCCCGTTGATGCTGCTTGACCCGCCGAGCACCTTCCCCCGGGCGTGGTAGATGCGGCGGCCGTTCAGGTCCGGCTCGGGCTCGGACTCATAGCCCCAGTCGTAGAACCTGTTGCCGATCGGGAACGTCAGCGCGGCCGGCATGTGGATGTACACGTCCCACGGGTAGTCCGGCCGGCCGGCCTCCAGGACGAGCACCCGGGTGCCGGGATCGGCGGACAGGCGGTTGGCGAGGGCGCTGCCAGCCGAGCCTCCGCCGACGATGATGAAGTCGTACTCTGCAGGAGCCATCTGCCCTCCCTGGCCGCGGGCCGGCCCGGGAACCACCCGGCACCGGGATGGCGGTCACGGTCACGGATGCCAGGGCGCCCTGGCGGCGAGCCGCACCAGCCGCATCGCACAATAGCGGGATCTCCGCGGACCTGGTTGCGAAGCGCCCTGGGTCGTGAGGGGCACAGGCTGCCGGGCTACTCTGCGGACGTGGTGATGACGTGGTGATGACGTGGTGATGCCCGAAAGCCAGTCCCAGCCCAGCGCCGACCGCGAAGCCCACCCGGGCGAGGTCTCATACCGGCAGGCGCGGTTCCGGGCGCCGCCGGGCGCGACCGACATCCTGCTGATCCGGCACGGCGAGTCCGAGGCCGCGTACGTGGACAAGCCGTTCCCGCTGGTGGACGGCCACGCTGACCCGGAACTGTCGGAGAACGGGCGGGAGCAAGCGGAGCGGCTGGCCGAGCGGCTGGCCAAGCAGCCCATCGACGCCCTCTACGTGACGTCGCTGCGCCGTACGGCCCAGACGGCGGAGCCGCTGGCGGAGCGGCTCGGCCTGACCCCGCGGGCGGAGCCGGACCTGCGCGAGGTCAACCTGGGCGAGTGGGAGGCGGGCCGGTTCCGCAAGATGGTCGCGGACAACCACCCGATCGCCGAGCGGATGTGGGCCGAGGAGCGGTGGGACGTCATCCCCGGCGCCGAGCCTGCCGATGAGTTCACGGCCCGGACCAGCGGCGCCATCAAGCGGATCGCCGCAGCCCACCCGGACCAGCGGATCGCGCTCGTCACGCACGGCGGCGTGATCGCCGCGCTGCTCGCCATGGCTACCGCGTCGCGGCCGTTCGCGTTCCTCGGCGCGGACAACGCGTCAATCTCCCGGCTGGTCATCACCCCCGAGCGCTGGATCATCCGCGTCTACAACGACACCGCCCACCTGGAGCCTTAGCCCGGCTGCTACGTCGCGCCCCGGAACCCGGGGCCGGCCGGCCGCTGCCGCGCGTAGAGCTGGTCATAGGCCCGCTGCCCGGCCAGGCTGGGGCGCATTGCCCGTTCCAGGCCCGGGACGGCATGCCCGGCGTCATCCGGCTGCGGGCCGGGCGGTGGATCTTCCGGCAGCACCCCGGCCCCGCAGCCCGCGAGGATCGCCGCACCGCGGGCCGCCGCTTCGGTGTGCTCTGGCACGCTGACCCCGTACCCGAGCGCGTCGGCGAGGATCTGCGGCCACAGCCTGCTGCGGGCTGCCCCGCCGGTAAGGATGACCTCCTGCCATGCGCCGGGACCGAGCAGCTCGCTGACCAGCCCGGCCGCACGGCGGGTGGAGTAGGCGGCGGCCTCCTGGATGGCCCGCGCCTGCTCGCCCAGCCCGGCCAGGCGGCACCCGGCCTGGACGGGAAAGGTCGTCGATGCTCACGCCCTGCTTCAGCCAGGGCAAGGTCGATGACACTGCTGGCACCGGCGGACGCGGCGGTAGACATGAGGCCCTCCCGGTGGTCGGTGGCTGGTCCGGCCTCGTGGTCTCGTGCCGCGGAGCAGGCCGGCAACGGCGTCAGGCTGTCCCGCGAGCCCGGGAACACTGCCCTTCTCTGAGTTGAGCAGATGTTAACAATATGAGCAAACGCTCGCGCGGCGCGGCAACGCTCGCGCGGCGCGGCAACGCTCGCACGACACGACACGACACGACACGACGCGGCTCAGGCGCGGAGCGCGGCCTTGCCACGGACCACATGGTTGACCAGCTCGCCGATCTCCGAGATCGAGATGCGGATCTCGTCGCCCGCGCGCAGCGTGAACGGCAGGTCCGGCACCAGCGACGTGCCCGTCGAGAGCAGCACCCCGGCCGGGAACTCGTCCTCGCGGAACAAGAACGCCGCCAGCTCGGGCACGGTCCGGCGCAGCCCGGCCGTGCTGGCCTGGCCGGTCCAGGCGACGTCGCCGTCCCGCCGGATGGTCATGGCGATGGTCAGCCCGTACGGGTCGGCGACCTCCCAGGCGGGCCGGATTCCCGGGCCAGCCGCGCAGCCGCCGAGGTAGATCTTGGCCTGCGGCAGGTAGAGCGGGTTCTCCCCCTCGATCGACCGGGAGCTCATGTCATTGCAGATGGTGTAGCCGACCACGTCGCCGTCGGCGTTCAGCGCCGCGGCGAGCTCCGGCTCGGGCACGTCCACCTGGGAGTCGGAGCGCGCGCTGACCCGGTCACCGGGACCGGCCACCCGCCACGCGGCGGACTTGAAGAACAGCTCAGGCCGGGGCGCGGTATACACCCGGTCATAGATGTCGGCCGAATCCTGGCTCTCCTCAACCCGGGCGTGCATGCTCCGCTCGTAGGTCACCCCGGCAGCCCACACCTCGGTTCCCCCGTCCACGGGCGCCAGCACCTTAATTCTCCGCAACGGAACGTCACGCGGAACCGTCCCCGCGCCCTCGCTGGCCGCCTGCGCGCTACTGGAGACGGGGATCGTCCCGGCGGCCTCGCCCTGGTCCGGCGGCCCGTCGCCCGGCCAGGTCCCGCCGGGGTCCAGCGCCCCGCCGCCGAGCACGGTCTGGCAGGCACCGCGGATCCAGGTGACCGGCCGGGCGAGCAGGTCGGCCATGGTCGCCACCCCCGGCAGCGGCCGGACCCGGTCACCGTCGAGCACCCCGACTTGCGGGGCGCCCTCAGCCTCGCGGTACCTGATCAGCTGCACGGGTCTCCCTCCGCCCGGTCCGGGAGCCCGGCCCGGGCCACCCTCCGGGCAGCGTACCCGGGCGCGGATCACGTCAACGATTCATCAGACCAACGAAGACACTTCATCTGATGAAAGCGTTGACGTTTCCGGAGCGGGACCGTAACGTCGGACTGGTCAGCACCTGACCCGAACGCCCAGCCAGGAAACGCCCAATCAGGAACGGAGCGCTGCCCGTGACCGCCGCATACCCCGGCCAGGCCCGGCACGCCCAGGTGGTGCACGCGCTGGGGGCCGCGATCGTCCGCGGCGAGCTTGGCCCGGGCAGCCCGGTGCCCACCGAGGACGAGCTGGTCAGCCGGTTCGAGGTGGGCCGCTCGGCGCTGCGGGAGGGGGTGAAGGTGCTGGCCGGCAAGGGACTCCTGGAGAGCCGGACCAGCGCCGGGACCCGGGTGCGCCCGCGCGAATCGTGGAACCTGCTCGATCCGGACGTGCTGCGCTGGCGGTACTCCGAGGACCCCAGCCCGGCCGACATCCGGGCCCTGGCCGACCTGCGGGTCGCGCTGGAACCTGGCGCAGCCCGGCTGGCCGCGGAGTCGGCCAGCGCGGCCCAGCGCAGCGTGATCGCCGCAGCCATGGCCGCACTGTGGGCCAGGGTCGAGGCGCCGGACGAGTTCATCGCCGCCGACCTGGCCTTCCACCGGGCCGTGTTCGCGGCCTGCAACAACGACTTGCTGCTCTACATCCACGACGTGGCCAGCGTGGCGCTCGGCGCGATCCGCCCGCTGCACACCCACTCGGTCGCGCACAACCGCGAGACGCTGCCCGTCCACCAGCAGGTGGCCGAGGCCATCCATCGCGGCCACCACCGCAAGGCGGAGGCCGCGATGCGCGAGATCGTCGAGGGTGCCCGCGCGGACCTGACCCGCGACCAGGACGCGGACACGCCCCGGGAGCAGAACGTGGAAGGAGCAGAACAGCATGACCACTGACCCCGGCGAGGTGCGGCTGGACGTGCGCGGCCAGGTCGCCGTGCTCACCATCGACCGGCCCGCCAAGCTCAACGCGTTCACCCCGCCGATGACCCAGGCGCTGGCCGGTCACGTGGCGCGGCTCAACGACGACCCTGGGGTGCGCGCGGTCGTCCTGACCGGGACCGGGCGGGCGTTCTGCGCCGGGAGCGACATCGCCGGGCTGGACGACTACGCGACGCCGTGGCAGTTCGGGAACCGGCCGGATTACTGCGACGCGATCCGGGCGCTGCGCAAGCCGGTCATCGCCGCGGTGAACGGGTACGCCCTCGGCGGCGGCCTGGAACTGGCCCTGGGCTGCGACATCCGGCTCGCCGCCGAGCCGGCCACATTCGCCGCCCCGGAGATCAAGCTGGGCTGGATCGGCGGCGGCGGGATGTCCGCGCTGCTCGCGCACAGCATCGGCCCGGGCAACGCCGCGGTCATGCTGCTCACCGGCGACCCGATCGATACCGCCACCGCCCGGCGCTGGGGCCTGGTGAGCGAGGTCCTGCCCGCGGAGGACCTGGCTGGCCGGGCCCGGGAGCTGGCAGCCACCATTGCCAGCCGGGCCCCGATCGCGGCGGAGACCGCGAAACGGAACCTGCGCGCCGCGTTCGAGATGCCGCTCGGCCGGGCCATCGACTACGAGCGCCAGCTGCAGACGGTCTGCTTCGCCACGGAGGATGCCACGGAGGGCCGGGCCGCCTTCGCCGAGCGCAGGCCACCCGTGTTCCAGGCCAGATAAGTGTTCCGGGCCCGCCAGGTGTTCCAGGCCCGCCAGGTGTTCGGTATCAGATAAGTCCTCGGTACCAGATAAGGGTTCCGGGCCCGCTAAGGAGACCAGATGGGCATCCTGTCCGGCTACCGGGTCGTCGACCTGACCATCGCGATGGCCGGCCCCCTCGCGGCGATGCGCCTGGGCGACCTGGGCGCCGACGTGGTCAAGGTCGAGCCGACCGGCGGCGAGTGGCAGCGCCACACCCCGGCCGGGGGCGCGGCCGGCCACCAGATCAACGCGTCCTTCCTGTCGCTGAACCGCAACAAGCGCAGCCTCGCGGTCAACCTGAAGTCGCCCGAGGGCCGGGAGATCGTGCTGGAGCTGGCCCGGTGCAGCGAGGTGTTCCTGCAGAACTACCGGCCGGGGGTCGCCGAGCGGCTCGGCATGGACTACGAGTCCATCCGCGCGGTGCGCCCGGACATCGTGTACGTATCGATCTCCGGGTACGGCGAGACCGGCCCGTACGTCAACCGGCCCGGGCAGGACATGCTGCTCCAGGCGATGAGCGGGGCGATGTTCAACGTGGGCCGTGCCTCCGACCCGCCCGCGCCCGCGGGCACGTACGCGGTGGACGCGATCACCGGGTACGGCGCGTTCGAGGGGGCCCTGGCCGGCCTGCTGCACCGGGAGCGCACCGGCGAGGGCCAGCTGGTCACGGTCAACATGCTGGACTCCGCGATCGCGGTACAGGCCCAGGAGCTGTCGATCTACACGGTGGGCGGGATCCCCCAGCACCGGGGGCGTGAGGTCCACGGGCACACCTACATCCGGGCGCCGTACGGGACGTTCGCGACCGCGGACGGGTACCTGGCGCTGGCCTTCCCGCCGCTGGCCCAGCTCGGCGAGGTGCTCGGCATCGGTGAGTTCGCCGGGATGGACGACGACGTGGACGGCCACACCCGGCGGGACGAGATCACCGCGCTGGTCCGGGCCCGGCTGCCGGAGCGGAGCACGGCCGAGTGGCTGGCCGAGTTCGACGCCCGCGGCATCTGGGCCGGCCCCGTGTACGACTACGCGGGCGTGGTCGGCGACCCGCAGGTGCAGCACAACGGGTCGCTGGTCAGCTACGACCACCCGACCGAGGGCCGCGTCACCACGCCCGGCTTCCCGTACCGCTTCAGCGCCACCCCGCCCGAGGTATATCGCGGCGCGCCGCTGGCCGGCGAGCAGACCCGGGAGATCCTCGCGGAGCTGGGCTACGACGGCGAGTCGGCAGACCGCCTGGCCGCTGGCGGCGTGGTCAGCGGGCCCGGGGCGGCCAGCCGCCCGGCGGACCTCTCATGACGGTCCGGCTGGCCGGGCTGACCTGGGATCACCCGCGCGGCTACCTGGTGCTGGACGCGCTGGCCGGGACGCTGGAACCGGACGTGTCGGCCCGCTGGCTGCGGCAGCCGCTGGAGGGGTTCGAGTCCCGGCCGCTGCGCACCCTGGCCGACGACTTCGACCTGCTGGTCGTGGACCATCCCGGGCTCGGCGAGGCGGTCCGGGACGGCGCCCTGCTGCCGCTGGACGAGGTGTTCGCTGAGCAGGAGCTGTCCGGCTGGCGGACCGCGTCGGTCGGCGCGTCGTATGACAGCTACGTGCTGGACGGCCGGCCGTGGGCGCTGCCGCTGGACGCCGCCGCCCAGGTCTCGGTGGCCCGGCCGGACCTGATGGACGCGCGGCCCGCCAGCTGGGCGGCGGCGTGCGAAGCGGCCCGGGACCACCGGACCACGCTGTGCCTGGGCGGGCCGCACGCGCTGCTGATGTTCAGCGCAATCTGCGTGGCGGCCGGATCACCACCCGCGGCGGCACCGGCCGGGGAAGGGCCGGCCGGGGAAGGGCCGGCCGGGACGGGGTCAGCGGCCGCGAACGGACCGTTTGTGAACGAAACGGCGGGCACCGCCGCGCTCGCGGTCATGGCGGACCTGCTGGCCTGCGCGGACCGCGACCTGTCCCAGCGCAACCCGATCGGCGTGCTCGACGCGATGGCGGCCCGCGGCGGCCCGGCCTACTGCCCGCTGGTGTACGGGTACGTGACCTACCAGCGCCCGCTGGCGGGTGAGCCCGGGTCCTTCCGGCTGGCGGCCTTCGACGCTCCGGCGGGCCCAGGCGGGATCGGCAGCGTGCTCGGCGGCACCGGCCTGGCCATCACCCGGTCCGCCGTCGAGCTCGGCGCGGCCGCGGCCCTGATCCGGACCCTGCTCTCGGACAGGGTGCAGGTCGGGCTCTACGCCGAGCTGGGCGGGCAGAGCTCGGCCCGGCAGGCGTGGGAGCACCCGGGGGCCGACGCCGCGGGCGGCGGGTTCTACCGCGCCACGCTCGCCACCGTGGAGCAGGCGTGGGTGCGGCCGCGGTTCGCGGGCTATCCCGAGTTCCAGACCGCGGCGTCGGCCGTGCTCCGCGAGGGGTTGCTGGCCGGTGAACCGCACGCCGGGCTGGTCCGGCGGGTCAACGAGCTGTTCGCTGCGACCCGGTGCGGGGCCCGCGCCGAAAGGCCCGTGTGAAGGAGACCCGTGTGAAGGAGACCTATATGAAGGAGCAGGCGGATGGGTGATGTCGTGAGGACCGCAAGCCCGTCCGGCGGACGGCCCGGGCCTGGGCGCCTGGTCCTCGAACGGGTCTCGGGCGACCTGGCCGCCGCAGGAGGCGTGCGGGCGGTGGTACTCGACGACGGAAGCGAGCGCGGGATCCGGGTGCTGGAATTCCGCACCGGCGGGGGACTTCGCTTCGACGTGCTGGTCGACCGGGCCATGGACATCGGCCTGGCCGAATTCGACGACCTGTCCGTCGGCTGGCGGTCCGCCACCGGGTTCCGCCATCCGGGGCTGCACGAGCACAACGACGAGGACGGCCTGTCCTGGCTGCGCAGCATGTCCGGGCTGGTGGTCACGGCCGGGCTGGATCACACGCTGTTCGGCGGCGAGGTCGCCTCCGGGCAGTACCACTATCCGCCGCGGCGCAGCGTCCGGCACGGGCTGCACGGCCGGGTGGCCAACATCCCGGCCCGGCTCACCGGCTACGGCGAGCGCTGGGACTCCGGCCGCTGCGTGCTCTGGGCCGAGGGCGAGGTCCACCAGGCCGCGATCTTCGCCGAGAACCTGGTGCTGCACCGGCGGATCGAGGCGGACCTGGGCGGAACCGAGATCCGGCTCACCGACCGGGTCCGCAACGCGGGCTTCGACCTGACCCCGCACATGTTCCTGTACCACGTCAACGTGGGCTGGCCGCTGCTGGAGGAGGGCAGCACGTTCGACGCCCCTATCGCGGAGACTTTGTGGCGCAGCGACAGCGTGGCCGAGCAGGGCGTCTCCCACCTGGTCTTCCCGGCCCCGCAGCCCGGGTTCGCAGAGCAGGTCTACGAGCACGCGCTCACCCCGGACCCGGACGGGCGGCAGCGGGTCCGGGTGGTCAACGCGGACCGGGGCCGGGCCTTCGAGCTGGACTATGACCCGGCCGCGTTCCCTGCCTTCTTCGAGTGGCTGAACCTGCGCGAGGGCAGCTACGCGGTCGGGCTGGAGCCCTCCACGCATCACGTGGCCGGCGACGCGGCCGCCCGCGAGCACGGCTCGATGATCTGGCTCGACCACGGCGAGGACCGGCGCTACGACACCGTGTTCCGGTTCACCCGCCAAGAGCCCGCCGGCGCCAGGTAAGACGAATCGGCAACTGCACTGCTGATCCGATTCAGCTCCCGGTCGTCCCGCCGCCGCGGCGGCGCCTGCGGACGGCGACGGCCGCGACCACGACGACCGCGAGGACGACGAACACGATCAGGCGGGTGCTCGTGTAGCGGACCTCCACGAGGCTGTACCGGGTGGTGGCCAGCGTGCCGTCCGAGCGCAGGGCCATGCCGAAGCTGACCGCGGTCGCCCCGGACGGCACGGCGGGCGGCGTCCAGGTCCCCGGGGTCCATCTCCGGGAGGCGGGCATCGGCGGGCTGGTCGTCCAGAACATCCAGGTGCCCAGGGCCGTCCGGTAGTAGGCGTTGAACACCACCGGCCCGCTGGACTGGTACCAGGCGCCCAGCGTGTAGCTGCGTCCCGCGGACACCCCAGGCGCGCAGGTCCCCAGGTCCATGGTGGGCACCAGCTGCGCCGTGCCGGACCTTCGTTGCGTCAGGGAAATGAGCTCAGCCCCCGCCCCGCCCGGGCCGGCGCGGGGCCGGTAGCGGAAGGTGGCGTGGTTGGTGCCGTAACGGCCGGCCTGGAAGCAGGCCGGGATGCCGCCCGCGGTGACCGCCGACAGGCGGGAGTTGGCCACCCCCGGCGGCGGGATCCGCGGCGGGCCAGGACCGGCCACCGCGGGCCGGACCGGGCCGCCGATCACCTGGCGGACGGTGCGCACGCTCACCCCGTGACCGGCCTGGCGAGTCAGCCAGCTGAGCACGCTCGCCAGCTCGGGCTGGGTCACGCCCAGCGCGCAGGCCCGGGCGCAGACGTCGTGGACGGTGAAGATGATCCAGCCGCCGCCATGCTGCTGGGCGCCGGTGACGATCTTCTCGAAGGTGGCCGGCGTCCAGCTGGTGCCGACCGAGGACACCTCGATCGGGGCGCGCAGCAGGTACGGGTTCCGGGGCGGTATGGTCTCCGCCCAGGCGCAGTACTGGCACAGGCCTGCGCCGCGCAACTCCCCGGTGCCAAGCCCGGAGTTATAGCCGCAGTGCCGCGCAAGACCCTGGAGAGTCCGGTTGACCTGCGCGAACGGGTAGGCGAAGTCGGTGACGTGGAATCCCCAGCGGGTCAGGTTGAGCCGGTCGTCGCAGATCTCCCGCTGGGCCTCGGCGGCGGGCATCCCGGTGAGCGGGACGTGCTGCACAGACAGGCCGCCTATCTCGTTGCCGTCCGAGCCGATCTGGTGGACCTGGGCCAGCGTCAGGTACGGCGAGTGCCGGCAGCCGGGGGCGGTCCCGGACTGGCAGACCAGCCCGGACGGCACGAAGAAGGTCGCGTGCATCCCGTAGCGCCGGAAGACCGGCAGCGCGCCCATCTGGTCCCCGAGCCCGCCGCCCCAGGTGAAGGTGACCACGGTCCGGGCCGGCGGAGCCGCCCGGACGCGGACGGGACTGGCCCGTGCCGCAGTGCTCCCCGCGGCCAGCGTGACCACCACGGCGGCGAGAACCCCCAGCGCCGTCGCAGCACGGCGCGCATGCCGATGCATTGCCTCCCCCGGTGCCGGCGCCCCCCCGGGTGCGCGGCCGTACCGACCCATCATGCGCCGGGCCCCGTGCCTGGCAACGCCACGGGGTCCGCGTTTATTAAGCGTCCCTGGCGAGCAGGCTGAAAGCAGCGTGTGCGAGGGCCGTGCCTCACTACCATGCAGTGCGCGCCTACCCAAACGACGGCCCGGCTGGTGGGGGCAATATGTCCAGCTGGTTCACCAATAACATCGTGCAGACCGGGCGATTGCCGCTCTTCTGCTTCTTTTGCGCGTTCGTGGCCGGGTTCGGGTTCATCCGGCTCTCCGTGCGGCTGATCCGCGCGCAGGTCCGCTGGTGGCCCGGCAACGTCACCCCCGGCAGCCTGCACGTGCACCACATGGTCTTCGGAGTCGTGTTCATGCTCATCGGCGGGGTCACCGGCATCGTGGCCCCGGGCGGGTCGCTGAACTGGCGGGCAGGCGCGGCCGCGCTTTTCGGGCTGGGGGCCGCCCTGGTCCTCGACGAGTTCGCGCTCATCCTGCACCTGCGTGACGTCTACTGGACCAGCGACGGGCGGCTATCGGTGGACGCGGTGTTCGTGGCGCTCGGGGTGACGGTACTGCTGTTGCTGGGGGCCGTCCCGTCGGTCATCCCGAGCCCCCCCGACCGGCACGCCAGTGCCTGGGAGGCGGTGGCCACCCTCTCGGTGAGCGTCCTGGTCACCTTCACCCTGGCCGCGATCACGCTGCTCAAGGGGAAAATCTGGACGGGTTTGTTTGGCTTGTTCCTGTTCCCGCTGCTCATCGTCGGCGCGATCCGGCTGGCCCGGCCCGGCTCCCCCTGGGCCCGGTGGCGTTACCAGCGGCGGCCGCGCAAGCGGGCCCGGGCCGCCCG
>Ga0187867_10003531_pt1 | contig 12442 bp, 12 predicted proteins | sample June2016WEW_13_1_FD_132976 | JGI IMG/M metagenome (GOLD analysis project Ga0187867, IMG submission 132976) | Peatland microbial communities from SPRUCE experiment site at the Marcell Experimental Forest, Minnesota, USA - June2016WEW_13_10 | ecosystem: Environmental > Terrestrial > Soil >... | reverse complement strand
CCGTAGGTCGCCGACCCCCCGTGGAAGGTCTGCTTGGCGACTACAGGGAGGGTCACCTGGAACTCGTAGGCGAGCGTCCCGACGAAGGCCATCATCAGCAAGGGGACGCCGAGGCGCGGCTCTTTCGTGACGTAGCGCAACCCGTCACGTAGTTGACCCTTGTGGCGTCCCGTCGGCTTCGTCGGGCTGAGGGCGCCTTTGTCCATGGAGGCGAGCGAGTAGACGACGCCGACGAAGCTGGCGGCATTGACGAGGAAGCACGCCCCTTCGCCAACTGTCGCGATGAGGAGGCCCGCGACGGCCGGGCCGATCGCCCGGGCGGCGTTGACCATCGTCGAGTTGAGGCTGACGGCGTTGCGCAGCTGCTTGGCGCCGACCATCTCGAGAACGAAGGACTGGCGGGCCGGGTTCTCGAAGGTGTTGTTGAACCCGAGCACGACCGCGAGGAGGCACACCTGCCAGAAACGCACGGCATGGGTGACGGCGAGCAACCCGAGCACGAGTGCCTGCACGCCCATGAACGACTGCAGGAGGATCATCAGCCTGCGCTTGTCGACGCGGTCGGCGATCACCCCTGCATACGGCCCGAGGACGAGCACGGGCAGGGTCTGCAAGGCGACGACGAGGCCGAGCGCGGTGGCGGAGTGCGTGAGGGTGTACACGAGCCAAGACTGGGCCACCGACTGCATCCAGGTGCCGATGAGCGAGATGGACTGGCCGAAGAAAAAGCGCTTGAAGTTGGGGACCGACAGGGCCGAGAAGGTGCGCCGGCCGATCGCGAACAGGCGGCTCATCGAAAAGGGCCGTCCGCGGTGCCGCCTTCAGGGGCTTGGAGGCGCTCGGCCAGTTCCTCGAGCACCGGGAGCGCAGCCACGACGGCGGCACGCTGTTTCGGGCCCAGCTCCAAGAGCCGGCGTGAGAGGGCGTCGTTGCGCTCGGAGCGGACGGCTTCGAGCAGGCGCCGCCCCTCGCCCGTCGCCTCCACGCGACACACGCGGCGGTCTGCGGGATCGGGCAGGCGCCGGATGAGCCCGGCCGCTTCGAGCTTGGGAACAAGACGCGAGAGCATCGTCGGGTTGAGCCCGGCGAAGCTCGCCAGGTCCGACAGCCGCACGGGGCCCCGACGCTCCGCGGCGAGCAGGACGTCAACCTCGCTCGTCGTGAGCGCTCCGGCGGCAGCGGTCGGCCGCAGACGCCGCGAGAGCCGCGCCACGGCGAGGCGGAGACGTGCCGCACTGAGCTCAACCGCCTCCGGTCTTTTGTCACCGGGCGCGGCCGCGCCGGTCTTTCCGCCCCGTCGTGCCAGATCCTGAATGCTCATCCTTCCAATCTACTTGCTTGCCAGCAAGCATTATACGGGCGGCACCACCACCTCGATCCGGTCGCCCCAGCGCGCGGCGCGGGCTTGCTTGTACAGCTCGCCGTCGCGCCGGCTGACGACGCGCTCGACGAGGCCGTCCGCCTCGCAGCACACCAGCCGCGCGTGGCCCTTGTGAAGACGGGGGGAGCGCACCAGCCGGACCGAGGCCTCCCGGGGCCGCCTCGAGGAGACGGCCACGTAGGAGAACTTTTCGTCCTCGTAGCCGAGGCGCGCCCCCTTGAGGTCGCGGTGCAGGGCCGAGCGCTCGAGGCGGACGGCGAAGTGGCACCAGTCCGGAGCAGTCATGGGGCAAGTCCGGTCATGGGGACAGGGCGCCGTCACCTGTGCCCCGAAGGAGATGAGCGCGCTCCTCGCCGCCCGCAGCCGCTCGAATCCCGCTGGGGTTCCGGGCTCGACTATGACCAGCTCTCCGCGCGTCGCCCTCCACCACCGCTCGAGTGCCGGCAGCTCGCGGTCGTGACCGAGCTCGCCGAGGAGGTAAGCCGCCACGACGAGGTCGCTCTCGGGCAGGCTCACGGTGGCGACATCGCCCACCACCCACTCGACACCATCTCCGAGCCAGCTCACGGCCCTGTCGAAAAGGCGGGCTCCGAGGGCCGCCACGTCCGGCCCGCGCTCTACGAGGACGGCTCTTTCGATCGCTGAGAAGACGTCGGCCGCCGCCCAAGTCGCCGTGCCCGGCCCCGCCCCCAAGTCGAGCAGGCTCCGGGGCGAGAAGCCCGGCCGCAGCGAGGCCACCTCGAACAGCACCCTCCGGGTCGCCGCGAACGTGGCCGGGACCCGGGTTGCCAAATAGGCGCGCAGCTCGGCTGACGACAAGCGACGGCTGTAAGCGTCGGCGCCGGGGCTTCTGTAGCGCTCCGAGAGCGCAGAGCTCGGGGCCAACAGCTCACGGCGAGCAGGCTCGCCCAGTTCTGCCCCGATCGCCGCCGTCAGCGCGGCGCGGGCGTCACCGCCACCGGGCTCCGCCTTCAACCGAGCACGCCCTTTACCGCTCTGCCGTCTTCGAGGTAGCGGCATCGCTCGGCGCCGGCGCCGGCGCGAACGCGCCGGCGCAGAGGACCGCTCAAGAGCTCGAGCGCCTCGGCAAGAGGCAGGAAACGGTATTCAGCGATCTCTCCGGGCTGCACCTCGACGCGCCCGAGCTGCTCGTCATCGAGCTCACCGCAATCGAACAGATAGCGCATGCCCCCCGGACGGTCCCTGCTGGGACGGAGGAAGTCGACACATACCAACCGACCGGCGGTGATCTCGACACCGCTCTCCTCACGTGCCTCGCGCCGGCAGGCCTCCCAGGGCGTCTCGCCGCCAGCCTCAACCTGTCCGCCGGGGATCGTCCAGCCCGACTTGTAGGTCGGCTTCAACACGAGCAGGCGGCCCGCCTTGTCGTAAACGAGAGCCCCGGCCGAGGCCGGGATCCTCGGGATCTCATAAGGCGCCTGTTCCATCTGAGAAGCCTCGCACTCAAGGCCGTGCGTCGCAGCATCGCCGGCCCGGCGGGGACCGACCGGGCGCTGTGGCCGACGGGCAGACTGTGGGGCCGGCGCTCTCATCTCGATCGCCGCGCCGCACGGGAAGGCGGACTAGGAAAGAGAGATGCCCGAAACCACGGTCTCACTGAACGCCCGCGAGGCGCGACGTGTCTGCCTCGCCGCTCAAGGTCTGCTCGGACCGCGGATGACAGGCGGACCACCGGCGATGCTCGAGCGAGTTCGGGCGGTGCAGCTCGACACGATCTCCGTCCTCGCCCGGTCCCATGAGCTCGTCTCTTTCGCCCGTCTCGGGCCTGTCGGGCGCGACCGGATCGAACAGGGCTTCTGGGGACCGGCGAGCGCCACCTTTGAGTACTGGTCGCACGCCGCCTGCATCGTGCCGCTCGAGGACTGGCCTGTCTATGGCTCCCAGCGCCGGGCCCGCCTCGCGCGGGGCCGGCGCTGGCACCGGCTCGAAGACGCCGACAAGAGCTGCGCATATGTCCGCGACCGTCTCGGAAAAGAAGGGCCCCTCTCGGCCCGCGAGCTCGGGGGCGCCAAGAAGGGCGGCGTCTGGTGGGACTGGAGCGAGACCAAGATCGCTGCCGAATGGCTCTTGGACATCGGCGAGCTCGTCTGCCGTCAACGAAAGGGCTTCCAACGCGTCTATGACCTCGCCGAGCGGGCCATCCCTGCCCACCTTCTCGGACTCGAGCTCGGCGACGAGGACTGCCAGATACGGCTCGTGGAGGCGGCGGGCGGCGCCTTGGGAGTAGCCACGACAAACGACCTTGCCGCCTATCACGGGCTCAAGGGCTCTCAGGTCGAACAAGTGGTCCGAAAAACGGTCCTAATGCCCGCCAAGGTCGAGGGCTGGAACAAGCCGGCCTATGTGTCGCCGCGCGCGCTCGACCTGCTGGGGCGGCGCATGAGGGGGCGGTCCGTGCTTGTCTCCCCATTCGACAGCCTCACCTGGTACCGGGAGAGGACCGAGAGGCTCTTCGGCTTCCGCCACCGCCTGGAGGCTTACGTACCGCGGGCAAAGCGGGTGCACGGCTACTTCTCGATGCCGGTGCTCGGCGGCGACCGCCTCGTCGGCCTCGTGGACCCGGGCAGGCTCGGATCGACACTTCTCGCCAAGCACGTCTCCCTCGACACGCCCGATGCCGCCGCTCATGTGACGGCCGCGCTCGTGGAGGCCGCCGCCTGGGTGGCGAGCGAGGCCATAGTCGTCGAGCGCGTGACGCCGGCCGAGCGCACCGCCGAGCTTCGCTCTTTGGTGGCAGCCGCTCAGAGCTGAGCGAGAAGCTCCTCGGCCGCGATCGATCCGGGGGCGGCCCCCTCTGCGGCCATGCGATTTGCCGTCGCTCGTAACAGCTCGTTCACCGGTGTCGAGATGGCGTGGAGACGACCGAGGAGCACGATTTCACCGTTCAGCCAGTCGGCCTCGATGTTGCCCGTGTGACGAGCGAGGCTCTGCCACGAAGAGCCCTCGGACAGGTCGTGGTCACCGACAAGACGGTAAGGCCCCATGGCGGCCCTGCGCTCGGCATCGAACTCTGGGGGTGCGACCTCGATCGCCGCCGCTTCAAAGCAGCGGGCGGCCTCTTCTTGGGCAAGCCGCAACAGCTTCTCCGCGGCCTCGCCCGAGCGGTGACCGCAAGCGGCCTCGATGGCATTACCGAGATTGGAGACCAGTTTGCGGTACTTACGCGCCATGACGTTCGGGTCGGCGATCGAGTCGAAGGTGCTCCCGTTCAGATCCGCCGCCATCTGCTTGCTCACCTCGTCGACCCCGGTCGGGTAACGGCCGAGATCGAGCAGCCCCGTCAAGGGCGCGAAGGGGATCTCGATGACCCCCGGCTCGAGATGGGTGGCCGAGACGAACACCCGCATGGCCTGGACGTTCGAGAAACGGCGCAGCGCCAGAGGTTCGTTAGCGACCCCGTTTTGGGCACACACGACCGGCGTGGTTGCCGGCGCGCAGGCGGCGAGCTGTAAAAGGAGCGCTTCGCTCTGCTGGGTCTTGGTCGCCAGGACGGCGACGTCGCCCTCTTTGAAGCCGACCTCGGCCGGGCTCGAGACCGCCCGGATCCGAAGCGTCACGCTGCGGTCCGGGTCACGCAGCTCCAGGCCACGCCCGGAGATCGCCGCCTGATGGGCACCTCTCGCGACGAGCACGACCTCGTGGCCGCTCTCGAAAAGCCGCCCGCCCATGGCACCGCCTATGGCGCCGGCACCGAGGATCACATAACGCATGGTGCGAGCTTGTCAGATCGCGTCGATCAGCGGGCCGAGTCGATGATGATCGTTAGAGGGCCGTCGTTGCCGATCTCGAGGAGCATGTGAGCGCCGAAACGGCCCGTCGCGACCTTGGCCCCGAGCTCGCGCAGGTGCTCGACGACCCGCTCCACGAGCGGCTCAGCGACCTCGCCCGGCGCCGCGTCGACAAAGGAGGGGCGGCGGCCCTTGGAGGCGTCCGCGTACAAGGTGAACTGGCTGACCACCAACAGACCGCCTCCGACCTCTTCCAAGGAGCGGTTCATGTGTCCCTCGTCGTCGCTCATGATCCGCAAGGTCCACAGCTTGGAGGCAAGGGCGAGGGCTTCGCGCTCACCGTCACCGTGTCTCACGCCCACCAGCACGACAAAGCCCGGCCCGTCGAGCGAGCCCACGACCTGCCCGGCCACGCTCACGCGGGCCCAGGCCGCCCGCTGTACGACAGCTCGCATCTCAGCCTGCTCCGCGGGTCCCCTCGCCCGGGTGCAGGTGGGCCGGCAGAGCGATGTCCGGACTCAGGTCAGGCGATGCCTCCGGTGTGCCGTGCACGAGCCTCAAGGGCCATGTGCCAGCCCAGTACGGCAAGGAGATGTCCTCGGTCTCGTCCACCGGCGGTCCGGAGCGGATCTTTGCCGAGACATGCACGAGGGGAAGGGCCAAAACGGCGGTCTGACGCAACTCGACCTCCGTCGGGCCTCGTACCTCCGGGTTGCGTCCGGGCACGAACTTTTCCATCAGAGCCTCGAGGATCTCCGTCTTGGCCTGCGGGTCGCGCACCAAAGTCGCCGTCCCGTGCACGACGACCGAGCGGTAGTTCGCCGAATGATTGAACGCCGAACGGGCGAGGACGAGCGCATCGAGAATGGTGGTCTCGACGGTGACCTCGATGCCGGCTTGGTGCGCCGCCATCTTCGCCATCTGGGCGCCGGTCGAGGAGTGGACGAACACGGTGGAGCCGATGCGGACAAAGAGCATCGGCAGCACCTGGGGACGTTCTTCGGCGATGAAGCCGACATGGCAGATCAGCGCCTCGTCGAGGATCTGGTGCACGCTTTCGGCGTCATAGCTGACCCTGTCTGCGTGCCTGGAGGGTGTCGTGATCCTGGTCGGGTTGTACATGGTCCCAAGGCTTTCAGTTCAGCTCCGCCCGTGCCTGCCCAAACGCGGCGACAGCGCGTTCGAGGTCCTCTCGCGTGTGGGCGGCGGACATCTGAGCGCGGATGCGCGCCTTTCCCATCGGGACGACCGGATAGCTGAAGCCGATGACGTACACGCCCTTTTGCAAGAGCAGCTCGGCCATTCGTCCCGCCAAGGCGGCGTCGCCGAGCATGATGGGGACGATCGGGTGATCGCCTGGGAGGACCTCGAAGCCGAGGCCAACCATGGCCTGGCGGAAAAACACCGTGTTCTCGCGCAGGCGGGCGCGCAGGTCATCGCTCTCGTCGAGGATGTCGAGCACAACGAGCGAGGCGGCCGCGATCGCCGGGGCGACCGAGTTGGAGAACAGGTACGGCCGCGACCGCTGCCGCAACAGGTCGACGATCTCCTTGCGGCCGCTCACGTAGCCCCCGCTCGCGCCCCCGAGGGCTTTGCCGAGCGTGCCCGTCACAATGTCGACGCGGTCTTGGACCCCGTGCAGCTCCGGGGTGCCGCGCCCGTGCTCGCCGACGAAGCCGACGGCGTGCGAGTCGTCGACCATGACCATGGCGTCGTAGCGCTCCGCCAGCTCGCAGATCTCGCGCAACGGTGACACGTAGCCGTCCATCGAGAACACGCCGTCGGTGGCGATCAACCGGCGCCGTGCGCCCGAGGCTTGTTGCAAGAGCTCCTCGAGGTGGCCCATGTCCCTGTTGCGGTAGCGGTAACGGGTGGCAGCGCACAGGCGAATGCCGTCGATGATCGAGGCGTGGTTGAGCTCGTCGCTCAAGACGGCGTCCTCCTTAGCGAGAAGGGTCTCGAACAGGCCCCCGTTGGCGTCGAAGCACGACGAGTACAAGATGGAGTCCTCCGTCTGCAAAAAGCCCGAGAGCCGCCGCTCGAGCTGTTTGTGAACCTCCTGGGTTCCGCAGATGAAGCGCACGCTCGCCATGCCGTAGCCCCACCGGTCGAGCGCCTCTTTGGCCGCCTGCAAAAGACGCGGGTCGTACGCCAGCCCGAGATAGTTGTTCGCGCACAGGTTCAATACCTCGCTGCCGTCGGCCACCTTGACCGTCGCCTGTTGTGGCGTGACGATGACCCGCTCCAGCTTGAACAGCCCCTGCGAGCGGATCTCGTCTAACTGGTCGGCTATCTCCTTGCGTACCCGGGTGAACATGGCGGACCTCCTCTCAGGCTTCGGACCAGGTGAGCACGACCTTGCCGCAGCGCCCGTCAGCCATGACCTCGAACGCCTCCTCGAACTCGGTGGCGGCGTAGCGATGGGTGATGACCGGGGAGATGTCGACGCCCGACTGGACGAGGACCGACATCCAGTACCAGGTCTCGAACATCTGCCGGCCGTAGATGCCCTTGATCGTGATCATGTTCATGACAAGGTGCGACCAGTCGATGCCGAAGTTCTCGTTCGGCAGCCCCAACATGGCGATCTTGCCGCCATGGGCCATGGCGGCAAGCATGTCCTGAAACGCCGAGGCGCGCCCGGACATCTCGAAGCCGACGTCGAAGCCTTCGGCCATCTTGAGCTCGCTCATGGCCTCGGCGAGGGTCATTTGCCCGACGTCGACGGCAAGAGTCACGCCCACAGATCGGGCTAGTTCGAGGCGGTACTGCGATACGTCGGTGACGACCACAAAACGGGCCCCCGCGTGGCGGGCCACGATCGCCGCCATGATCCCGATCGGGCCGGCTCCGGTTATGAGCACGTCCTCGCCGAGGACGGGGAAGGCGAGGGCGGTGTGGACAGCATTGCCGAAGGGGTCGAAGATCGCCGCCACGTCGAGGTCGATGTCATCCCTGTGGCGCCACACGTTCGAAGCCGGAAGCGCGATGTACTCGGCGAAAGCGCCGGGGTAATTGACCCCGATCCCCTTTGTGTGGGCGCATTGCACGCGGCGGCCCGCGATGCAGTTGCGACAGCGCCCGCAGACAAGGTGGCCCTCGCCGCTCACGAGGTCGCCTGTGGCGAGCTCCTCGACGTCTACGCCGAGATCAACGATCTGGCCGACGAACTCGTGGCCGATGACGAGCGGCACCGGCACATTCGCCTGCGCCCAGGCGTCCCAGGAGTAGATGTGCAGGTCCGTTCCACAAATACCCGTACGCAACACCTTGATCAGCACGTCGCCCCGACCGATGGAAGGGATCGGGACTTCCTCGTAACTGAGGCCTGCCTCGGGCTTGGCCTTGACGAGAGCCTTCATCATTGAACTCCTCGTCCTCTAGGACTTCGTTTCCTCGACCGACCATAGCCCCGCGGCACCGGCGGGGTCAGACGGCTCCAGGACTCAAAATCGCTGGCGGTTCGAAGGCGAAAGGAAGAGACTGGCGCAATGGTCGAGGAACAGCTCGAGGAACCGTCGTCTCCGCCAGCGACTCCCGCGGCCGAGCCGGCCGTGCCCGAGACGCCTGGTGCAGCCGCCACGCCAGGGACGGCCCCTGGTCCCTCTGTGCCGGTCGCTCCGCCCCTGCCCGGACCGCCTGTTACCTCCCTGCCTGAGATGGCGGGCAGGCCCTGGGTCATGTCAGAACGCGCCAGCGACGCGGACCGGGACGAGGTCGTCACCTTGCTCCGGGATCATCTTGTGGCCGGTCGGCTCACTCTCGACGAGTTCTCGGAACGCACGGGCTCGGCACTCGGCGCCCGCACGAAAGATGAGCTCGGCGCAATGCTCGCAGATCTGCCCTCGCTCTCACAGGCTCCGGCCCGCTCGACGACTCGGCGAAGCCCGAGGCGGTGGATCGTCGCTGTGATGAGCGAGTCGGACTCCAAGCTGCGATGGCGCCTCGGCGGCCACACGGCCGTGGTCGCTGTCATGGGACAGTGCAACATCGATCTGAGCAACGCCGAGATCGACGGCCCCGAGATCGTCATCACAGCGGTCGGCATCATGGGCCAGATCGACATCGTCGCTCCCGAAGGAATCGACATAGAGGTCACCGGCCTTTCCATCATGGGCCATCGCAGCGTCGCCACGAGCGAGGTGCCGATCCTGCGCGGCTCTCCGCGGATCTTGGTGAGGGCGTTCCCGATCATGAGTGAGGTTCGCGTGATGACCCGCTCGCGCTCTTTGGACCGACCTCCCGACTCTGCGCCTTGAGCTGTCCGGGGGCGTCGCTTAGAGGAGGGACGTGTACATAGCAAAGGTCGACAGCGGTCTTGGCGAGGACGAATGGCGCGACTTCGTGACGGCACAGGGTTTCGGCCACCTCGTGGCCGCCGGCGTGGCCCGCGACGTCCCCGTCGTCGTCCCGACGCAGTTCGTCCTCGACGGTGACGAGGTGATCTTGCACCTCGTAGCCAAGAACCCGATCCTCGGGGCGATCGCGGAACAGCCCCGTGTGCTCATGAGCGTCGCCGGCGACTGGGCCTTCATACCTTCGCCCTGGAAGGCCGTCGCCGACGAGGACCCCCTCCTCGGCATACCGACCACCTATTACGCCGCGGTCCAGTTGGAAGGCTCGGCGACGATCGTGTCCGATCCCGCCGGGATCGCCGCCGTGCTGCGGCGCCAGCTTCAGGTGATCCAGCCCGATTTCGAAATCGCCGATCCACTCTCGGCCCATGAAACCAAGCTGGGCACCATACGCGGCGTGCGTATCGCCATCGACAAGATCAGGGCCAAGTTCAAGTACGGCGGCAACGTCGACGCGGCGCACCGGGCGGCGGTCATCGCCGGACTCGAGCTCCGCGCCGGACTCGGCGATCTCGCCGCCGCTCGTCATACCAAGCGCAGGCTCAACACAGCCGGCTGATCACGGCGACGAGCCCGCAGTTTGTCTCGGATAAGGTGCCGCGACGGCCCTGGGCCTCTCCGGCGCCCACTGGCAGATGCAGTATCAGGTATCTGGCCTCCGGCCCTGCCCTGGCCGCCGAGCCGCCCGATGCGGGACGAGCGGGCTCATTGGCCACTCATCCGAGCACGCTGTGTGTGCTGTCGGCCGGGCTCCTCAGACGCGAGTAATGGCCCAGGTTCACCTCGTTGCCCGTGAACTCGCACATGAGCCGGACCGGCTCGCGGTCGTGGTCTTGCCCGTTGTCCCAAGCGACGATGAGTGCCGAGAGGAACCGGCCCACCATAGGGGCGTTCTTGAACTGGTTGCCCGAGGTACCGACGGCAACGAAGAACCCCTCGAGAGAGGTGCGGTCGTACACGGGCAACCAGTCCGCAGTGACGTCGTATAGGGCGGCGAGTCCCCTTGGGTGCGCCGGCACCCCGAGGTCGGGAAGTCGTCGGGCGAGCCGATAGGTCTGCGCCTCCCACGTCTCGATGCTCGGGTTCGGATCGAAATCATCCGGGTCGTCGACCCAGACCAACGGATCGCACTCGGGTTCGAGGCCGCCAACAAGGATCGTGCCTCCCAAGTGAGGCCGGAAGTAGGTGCCAAGGTCAGCGTCCATGACCACAGTCCCTCCGCTGCCGAGCCCGAACGCCTCAGGGCCGGGCAGGACGTGCACCTCCTGGCGTAACGCCCGCGTCTTGAGCACAGCTGAATCACTTAGAACCCCGGCCAACGAGTTGACCTTCGCCGAGAAGGGCCCTGCGGCGTTGACGACCACTCGCGAGGACAGTTTCGAGCCGTCTTTGAGGCCAACCCCGCCCACGCGACCGTTGCCCCGCAGCACGGCTGTGACCTCCTGGCCAAAAGAAAACCGGGCTCCCCGCTCTCGTGCCGCAACCATGAGGTTGTGGGCTGCCAGTTGCGGGTCGTCGACAAAGCCGGCCTCGGGAGTGAGGTAAGCCTCCAGACGACCCGACGCGTCGTTCCAGAACCGCTCGTCGTCAAGGGCCCGCGGCGGACCGTAGCGGTGAGCGTCGAGCGCGGCGTATCGGCGCGCCAGCTCGTCACCGTCGAGGTGCTCGTAGGGCACGCAGGCTCGATCGAACAGCTCGACCAGCCTCGCCGTTCGCTCGTCACCTTCGGACCCGAGAATCAGAGCGCCGGTCTCGTGGAACCGGGCGAGGCCCGACTCATCGGTGTTGCCGACAAGCTCGTCCCAGTGCTGCCAGAGGTGCTTTGACTCCCAGGCCGTCATCACAGCATCGAGAGTCGAGTAGTTGAAGCGCACAATGGCAGAGCTGGAACTGGTCGAACCAGCACCTGCTGCGGGTCCCTTGTCGAGCACAAGCACGTGGTATTCGGCCCGACACAGTTCAACCGCTATCGAGCAACCCATTACTCCCGCACCGATGACAATAGCGTCTGGAGCAGCTTCGAAAGACGACACAAATCGAAGTATACGCAACAGTCCGAGTCGCTACAGACTTTCTATCTCACCTGGAGGCGAACCTCCATTGCGTCACGGAGCGCATCGCCGATGAAGTTGAAAGCCATGACAGTCAACACAATGGCGACGCCCGCTGGATAGATCAGCCACCAGTAACCATCGTAAATGGAGTTAAGGCCATTTGTCAGCATGCCTCCCCAGTTCGCCGCCGGAGGCGGCGGCCCGAGGCCGAGGAAGGAAAGGGCGGCCAACAGCAAGATGGCGTTCGCCGCCGAAAACGTGGTCTGTACCACTACCGGGCCGATGACGTTCGGGACGATGTGTCGAAAGACGATGCGCCCGTCGCTCGAGCCCATTGCCTTGGCTGCTTGTACGTACTCTCGCACACGAAGCGACAGAGACTCTCCCCGGACCAGCCGGGCCGTACCCATCCAGGAGATGAACGCGATGACGACTACCAGAACCGGGATAGTCGGCGTGAAGGTGCTAGCCAGTATCAAAACCAGCAGCAGGGGCGGTATGGATAGGAGAGAATCGACGACTCTCATCATCACGCTGTCGAGCCATCCTCCGACGTAGCCGGCTATGCCGCCCCAGGCGGTCCCCATTAAACTGGCGAGAAGCGCGGCGGCGATCCCCACTTCCAAAGATGACTGACCGGCCACCATGAGGCGCCCCAAGACGTCGTAGCCGACGTCGTCGGTGCCGAGGGGATGCGCCCAGCTCGGTGCCTCGTTCAGCTGCAACAGATTCGTCGTCACCTGGTTCGTCACATAGACGTGGGGGCCGACGAAACTGAACAGCAAGAAGAAGACCAGTATGCCCAAACCCGCCACGGCAAGGCGGCTCTCGATAAACACACGGGCGATTAGCCGCAATGCGCCGCCGGATGCCCCCGTGCTGCCAGCTTCGGTCACCGGCGTG
>Ga0187867_10003528_pt1 | contig 12447 bp, 13 predicted proteins | sample June2016WEW_13_1_FD_132976 | JGI IMG/M metagenome (GOLD analysis project Ga0187867, IMG submission 132976) | Peatland microbial communities from SPRUCE experiment site at the Marcell Experimental Forest, Minnesota, USA - June2016WEW_13_10 | ecosystem: Environmental > Terrestrial > Soil >... | reverse complement strand
TTGGAAGCGTGGAACCAACAGCCCAAACCATTTGTCTGGACGGCGAAAGTGGAGGACATCATCAAAAAGATCGAACGGGTAAGGGCCAAGCTGGAGGAGATCAAACCCGGATGCACCCAGCCCCGAGGGAAAAAGAAGAAGATCAGTGGTACGTAAAGTTATTTAACAGACACTACACTAGACCGTCCCAAATTACCGAAGACCGGCAGGCCTCGGTACTGTGAGCGCGAGAGCATTCTCCAACTTCCCCTACCCGCATAAGGCACCACTTTTCAAGTAATTATCCACAGTATCCCTTTGGACGTTTCACTTGAAGCCGGTTCTATCCACTATTTCCTTTACCTCTTTCTGTTCCTGGTCATTGAAATCCCCCGAATCCAGCCATTTAGTAACGAGTGTCGAAGGTACATCACCTTGTCCAATCGTGCTAATCATGTGCTGAACAATTGGCCCGCTAACCTGTTCTACTATTTTTAGCGAGGATTGCCTTTCATTAGTAAGCGCATTTTGATGATTCTGCTTTATAGCCATCAAATAATTCGATCTTACAACCGGGTCTGAGATCCCATTAGGATCCATCCCCGAAGTAACCCCTTGCCCACCAGGAACTCCGCTTGGTGTGATATTCGCCAAAACCTTCAAACGACTAAAATTCCGTATCTGTTCGCGTCGAATATGTCCTAGGTATTCAGTAAGCAAAGCGTCGTTCTTCTGACGCTCCAGCCCACGCGCCTTATCATTATTAGCAATATACACGGCTAAGTCGTACGTTTCTGACAGAACTCCAATTCCTGATCCTCTTACAGCAAATTCCTTATCTGAAAAACTCTTGAGAAGCATTGCAGAAGTACTTATCGAGCCGGCGTCTCCTTTCGCTGTAATCAGGTCTCTTACAACTGCCGCTCCCTGTGCGCAATATTCTTCTGTTTTCCCGGCCGTCCAAAGGTCCTCAAGTTGCGCCAACTGTTTGTCAATGGTCTGCTTGACATATCCCTCGCCGGCAAAACAAGACTCGGTAAAGCAAACAATAACCACTAACAACCCCCCACGAAGCATCATATTCAATAACATAGAAGTTTTCATTTTGCAATATCCTTTCATTTATGGCTACCTGGTGACAGATTGGACTAACTTCGAGACTGTGGTGGTTCCGTTCGTATCATCTATTGAAAATGTCTCGGTTCGGTTTGGCAACGACCCTGTATGGGTGCTGCCAACTACTACTCTCCATTTAACCGGAATTATCCACTGATATCCCCCTTGAGACCATGGTGCTGGATAGTTAGTACAACCTGCCTCATCCGCCCATGTATTATCAGCAAGCAACTGAACCCAATCTTGGCGTGCGTGAGGTCCCGCTCTGTTTGTAAAATATCCCCAAATACCTGTGGCTGCGCAATATTGCTCCTGGCACTCCACATTATAGAATGAGACATTTGTGGGGTACACGGTAATGGGATAGAGTTCCATACTGGCACCCTGAATTCCAGCTGGGAGCGGCTGCCCGGACGGATAACTTAGCAAATTGCTTTGGTAAATAACTGCCAATTCACTGGTAGGCTCGAGCACATTAAATGGAACCCTAGAAGAACTTCCGCTATTATAATAAACCGTAACCGTGGGTGTGCTTGCTGTGTCAGGTGCAGTAAAAACATTAGTCGTTCCGAATGTATAAAGCAAGCTCCCGGCGGAAGTGCCCCAGCTAAATGTGCCGGAAGGTGAGCCAACCAGCCAAAGACTCACTTGTTCTCCAACACCAATGGTTGTTCTTGTCTGATCGGAAGGCGTTGTTGAAACACATTGGTTGGTTAATTGAATTACTGTGACCGTAAAAGTATTGCTACAGGAAACGCTGATATTAGTCGGGCCGTACATGTTGGTACATTTATAAGTCACAGATGCGGTAATCGTAACAGTATTATCGCCCCCGGGGGCATTCGTCCAATACCAATCTGTGCTGTTCTCGCTGTTTGTCTCAATGCACACACTGTTGGTATCACCAGTCGCGGTCCATAGCCAAATTGTGTTTGTGATCGTTAGCTCGGAAACTGTATCAACCGGAGGAGTTGCGGTAGCACTCGCAGTCGCTTGAAGAGTTGTCCCATATGACACGGGGCTATTAAGGGCGCTAATCGTCATATCACTAATACTTGCGGGATTATCCGCCCTTGCCACAGACAGTGCTGATGCTCACAGTATTGCTCCAAAGAGGAAGACTGACAATAATTTCATGGTTTTCATGGTTTTCATGCTTATCATTTCCTTATTGCTTTTGCTCTCATCGCAATGGCGTTGCCTCATCGGGCTGATCCCAATTCAGCAGGATTCCAGTCTTAGCTTTCGATTGATGCCCCATTACGTGCGAAGAGTTTCGCAAATTCTCCGTTTTCCGTCAAGCTTTTTCGGCATATTTTTTTCGGCAGGTTATTTCTGCCAAAACACATCACATTTTGCCTTGCTGATTCGCAATTTCTGGTTGATCCGGATTGCGCATGCGACCGTTTCGGTCAACTGCATGCTGCAAAAGGCATGTGCTCATATCAATTTGTTTACGTCTTGGGGGGTGGTTTTTTCCTGCCAATGTAGGCCTTTTGCACTGTTTCCCAAAACTCGGTGCGGTCGTTTGCCGTCCATAGTGGCATCTTCCAGCGCCAGTTTGCCAGTAACGGTTCAGGCGCGTGTTCGAGAAAGGCGGTCCGAAATGCCTCCAAACGGAATTCCGTCAGCACTTCGATGTTTTGTCTATTTGTAACCGTGTCGTCCAGCGCCGCCCACAAGTCGCGGGCGGCCAGCAATCCAGGCGCCTCGCCTTTTGCATCCACAGGAGGCACAGCGGGCGCCTGGTACATGACGTGTTCCATCCACGGTAGCCACGAGTTGTCGGCTGTTGGGAAGCTTGGACCGAACAGCCGATCCACAAACACGCCCTGGCACATGGTGTTGAAACTGTAGTTCCGGCCAATTTTTACACAGTAATGGGCAGGGCCGGTGACAACAAAGCACTGATAGCCACCACCCCAAAAGTACTGCATGCGACCGTGGGCCAGCGTCGGTTGTTTTTCCCAGTCCGGCGGAACATTGGCGTTGAGATTGTGGTCCAAAGAGGAATCTGGGCACGGTTTGACCTCCAATAAATAGTCGCGATAACGGTCGGAGCCATAGTGGCCGTCGTAGTTCACAAAATAGACCGCAAGCCGGAACACACCCTCCGGCACCCCCACTTCAACCCAGGTGTCCGGTCCCTGATAGCTCATCGGATATGCCTCCCCATGATCGTCCCATTCACTGATCCGGCGGCACCCCACCACCGGACTATACAGACCCCGCGGATCAGACGTGTCAAGCCACGCCTTATCAATCCAGTAGCGCAAGCTGTCTCCGGGAGTATGATGCGGCCCCATCCGGGGAAGGATGTGTATCAGATGGCCCCAACCCGCATTGTGATCCATCGGAGCGGCCATGGCGCTTAAAATCGCATGTTGCCGGCCATAACGCCCGGTCCAATCGCCCAGCGTTCTCCAATCCTGTCCGAGGTAAACGGCGTTGGTTTGGCCGGGACAAAGGGCATTAGTTTGGTTGAAAGCCAGATTCTTGACTTTAGCCAGCATCGCGGCGAGTTCGGCGGCCGTTGGCGGTTTGGCCGGCGACGGAAACCGTGGAAGCGCCGTTGCCACGTTGGTTTGCACACTCTCTTGCGCCACCTCCTCGCTGGCGGATGCCGGCGGCGTCATCCATCCGCCGCCATAACTGCCGAAATAGCCCCTGAAAGCACCGCCCGGCAACATTGCGGTGACAAAATTGTCGCTCAACCATCCGTCTCTCCGAGTTTCGTGGAGCAGAATCTTGTCCGCTCTTGAATTTAACACGGCATAGCCCTGCGTGCGGAATCCCATCCAGATGTTCGTCTCTTTGTCTTCCGCCAGACAGGTGACGAAATCCTCCGGCAGCACCAGAACCGCCGCATTGAGATTGGAGACCGCCAGCCAATCCTCCGGCGCGGCATCGCCTCCCCAATCCCGGACTTTGGCCGTGTAATCTCCGCCGCGAATATATTGCCAGGTCTTCCCAGCGTTGGTGCTGAACGCCAGACCGGCCGTTGTGGCGGCATAGATTCTCTGATCGCGGCTCACCAACAAGTCATTGATTAACGCGCTCGGCAGACCGCTTCCAGAGGGCGTTGTGGGCAATTCGTCCGGCCCTGGAATCACCCGCCATTGCTGGTAATCACCCGCCGCCGAGGCGCCCCGGGCCAATTCCACGGGAAAGACGTCTTCCAGGAGCAGTCGGTTCAGGTGGGCCAGCTTCAGGCCGGCCGGAATTCGCCGCAGGAGGTTGGCCGTTTCAGGCCGCAAGAAAATGCCTCGGAATCGCTCCGGTTCGTAAAAGCCCGGTTCCGCGATTGCCTTGTTAAGAGCCTGTAGGACAACCTCTTGAGCCTGCTTTGCGTTGGGCGCGGACGGCTGATAGCTCCATAGTTGCAACTGCTCAGGCTTGGACATTCCCTGCCACAGAAAAGCGGATACTCCATTGGACTGCCACTTCAATTGATTGATGACGGCCGGCCAACCCTTGATGTCCTCCGCCGCAAACGCCGACGAAGCCGGCGAACCGATGGCAATTCCATCGCACTGCGTGCCCACATAGAGATTCCCGCCGGCATCAAAGGCTAGGCTGTTGGCTTGGTCGCTGGGCAGCCCGTCGGCGCGAGTGTAATAGCGCCAGGTGTCCAAATCGGGGGAATATCGGGTCAACCCGGCGCTGGTCGCCATCCAAACATCACCGTCGGTCGGGCAAATGGCAATGCGAAAAACCCGCTCACCGATCGGGCCGTCCAAAACATCATAGTTCTTCCAATTCTCCCCGTTGAACACCGCCACTCCGTGGTTCAGTTCGCCCGCCCAAACGCGCCCCTGTTTGTCACAGGCAATGGCGTAGGCGTTGTTGTCACCCAGCCCGTCGTTCGTGGTGAATTGAGTCCATTGCCTCTCCGGGCCGGCGTCGGGATCATAACGATAGACGCCGTCATCCTCCGTTCCAATCCAGAGATAACCCTGCGGGTCGCGCGCCAAAGCCATGACATGGGCATCAGGCTGCGGCTTGAAATCGGCAAGAACCAACTCCGGCTTGGAGGGAGCTTTGGGCGCCCCTCTCGCCAAGTTGCCGGCCAGCGCCCGCAACGCCGCCGCGCGCCGCAAATGGGAGGCTCTGGCGGTGCAGAAAACCAGAAATACAGCCACGCTGCCCACGCCAAGCCATCGCCAAAATTGTCTCAATTCAGGTTTCACTTTGAGCCGCCTATTTCAAATCACCCGTCAGGATGAACCTCGCCATGATTTTGTCACGCTCCAGATTCAGGTCCGCTCTCGGGGCAACGCGCGCCATGTCTTCATCGAACAGCAACCGGGCGGGAACCATCCTCTGCATGGTCGTTTGCAGAAATCGCTCCGCTTTCAAGGCATAGGCTATGTCTCCATCTGAGCCGCTAAACAACAAGAAAAGTGGCACAGCGGCCGGCGTGTCTGGGATCTGGGGAAATTCCGAAGGACGTATCAGGATCACTCCCCGCCACAAACCGGGGCTGCTTCCCAGAAGGTTCTTGATTGTGGCCGCATCCCCCCCTTGACCAACAATGTAGAGCCGTCGAGGATCAACATGCGTCTGTTTAAGCAGATTCTCACCAATTGCCTTTGCATCGTCAAGCGATCTATAGCGAATGGATGCGGAAATAACGCCCCCGTTTGCCAAGAACTGCGACCAAGTGTCATAAGGATTGTTGCCAAGCAGGTTCAAAACAGCAGGGCATTTTTCCTTCGCTTCCAAAAACGGGGGAACCAGGATCGAATAATCCAATCGCCTGCCATTCGTTCGCACAACCTGCACTTGGACAGGCTCGACCCACTCACTGAAATCCAGATGCTCCTTCGGCGGAACCAGATTGTGAAGGTCTCCAGAATCAATGTCGAAAGACCAGATCCCCAGCGGTTCATTCGCAACCGAGGCCAATGCGAAGATTTTGCCGCCTAGCGGAGAAACACTGAAATTCCGGTAATAGCCCCCGGAAAAAAGGTTTGTGTGGAACGCTCCGTTCTTGGCGGTCACACCGATGAAATTCTGCCCCGCGTAGGCAATCCCCGAGCCCTTCGCAATCCAGTTCCCATAATGAATTTGCTCGAAATTGAACTTGTCCGTAAACCGGGCCAGATCACCCGTCGCCGCATTAGTCCTTGGGCTAAAACGATAGAGGCGGGGATCAGACCCCCTGCCCGACATGGCGAGACTGAAAAGGAACGAATTGCTTTGGGCGCTGTAATCCAACTGGCCAACGGTGGCATTGGTCAGATGCGTCAATTGCGTGGCGCGACCGCTGGCGATATTTAGTGACCAGATGTTGCTTCCATCGGCGTAGGCTATCGCCCGCCCCCCCATCGGCGCCAAACTCGATGGAACCACAGCGGCATTAAATTGCAGTTGCACAAGCCCTTTCTCTCCGTACCGGCCAAGATTCCTGGAATCTGCCTGAAAATTGTACAGGTATAATTTGTGCTGAACACATAAAATCAAAGAGTCGGATGACAACCAAACGCCTCGCTCCAAAGGCTCCGGCAAATCAAAAGCACTCAAAGCAGCGCCACTACCGCCATCGCGGATCGAAATGTGCCGGTTCAATTGATTGCTTTTCCCCGTTCCGGCAAAAGCCAAATACCGGTCGTCTGGCGACCAACCGATCAACCGTGGCGGGATTCTTGACGATGGCACCGCCTCAATTTGTTTTCGCTCCGAAGTGCTCGAATCTGCCAGGAAAAGGCCGACGCTTCCACCAGCTTCGCGCCCGTAGAGCAACAGGGTTTCCTTATTGTTGCATACCGGGGCAACATTGAGAAAGCCCCCCGGAGCGGCAACCTCCTTAAGAATCCGATCCAATTGCCCCGGCAAATTGGGCCGTGACACCCTGCCATATACTTCCGCCCTCCATGCCAGCAAACCGACCAATAACGCACTGGTAATCCATCCGATTGCCAGACGCACCATCCTGAACCGGAACGAAACGGGAATCTCCGTCTGCGAACGCACTGCCCTTTCGGATTTTCGGGGAAGGGCTGCCCGCGATGGAATTGCCATCTGCAATATCGTCCCACAGGCAGGACAGCGAAAAGAACGGCCGAAATACGATTCGTCCACCGCCAGTTTTTGCTGGCACGCTGGGTTGGTGCAATGAATCTTAGTTTCCACAGGTTGCTTGCCTAACGGCCATCAGAACTGCCAGGATAACACCACAGGCTGTTCTTGTTGACATCAGTCACTTGGAAATACCAGGTGTCGAACCGGATAAAGCTGACATCCCCGCCAAAAGCCGCGCGAATGGCCCCCTGCAAATGGCGTTTGCTGACGCCTTCCGCCGGAAAACTCGCTCCGTCATTAAAGTATGACGGATGTTTTTCATCCGTTTCCCAAAAAGCAACGTCCGACGAAAGCATGGTGCTTAATTTCGTTGCCGGATAATTGGTGCGCGCATAGCCGATGACCGCCCCGTTCATCACATAACTCGATATTTTCTGGTCCCGCTCCGAGAACAAAGGCGTATTGGTGTAATCCATCGGACACATGTAAAGCGCCGGGTTCTTCAAGGCCCCCCAAAACTCGCCCGTTTGAACTTTGAACCGCGCGGAACCCGTCACAGTAGTGTCCAGAGTGTACAGCCAGCCCGGACGGTTAGTGGCGTCTCCACTATACCAATTAGGCCACGGCAAAATGTCCCTGCTGTCCGTCACGTAAAGCTGCATCGCGATGGCCTGTTGCCTCAGATTGTTGATGTCAATCGTCATAATGGCCTTGTTTTTTGACGTGCTCAACGTTGGCAGCAGTAAAGATGCCAGAATGCCGATGACGGCTATCACAACCAGCAGTTCGACCAATGTGAACGCAAGATGCGGCCGCGCTTGTCCATCTGCTTTCCACGACACCACAGACAAAAATGATGAACTGTGCAGCATGGCAGATTATTGGGTTTGCCCAAATTTCAAAGTCCGATGGCTGATCCAGTCGAACAAGCTGACGGCATGACTGCCAACGAACAGCCAGGCCAACAACCCCCAGGCCATGTGATTCAAGGTCTCCACTGAAATGGGAAATCTATCAGTCAAATTCCCCATATAGCAGGAAAGAATCGGAACTCCCGCCCACCACAGCCCCGCACGGTAAATCACGTAAATGCTGGCCAGCCAGCCAATGAGCATCACTTTTGCCCCTCGTTCCTTTCCCAGGAATAAAAACGCTGAAACGCCCGCATCCATCAAACTTCCGAGCATGAAAACATGCCGATTGGATACCGGCAACAACGGGTCGAGCCAGTCCAAAATCGGCGTGCTCCCAACTGCGCTGGAAAACTCAACCGTCGCCGTGACAAACAAAATCACCGCCGTCAAATAAATGTACCCATCTTGAATCCGCCTCCTCATAAGCAACATTCCTCGTGTTTCAGTGATGCTTTATCGTCCAAACATTTTCAAACTGTGCCGTCGGATCGTCGAACATTGGATCACTCTCCCCAAGCGATTCCAACGGCGAAAGCAATCGCACATGGCCGTCCACCATCAAGTAATTGAATTTACCGCCATGGTATTGGCTTGCCGTTAGGATTTTGGTGTCCAGATGTGACGCCGGGCCGTCAATCGCTGCGCCTGCATAACTGAATTCGACATTGTAACGTTGAGCCTGTTCCGTCAACAGCGCGGTCATGGCTGGAGCGGAAATCAGGTCGGCTCGCATGGATGGGACACTGTTGCTCGAATTTACACTTGCCAACGCGGCGTGCCATCGCCCGCGCGGCGACCACCAAAGCCCGACTCCAGTTGCATTGCCAGGGGCCGGAGGCCAGTTCCATTGATCCATGCTGTGCTTGGGCATGGCGTAGGTGCGTCGCGGGGCGGCTCCGTTCGCTGGAATCGTGTCGGAAGGACAGCGCAGCAGCCCTTTTTGATTCGCTCCAAACGAACCATAGGAATAAATCAACCTGTCCCACGAAACAAATTTCGATTCATTGTATTCGATGAATGCAAACGGCAATCGTCCATCGTTGCTCGTTTCGTACGAGGACATTGCCATCCCCAATTGTCGCAGATTTGCCAGACACGACTTCTCCTTAGATTTGTAACCAATCCAGTTGGCAGCAGGGATTCCCACTAAAGTCAGCACAACCACAACTGACACTATGGCCGCCAATTCCGTGAAGGTAAATGCCTGAGCGCAATTTCCCCTCACGCGAGGCATACTTGATTTTCCCAATTTTCGCATCATGCCGACATCCCTCACATTGTAAACTGCTTTTCGCCATTCAGATTACCAAAGCATCCAGGTTCAGGTCAAACAATTTCATCATGGCGTTTCCGACCGGGGCGCACCACAGCATTAACATGTTGATGCACAGCCACTTGCGATTGCTCCGCCAAACTCATGATACGGCTGATTGAACACAATGATCCCGTCACTCCCCCTTCCCCGGCATCCTGAGAACGGCGGCTTTCGCTGTCGCTACGCTGCCCCTCCACCATCCGGCTGCGCTCCGCAAAACCCACGCACTCATGCCGCCCCCGATTCCAGCTTGTGCCCCAGCCTGAAAACCCTTCCGTTCCACTGACTCGCCCATTTGCTCCCGTCACGATGCTCGGTCTCGTTGCTCTCGCTCTGCGCGTCTGGGCCTCCTCAAATGGGCGACCGCTCCTCTCCGGGCGTTTCAGGCTGAGGGACAAGGGAGCGAGGCCCGGGCGGCCCTCTGTATGCCCCCATTGCCCCACCCTTCGGTGAGACTGTGTCGTTTGATTCCCCTTGAAAGACTACGCCTCAAACGTCTCAGACTCGCCGAAGCCCCTGTAGTCAGCCTGGTCGTGAAGTCGCCGGCTTCCAGCTTGCGCCCTGTTTGCCCTTCGCAACATGGAATCCGCCGCCATCACCACCAGGGCGCTTGAAGGGAAAGGAAGACCGCATTTAATGGGGCGTTGCGGGTTACGGCGGGAGCGCGTCAAAACGGTACCGCGGGTTGTGCTGCCAATCGCCAGGGCCAAGCCATGTTCCATTTGTCCTCTCGCGCCGGACTGGCGCAGGCGATTGCCCGCCCCTTGTGATGCTCCCGGCCAATCGCTCTTTTCTTTAGCCGCCAGCGGTTCCGCCGCCGGGCCGTCTGTCAATACTTCGTTCGCCTTTTTCGGGGCCTTTTCCCTCGGTGGCGGGACAATCTCAATGCCATTGTTACTTATATTGATGAATAAGGGCCGGGCAGGGCGGCCCTGAAGGGCCGCCCTGCCCCGGCCCAAGCATTCAGACCGCCAAAAGGGAAAATCAGGTGGCTTCGGAACGCTGGCAGACGAAGGCGTCGTGTTTGCCCCAATGGCCCGCCCTGTCGCGAAGACTTGCCGGTTTGGCTTCCCCTTGAAAGACTACGCCGCCAAACCGGCAAGACTTCGCTCCCCCGTCGAGGCTCCCTTGCTGAATTTCCAAAGCCGCCGCTCCACTCCGCTTTTTGTTCCGTCCGCTCCCCGGCCCTGTCCCCTACGCGGGCGGACGGCCCAAACGCTTCCGTTCCGCTCACGGCTTTGGAAATTCACAACGGAGCCGGGGAATCCCGATAACGCGCGTCCGTCATGGTTGATGCCCACCCTGGAACCCGGCATAAACCACGCCAGCCGCGCCGCGCCGCGATAGTGTGAGGCAATTGCCCGTCTACCCGCCTCATTCAGCTTGTTTGTCTTCGCCTTTTTTACGCACGCCATCACCCCACCGTTTGCTGCTCGCTTGTCCGACACCGAGCCGAGTCCAGGAGCGAGATCAAAAACCGCGCCAGCGTCTCCCTTTTGCCCTTTCGCCTCTGTCACGGTTTTTGCTTTCGCTGAGTTTTCTATGCGCGCGGCGCACGGCATCGCTGTCTCCCAGCAGGCGAAGCGAGCAGCAAACGGCAGGGTGACGGACAGCGGTTTCAAAAAAAAAGCTATGAAAACAACACATTTAGAAATTGAAGCGTCAGCACCGGCGAATGTTCGGCCATCGTCGGTTTCAAAAACCAGCAATTCAGAACCACTGCATCAGATTGATTTCAGATTGAGATTCCTGAACCGGGGACTTTCCACAGCGCAAGTCATTGACTTGCTCTACCACGAGACGCCGCGATTTTGGGAACTGTGCCAGGTTGTCGGCCAGTGGGTTTGGATTCAGTTTCAGGAAAAGCAGCCGCGCGACGTGACGGCGCAGTTGTCGCAGCTTGGCTTCCATTGGAACCGCAGGCGGCAGGTTTGGCAGCACCCTTGCGGCCAGTTTCGCACCGGCAGTTGGATTGACCCCCGCGACAAGTATTCCACCTTTTACCCGGCGGATTAGTCGAAAGGAGCACCCACCATGAAACGCAGCAAACGCCGCTTGCCAGTCCCCCAGCATGAGTTTTTGTTCGCGAAGCTGGCGTTCAATCTGATTGTCGAGAACGGGACCGACGGCGACCGCATCGCCCGCGAACGTGCCGAAGCCGACCGCGCCCGCCGTGCCGCCGAATCCGCGCAAGCGCGTTTGTTCACTTCTCGAAACTCCCAATGAAGCCCTTTTATCCATTCCGTCTCCGTGCTGGCGATGTCATCCGCTTTGACGGCCAGCCGTGTCGCGTTGTCCGTGTCAGCGAGTGTTCCGCCGTTGTGGCCGTGACCAAGCAGCCGCGCGAGTTCACGACCCTTTTTGGCGTGCGTGTCCGCATTCAGCCGAAACCCGGTTTGGTTCGCATCTCTCCACAATCGGAAGTCCCCATCCTTAACCGTTGAACCCCGAAACACTCACATGGCTGCACCGACAGCGGTTCAGCCGTTTTTCCGTCGTTGGGGACTGCCGCCGTCCCCAAACCCCGGCGCCGGGCCTCACGCCGGCCCAGACCCGCGCCAAAGAGCAAGCTCTCTGGACTCTATTTCCGCTCGCGCTGGCCTTCACGCTGCCGCGCCGCCTTTCCACGTCATGGAAAGGATTCGAGATCAGCCCTTCAAAATGCCCGGCGCATCCCCCATTACATTTCCGTCAAGAGCCGGTCTGCCGCTCATCTGCCAGAGGGTTCAGTCCTCGATTCTTGACAGCCAGGGGGAAACCGTCCGCACAGATTCCGCACACATTTCGGCGGGAAATAGTCGCCGCACAATTTCCGCACAGCCGCACAATCCCGCACAAGTTTTTCTGCCGACTGTTGCCACTAGATGCAAATAGTTCTTGCAATACGAGGGAAACGCTTGTATCTTCATGGGTAGGTTAGCGCACAGAAAGGCAATTATGAGCAACAACGAAAACATCGAACACACCGTTTCTATAGGGTGTAACCCTACCGGCGTTGATGTTTCCTGTTCCCGCCGCGTTTTCGCTGATGAAACAAGAGGTGATTGGGAATCTTCCACCGGGGGTCATCCATACGAGGACTGGCTCGTTTACGACAGG
>Ga0187867_10003526_pt1 | contig 12451 bp, 9 predicted proteins | sample June2016WEW_13_1_FD_132976 | JGI IMG/M metagenome (GOLD analysis project Ga0187867, IMG submission 132976) | Peatland microbial communities from SPRUCE experiment site at the Marcell Experimental Forest, Minnesota, USA - June2016WEW_13_10 | ecosystem: Environmental > Terrestrial > Soil >... | reverse complement strand
GGCTACCTGGCCGACGCCAACGCCGAACTCGGCAATTACCAGGAGGCCGTCGACGCGGTTCAGTGGATGCTCAACCTGCGGCCGGGCAACGTTCCGGGCCTCACTCGCGCCGCCTATCTGCGCGAACTGCACGGCGACATCGAAGGCGCCATCGATCTAATGCAGCGGGCATACGATTCCACCCCATACCAGGAACTCGAAGACCGCGCCTGGCTGCTCACTCAGATTGCGCACTTGCACCTGGCTGCCGGCCGCCTTCCCGAGGCCGAGAAGTTCTCGATCGGCGCGCTCGGCGTTTTCGCCGACTACCATTACGCCCTGGGCACGCTGGGCCAGATTCGCATGGCGCAAAAGCGCTACGACGAAGCTGTTTCCCTGTTCCGGAAGCGCTACGCCGCCGCTCCACACGCGGAAAACCTCTTTGCGGTGGCCGAGGCGCTGGAGCGCGGCGGCCGGCACGAGGAAGCTGCCCAAGCATTCGCGGATTTCGAGCGGCGGGCGTTGCAGGAATCGGCTCAGGCCGACAACGCCAATCACGAACTGGTCGCCTACTACACCGACTACGCCCATCAACCCGAAAACGCGCGCCGCATCGCGGAATCGGAAGTCGCCCGCCGCCACGATGCTTTCACGCTGGACGCCTACGCCTGGTCCCTGGCCGCCGCGGGAGACTACCGGCGCGCCAGTTCCGAAATCGAGAAGGCCCTCGCCTTCGGCCTCAAAGACCCCAAAGTGCTCGAACACGCCCGCACGATCGCGGAAAAGTGCGGGGGAGACTGCCAGACGGTCGCGGCAGCGCTTGGCCCGCGTTGAGCGAAGCGTTGCCTCGCGGAACCGTGTTACCGTGTGGGAAACATACGAATCTAGCAGACGTGCTACGCGAAACGCCATCGCTGCCATGATTACACTTCGATTCAGCATGTGTTGCCTGCCGGCGATGGCGTTGCTCTTGCACACGGCGTTGCTCGCCGCCGACGGCAGCATAGCGGGCCAGGTCACAGATCCGCAAGGTAAGCCGGTTGCAGGCGCCAGCCTGCGGCTGAGCGGCGGCGCCGGCGCGACGGAAGCTAGCGCCGACGGCGATGCCGGCGGCCGGTTCGCGTTTCGCGCATTGGCACGGGGCGAATACACGCTGGCCGCCAGCGCCACCGATTTCGAACCGGCCAGCCGGACCTTCACACTGGCCGAAGGCGAATCGCTCACGGTGGACGTGCGGTTCGCGCGGCTGGCTTCCCGCCACGATGCCGTCAGCGTCACCGCGGCGGCCGGTGAAGCGGACCTCGATCATCCCGATCCGGCGCAGCGCGTCAACGTTCATGACGACATCCTCGACGCCAATCCCGGCCGCCCCGGCGCGCCGGTTTCCATCCCCGGCCTGCCGGTGGAATCCGCTTCCGGCGGCATCAAGGCGCCGCAGTATTTCGCGCCCGGCGTGGCCGGAGACCACGGCGAGCCGATCGCCCAATACCTCTCAGTGGGCAATTTCCTGGTCGCTAACAATCTCAGCGCCAATGCGCACGGCAACGGCTACGCGGATCCCAACATCATGATCCCCGAGGCCATCGAAGCCGTGGTGACCGATGGCGGCGCGTTTAACGTGCTCGAGGGCAATCACTCCGTCGATATGGCTGCGGTCTACGATTTTCGCCCGCGGCTGGAGCCGTTTTCGACCGTGACCGGCGATTACCGCGATCTCGACTTCGCCGCCGGTTGGAGCCCAGCCGATCCGGCCACCAAGGCGTGGCTCGCCATCCAGGCTTCCTATGGCAACGGCTTCCTCGACAGGCTGGAACATCGCCAGCAGTACAAACTCAATGGCGAACGCGTCTTCGACATCGGCCGCCACCAGCTCACCCTATTCGGCATCGGCTACTACGGGGAATCCATGGTGCCCGGGCTGGTGCCGATAGACGTGCCGAACCTTCGCGACACAGTAGACCCGCGCCAGAAAGACCAAACCCACACCGCCGAAGTCGCAATCAACGATGTGTGGCATCTCACCGAATCGAGCGAACTCCAGCTCTCGGCCTTGTTTCGCACTTACAACCTGGCGCTCGATTCCAATTTCGGCGACGGCCTGATCCGGCAGAGCGAATTCCGCACCGTGACCGGCGGCAGCACCAACTACACGCATCCAGTCAACCAATACCTTGCGATTCTGATCGGCGTGGACGACCAGCGCGACGCTCCGCGCCGGCTCGACCTCGACCACTACGAGTCCGGCAACCTCGCCACGTACGGCCCATTCGAAAAGGTCACCGCCAACAACGTGACGCTGGACGATCTGGCGCCCTACGTTGCGCTGGACGGCAAGATTACCTCCTGGCTGCACTACGATGCCGGCTGGCGCCGCGACGAAATCGGTATCGGCAACACGGACCTGCTCTATCCCGTCAACTCCTACGCCAAATGGATAGGCGTGAACTCGCCAAAATCCACGCTGAGCCTCACTGCACCGGAGCGGCTGCCGCTGCCCTCGGTGTCCTTCAGCTTCGGCCAGACGTTTTTCACTAACGATCCGCGCATCGGCACCGGCACTACCCAGGGGACGCCCGTCAGCCGCGCTCACGCTTACCAAATCGTCGCTCACAAAGCCATCGGCGATACCGATTTTCGCGTGACACTCGGCCGCATCACGCAAGAACAATCGCTGGCCAAAATCGACCCGGATACGGGCCTCCAGTTCGATGAGGGGCCCAGCCGCAATCGATACGTCACGGCTGCCGCGCGGCACTTCTTCCGCGGCGGCTTCCTGCAGGCATCGGTGTCGAAGGCCGATGCGCGCGATCTCTCCAGTGGTGAGCCGTTGCCCGAAGCGCCGCGCCTGATCGCCGATGTCTTGGGGACGCTGGACCGCTTGCCGCTCGGCCTGCGAGCCCGCGCCGAGTTCGAGACCGTGGGCCGCAAGCCGTTGGGCGATGGCTTCGTCAGCGTGCCCGTCCGCGAGTTTCGGGGAGCCCTTGCCCGCCAGTTTGGCAGCCGCCTGGAAACCGGCATCAACTTCCTGTTCGCCAGCGGCTTCACCGGGCAAACCACCGAAGTGCTGGCTCTCCCGGATGAGCCCTCCCCGTTCGAGCGGGTGGTGGGCGTCCGCGTGCCATGCTCCGTCGCCCTTTCGCTCAGCTACCGCTTTGGCCGCGGCCCGCGCTAATCGCTATCCTGCGGGTTCTCTTAGGGCTATCGCTATTTTTCCTCGAGCAACTCTTCAGCGGCAAGGAAGCGCACGGCCTCGTCCGCAGCATTGACACCTGGACTGGGCTCGCCCCGGACGATAGCATTCTCACGCTGCGCGACGCCGGGATCCGGGAAATCTACGCGCTGGAGTGGGAAGCGCCGTCGCCGCGAAATCAAAAGGATGTCTATAACGCCCGAACCATGGAACTGCTTGGCCGCATCTCCATGGATTCGGGGCTCCTGAACATCGTTTTACCTCTTGGGCAGGAGCCCCATTCAGGTGGCTTCGGCTATCTCTTTAGTTCGATCACGATCACTTCCATCGGCTTGTCGCCGAGGTTTTCCGGCAGGTGCTTTCCCGCCGGCGCCCACGTCACGTCGCGGGCTTTGGTATCGCTGTCCTGGGATGTGCCGTCCGGTAGCGTGAATCTGGCGTGGCTGTCCGTCATGAACACAGCCACCGAGGCCGGATGTTCGTGCATCACCGATTTCTCGTGCGGCCCGTACCTGGCTCGCAGCACGCGAACCCGATCATTGTCGATCAACACCTTGTAATGTTTGGGATCGATTTTGACGGGGTCCATCTCCGTCGTCACTGCCGCGGCCGCAGGCGGCCGGTCCTTCAGTTCCACCATGATGGACTCAGCCGTGTTGTCGGAAAGATTCTCGAACGCGTGCGTGACGGCTTTGGAAAAGTCAACGGCGCCCGCTTTGGTGTTTTCGTCACTGGTTTTCCCATCGGGAAACATGTACTTGGAATGGTCAGCCGTGAACGCCACCGACACGTAGGGCGGGTGCGAATGCATCGGCAGCTTGCTGTGCCCAGGCTCGCTGAAACGGAGCACACGAACCTGGTCATTTTCAATCAGTACTTTCACGCGCTCAGGCGCCAACTGGACGATATCCTGGGCGAAACCCGCGGCGGCAGACAGGGCCACGACGGTAAGTAGCATGCGCATTTTTTTCTTGTCCTCTCTTTGTAACGGGCTCGTCGGGTCCCCTGTCAAGTCATTTGACGGGGTAGCCGAAACGGCCAATGGGTGGGTCATTGGAACCGGGATTCCCCTTTGCTTCCCGGGCCGAGCCAACGATACCACAACTTTCCTGCTCGTGAAGTCTATTCCTGCGCAGATGAACGTAACCGTACTTCAAACGAAAAGTACTGTGCTTCGGTGCACGCGCCCGGTCGTCCTTCCGCCTTCAGAGTTGGAGCTTCTATCTCGTGCCTAACCGGTGCTGCCCTCAGCGCGCACCGAGCAGCCATAGCTTGATCGGCTGAAACATCAGGTAGATCGCCCCCGCCGCTAGCCAGATCATCGAGCTGATGGAGAACGCTCGCGTGGTGATGCGCACCTCCGGCGTGCGGTCTAACTGCAGCAACGGACCCCTTTCATTGGCAGCCGTCCGGTCGTACAGAAACAGCGGAGCCCCCGCAAAGAGCGCGAACACCGGAAACCAGGATGCGGTGATGACCACATTCGCCTGAGCGATCCGCCCACTGTGCCAAAGGAAGCCGATCGATTTGACCACGTCCGCAATCGCGAATGCCGCCAGTGCCAAATGGCGGATCGCCAGCGCGCGTCCGGCGGACCGCAGGCCGGTCATCAGATCGCGCGAGCGCTGAACGGCCGCCTTCCCCGATCGCTTTTCAACCACGCAAATCACCGGCCACAGGCAATCGCCGATCACCCAACCGGGCCCGAAGAACCACAGAGATCGGGCCTGCGTCACCGCCAGAACCGGCATCGCCTTGACCAGCTTCCAGAAAACTCGGAACGAAAGGAATCTCCTGACGCGGGCCTGCTCGTCTAGCGCCATCAGTGCCCCCGCTGCGCGCAGCGCGTTGTCGGCAAAAACGAAAAGCACCGCCGCTGCCAACGGGACCAGCACGATTCGCACTGCGGCAACCGGCAGCAGTTTCCGGCTGAACGCAACCAGCAGGGCCGTCACCGTCAAGATGGTCGTGTAGATAGGCACCAGCAAAAGCGCATATGCCGTGAGATGTTGCAGCAGAAATGCCTTCGATCTTCGCAGCGCGAGAAACTCGGCGTCCACTGCGTTATGGAACCGCCGTGTAAACGCGGTCGCGGATGCCGGGCGATCCGCGGGATTGCGCGCGAGTCCGGCGAGAATCGCGTCCGACACGTCGCGCGGAATTTTTTGGGCGCTCGCCGATGCGGGAGGATTACCAGTCTTTTGGTTCTTGAATAACTCGCTCGTCTTTCGCGTAAAGGGCAGTTCGCCGCAAACCAGGGAGTAGGCCACGACGGCCAAACTATAGATGTCTGACCGGAAATCGACTTCCTCTCCCGACGCCTGCTCCGGCGACATATACGCGGGCGTACCGACCAGGCTGCCCGGCATGGTTTGCGCGCCCGCACTACTGTCAAACGATCCGGAGGATGGGCCGGACGGAGTGAGCGCGATAGCGACCGTCTCTGCCTCCTCGGCTCGGAGGCGGTCTTTTGACGGCCGGGGCTCATGCGTCATGTCGATAACTGCCGTTTCCAATTCGTCGGCGGGCGTCATGGGCCGGGGAAGCACCGCCTCCGCGCCGATCGCCTCCGCCAACTCTGCCGAGCGCGGAGCCCATTCGCCGGGCAAGTTCACCTTGGCCACTCCGAAATCGAGCACTTTCACCGTGTATCCGCCGCGGCCGTTCGGTTCCAGCCAGATGTTGTCGGGCTTTAGATCGCGATGGACGATTCCATGCCGGTGCGCCTCGGCCAGCGCCAGTCCAATCTGGTCCAGAAGGTCCGCGATCAGCGGCAGCGCGATCCGTGGATTGGCTTTCTGAAAATCCGAAAGCGTCTGTCCGTCGAGAAGCTCCATCACCAGGTACGGCATGTCGCCGCTGGCGGCTTTCGCGATTCCGAAATCCGTGACGTTGACGATGTTCGGATGGCGCAGGCGGCCGCATGCCTGCGCTTCGCGCTGGAAACGGGCGAGAAACTGCGGTTCCGCCGCCCACCTCGGAGCGATCACTTTGACCGCGACGACGCGAGTCGTTCCGAGATGGGTCGCCAGGTACACATTACCCATCCCGCCCGCGCCAAGCTGCTTGTCGATGCGGTATTTAGCGTCGAGAATTTCGCCGATCAGTGAGTGAGCCACCAGGTCCAGCCGCCATCATAACAATCGTCGGATCTCGAGGAACGGCGTCGGCGGCAAAAACCAGATGCAGCGGCGCCTGGGGCTTACGCCGCCGTAGTCGCCTTCTTGATCTCGATCGTGTTCTTGCCCTCAAAGCGCTTCTTCGCCTTGGCGAGTTTGTCCTGGATACGGCGCGGTACCGCGGCCCCATCCTCGGGAAGGGCCCCTGGTTGCCCACTAGAGGCGAAAGGAACCTCGACCGGCTCCGTAACAGTCCGCGGAAACGCGGCCTTGTGTCCGGCCAACTAGCGCGCTGCGCGCCCGAATCGCCAGCGGTCTTAATTTAACGCCTATTGCGGACGGGGGCGTCCGCCCCACGGGTCGAGCCGTTGGCCCGGCGACCGCTCACCTGGGAGGTTTATTCTTGCGCGGGCCTTACCGATACTCCGGCAGCGCTTTCACGATCTCGACCGTCGCCACGCTGACGCGCACCACCTGGCCCACCAGCCGGACGATGTAACCGGGATCGTCCTCGCGATTCGGATCGGACTCGCCCTTCACCTGGTACTGATCGATCACCCACTCCAGCGCCGACCGCGACCCGAGCCGGTACTCGAATGCTTCTGCCGGAATGCCGCCGAGCGTCAGCGATTCGTTCACGCGGAGCGACTGCTTATCCGCGCTCAGCTTCATCTTCTCGACCCGCTGCGAGTACGGAACGCCCTCGGCTTCGATCTCCTCGAGCGGCCACGGATCGAGCGATTCATATTCCACATGCAGCCGCGCCAGTTCCTTTCCGGCGCATGCGAAGGCGGCGAAATCGGGCGCAAACGGAATCCGCGGCAGCTCGCGTTTGAGATTTCACAGACGCATCGAAAACCTCTAGGCGGCCGCGACCAGGCACGCATCGCTGAACGCGGATCCCGCCTCCCCAAAATCTCTCGCCAAACATAATATCGAAACAAAGCTCTCGGCGAAAGTGGGTTGGCGATCACCCCAATTCACCGCCGACGAGTCCGCCGGCCCCGATGACAAGTACGGCGCGCGCCTTGCAATAGATCCAACGGCACAGCATTGAAGGTCAGTGCGAGAATCGGAGTGAAGGGACGGAGCGACGGGTGAAACGCGAGCGCGACGGCAACTGGTTCGGGACCACCTATGAGGGACCCCTCGACGGCCACAGCCGGAGGCGTCCGACGGAGCCGAGTTGGTTCAGGGCCGCGGTCAGGCTGCTTTCATTCCTCGCGTTGATTCTGGCGTCATGGCAGCTTGGGGCCTTCGGCCAAACCGCGCCAGCGCCGGAGATTCAGCGCTCTCGGAATGAACAGCCGGCGGACGTCAAGGCGAGTTCCGCCCCGACGCCATACATTTTCAGATCGAGCACACGCGAGGTCGTGGTCGAGGTGGTAGCAACCGACGAGCACCACCATCCCGTCGGCGACCTGAGAGAATCTGACTTCCAGATCTTTGAGGTTGCCGAGCATTCCCCAAAATCGCCCCGGAGTGTGTCGGCATTTCATGTGATCGATCCGGCTGTGGCGGGAGACCGCCTCGATGCGCCCTCCAGCGGTTTCCGGGTTACATCGGGCGGAGGCTGCGCGATCCGCACGACGTTCCACTATGAGCTTGCTTACCAGCCCAGCCCCGAAGGCTGGACGAGCGGATACCATGAGGTTTTTGTCTCGACCAGCCGTCCCCACGTAAGGCTTTCGTTTCGTCGTCGATACTACGTCGGCACGACAGGTTTGCCAGCGAAGCCCAAGTTGCGGAGCAACGCGGAGGTGGATGACGAATTGAAACAGGCAGCCTGCCGCCATTGGGCGACGCCTCCCTCGATTGCACTCAGTGCCCATTTGATCCAAACGGCAAACACCGATGCTCTGCGATATTCTCTGGTTGTCCAGCCCGACTCGCTGGCGTTTACGTCGATTTCGGACGAGGCGAGGCGCGTCGAGCTTGACTACGGCGTCTGTACCTTCGATGGGGAAGGCAAGCCTCTCAGTTTCTGGCACCGATCGGCGGAACGCGTGCTGGGCCCGGAGGAGTACACGCGGGTTCTCGCGAACGGCTTTCCCAACCTGGTGAACATGCGCCGTTCGGGAGATCCCGCGCTGGTGCGCTTCGTCGTGCTCGACCGCGAGACCGGCAACGTGGGCTCGATAGACGTCGTCACCGCACCGCTGGCGCCGGTTGAGCTGTCAAAAGCCCTGAAGGCGCCAAAGGAGTGGGAGGCACAACAGTCGGAAGCCGACCGGCGAAAGCTGCTCAGCGCCGCTCCTGGCTCGTTCGGATCGATTCTGCCCAAGCCAAACTCCCTGTGCGGGGATGTCTATGAGTTACCGAAAGGGACTCACATGCTGCCGCCGGACCTATGGAATTACGGGAATAACGACGACGCGGTTGGCGCGGTCTACACTTACTTGCTGAACGTGCCCTATCAATTCCTCACGGGAGGCCTTCCCGGCGTGACCTCGAGGCCCGAATGGTTCGGCATCGACTACCACGGGGAGTTCTGGGTCAAGGCGCCGGGCGAATACCGTTTCAAGTTGTCGTCCGACGATGGCGCGGAGCTCTACATCGACGATCAGTTGCTCATCAATGAGGATGGCGTTCATTCCCCAGTCACTGACGAGAAGGCAATCCGGCTCGCTGCCGGAAGGCATGCAATCCGTATCCCCTATTTCCAGGAAACCATGCACGTGGCTCTGATCTTGCAGGTAAAGCCGCCCAGCGAAGATTTCAAAGTGTTTGACTTGCGGGATTTCGGTCCGCCCGCTGAAGCGCAATGATCTGCCGCGTTGTCTTGTTTTCAGTAAGTTAACTCCAGAAAGTGGGCCAGATCCGTCCCCCAACGGGATAGCCGGTTGTAGAGGGGCGGGGAAACTCGCGGGTCCTGTGGTAACTTCAGATCATGCGCTGGTCCTTTCTGGCTGCCGCGCTGCTGATAGCGTCGGGGCTCACGTTTTCGCTCGGTGCCGCCGACCCGGATCGCGACTTTTCCGGGAAGTGGGTGCTGGACCCGGCCGCGAGCGACATTCGTTCGCTCGGCCAGGTGGAGTCGTCTCTCACCGTCTCGCAAAGCGACGCCGCCATCCTGTGTTCGACGGGACCGGCGGGGTGGTCGTATGCGCTCGATGGCAGCGAAACCCGCAAGCGCCTCGGCGAGGAATCCTGGAACTCCGTCACCAAGTGGGAAGGCTCGGCGCTGCTCGTCAACACCCTGGTTTCCGGCCCGCGCGACTACACGGTAATGGACCGCTGGGAGCTCTCGCGCGACCATAGCACGCTGACGATTACCCGGCAGGTGGTTCGCGCCGGCGCGGAACACGAAGGCCGGCTGGTGTTCCGGCGCGAAGGCGCACCGGTGGTTGCCGCTCGCCCGCCCGGTGCCGACACTGCGCCGGCAACCGCGTTGCGCCCGCCCGAACCGGGCGCCGACGTGCCGCAGCCGGCGCTGGCGCAAAGGCCCCAGCCGGGCGTGCCGCCCGATATCACGGTTCCCAAGGGGACGCGCGTCCTGCTCGCGCTGATCGGTGAAGTGAGTACCAAGTACGCCAAGGAGGGCGACCGCGTCTACCTGCGGACCGACGCTCCGGTCGCCGCCGACGGCCGGGTGGTGATACCGCGCTGGAGCGACGTCTCCGGAACCATCACGCGAGCCAAGCCGGCCGGCCGTGTCTCCGGCAAGGGCGAGTTATACATCCGCTTCGACTCGCTGATTCTCCCCAACGGCGTATCGCGCGACTTTCACGGCCGGCCGCCGGGAGACGAGGGCAAAGTCGAGGGCAAAGGCAAATCCGCCGACGGCCGCACCGTGATGGAGGGAGCCGGCATGGGCGCCACAGTGGGCGCCATCACCAGGGGACTTTCCGGCGCAGCGGTAGGCGGCGGCATCGGGGCTCTGGCCGGGGTTCTGGTTTCCCGCGATCAGAACGTGACGCTGCGCCAGGGTACCCATATCGAAATGGTGCTCGACCGCGATCTCGTGTTTCATCCCGACGAGCTTCGCTCGATGCGTTGATCGCGCTCCGCTCGCCGGGCGGCTATCGGCAAATGAACCGCGCCAATCTCTCCCCTGCCGGGCTCGTTTCCATGTGTCCTCATGTCCAACTCTCAGGTCCCGCACTTTTCGGCGAGCGAAAACATCTCCGCCGGCCGGTAACTCTGGCCCCGCTACGGCGCGCCGCCGGGTTCGGTCCGCAACCCTTCGACCGTGAGGAGCACCAGGTCGACGCGGCGGTTGTGGGCGCGGCCCTCGTCGGTATCGTTGGTATCGGCGGCGGCGTTCTCGGCATATCCGGCGACGGCCATACGGGTGCGCGGAATCTGGTAGCGGCTGGCCAGGACTTCCAGCATGGCGATGGCGCGCGCCGCCGACAGCTCCCAATTGCTGCGGAAACGCGAGTTGTGGATGGGGACTGAATCGGTGTGGCCTTCGAGGCGCATCGGGTTGGGCAGGCCCTGAATCACCGCGGCGATTTTCCCGAGGGCCGCCAGGCTGGAAGGCGATACCTCGTCCTCTCCGGAGGCGAAGAACCCCGATTCTCGCAAGCTGATCACCAGGCCCCGCGATTCCAGTTTGAGCCCCACCTTGCCGGCGCGCAGTTCCGTATCCAGGACGCGGCTGAGCGTCTCCGCCGACCGGGTCAAATCCACGGGGCGGTCCAGCGCCGAAGCCGGCAGGGCCTCGAACGATTCCGGCTGGACGTGCTTGTCCTGGTCATGGCGGCCGCGCCCCAGCACGTTCAAGATCGCGTCGCTGACCTGGCCGTGCGCCAACGCCTCCCGCACCGATGCCGACACCGCCCTGGCCTTGCCCTTGTCGGCTTCGGTGGAGGCGAACATCACGACAAAAAAGGCGAAGAGCAAAGTGACGAAATCGGCGTAGGAAACCATCCAGCGATCGTGATTTTCGTGGGGATGGGCGGTTTTGCGGATCATCGGCGCCTCGCTTTCGGCGGCCGGCGCTCCGGCGCCGGGGGAATGGCCGGGACCGGGCTAGCGGCGGCCGGCTTGGGCTGCTCGCGGCGCGGGTCGAAGGATTCCAGCTTGAGGCGGATCAGCGTTGGGTTGAGGCCCTCGACGATGGCCGCCACGCCCTCCAGAACCATTTCCTCGAGGGCCACGGCCTCGCGCAGCTTGGCGCGCAGCTTGTTGGCGGCGGGCAGGAAGAATATGTTCGCCGAACCCACCCCATACACCGTGGCGACGAACGCCACCGCGATTCCGTGGCCGACCTCCTTCATGTCGTCCAAATGCTTCATCACCTGAATCAAGCCCATCACCGCGCCGATAATCCCGATGGTGGGGGCGTAGCCGCCCGCCGATTCCCAGACCTTGGCTTCGGCCTCGCGCGCCTGCTCGCGCTGCACGATGTCGATTTCCATCATCTTCCGCAATTCCTGCAGATCGGTGCCGTCCACCGCCAAGCTCAGGGCTTTGCGCAGAAAGGGATCGGGTATGGATTCCGCTTCGCTTTCCAGACTCACGATGCCCTCCCGGCGAGCCTTGGTGGCGAACCGGATCAGGCTGTCAATCACCACGGAGTGCGGCTGCGAGGAATCGAAAAACACGTCGCCGAGTCTCTGCAACGCGCGCATCGCCACGTGAAGTGGCGTGGTGACCAGGACCGCGCCGAACGTCCCTCCCAGCACGATCATCGCGGCGGTGGTCTGGGCAATATCCTGGATGCTGCCCCGCTCCAGCAACAGTCCGCCGATGAGCCCCGCCATTGCGAGGCTGATTCCCGCCAGGGTGGACAGGTCCGGACGCCTGGGCGCACGCGTGGCTGGTCCGCGCTGCTCGCCCGGAGTGACCGCGACCGGTTGGGGAGCAACCTCCGGCGCCTTTTGGGGAGCAGTCGCCATGAACTCGTCAACTCGCCTGTGGGACAGCCGTTACCGGCTCAGCCTGGCCGGAATCCTCGCGAAGCTCGTGCGGAACGGCATCCGGGCCGCAGATGCGCCGCCGAAAAGCTACCACTCGCTCGACAACTTCCTCAGCGCTTTCGCGCACCCGCCAAATCTGCCCGTTGGAGAGCGTGATCACCGTGTCTGGCGTCACCTCGATGTGCTCAATCATGTCCGAGTTGAGCACCAGCGGGACGCGGTTCAACCGGGTAAGCCAGATCATTAGATTCCTATGGATATATCGGCGGGGAACCACATTTCATTAATGGAGGAGC
>Ga0187867_10003523_pt1 | contig 12464 bp, 9 predicted proteins | sample June2016WEW_13_1_FD_132976 | JGI IMG/M metagenome (GOLD analysis project Ga0187867, IMG submission 132976) | Peatland microbial communities from SPRUCE experiment site at the Marcell Experimental Forest, Minnesota, USA - June2016WEW_13_10 | ecosystem: Environmental > Terrestrial > Soil >... | reverse complement strand
GGTCGGTGATCGGTCTCGCCCCCTCTGCAGTTGCGGCCCAGGTGCTCTCAGACGAGCTCGGGATCGAGACCGAGAACACCGCCAAGTGGCTCACCGAGTGGCGACGCATCCCAGAGCTGAAATCACGCCGGGACCGCTTCGCGTTGAATCTCGCCCGCAACGCTTATCCGTACTCTCCCGCCGCGGCCAAGCTCCGCGCCCGGGTCGCGGCGATGGACCAAGCAATTGGCGAAAGGCGCCTCAAGGCGCGACAGCTGGTCATTGTCGACGAGGCGAGCCTGGCCGGGACCTTCGCCCTCGACGAGCTCGTGGGCGCGGCACGACGGGCCGGTTCGAAGATATTGCTCGTGGGAGACGGAGCACAGCTCGGCTCGGTGGAGGCGGGCGGGGCGTTCTCGCTCCTTGTCAAAGACCGCGGTGATCTCGTTGCCGAGCTCACCGACGTCCGTCGCTTTCGCTCGGAGTGGGAAAAGGCCGCCAGCATCGAGCTGCGCCTCGGCAACAAAGCCGTGATCGACGACTACGAGGGTCATGGCCGCATCACAGAAGGCACCCGGGAGTCGCTCCTCGATGCCATCTACGCCGCCTGGAAGAACGACGTCGATGCGGGCAAGTCGAGCCTCATGATCGCCGGGGACTCCGCCACTGTGACCGAGCTCAACGCCCGGGCGAGAGCCGACCGGGTGCTGGAGGGGACGGTCGAAGACGCGGGGCTGCTGATAGCTGACGGGCAGAGAGCAGGAGTAGGCGACGAGGTCGTCACCCGTCAGAACAACCGGCTCGTGAGGACCGGCAGGACCTGGGTCAAGAACGGTGACCACTGGGTGGTGACCGCCACCAACACCGACGGGACCATGGCGCTGCGCCGTGCGAACGGGGGCGGCGAGGTCTCGCTCCCCGCCGATTACGTGGCCTGCCACGTCGAGCTCGCTTACGCCACGACCGCGTATCGCAGCCAAGGCCGGACGACAGACACCGCCCATGCCGTCGTCTCAGCGGCGACGACGCGAGAAGTGCTCTATGTCTCCGCGACGAGGGGCCGTGAATCCAACAGCCTCTATGTCGAAACCTCCTTCGACCCCGATCCCGCCACCGGCCACGACGGCACGGTGTCACAGCGGAGCGCTCGAGACGTGCTTGCCTCGGTGTTGGCGAACTCCGGCGCGGACCTCTCCGCCCACGACAGCCTCGAGCGGGCACAGCTGCTAGCAGAAGACTTCGGCGTCCTCGCCGCCGAGTACGAGACCTTGACCCAAGTCGCCCAACAGCATCGCTTTGCGGAGTTGCTGGGCCGCTCAGGCCTCGGACCAGAACGCCTCGAGGAGATCCGCCAGAGCCCCGCCCACGGCCCGCTGCTCACAGCTATCCGAGACGCCGAAGCGCGAGGTCTCGACATGGAACGGAGCTTGCCGAGACTTGTGGCAGACCGCTCACTCGACGACGCCGAGGACATTGCGGCCGTGATCCGGGACCGGATCGAACGTTGGGCAGACGCCAACGGATCCAGACGACGGACGGGCACAGACCTCATCGCGGGGCTGATCCCACGAGCGGTTGGCGTCACAGACACCGACATGGCCCGGGGTCTCCAAGAGCGGGCCGAGGCCTTGCAACGCCGGGCAGGTGAGCTCGCCGAGCGTGCCGTTGATCAGAAGCCGCTCTGGCTGCGACAGCTCGGCGTCCGACCGTCCGATCCGCTCGCCGCAGAGCGTTGGCTCGAGGCCGTGCAGACGATCGCCGCCTACCGGGAACGGTGGAACGTCGGTGATGACCCCCGACCCCTCGGCTCGAAAGCTACGGGGCGGAGCATCGAAGCGCTCAACCAGCGCCGCCTCGCCCAGGCTGCTGTCAATACGGCGATCAGAGTCACCCACGCGACGCGTACGCAACGCCCTGACGTGATACCTGTCGCTGTCGGCCTCACGACGGACCGAAAACCGGAATTGTGAGGACAGGCGGCCGCGAGATACTCGGATCACTCACCACAGAAAGGCCTAAATGATGTGACCGGGATTCGTTCCGCCAGCTCGTTGCCCGCTAAGTCGTAGTAGGCCGCTACTACGACCACGACGCTTGGTAGCTTCCCAATCGGAAACACATCAAATACGTACGGCCAATACCTTCACAGGGCAAGGTGTTGGGCCATCAATAATCATCCCCGACGACTCACCTTGCCGTTCCCCTGTGCCGTCGGCCGGGGACACGCTCACCGTTCAGGCTACCCGTGAATAATGAACACCCTCACACCGATCAGGACTGAAAAGAGGAAAAGCCCAATTGCGGAAGTAGCGGCACTCTTCAAGCGACGCGGCCTAGCGAGGCCTGCCCGTTCTCGCAAGAACACAACTGTGTATGTGATCGCGAGCAGGAGCGCCAGCCCATCTACGGCCTTTAGGAATGACGAATCTCTCTGTACCCAGCTCACGCTTGAGATCATCAGATGTCGAGCAGAAGTCAACGCGTTCAGTCTAATCATGGGACAGCGCTATTCCCTGATATCGCTCACGAGGATGCGCCGATTCCAGCGAAGAATGACCCAAATGCTGCTACTCGAGCCGCCTTGGCCAAAGAAGCAGCGCGGGTCAGAGCCCAGTCAGCAACCACTTCGTTGCTTGCCTTGAGTGCGTCAGCTGCACCGAGATTCGCCAGCCCACTCAAATGGATTCCTCCGATCCCGGCAACGGATCCGACGACATCGAAGGCCGCAGCGACGTAGTCTCCACGTTTCACGTCTTCGTCGGTTGCGACGCCTCCGACCGTGATGGCGACAACATTTGCCGATAAAGCCAAGGCGCCATTCACAGAAAGCCCGGCGACGACTCCCAGGTCGACGACATCGACTCCGGGGATGGCTAGGGCAACCAAACTAGCAGCAGTTGCGATCTCACCAGCATGGCTAGCGACGGCATGAGCGGCGGTATGGGCAATATTCCCTATTGCCCTTACGAAGACGAAGAGAAAACCGCCGCCCTGCGACCGTGGGCATACGTCCTTCCCGCCCAAGCTACAGTTCCGATCGGCGAATCCGACGTTGAACATTCCGGTCGGGTCATGTCCGCTAACCGGGTTGTCCGCAACGTAGAGGTACGCCTCCAGCGTCTGCTCGACCTTCGGGTCCACGCTCAAGAACTGCCCCGTCGCCGGGTCGTAGTAGCGCCCTACTACGTCGCGGTGCACCGAACCGTCACGAGAGCGTCGGCAGCATCGCAGCTGACGGCGGGTGAAGGCTTGGCAGGCGGGACGAGGGGAGCTACGAACCCGACAGCACCTCGCCTTACAAGCCATGTCTACAATGATGCCTCTCGCGGTCAGTGCGCTCCCTGCGTTCGCCCCTCGGGGTGCCGCCCGAGCCAACAAAGCGAGCGGCCACTTCTGCGACGACAGCCCGACCGTAGTCCTGTTCGTCGCTCTGATTCGATCCTCGCCGGGCGCGATGATCAGCCGGTGAGCTCGTTCACTGGCCTCGCAATGATGCTTTTCGTCGCTGTCAGTGCAATCGGAAGCGGAGTCAACACCACGAGTCAGCCAGGGCGGCTTACTGCCCGCTCGGTGCTGGTTCCAGCCTGTTCCACCGCTACGGCCGCCGCTTCGGTTGTTCCGAACGTCACGACACAGTTCGTAACGACCCAGGCGTCCCCCTTTGGAGTCGCCTTCGGCCCTGAGGGCAGGTGGGCCTTTGTCATGGACGGTGACAACCTCGACGTCTACAGGGTGACATCTTTCAGACTGCGACTTTCAGGCGAGATCTCGCTTCCCCTTATCGTGTCGCAAGACGGCGGCGCCGGCCTGACCATCAGTCCCGACGGTCGCTACCTGGCTGCTGCCGTCGGAGGCGGTGCAGTGATCATCGACGTGGCCCGCGCTGAGGCGGGTTCATTCGACTCGGTGCTTGGAACACTGACGAGCGGTGGCGACGGTGCGATCGAGTCTGCTTTCTCGTCCGACGGCGCCTTCCTCTTCGTGACGCTCGAAGACTCCGACGACATGGCGGTCTTCGATCTCGCCAAGGCCTTGAGGACTCACTTCCGGTCGTCCCATCTCGTCGGGACGGTCCCGCTCGAATCTGGGCCTGTTGGCGTCGTCGTTTCCCCAGATGGCGACCAGCTCTACGCAACGAGCGAGGGGCAGGCGAGCTCCTCGTTCGGGACCCTCACGACGGTGGACGTTACAAGAGCTGAGACCGACCCCGCGCACGCCGTTGTCTCGACGGTGGCAGCTGGATGCGAGCCGGTCCGGGTTGTGGCCACTTCGCACAACGTCTTTGTCACCGCAAGAGCCAGTGACGAGGTGCTGGAGTTCTCCGCCCCGGCGCTGGTCAGCGATCCGGGCCAAGCCCTTTTGACAGATCTGCGGGTTGGGGAGGCACCGGTAGGCATCGGCCTGTTCGACGACGACCTGGGGATCCTTGTCGCCGATTCGAATCGCTTCGGTGCCCCCGATGCGCATGCCAACCTCGCTTTGATCAACGTCTTGTCCGGAGGAAGGCTCCACCTCGCCGGCTACGTCCGATCGGGGTACTTTCCACGAGATGTGGCGACCGTCGAAGACGGTCGGATTCTGCTCGTGAGCAACTACGACTCAGGGCAAGTGGAGCTGGTCATCGTACCCAAGCGGTGGTAGGGACCGCGTGCCCTGACGCCACTGACCCCCCGAAGCGCTCCGTTCTGGCCGACGCCGAGCGCCCTGTCCCGTCCTCCTACGGGCATATCCAGGGGCCGGGGTGTTCGGTCCCTAACTCGTGTTGCCGGCGCCGTCCTGGGCTCACGGCGGCGCGGGCTCGAGCAGAAAATGAGCCGAATGGCTTCACGGTCAGCGGCAGCCCGCCCCGTTTATGACGTCCAGGCTCTCACGGCTCCCCCCGAAATGCCTACCAGCGACTACCGCCATCTGATTCAACCCAGATTCAACCTCACGACGCGACGACCGGCCAATAACGGCAATCAGCGGCGAGGCCAAGCCCCAGCAGAAACATCCACTGAACTGGTCATACGTGGCGGTAGCTGCGCGTTCGAGCTGCCCGTTAATCGGCAAAGCATGCATTAGCACTGATTCCGGCCGCGCGCGTATGACACAATTAGAGTTGAAGTCAATGACGGTTTCGCGCCGACTCGCTCGCATCTTTGTTCCTTTAGTCGTCACCATCGTTTCTTGTTGTCTGGTCATGGCTGTGCCCGGCCGGGCGAGCACGACGACAACGAACCTGAGCATCGGTTCCATGAAGCAGCTTTTCGGCTTGCACCAGTTGCTCAAGTTCGTTCAGCCGGACCGCACATCTCTTGTGGCGATCGGTTCCGCACCGTCGCCGGGGGGAGCGCCCGCTGGCGCGATGTTCGATGACGAGCTCGTCATCGGTGGAGCTGTCCTGCTGAACGGCCAATGGTGGGTGCGGTCACTACAGGAGTACGGGATCCTCGGTTACGGTCCCTCTGGGTGCAGCATCGACTTAGCTCGTCGCCTGGTACCCGGTGGTCCCGTCATCGTCGCCCAGTGTCTGAACGGCGGTACTGACGGCCAAGGCTTTGTTGCAGTCGCAGGGCGTCCGAAGGCGTACACCTTTCCTGTTGTGCTGCTTGCGATCACCTGCGGGGGGACATCGGCGAAGGTCGACGGTACAAAGCTGGTTGTTCGCACAGAGGGGCTCCAGCCGGGAGCTGCCTTCCCGGGTGCCAGGCAGCCCACGTTCGTGTTCACCTGGCAGTCCGGGGCACTTTGGACGCCCAGGCTGGATATCTACAAGTACTGCACAAGCCCCGACGACTATTTCCAGCTGCAGGAAGCGCGGAGACACCCCTAGCCGCCCCGATGTCCGAGGCCCGTTTACAATTGCCTGATCTGGACCTTGCTAATCGTGCTCGCGGTGTGCGCGATGTTCGCGGTCGTGATCTGGGCTGCCATCGCCGGTCGTCATCGGTCCCTCGTAACCTCGGGGCGCCCACCTGAGCTTCAGGACCAAGCGCCGATCTTGTCGAGTCGCACCCTCGTCCGCCAGTACCGGATGTACCAATGGGTCGAATGGAATGCCCGCTACGGAGGCGGCCCGCAGCTCACTGTTTGGGCGACTGTCGTCGAGGTCTCAGCTCCCCAGGGAATGGTCCGGGAACCTAGGACGATTCGTCTCTGGTCGCACGGGTGCAGCATGTGGCTCGACCGAGTCGGTCTGTGGGGTATGCCATTTCGTCGACGAGAGTGCATCCGGCTTGTCGCCAAGGCTGCGGAAGGGTCAGTTGACCTAGCACCTTCGTCACGTTGGGTTGGAGGAGTAGTAGCACTCGACACAATTGACCTGGCACTTACTCCGGATTGTGGTGTCGACGTCGCCTGGGATGCACTGGTTCAGTCTGGTTGTCAACCGACGCGAGCGGACAAGGGCGGCTGATTAGCTGTCCGTCGTCGGGTGGTTGAGACACCGCCCGACTCCGAGTCCACGCGCAGTCACTCTGAACTGACGGCCGCGATTCCGCTTTCTCATGGCGAGTTATGACGCTCAGAGTGCCACTACCAGTCCGAAAAAGCGGATTCCGGTCCCAACAATTGGGTCTCGAAGCTTCGCAGGGAGTTGCAGCGGATAGCGACCGTCTCCAGCTTCACCCCTGTTGACCTGCCCTTATGCGACTCATCGCGACCCGGCAGAACCCAGGAAGACGCTTTTGAAGGCCCTCGTAATGCGCAGGTCATGGGTTCGAATCCCATCTCGGGCTCCGAGTGGCCTGAATCCCATTCACTGGACCACTTTTTACGACAACGTGGCCTGGGGTTGGGTTGAGTGTAGGACTTCGAATTCGTTCGGAGTGAGGTAGCCGAGCGCGCTGTGGCGCTAGGTGAGTGCCAACCCTCGGTGCCGCGCGAGCCAGTCTGCCCAGGCCCGCCTCACGGTGGAGGGCAGCACCAGTTCGTCGAAGAGATCGACGAGCTCGTCTAGATCGATGTAGAGGCGAACGTCGTCCTCGGTACCTTCGCGAAGAACCTGCTCATAGACGCGGATGCGGTCGGCTCGCTGTTGGAGGTCGTAGGTGATTGACGGATCGCTCCATCGAACATGGAAGGGCAGCTCCACGACACCCGTCGCCTTCAGCACCGAAGGATCCTCGACGTCTTCCGGGACCGCTACGGGACGGGCGGCAGGTCCGAGCCATGGATTGCGAGTCCTCGCCATGTCTACATTGTACGGCCGAGTTCGCCCAGCTCACGAGGTCCATCACCTGCGGTCGTCCGATCAATGGTTCGTGCAAGCGACGCCATTTCACCTTCGCCAGCGGAGTCGATCCGCATCCCCTCGAACGCCTGGCCTTCACAGACCAACGCCTTCACCATGTGCAGGCATGGAATCAACAACCTTGGAGGAGGAAGTCAGCCCAGTTGAGTGCCTGGCCGACGTTCCCAGAGCGCGAACGCGCGGCATGGACGTTTGGTGAAACCATGAGCACGGTGCGCAGGCTCGGCGCAATCGGCGTAATGGTCCTGGTGTTGCTCCTCGGCGCTTGCACGACTGCTGTCTCACCCATCCGCCAAGACGACAACCCGCGTGCGCATGCCGCCCTGAGTCTCTGCGAGACTCAGCCGGCGCGACAGCTGAAAACAGTCGCCAACGACGGGCCATCCGAGGTGCCGCCCGGGGCGACGGCGGTCCGGCTCTGCGGCCCGTCGAAAACGAGCTCGAATCGACCGAGGGCCGGAGTCCTCCTCGGCGCCTATGCCGCAGATGCCCTCGCTGTCGTGATCAACGAGGCACCGCCAGGGAACGACCTGACAAAGCAATGTGCCGCGGTCGCCCCCGAGGTTGTGCTGCTGTTCGGGTACACCTTTCGCGAAGAGGTAGCCGTCGACGTCGTGGAGTTCGGCTGTCCCCGATCGCTCGCCTACCTCGGCAAACACGCCAGAGTGCTCGACGCCACACTCACTTCCACCCTTGTCGCGATGGCTGGGCTCGCCGGGGCCCGCCTCCCCGGTGCTCCAGCCCCTGACGTCGAGGGACTGCCGCTCATGCAAGCCGACCGGGTCGCTGCTGCTAGAGGCTTTGCTGCAGGTGATGGCGGCGAGGAGATCGATCCTTTTGTGAAGTTCGGGAGCGTCCTGTTGCAGTACCCATCGGCAGGCTTTCCCGGGATCGGCCACCAGTTGGACCTCGTCATCGCTGTCAGCCCGGAGCCAACGTGCTCGTCGGCTGATGTGGTCTTCCAGTACGTCGGTGGTGGCGCCGTAAACAGCTTCCAGGACCTGGGCTCAATCATTGTCCGGGACGTTTCGCGTCGCGCGTGCCTCTTCCCAAGCACCGTGAAGGCGACTGGCCTGAACGTCGCCGGCAAGCCCGTCACCCGAACGATCACGGCCGCGGTCGGTCTCATAACCGATCTCGGCCTGCAACAGTCCCTACTCGTGCTCAGCCCGCGAGCCAACATGTTCGTCGCCGGTCAGGTTCCTCTCAGCGAAATGCTGGGGCAGCTGAGCCTGACGGGCGATACCTGCGCCAACCACCGACTCGTTCCGGCTTCCTTCCTGCTCCGCTTCGCGACAGGAAGGGCAGTCGTGGCCAACGCCGGTTCGTTACCGGGCGACGAACTCAGCCTGGTCATGTGCCATGGCAAGGATTTCGGGTCCCTTTCCCCCTAGACGCCCCGCGGCAGCTGAGCGCGGCGCTTCCTCTTTGTCAGGGCTAGTTATGACGCTCAGAGTGTCACTATCGACCTCAAGTCTCTGAGCAACCTGCGCCACGGCCCGTTGGCGGGGCGAATCCCGAGACCCCGCCCGCCCAACTGGAGTTCGAGCCCGGCGGCACTACGCTGCTTCAATCATGACGCTCACGAGGCGCTGGGGCTGAAGGCGGCAGCAAGGTGATCGCGAGACTCGAGATCCGGCCATGGAGCAAACCGTGGCGCTGATCTTCAGCGACGTTTCGGCGGCGATTCCGCCCGTCGCGATCGTTTCAGCTTCGCGTTGAGCGATAGGTGGAGGTTCGCTCACCTCCGTTCCCGGCCTGCTGAGACCCCAAAAGCCGTTCGTGTCAGCGAAGTTGAAGCCGGCAGGCCGGTCCAAGACCGTCAAGGACACGGCTGGAGAGCCCTTGCACTCCTAGTGGCGGGGGCGTTCTTCATGGAGAACCTCGACGGGACGATCATCGCTACCGCGGCACCGCGCATGGCGCGGTCATTTGGAGTCCCCTCCGTCGAGCTCAACGTCGCCATCACCGCCTATCTCCTCGCCCTCGGGGTCTTCATACCGGTGAGCGGCTGGATAGCAGACCGCTTCGGAGCCAGAGCGGTCTTCTCGGGTGCTGTCGCTCTGTTCACCGTCGCGTCGGGCCTCTGCGCACTAAGCACGAGCCTGGGCGAGCTGACAGCGACACGGGTTCTTCAAGGCCTAGGCGGAGCGATGATGGTGCCTGTCGGTCGGCTCGTTGTTCTGCGTGCCGCACGTAAGTCGGACATCATTCGGGTGATCGCGTATCTCACCTGGCCGGCTCTCATCGCGCCAGTCCTGGCACCGGCGCTCGGCGGCGCGCTCGTCACCTACGCGTCATGGCGCTGGATTTTCGTGCTCAACCTTCCGCTGGGCCTCTTGGCCCTGGTGTTCTCCATCCGCATCGTGCCCAATGTGCGGCCGCCTCGGCCGGCTGGGCTTGACTGGGCGGGATTCGCCTTAACCGGCGCCGGGCTCGGTGCCTTTGTCTACGGGCTCGAGCTCGTCACCGATGACAACGTCTCGTGGGCTGTGGTCGGCAGTTCGATCGTCGTGGGGCTTGTACTGATTTTCTGGGCGGTGCTCCACCTCAACCGCAGCGCCAACCCATTGCTAGACCTTGGCGTTCTCCGTGTGGAGACCTTCCGGGCCTCGAGCCTCGGCGGCTCGCTGTTCCGTGTGGCAATCAGTGCGGCGCCCTTCCTCCTGCCGCTCATGTTCCAAGACGCCTTCGGATGGAGCCCTCTCAAGTCGGGGGTGCTCGTCATCGCAGTCTTCGTCGGGAACATCGCCATCAAACCGTTCACAACGCCAATGCTGCGCCGCTTTGGCTTCAGGACCGTTCTCGTTTGTGCGGCCAGCGCAGCCGGGGTCACGCTCGCGCTTTGCGCAAGCTTCACCGCTAGGACCCCCCTCGTGGTGATCGTGGCCGTTCTCGTGGCGAGCGGAGTCTTTCGCTCTACCGGGTTCACCGCCTACAACACGATCGTCTTCGCGGACGTGGCGCCCCCAGCAATGGGCAACGCCAACACGCTCTCGAGCACGATCCAGCAGTTGACCATGGGACTCGGCGTTGCGGTTGGAGCCCTCGCGCTGCGGGTGGGTGCTCCGCTCGACCGGCTGGTCGGTGCCGCCAGCACGGGAGCAAGGCCATTTGACGCGGCTTTCGTGCTGCTGGCTTTCGTGGCCTTCCTCGCCGCAGGCGAGGCCGCCCTCCTGCCGCGTCAGGCAGGCTCAGCAATCGCCAGCTGAAGCGGCCCTCGTCACAGGCCACCGGCCACGCGGATCACGGCGCCTGTGACATAGCTGGCAGAGGGGCTCAAGAGCCAGGCAATAGCAGGGGCGATCTCGTCAGGTTCGCCAGCCCTGCCTAGTGGTATGCGCGATACGAAGCGAGCGGCACGATCCGGGTCGCCCGCCCCGGCGTGTATCTCGGTGTTGACGAGTCCCGGCGCGACTGCGTTCACCCGGATGTCCTCGTCGGCCAGTTCTTTCGAAAGCCCGACGGTGAAGGCGTCCACAGCCACCTTTGCCTCCGCGTAGTGCACATACTCGTGCGGCGAGCCAAGCGTCGCTCCCGCCGAGGAGACATTGACGATGGCGCCGCCACGACCGCCCCGCCTCGGCGACATAAACCGGACCGCCTCTCGGGCACAGAGGATCACGCCGAGAAGATTGACCTCGAGAACCCGGCGGATCACCTCCACAGGCGTGTCTGCCAGGTCGCCAATATGCGCGGTCAGCCCTGCAGTGTTGACAAGGCCCGTGATCAACCCGAGCTGCTCACTGGTTGAAGCGAAGAGCTCCTCTACGTCGCTCTGCTTCGAGACATCTCCGCCGACCGCAACGCAGCGGGCTCCGAGCCGGGTGACGGCCGCGACTACATTCTCAGCCGCTTCAGAATCGGCGCGGTAGCCAACAGCCACATCGTGCCCCTGGCGGGCGAGCTCGAGCACAGTCGCGGCCCCAATCCCCCGACTGCCGCCGGTGACGAGGGTGATCGGACGGGAAGCCATGTCCACCCGGCCATATTCTCATGGGGCCGGCTTCAACCAACGTTCCATGAACAAAAGCGCGTCTGTCGTGTATCCGAGTCTTTCGTAAAAGGACAAGACGGCTAGATTGTCGGGCTCAATGAGCAGGTTCACCTTCCTGGCTCCCAGGCGGGCGAGCCGGTCCTCCGCCTCGGCCACGAGCGCCTCGCCAATCCCAAGAGCTCGACGCGTGGGGTCCGTCGCCAGCCGCTGGATCCAACCTCGACGGCCGTCGTAGGTCGCCCAGAGGCTTCCCACGAGGGACTCCCCTTGAGCGGCCACCAGGACCAGCTCGCCGTGCCGACGCAGGCACGACCGTAATTCGGTGGTCAACTCGGCGCTCTCGAAGCGCAAACGGCACGACTCCCACAAAGCGACAAGGCCTCCGGCGTCGTCCAAGCGCGCAGGACGGATATGGATTTCGCCAAGATCCGATCTCTTGCCTGCGACCGTCATCGGGAGGGGCCGGTGAAGCTCGCCGAGCCTTGTGAGCTCGGCCATTGCCTCGTCGACCATCGCCACCGGCACGAAGAGGTGGTCGTGATGAAAAGCAGGGACAACGTTCGTGCTGATTCCGGCGGCCGCCAGGCGATCGCTGATAACGGCCAGGAACCCAACGGCCGCTAGGTCCGAACTGGCCCCAAGAGTGATCCAAGAGCTCGGGCACTCACCGGCGAGGCCGCTCGCCTCAGCCTGCTCCTCGGTGACGACGACGGTTGTCGCCTCATCCTCCTGGAACATGAAGACCGGCTCGGCGATGGCCGGCAGCGAGCCTCGGGGGAGGCGGCAGAACACGTAGACGTCCCGGGTGAAGCTGCGGCGCAATGGCGCCGAGCAGCCGTGCGAGATCTTGCTCCGCCATGTCCTCATTGTTCATGGCTCTTGCAGGACGTCGCAACGTGGGTCGACTCCGAAGCGGAGGCGTTTTTCGAACCAGTGGTCGGCGTAGGCGTTGTCGTTGTACGCGGGGATTTCGCCGTAACCGGAGGACTTATAGAGGCATAGGGCTTCGATCAGGTGCGCGCTCGTGTCCAGGCGGACGAGCCGACAGTCCATCTCAGCCGCCACATCCTCGAGCGCCCTCAGCAACAGCCGGGCGACACCTCGGCGCCGGGCGGTCGGATCGATCCACATGTGCTTGATCTCGGCCATCTCGGTGTCGAGCCTGCGGACGGCTCCACAGCCGACAGGACCACCGTCGAGGTACGCAACGAGGAACGCCCCATTCGAAGCGACGAGGTCGGTCGTCGAGACGGC
>Ga0187867_10003522_pt1 | contig 12465 bp, 8 predicted proteins | sample June2016WEW_13_1_FD_132976 | JGI IMG/M metagenome (GOLD analysis project Ga0187867, IMG submission 132976) | Peatland microbial communities from SPRUCE experiment site at the Marcell Experimental Forest, Minnesota, USA - June2016WEW_13_10 | ecosystem: Environmental > Terrestrial > Soil >... | reverse complement strand
GATTCCTTTCATCTTTGCGGAGCACCTTCGCGAAGGCCGGATTCCCCGCCCGATGTTCGGGGATTGGTTATCGAGCGACCGCCCTCCGCTGCAGACCGGGATGGCCCTGTCGCAGTGGTCGTTCATGGTACGCAAGCCGCTGGGATACACCGTCGTTTCCGTAATTCTGCAGAGCCTGTGGGTGCTGGGGGCGTGGAGCGTCTTGCAGAGCTTCCAGGTCGACCGGCGCGCCGCCGCGCTGGCACTGGGAGTCACGCTGTTCTCAGGCTTCGTCTTTGTGAACACATTTTTTGTCTGGCCCAAACTCCTGGCTGCCGCGTTCCTCTTGGCCTTGACCGGTTATTTGCACGAGATCGAGCGCGGCCGCGTGAAGGCCGGGACGGGCGCAGCCTGGATGGCCGGCTCCTTGGGAGCCTTTGCGTTATTGGCGCACGGCGGTAGTACGTTCGGCCTGCTCGGCCTTGGACTGCTGGTCGTCCTGGCGGGAAGGCGCTGGTTCACCTGGCGCTCCCTGGCCCCATCGGCCCTGGCGCTGGTTTCTGTCTATCTACCGTGGACCCTCTACCAGAAACTGCTGGACCCGCCCGGCAATCGTTTGCTGAAGATGCATCTTGCGGGTGTGGACAAACCGGACCCGCGGCCGGTCGCTGAAGCCCTGGTGAGCGCATATCGAAACTTAGGATTCTCCGGAGTACTGCATTACAAGCTGGCCAATCTCAGGGTTCTGTACAGCCATCCCTTCGACTATTGGAGCGGCTGGGTGAAGCTGCTGAGCGGCTCCGGCCAGCCCGGTGTACTGGCCTCACAGTTGCGCGCCACGATGTTTTTCGAGTTCTTCCCGGCGCTTGGGTTAATCGGGCTGGGCATCGCGGCGCTGGTCATCGGTTTGAACCCCGGAAAAAGGACGGTGGAATGGCGAGCGGCGGTCCGCCTCTGGCTGCTAGCCGCCTGCACCAATGCGATCTGGATTCTGTTGATGTTCGGGCCAGGCGCCAGCGTCGTGCATCAAGGCTCGTACCTCACCGTGATTTTGGCGTTCGCAGGTGGCGTCTTGGCGCTCTGGGCCGTCTCACCATGGGCCGCGTGGACTGTGGGAGGAACCCAGATATTCCTCAGCCTGTGGCTGTACTTCATTCTGATGAGAGAGCCGGTCCCGAACCGGCCTTTGATGCAAGGCGCGGCGAAAGTCTCACTGGCCTTGCTGGCGGTGGTGGCGCTCGGCTCAGTAGTCGCAATTCTGGTCCGCATCGGGTACTCGCACTTCGCAGTTCCACGCCGGCCCGGAATTGTTTCGTAACAATGTTCACTATGCGTGTTTCTCCATTCGACTGTGCATCGGTTAAGCTGTCCTTGGAGGGTTTATGAAGATACTGATCGGGCTGTGGGCAGTCTCGTTGACGCTGGCTCTCCCTGTTTTCGCGCAGCAAAAACACGAGGGCGGCAAACCTGAAGTAGGTGGCGGATACATTCCCAAGCGTGGACCTGCTCCGGTTAAGGCGGGGCACGCCGCGCCTGCGCCCGAGCATCCCACCGCCGACAAGGCCGGGCATCCGGAAGCTCCGCATGTCCACACCAACGGTACATGGGTGGGACACGATACGGGCAAGGACGACGCGCATTACCATCTCGACCATCCCTGGGAACACGGACACTTCACCGGTGGCATCGGCAAAGGCCATGTCTGGCACCTGGCGGGCGGCGCCCCAGGACGCTTCTGGTTCGGCGGATTCTATTTCAGCGTGGCTCCCTACGATGTTGGCTTCTGCAATGGCTGGCTCTGGGATAGCGACCAGATCGTGATCTATGACGATCCGGATCATGTGGGTTGGTACCTGGCGTATAACGTCCGGCTGGGCACCTACGTCCACGTCGAGTTTCTGGGGAACAGCTAGCGTCTGACTCTCGGTGTGGCTGCGATGGTGGTGGGTCATTTTGACCCATACCGTTGGCACAAGCATACGGGCAGAGGGCCGTGTTGCGCGCCCAAGCTGATGATAGGATGGCAGTGATGTAAGATACGGTTTTGGCACGGCGATTGCTTCCTGGCATTTCGCCCTGACCGCTCCACGACCGCGTCCGCAATAGCTATCTTAAAGGCTAGATCAACCAGCATGCCCACACTATCGCTACGTCACCTTCACGTCATTCGCATTCTCTACGCTGCCGGCGCACTGGCCTGCGCCACCGCGGCGTTCGGACAGGCAATCGTCACCACCGCGGCGGGCGGCGGCTTCATCGGCAACGAACCGGCACTGGAAACCTATCTCGCCAATCCCCAGGGAGTAGCCGTGGACGCTGCGGGGAATGTGTACATTGCCGACGCAACCTCCGGGCACATTCTGCGCGTCGATCATGCCAGCCAAATCCTTTCGGTGGTGGCCGGGGGCGGGCCGACGATCTTCAACGTCCAGGACGGTCCGGCGCTGACAGTGCGCATTTCGCCCACCTATCTGGCATTCAACGCCAGCGGCAATCTGCTGTTCCTGGATAGTTCCATGCTGCGCCAACTCAACCTGCAGCAGTCGGCCATTACCACCCTCGCCGGACAGGATGCCAAGAATGGCTCGACCGGAGACGGCGGACCGGCGTCGGCTGCTTTGCTGAACATGCCACAGCAGTTTTGCCTGGATACGGCCGGCAACATCTATATCGTCGAACTGGCCGGATACGTGCGCCGGATGGATGCCCATACCGGTGTGATCACCACGATCGCCGGCAATGGCGGCCGCGCCTTCGCGGGCGACGGCGGTCCCGCGACGGCAGCCACTCTGCGCAACCCGTCGGGCATCGCGGTGGATTCGAACGGCAACCTGTATATCGCGGATGCGGGCGATGCCCGGATCCGCATGGTCACCACCGCCACCGGGATTATCGACACCATTGCGGGCAACGGAGCCATGCTCGAAGGTGGCGATGGGGGCAGCGCCGCGAAGGCTACCTTCGCCGCCCTGGGCGAGTTGGCCATGGACACCCACAACAACCTGTCATTGATTGACGGCGACCGCGTGCGGCGGATCACGGCGTCGAGCGGCACGATCGCGACCGTGGCGGGCAACGGCACGGCGGCGCTGGCAGGCGATGGAGGACCAGCCACGCAGGCGGAGATCAACCTGCCGGGGGGCCTGGTGCTGAATAGCGCGGGCAACCTATATATTGCCGATACCGGAAACCGGCGTATCCGCCTGGTGACCGCGGCCACCGGCACAATCTCCACCATCGCGGGCACCTCCCAGAATGGCGACGGGGGTTTGGCGGCCGGCGCAGTCCTGAGCAATCCGCAAGGCGTAGCCGTGGACGCCGCCGGCAATTTATTTATAGCCGACGGGAGCGTAATCCGTGAAGTGAACGCGGCCACCGGCATGATCTCCACGTTCGCCGGAGGAGGAGCCAGTACACAGGATGGGGTTGGCTTGCTGCAGGCCAAACTGAACCCGCTCAGCCTGATTTTCGATTCCTCCGGCGACCTGATCGTGGGGGAAGCGGGTCTGATTCGCCGTCTGGATAAGGGCGGCACAGTCACCACCATCGCCGGCACGGGTGTGGTGGGTTTCTCGGGCGATGGGGGTCCCGCCACACAAGCGCAAATCGGTTCCGCCACCGCCCTGGCGATCGATGCGGCGGGCGGAGTGCTGTTCGCCGATGCCGGCAATAAGCGGCTGCGCCGGGTGGACACTGGAACCGCCGTAATCGCCACCGTCGCGGGCAATGGGCAGGTGAACTTTACCGGCACGGGCCAGCCCGCGACCGCCACCGGCATCGGCGATATCGCGGGTGTGGCCGTCGATTCCACCGGCAACATCTATATTGGCGGCGTCAATACCTACTTCATTCTGAAGATTTCGCCGGCGGGCGCGGTTTCCGTCGTGGCCGGAGCCGGCGGGTGCGGATACATCGGCGATGGCGGGCCTGCCACCTCGGCGTTCGTCTGCCAGGTGTCCACCTTTGCGGTGGATGCGAACGACAACCTCTACGTGGGCGATCCGATCTGCTATTGTGTTCGCAGAATCGCGGCGGATACGGGCATCATCCAGACCGTCGTGGGCAACGGGACCGCCGGCTACACCGGCGATAACGGGCCGGCGATCCAGGCGGAGCTGAAGTGGGTTTCGTCGATTGCGTTATTCGGAACGACGCTGTATGTCGCCGACACAAGCAGTTACGCCGTACGCAGCGTGACTCCGGATACGCCGCCCGCATTGCCCGCGGCGCCGATTCTGCTGGCGTTGGGGAACGCCGCCAGCTATCAGGTAGGCCCGGTCGCTCCGGGCGAGCTGATCACCCTTTTCGGACACTACCTGGGCCCCGCCGCGCCCGGCGATTGGACGATTGGCTCCGACGGCAAGCTCATCATCCCAAATTCAACGGTGCAGATCTTCTTCGACGATGTGCCGGCGCCCATGATCTACACCTCCGCGGGCCAGATCAACGCCATTGCGCCCTATGAGGTGGCCAACGGCTTTTCCACCGTGCGTATCCAGACGGCGGGAGGCTCGATTTCCATCACCGGCGTCGGCGCTACCGCGACCTCGCCCGCAATCTTCCCCTACGCGATCGTCAATGAGGATGGCTCTTTGAATAGCCCTGCGCATCCCGCTCCTGCGCTGTCATACGTGACCATGTACGGGACCGGCCTGGGGCAGACCACCCCGGCCGGCGTGGATGACATTTTGACGCCGCTCTCCAACTTTCCCACACAGGTATACCCTGTAACGCTCTCGATCAGCCAGAACCCGCTGTTTACCGCGCCCCTGTCCATGTACGTGTACTACGCCGGGCCGGCTCCGGGGCTGGTCGAGGGCGTTAGCCAGATCGATGCGAAGGTGCCCGCGGGCCTCCCATCGGGTGAGAACTTCATGCAGATCCTGGCTGGGCCGAACGGCAGCCCATCCATTACGCTGTACGTGCAGTAGGCACGAACTGCCGCTGGCCTGAAGCGACCAGGGCCGGTCAAACGGCCGGCTCGCAGTACCGCCTTGGATGGCGGCGCGCCCAGGTCGAACGACCGCGCCTGAATCCCGTACAGCGTCAACCGCCGGCGGCCGCAACCGGCACGAGCGCGGCCTGGTGCTTGCCCGCGTGGTTGGTGAAGGCCGCCAGATACGTGTACACCACCGGGGTGAGGTACAGCGTGATCAACTGCGAGAACAGTAGGCCGCCAACCACCGCCATCCCCAACGGCTGCCGCGCTTCACCGCCGGCGCCATATCCCAGAGCGATCGGCACGGCGCCCAGCAGCGCCGCCATGGTGGTCATCATGATCGGGCGAAAGCGGATCAGGCAGCCTTCGTAGATGGCATCTCGCGGGCTCTTGCCTTCGTGCCGTTCGGCCGCCAGTGCGAAGTCGATCTGCATGATGGCGTTCTTCTTCACGATCCCGATCAGCATGATCAAGCCCACGAACGCATAAATGCTGAGCTCGATGTGAAAAAGGTAGAGCGTCAGCAGGGCGCCGAAGCCGGCCGACGGCAAGCCCGAGAGAATCGTCAGCGGGTGGATGTAGCTTTCGTACAGGATGCCGAGCACGATGTACACGACCAATATGGCAACCACGAGCAATAGCCAGAGGTTGCCCAGCGAACTCTGGAACGCCTTGGCGGTTCCCTGAAACGTGGCGCTGATGTCCGCCGGCAGGCGGCCAATTAAGCCTTGAATTCCAGAGACCGCGTCACCCAAGGAAGCGCCCGGTTTCAGATTGAAGGAAAGGGTCACGGCGGGCAACTGGCCGAAGTGATTGATGGTCTGCGGCCCGGTGTCGCGGGTCATACGCGTGACTGTGTCGATAGGCACCAGCTTGCCGTCGCTGGAACGTACGTAGAGCAGTGAGATGGCATCCGCGGTGGACTGATACTTGGGCATCAGCTCGATCAACACTTTGTACTGGTTGATGGGCGCGTAGATGGTGGAGATCCAACGCGGGCCGTAAGAGTCATAAAGCGCGTTTTCGATCTGCTGGGCGCTGACGTTCACCGCGGCGGCCTTGTCGCGATCGATTTCGATATCGACCTGGGGGTTCTTGATTTGCAGATCGCTGTTCACGTCTTGCAACCCCGGCAGCCGCGCGATTTCCCGCTCCAGAGCCTGCGCTTCCCGGTACAGCTCGACCGTGTCCGGACCTTGCATGGTCACCTGGTAAAGGCTCTTGGTAAGCTGGCCGCCGATCCGGATGGTGGGAGGATTCTGCATGAAGACGCGCATTCCCGGAAAGCCCGCCAGCTTGGGACGCAACTCCCGCATGATCTGGTTGACGTCCAGCGCCCGTGTGGCGCGCGGCGTGAGGTGGAAGAACATGCGCCCGAAGTTCTGCCCGCCCAGGCTGGCGGCGGAAGTGCCGCCCACGCTGGACATGAATTCCTCCACATAGGGATCGTGAATGCCAACCTCCGCCACCAGCTTCTGGTACTCTTTCATCTGGTCGAAGGAGGTGCCTTGGGCGGCTTCGGTGACCACGAAAATCTGGTCGTTGTCCTGGTCCGGAATGAAGCCTTTGGGGATCTTCACGAACAGCCATCCAGTGGCCGCCAGGATGGCGAAGAAGACCACCATGGTAGCGGGGCGGTGGCGCAGCACGCCTTGCAAGGTGCGGTCGTAGAACTTCAACATGCCGTCGAAGAACCGCTCGGTCAGGCGATACAGCGCGCCATGCTCGCTCGCGTGCCGCACGCGCAGGAAGCGCGAGCACAGCATGGGGGTCAGCGTCACGGAAACGAAACCGGAAATCAGGATCGCCGCGCAGATGCTGACCGCGAACTCCTTGAAGAGCCGGCCGAGAATGCCGCCCATGAACAGCACCGGAATGAAAACGGCAGCCAGAGAGAGGGTCATGGAGATGATTGTGAAACCGATCTCACGGGAGCCTTCGAAGGCCGCTTGCATGGGCGGGGAGCCCATCTCCATATGGCGCACGATGTTTTCGAGCATCACGATGGCGTCATCCACCACGAAGCCGACGCACAGGATCAGCGCCATCATGGACAGGTTGTCGAGGCTGAAGTCCAGGACATACATCACGGCGAATGTTCCGATGATCGAGAATGGCAGCGCCAGGCTCGGAATGGCCGTCGCGGAGAGGTTCCGCAGGAACAGGAAGATCACCATGACCACCAGGCCGAGGGTGAGCAGCAAGGTGAACTGCACGTCCTGAAAGGACTCGCGGATGCTGATGGACCGGTCGTAGAGGATGTGCAACTCGACGGACGGCGGAATCTGGACCTTAAACACCGGAAGCAATTGCTTGATGGAGTCGGTGACTTCCACGGTATTGGTGCCGGGTTGCCGCTGGATCGCCAGGATCATGGAACGGCGGCCGGCTACCTTTTTGCTGTAAAACCACGAAGCGGTCTTGTCGTCTTCCACGCTGTCGATCACGCGGCCCAGTTCTTCCAGGCGCACCGGCGCTCCGTTGCGGTAGGCGACCACCAGGGGGCGGTATTGCTCCGCGCTCATGAGCTGTCCGTTGGCCAGCACGGTGTAGGAGTTGTGCGCGCCGAACAGCGTTCCGGTGGGGAGATTCACGTTCCATTTCTCAATGGCGCTCTCCACCTCGTCGATCCCGATCTGCTTGGCGGCCAGCAGATGCGGATCCAACTGGGCGTGCACCGCGTATTTCTGCGCGCCGAAGACGGCCACCTGCGCCACTCCGTTGATCATCGAGATGCGCTGGGCGATGGTGGTCTCGGCATACTCGTCCAGAGTGTATAGCGGGAGCGTGGGTGAGGTCAGCGCCAGATACAGGATGGGCTGGTCGGCAGGGTTGACCTTGCGGAATGTCGGGGGGGTGGGCATGCCCGGCGGCAGGTAGGGCGACGCCTGTGTAATGCCGGTCTGCACGTCCACGGCCGCGCCATCCAGATTCCGGCTCAGGTCGAACTGCAGCGTGATCTGGGTGACCCCCAGCGAGCTGGTGGAGCTCATGGTGTCGAGACCCGCAATGACCGAGAACTGGCGCTCCAGCGGGGTGGCCACGGCCGAGGCCATGGTGTCGGGATTCGCGCCGGGCAGGCTGGCCGAGACCACCAGCGTAGGAAAGTCCACGTTGGGCAGATCGCTGACCGGCAGGGCCCGGTAGGCCACCAGTCCAAACAGGGTGATCGCCAGCATCAGCAGGCTGGTGGCGATAGGCCGGCGGATGAAGATGTCGGAGAAATTCATGGCTGCGTTCTCCGGACTATCCCGGCGTGCGCCGGCTCTCGACCTTCACGCGAACGCCGGGCGCCAGGCGAAGCTGCCCTTCGGTGACCACGGTCTCGCCCGCGCGCAGGCCCTGCTCGATGACCTGTTCCCGCTCGATCCTGGCGCCGGCAACCACCGGACGGGCATCCACGGTCATATCGCGCTTGACCACGAAAACGAACTGACCGTCCTGCCCGCTCTGGATCGCTTCGATGGGAATGAGCAGAGCGTCGCGCGCGGAGCCCAGACGGAGGGTGACGCGCACGTACTGCCCGGGCCACAGCTTGCGATCCGCGTTGGGGAAGGTGCCCTTGAGCTTGATGGCGCCGGTGGTCGAATCCACCGCGTTGTCGATGAAACTGAGGTCCCCGGTCTGGACTTCATCGGAATCCGGAGGGCTGGCCAGCACCTTGACCTTTCCCCGCGCCATGTACCGCTTGATCTCCGCCAGGCGCGCCTCCGGCACCGTAAACGTAACGTAGATCGGCTGCAGTTGATTGATGGTCACCAGATCGACATCGTTGGCCTTCACCACGTTGCCCTGCTTGATCATCAGATTGCCGGTGCGTCCGTCGATCGGGCTGCGGATGGCCGTGTAGGAGAGCTGGACCTCTATGTTGCGCAGCGCCGCGCCGTCGGCGTCCAACGCCGCGTGCGAACTTTCCACGGCCGCTTTGTCGGCGTGTACGGCTTCGGTCTGCACGTCGGAGCCGGTCTGGAATTGGTCGTATTGCTCGCGCGAAATCACGCCCTTCTGAAAGAGCTTCCGGTAGCGGGCAGCCTGGTCGTGCGCGTACTTTTCCTGCGCTATATCGCGCGCCAGGTTGGCCTCGGCCAGGCTAAGTTGGGCCTTGTCGCGCTCCAGCGTGGCTTGCGCCTGCTTCACCTGCGCTTCCAGCAGCCGGGGATCGATGGTGAACAGTACGTCGCCCTGCTTGACGAAGTCGCCTTCGCGAAAATGAGCGATGGTCAGTTCGCCGCCCACCTGGGATTTCACGGCAATCGTGGCGTATGCCTCGACGTTCCCGATCACCCGAATATCCACCGGAACGGTCCGTTGGCTGACCGGAGCCACCACCACGGGCACGCCTTCCGCCTGGCGCGGGGGCGGCGCGCTTTTGCCGGTGCAGCCGGTCGCCAGGCATGACCAGACCAGTAGCGCGGCGGCGCCGGGAACGATGCGGGTTTCCCAATAGCCAATCATGCGGCCTCAATATAATTAAAGCAGAATTCCAGGCCGCTTTATCATGTTGCTTTGGCGAGTTTGTTAATCGGTGAGCTTCTTCAGGATGTGCTTGGCGAGGATTTCGTTCACTTCCTTGTGACGAGGCACTGGTTGCGACATCCCGCTCTTCGGGTTGCGATACCAATCATGCTTTCCGCCGTGGCGGACAAGCGAGCACCCTAAGGTTTCAAGCTTGCGAATCAGGTCTGTCCGCTTCATCCAACTGCAAGCTCTGCGACCCTGCGGAGGCCCGGAATCTCGCCGCTAGTCAAGTCCTTGTAGAGATCACGGAGATTCTCTTCCAATTCCGGCAACGTCTCGCCCTGGGTCAGGTAGTCGGGGAACTCCACAAAATACCCGAGCCACGTGCCCCCCTGTTGCCACTGGACGTAACGGGCGGTGCTCACCACATCATTTTACTCCTTTTGGAGGGAGCCGAAAAACGGAAGGGAAGATGTATCTTTTTTGGTTGCGGGGGGTGGATTTGAACCACCGACCTTTGGGTTATGAGCCCATTTCAAGCGTTACTGAGGGAGATTGGGCGGCAGTAACTCCTTATTTCTCAAGCAACTGCTGGCTCCCCGAGTCACCCCGAATCGCGCGGTGACAGGCACACTTTTAGGCACACTCACCTGCGGTTTCTTCGACTGCTGCGGCCTGGAACACGCAGTCCACAGATGAGAGCCGCCATCAACGCCAGCGTTAGCACTAACAGACCCCGTTGCGCGATCCAAGCGACCGAAGTGACGAAGCATTTTGCCCCATGGCTCGCGCGGTCATTGCCTGGCGCATGAAGATGCAGTCTCGATGCTATCACCTGGTATCCACCCAGATGCCGTGACGGCCAGAGCATGGCCAGCCGGTCTTGTCCTTATGTGGGCGCAGAGCGGAGTCGCGGGTCGAACGTTGAAACCGTTTGCCGCACAACGTGCACTCGTAGACATACGTAGGGCCTATACGGCGCGAAGTGCTCGGGTAACCACTGGACGGCGCAGCGCGCGGAGTGTACGTGGCTGGCGGCACCGAGATCGGCCCGGTTGGCGTCAATTCGACGGCATAGCTGGGAGTGAACGTGCGTTGGGTGGCCTTCGCTCCGCGGATGCGATCAATGCGATAGCTGCGGTGAAGTTGGTTGTCTGCGCGCACCGCATGGAGGATAATGTCTCCGGCCTGTGTGCGTCGCAAAGAATACGGTTCGATAGTCCGAACGCTGCGTCTGCCCTGTTCATCGGTGTAGTCGAGCTCTACGCAGAGGCGATTGGACGCGGCAAAGCGGATGACTTCGATGGGCGCGGTGCTGGCCATGCCGGGAACGGTAAGGGTGCCGGCCGGCGGCCGGATAACGATGTCGCCCAATGCCAGCGGAAATGCCGCGGGAGTGGGCGGCCGCCGGGCTTCCTCGATCCAAGCGAACAGAGCCGGAAGCTCGCTCCAGAAGGCTTCAACGGGAGGCAGGGACGGAAGCTGGTGGGTCAGCATGGCGGCCCAGTCTGTCACGAGTTCTTCCTGCAGGGGTAAGAGGGTAGACAGAGTCGGAAATGGAATCCCCTTGAATGCGCATTTCTTGGCCAGCGTGTCGTGGATGATTGGGGCCGCCGGATGGAACTCGTCGTGCCTGAAGAGGTTCACTACGTCGTACAGATCGCGGGGTCGCGCCCGCTCGGCAAGCGCCCGGAGTTTTTCTGCGAAGACTTCTTCGTAGCTGTAGCAACGTGCCGTAATTGCTTCATCGGGCGCGTCTGTATAGGGATGGGATACCAGACGAGAGACAGGCGGCAGAACCAATACCTCGTCGGTCGTGAGGTCCAGCTTGATCCTTGGCAACTCGCTGGTAGATGGCGCAATCGGGCCGCGATAGGAGATGCGCCCCTGGGCCGCCATATGGCCGCGGCGATTCTGGAAGACCTCAAAATGGATCTTATCCGGCGGGAATTCGATGCCGGTCTGCTCGTAAACCGAAGCGGAAACCTTGCGGAATGTTGCGGTCAGGAAATCGATGTCGAGATGCGACGCATCGGTGAGAGTGAAGTCGAGGTCTTCGGAGAAGCGGTACGTTTCGAAGTAGCACTTTTTCAGACAGGTTCCGCCTTTGAATACCCAGTTGCCCGCGAGCACGGGTTGGCCGAAAATGCCGGCAAGCAGCCAACCCAGGACATAATCTTTCTCGACCACGTTGGGCAGCAGTCCGAGGTTGGCGGCGGAGGCGAGCAGTTCGCGCCGATCAATCACGCTCAGCCTCCGCACCCCAGTTTTTGGGAATCCACAAACGCCAGGCCTTGACCAGACGCCTGCAAGGCAGCGCGGGGTCAAGTTTCGCGTTGCCCTGGGTCAGGCGCTGGCGGCACAGCGCCGCGAGGGACTCGTTGCCCGGTTCCTGTGATGCGAGAAACCCGAGCCGCTTGAAGACGGCGCCGTTGCCAAGCTTCTCTGCGTAACGGATTAGCGTTCCGGCATCGCCATCGGGTTGGCGCAGATAGCTCCGAAGGCAGCGCACGGCGTGACGGATACCGCCGCCGGTCGCCGGATCCGCCATCATGTCGATGATAGTCCGGTGCTTGTCGGTGATTGGAACGCGCGCTTGGCCGCGCCACACCACGGTGGTGCCAAAAAGTGCGTCCTTGGGAATGCGAGTGAGAATAAATGAGACCCCTTGCACGACTTGCTCCTTCGTGCGGAAGGATCGCGTGGTGAACACGAATATGCTGCGGAACAGTTGCTCCGTGAGGTCCCAATGTTCCGCAGCGGTCCAGCCGCCTATATAGCCGGGCGAAAATAGCGCAGGAACAATCACCCATGGGTCCTTGAGAACCTGCTCCGTGGTCAGCGCATCCAGAGGAATCGGGGCATAGGTGCCGGGACCAACGCGCTTGAGCCAGCCCTGGGCTTGCCAGCGTGAGAGAACCTTGACTGCGGCATGCCGCTCCAGGCCAAGAGCGGTCACGGCATCGTCGATCGTGACGAAATCCTTGGCGGTTTGGAGTACGGCGGCAAGACGTGCGCGCGCGCGCGAGGAAAAGCGGTCGGTCTGCACAGCCATGGTGTAGCCTATTTGATGTTTTTCGCGTTATATG
>Ga0187867_10003515_pt1 | contig 12471 bp, 7 predicted proteins | sample June2016WEW_13_1_FD_132976 | JGI IMG/M metagenome (GOLD analysis project Ga0187867, IMG submission 132976) | Peatland microbial communities from SPRUCE experiment site at the Marcell Experimental Forest, Minnesota, USA - June2016WEW_13_10 | ecosystem: Environmental > Terrestrial > Soil >... | reverse complement strand
GGTTTATACTTATAGTTACGGGCCAATCGTGGGCCTTGGCCAGCCGTTGCCCCTCCGGTCGCCCGTGCCGCGCTCGGCCACTGGTAGAGATGCAATTTCGACCGCTCCTTCTTCTGCTGCTCGCGGGTCCCGGCTTCGCTCAGAGCGATTTTGGTGAACTGCGGCTCACCATCACCGATTCCAGTGCCTTGCCCGTGCGCGGCCGCGTGGATGTGGCTAGCCAGGCTAGCCACTATGCTCGAAGATTCCTCGCCGATGCCGAGGGCCACGTCGTTGCCAAGCGCCTCCCCTATGCCACCTACACTCTGAGCGTCAGCTATCCAGGCCTTGCTCCAATCTCCCAACTAGCGGACGTTCATTCGGCAATCCCCATAGAGTTGAAGATCACCCTCGGCGTCGCGCAATTGAGAACCGCGGTGAGTGTTGGTACGGAGGGCACTCTCCTCGACACAGGCAACTATGGCTCCGCCAACCGGATTGGAGCTGCGGCAATCGAGGACCGTGTTGCCGCCATGCCCGGCCGCTCGCTCGCGGATTTGGTGAACCAGGAGCCGGGCTGGATATTCGAAGCCAATGGGATTCTTCATCCGCGGGCGGAGGAGTATCAGGTTCAATATGTGCTCGACGGCCTTCCGCTGACTGACAACAGGTCGGTTGCCTACGTTCCCGATTTCGATGTCGACGATGTGCAGGAAATGAGCATCTTGACCGCGGGTTTCCCCGCCGAATATGGCAGGAAGCTGGGCGGCGTCATCGAAGTGCAAACGCAGAGGGACGCGCGCCTTGGCTTTCATGGTAAAGCCATTGTTTCTGGCGGCACCTTCGACACCGCCAGTACGTATGCGGAGGGCCAATACGGCTGGGGACGCAATACTCTTACTCTGAGCGGGTCCGGCGCGACAACGGATCGTTACCTGGATCCTCCTGCGCTACAGAACTATACTAATCATGGCACGCTGGCCGACCTGATGGCTCACTATGAGCGCGATCTGACCGATAAAGACCGGATCGGCATCATCTTGCGCCGCGAACAGTCCAAGTTCGAGGTGCCGGACGAGATCTTACAGTGGCAAGCAGGTCAGCGGCAGGATCGCCAGAGCTTTGAGAGCGCCGCGCAGTTCTCATACGACCACATCTTCTCTCCGAATGTGCTCGCGCTCCTCCGCGCCATGACGCGGGATTCCACTGCCGGCTATTGGTCGAACGACCTGTCTACGCCAATGATCGCCAGCCAAGCCCGCGCCTATCATGAGCGGTACGCCAAGGGCGCGATTTCCGTCCATTCGGGAATTCAGGAATGGAAGGTGTGAGGCGACTTCGATTATGCATCAATTCAGGAGGCGCTCAGCTACCGGATCACCGATCCCGCGCTGTTCGATCCCAGCACACCGCTTTCGTTCAATTTCTACGGTCACGCTCCGGATCGCGAGCAGAGCGCCTTCGCCCAGGACGAGATCCATTGGAAACACTTGACACTGAGCGCCGGCCTTCGTTTCGATCATTATTCGCTACTGGTCAATCAGAGGGCGGCGAGCCCGCGCATCGGAGTCGCATACTTCTGGCCGTGGGCTAACATCGTTTTCCGCGCTTCCTACGACAGGGTCTTCCAGACACCGCCGTTTGAGAATCTTCTGGTGTCGAGCTCTCCGCTGGTTGCCAGCCTCAGCGATCAGGTCCTGCGGCTGCCCGTGCAGCCGGCGCGCGGGAATTACTATCAAGCTGGTTTCGGGCGGCCTTTCTTCCAACACATCAAGATCGACGGAAACTTCTTCTGGCGCGGCTACAACAATTATCCGGATGACGACCTGCTGCTGAACACAGGGGTCAGCTTTCCGATCACGTTTGCGCGCGCCAACATCTATGGGGCGGAGGTAAAGCTCGATCTCCCACGCTGGGGGCCGTTCTCGGGTTATGTTAGTTACTCCAATGAGAGAGGGAATGGCTACTTTCCAGTTACCGGCGGCTTGTTCCTGGGGGATGCAGCGGCGCAAGCCAACAGCGCGGGAAGCAGCGTCTTTCCAGTGTCGCAGGACGAGCGCAACGCCGTCCGGACCCGCTTTCGCTGGGATGTTACATCGCGCCTATGGGCGGCGATCGGCGGAACTTATGACAGCGGCCTGCCGATCGATTTCGACGGAACTTATCAGGAAGCTGCCGCGCAGTACGGGCAGGCCATTCTTAACCGGGTAAACTTCTCCGACTATCGGCCTTTTCCACTGGTATCTCTCGACGCGTCCATCGGAGTGATCTTTCGCCGCGACGAACGACATCCAATGCGGTTTCAAGTCGATGGTAAGAACCTCACCAATGAAATCAACGTGATCGATTTCGCCGGCCTTTTCTCCGGGACCGCCATCGCCACCTCCCGCAGCGTCACCGCGCGGCTGCAACTCGGTTTCTAGAAGGGGGCTTTTGCAACGTTCTTGCCGCACGAGAGCAGCAACGTTATCCTGCCGTGCCGATGAAGCCCGCGCTACCGGTAACCATGGTGATCACTCACCGCGCGCTCGTCGAATCCAGCCTGAAACGGCGTTCTGCCCTTTGCAGCACCGCAAGCGCCGGAACCAGGATCAGTAGGCCGAGCAACGCGAATAGCAGGCCGCCACGCCGGTGCAGATCGCCGTATAAGAAAGCCCGGTTCACATATACTCCGAGAGCCGAAATGACAACAATGCGCACCGAGTTCTTGAATATGACCACGGGAACGGTGAAAAGAACGAGCAGACCCTTGCTCCACCAGGACCTGAGGAACATGTGTCCCGCCAAAATGGTGGTGACCACCATCGCCAAGCTCGATCGGATGCCGCTGCATTGCTCGGCGATCTCGATTTCAACACTGGGCAACGAGAACCTGAAACCCTGCCTGAATACCGGTATGCCCGAGATCTTGAACAGGAGATAACTCACGTCTGCCGAGCCCTTCTGTAAGCCAAGCGTGATCTGGTTCAACACGCTGACAGGGATGGGAACCATCAACAAAAGAAAGCACACCGGGAAGGCCGCGGCGCGGAGACTCTGCGCGCCATAGCAAAGGAGAAACACCGCCGCCCACACCAGGATGATTGAGGGCATCACGCGGAGCAGACCGCCGGCATCCGTCGACGATGGGTGCCGCTTTAGAAGCCAGAATAGAATCAAGCCAAATGCAAGCAATGGGATTCCGCTTCTCGGCGCATAGTGGGCGTTGGACAAGATTGCCTTACGCTCGAAGTAGAACACGCACAAGCTTATGAATGGCACAAAAACGATATACGTGTATCGATCGCTCTCGATCGCCACTCTGAACAACATGCTCAGGGGCTGCCAAAACGGAACGAGCAACACAAGGAAAACGAGCAAGAATGGCAGGCGTCGCGGCATTGATCGCAAAGACAGTAAACTCATCAGTCCCCCAGAAGAAACGCGCCTAGGCACAGCACCTTTCCCTGAAATAGCAGTTCCAGTTCAGAAAATACCTGCCGCCGCAGCGCCGGAGCCGTATCTACGTGGAAAGTCCTTCTCTTCCTCTAGTGGCTGCCGGACGGCCGGCTCAGCCGCAACCAACCGATGTTTCACTGCGAACAACGCCAGTTCGAGTCGGCTGGAGACTCCAACCTTGTCAAAAATGTTGGTCAGGTGATGCTTGACGGTCCGCTCACAGATCGAAAACTGCTGCCCGACCTGTCGATTCGAATTGCCAGCGGCGATTTTTGCGACGATCTCCATCTCTCGCGCCGTAAGCCCGTACTCCTGCTGTGCGAAGGAGTCTTGCAGGGCAAACGATGCGCGAAATGCTTCCAGAAGAACCGCCACGCTGCCATTTTCAAAGCAGTATTGACCATCCATAACGCGCCGGATGGTTTTCCCCCACATTGCCGGAGCCGCCGTTTTCGGAAGGATGCCTTGAGCGCCAAGACGGAAGGCTTCCACGATCGAGCGCTTGTCGATCGCCGCGAGCATCACAATGGTCCGTTGCGGGGCCGAACCTCCCACATCGAGATCCAGCGGCACAGACTGCTGGCACAATCCAAGATCGATAAGGAGAATGTCCGGTTTCAACTGCCGGGTGACTATGGAAGTACTTGACGCATCAGACGCTTCACCGACGACCTGCACGTCGCGGTTGCGCTCCAGCATTTGCCGCAACCGCTGGCGAATGCTCAACTGACCATCGGCTATCAGAACTCGTGTCATAGGAGATCCAGTTCAGCGCGCGACGCGGTTCATGTGGCCGTGCCTCCTGGCCTTGCACAAACCGAGGCAGCGGCTGCATGTGCACTGCGCGCAATTAGGTATTTTCGTCTTCCGACCGTGGTGCCTTAGGTGAATAATAGGATTGGTAGCGCTTGGAATACGAGCGATCAAACGAAGTTACCCCGTTGAGTACTATTCCAATGACGCGTTGGCGCCCGATAATGGCAATAGTCTCGTCTATGGCCTCACGAACTGTTTGGTCGGCCCGTGCAACGAGTAAGGTGGCGTCGGCATAGCGCGTCAATGACGTCGCATCACTCAGGGGCAGGACGGGGGGAGAATCCACGATAATCCAATCGAAGTGGGGCGTGAGTTTGCTCATCACGCCAGCCAGAGCGGCAGTCTGCAATAGCTCCGAAGCGTTGACACGCGAACCGCCAGCCGGCAAGAGATACCAATTCAACGGGTGAACGCGCCGAATCACCGACCGCGGATCCACCGTACCCTCCAAGCATTCTGCGAGACCTGCCCATGGTTTGAGCCGGAGTCTGGCATTCAAGATTGGCTGGTGAAGGTCCGCTTCGATCAACAGGACACTCTTCTTGCCGCCCTCAGCCAAAGCCGTAGCGAGGTTCAGGCAAACTGTGGATTTTCCGTCGTGGGGAAGTGGACTCGTGATCAGAAGAGTCTTCAGTTTTCCCGACGATCCCAATTCCCGCAACCGCATGCGCAAAAGTCTATACCGGTCGGCGCCTGGGCTGCGTGGATCTGTGTGAAAGACGAGCCTGGTTTCGGGCAGGATTTCGGCGTTTTCTACCGTCCCCGCAGAGAGTTCGTCGGAGTCAGCCGGAGGTCGTCCCGAACTTTGCATTAAATCGACTAACCGGCTCATCAACTGGACTCCAAGAACGATTGGATTTTCACGGCCATAGTGTCACCCAAAAAAGCTTCAAAGGTACTTTATCGATGCAAATACAGGTACAGCTCCGCGGCCGAGACCGACATCGCCACTACAGCCCCGCCGAACCATTCGAAGACTTTCCTGCGAGTGTGGGACCTCTGTTCCGGATCGGTCAAAACCAATGGCACGCTAACAATGATCGGAAACCGTTGCTGAAGCTTCAAGTCCTTCTCGGCATGGAATGAATGATCTTTTAAATCGATAAGGAATGCCAGCGCCAAGCCGAGAAAAACGCCTGCTGCGGCGCCGCCGAGCGCAATCTTTCCGCGCTTCGGGCTTGACGGTACTGTCGGAAGGGTAGGAGGGTCGATCAGGCGAAACTGCTGTCCTCCCTGTTGCTCTTCCAAATTTGACGCCAGTTGGGACTCCAGCGATTTGCTCAACAGGTCCGAGTATTCCTTTTTTAACAGGTCGTCGTCCCGCATCAATCCGGCCAGTTGCTGTTCCCGAACAGGTGTCAAATTCAGGCGCTCCTGGTACGCCGTGATCTTTGCCTTTAATTGCGTTTCGTCCTTAGAAAAATCCGCGATTTCCAGCCGGTTAGCCTCCAACTGGCTCTCGATCTGTGCAATTGACGCGTTGTCTTCGGATGGGGCTGTTGAACTTCCGGGAATTAGCGACTTCTGTGCCGCGGCCTTTTCGCCTTTCGCATCTTCTCCTCCGGCAATGGATTTCGCAGACTTTAGACTGGAGAAAGCAGCTTCCGCCGCCGCAACCTGGCGGTGGACCTCGAGGACCTCAGGGTACTGTGCTCCATAGGTTGTCCGCAACTCCGCCTCTTTGGCTTGTAGCCGCGCGAGATCCGCCCGCGCCGCCTCAAGGGGATTTGCGGGCTGAATGATCCCATTCACCTGGCTGACACCTGCCGCCGCCATCGAAGTTGCCTGCGAGGCCAGCCGCCGATATCCGTCCATCATCGACTGAAGGTACACCTTTTGCTGCCGGGCACGGTCGAGGCTGTCCTCGGTATTCTGTAGCTGAGACTGGAGGCTGGCGAGGATGGCGAGGTTCCCTTGTTGCTGCTCAGGCAGTGAGCCAAGATACTGCATCTTAAAGTCTCTTAGTTTCTCCTCCTGATCGGCCAGCTTCGCCTTTGCCGCTTCGAGTTGCTCGTGAAGGAAGCTGGTTGTATTCGTGGCTTGTCGCGCCCGGGCTGTGAGGTTAGTTTGGATGAAAATCGAGGTCAACCGGCTGGTGATCTCCTGAGCAATCAGCGGCGTGCTGGCAGTGAAGGAGATCTTAAACGCATTCAAGTCCTTCTGTCCGGAAGGTTCGCCCACGGGATCAAGCGGCCTAACGTCGATGTCTTCCCGCATGCGGGAGAGAATCCGCTCAGGAGCCAAGTGCTCTCTTTCTTCACGGTAAAGTCCGAACTCCTGGATCAGCGCCAGCAACTGCGGCCGCGATAACACCTCTTGCATTATGGCCTCAAGGACCCGGTTGAGGTCAGTGGTTGCCGTCGGCACGACATACCTTTCCGGCACGCTTTGCTGAACCACGATAATCGTCGCTTCGGACGTGTACCGGTTGGGAAGCCGGGTCAGGACAAAAGCCGTGGCAATGATAATAGTGGCGGCTGTCAGCAGAAACCACCAACGGTGTCTGATCAACGCCCCAACGAACCGAACTATCGTTTCGCCAAGATTGCCTTCAGTCTCTTCGGTCGTAGTATGGTTATTTGTACTTTCCATATCACTCTGTCGAACCACTCGGATACGCTCCAGCCAGTACGAGTGGGCGGGGGATCGGCCCAGTTTTCGTCGGGGGTGTCCTTTTTCAGGGGCAAGGCGCCTCCTCGTGCAAGCTACCGCCCTTTGCGTCCCGGCCGATCCGACGACACCCAGTACTAGTCGAAGACCCGGCCTGCTCCCCTTTCCCTAAAGGGCAAGGGCAATTTGATCGCCAAACTCAGTCTTTGTGGAAGATAATGATATATTTCAAAGACTTAAGCTGTATTTCTCACAGTGCGACGTTCGAAACAAGTACTATGCCATGGAGGACGATTTGGATTTGCTGCAAGTTTCTGACACTCCCCAGCCTGGCCAGATCTGGCGCTCCGCCCACCGCGAGTCAGATGACGGCGGCCAATGTCGTGGCTGGCGGGCACCGAGTCTATTCGTCGTGTGTCCGGTCCAACGCCACAGTTTCAAGCGAGATCGCTAAAAGACCATCTTCAGCCCGAACTGAATCTGCCTGGATGTGGTTGCGGTTGTTGTGATTAACCCCGCTGCGGGGCTGATGGCGGGAATAGTGGATGCAGTGTTTGTACCGTTGGTAAACACAGTCGCATTGGGTGGCCCGAAATTCGCCCGATTCAGAAGGTTAAAGAATTCCGCTCGAAACTGTAAGGTGACCTTTTCGGAAATCGATGCGTTCTTGAACACCGATACATCCAGAGTGGCTAGACCTGGCCCGGTCAGCGTTCCTCTTCCCAGGTTGCCATAAGTGCCAAAGGCTGGCAAAACGTATGCATTGGGATTGAACCACTCGTTGGGGTTTCCCAGCACGACTGGCCCAGAGAAAGACGGATTCAGCGAAGGCCGATCGGGATTCCTCGTATCTCCATCCTCGGAACGATTTGCACCAATCTGGGGCGTGAACGGGAAACCGCTCAGCAAGGTGACGATTCCATTCAACTGCCAGCCGCCAGCTAGCCGGCTTCCCAGCCCGCTGCCCCCATGCAGCCAGTGCCTGTTTGTTCCGAACGGCAGCTCATACTGGCCGGAAACGCTAGCTTGGCTTGCTGCGTTCAGGGCCGACAATCCCCAATCCCTGGGCAGGTCGTTCCTGTCTAATATCATTTGCGCCTGATTTTGGGACTGGGCTCCAGTCAATCCCGAATTCATATCCAGGTTCTTAGACCAAGTGTAATTTGCCCGAAATTCCAGGCCATGAGTCAGGCGGTGCGACACCTCCGATTGCAGGGCATTGTAGCTGCTGTTTCCCTCGGTGTACCAGAAGAACCCCGCTGACAGGTACGGATTGGGCCGGGCTCCCACCGGAATGTACTGCGCGCCCTGCGGTACGGTGCTCCTCAGAGATGGGGCCACGCCGCCCGATTGGCACCCGTTCGGGTTCGTGCAAACCTGCGCCGGAATGCTATTGGGATCTACGCTGAGCAAACCATGATATCCGTGCGATCCGACATAGGCAACGCGAACCGACGAGTCCCGGTCGAGTTGCCGCTGGACGGCGAAATCCCACTCCCCGACCGTCTGAGTTTTTGCGTTGGGCTGCACGCCCTGAGGCGCATAAATAGTGCAGGGCACCGGCACTCCGGGTCCGCAGGAGGGAAGTGGCTGCACAGCCGGCATAACCGGCAGCAGCGAAGACAGGGCCACATTGGAGTGCGAGACCGATCCATTGTACGGAGGCAACGAATTCAGCAGGAAGCTGAGTGCGTCTATCAAGGAGTAGTAGGTTCCAAATCCCGCCCGAACCGCGGTCCTTCCGTTTCCAAATGGGTCCCACGCCAGGCCGACTCTGGGGCTGAGCAGCAGCTTCGCCTTGTTCTCGGTGAAGGCTGAATCACCAATCCGCGGAGTGGTCACCAGAGTGCCGGTCGAGTCGGTGACGTAGTTGGCAGCCCGACCGGAAACTTCATTCCAGCCGGTGCTCCATTCGTGCCGGATGCCGGCTTGGAGCGTCAGATTGGGCCGCAGTTTGATGGCATCTTCGAAATACCACGCCCCATATAGACTCCTCCAGCCCAGTTCATTGGGGTCGGGCACTGCCTGGAAAGTAGTCACGATGCCTTGTAGGAAGGTCGTCAAGTTGGAAAAGCTCGCCTGACCGAGTTGGCGCGACGCAGTGTTTTCGTTGTCGTCGAGCCGTTGAAACCACACTCCGATGCTGATCTGATGCCTCCCCTTGCTCATCTGCACCGTGTCGGAATAGGTGAAGAGGTTTCTCCGATTCCAGACCCCAGCCGCATTGTTGGGGCCTGCTGAAGTGATGGTGCCGTTGTTGCCCGTGGTCGTGACGCCGCCATTGATGACGATGCCTCCGGGGCCAGCTCCGTTGACGAAGGAAAGGCTTGCAGGAAACGAGGCCAGCAGCGCCGAATCGAGATTGAAGGCCGCCCGGGAGTAACCAGCGCGGAACGTGTTGAGAATCTCCGGCGAGAGGATGTGCGTCTCTTCCAGACTGGCGACTTGCATGCGCAGATCGGTACGCGAGGCGAACAGAGGGTCCGCCAGGGGTATGAGGCTATCGCCGTCGTCAATTGTGTAGACGGCCGAGACCGTGTCGCAATCGCGTATCAGGTAATCGGTCCGTAGCGTGCCAAAATCCTCACGGATGGATTCCTTGGGGTTGTTATACGACAGTGCCGCCCCGCTTGCCACACCATTCGAAAGCAGCTCCGGGCCGTTCGGCAGGGGCCAAAACGTCATGTAGGACAACATCGACTTGTTCAGGTTAGGGACCGTGGAGTAGATGCCCGTGGTGGCATTCGGCAACAGGCCCTGCCGGGCCTCCAAGTCGGGGACCACACTGACACTGCTGAGCGCCAATGCCTGCCGAAATCCTTCGTAATTGCCGAACAGGAACAGGCGGTTCTTCTTGAGCGGCCCTCCCAAGGCGCTTCCGAATTGGTTTCGCCGGAAGGGTGGGACGAAGGCTTGGTCAAAAACGTTGCGCGCGTCGAACGCACTGTTGCGGACAAACTCGAACACGGCTCCATGCAGCACGTTGCTTCCCGCCTGAGTCACGATGCTGACCTGAGCGCCAGCCCGCTTCCCATATTCGGCGCCGTACGTATCGGTCAGAACGTTCAGCTCGCGGACCGCATCAATACCTAGCAGTTGGCCGCTCGCGCCGCCGGGAGTGACGGCAAGCTGGCTCGCCCCGGTATATTCAATGCCGTTCAGCAGGAACAGGTTGTCTCCGGTCCGCCGCCCCTCGACCGAAAACGTGTTGCCATCGCTGGTGCTGGTGTTAGCGCTTTTCATGGCGCTATAGTTGATCGCGCCGGGGTTGAGCGTAATCAGGTTGTCGATGCTGCGTCCATTGAGTGGCAGGTCCTTCACCGCGCGCTCTCCCACCATTCCGGAAACCGCCGCGGTCGTCGTGTTGACCACGGGAGCATCCGCCGAAACCGTCACCGGCTGGACCAGGTCGCCCACCTCGAGCCGCAGGTTTACCACCGCCTCCTGCCCGATCTCCAGATTGATCCCCGTTCGGACCGCAATCCTGAAGCCCGCCTTTTCAGCCTTCACTTCCTGGAGCCCAAGCGGAAGAGAGAAGACTCTGTAGTGGCCCGCTTCGTCGGTCGTTACCGCCCGCGTCGCACCAGTTTCCAGACTCTGCACCGTGATCGCCGCGCCGCTGATTACCCCGCCGGTCGTATCCTCCACGCTTCCGGAAATCGTGGCGGTGACCTGAGCGAGCCCCCATGCGGGATCTGCCAGCGGCAACAGGAGGCCCACCACAAGAGTCCAAAAACACCGCCCGGCTCGCAGCCGCTCAATCGGAAACCGAGCCCTCATCTGAAAACCTCTCGGGCCCCGGTGGTTACATTACTGTCGATCACTACGGCAGCAGCCCGAACGCCGTGAGCTGCGTCTGGCCCGCAACGAATACCTTCCCATTTGCCACCAGCGGAATGGCGAACTTCACGGCGTTGTCCAGGGTGTCCCGACTCCCAGCCTGACTGCTGTCATAAAGCTCTATCGCAAGGTTGTCTGCGTTGTATGCGAAAAGCACTCCCGGATTACCCACATCGTTGTCTGCGCTCGCGCCGTTGTTCTGCAATGCCCACAGTATTCCGTTGGAGGTCGTATTGGCGGAAACCGCAAAGGAGGCCCCGCGAACCCCGTAAATCGCGGCCGATTGCGAGGTCGGCGTCGTGGATAGCAGTCCGTTCGTCAATTGGAACGCCCTGATCACGTCGTTGACGGCGCCAAAGTAGACATAGCCGTTGAAGAAAACCGGCGTGCTGAAATTTCCCGATTCCACGGTGCCGTTGGGTAATACACTCACCAAGGATTGAACAATCTGATTGTCATTGCTTGCGTTGTAGTGCCCCAGGCTGTCCCGATTGATCACATAAATAGTTCCGCTCTTGCCGGCGGTGATGAGCAAATGCGGGTATGAGCCGGTAGTCTGATCCACCAACATTACCGGACCGCCAGCCCCGAGATCGAGGTTATTAACGTCCATGTTCTGCTGGTCATGCGGAGTGAAGTAATCGACCACGGTTCCAGTGGGACTGAGCTTTTGAACCGAGTCGCCGTAGTCCACGCCACCTGTATTGACATCAAAGTTGCCATTGCTGGTAACGTAATAAATGTCTCCAGTCGCATCGGTTGCCAGTCCCCCACCGCCCTGCCAAATACCACCTCCATTACCGTTGGGAGTTGTATCATACATCATCGTTTGCAGAAGCGTCGTGGAATTGTAGCCTAGCACCCAACCGTGCCAGGGACTGTTATCGCCGTGAGAGCCGAACGCGATGTAGAGGACTCCGCCATTAAGGAGAAGCCCGGCTCGCTGGTTTTCGCGCAGCGGATCGAACGCCACGTTCCCGCCCGAGGATCCGCTACCGGTCCCCGGAAGGCTTGCCTGAAGCACGACCGGACCGCCGAACTTCTCGGCGCCGGTTGTGATGTCGAGCGCATGCAGGCGCTGCACCCAGGTGCTGGTTCCCTCCTTGGTTGCCGCAACTACGTAAATTGTTCCGCCGGTTTGATCGATGACAGGCGTACTTGTGATCCCAATTTGGGTTAGAATGTCGCCGCATTCACCCGTGTCGGCACAGGGAATGGTGGTGACACCGGACTTGAGGAAACTGACATGCCAGAGGGGCGTGGTGCTGAGTCCGTCCGCATCGAAGGCGTAGACGCTATCGTTTTCGGTGGCGACGTAGACGACGTTGTGGTAGCCCTGACCGGAAATGCTGACGTTGGCGACATAGAGGGGCGAGGCGAAGGCCATGCCATCTATTGGATAGGAGAAGAGTTTTCCGAATTGGTTTTGGTTGACGTTGCTCAGGGCCAATACCGTTTCAGAAAGGTTCTGTCCAGTCCGAAGGTTGTCATTGTGATAGGTGAAGGTTCCCGGATAGTTCGTAATGTAGACGGTGGCACTAGCCGAATACAGTTGATTCGAGGTAGTCACAGTGACGGTGTGAGTGCCGTCGGTGTTCGGGGGTGTGTAAAGCCCCGAAGTGGTAATGGTCCCCGAAGTCGCCGACCCACCGGTAGCACCGTCCACCGACCAGGTGACGCTGGCGCTGCCGGCGGACGTGAATTGCTGCGTCCGCGTAAACGTCAGAGCCGTCGTGCGCGGGCTGATCGAAAGTGCCAGCGTTGTTGCACTGGCCACGCTTGAGAAAG
>Ga0187867_10003514_pt1 | contig 12473 bp, 7 predicted proteins | sample June2016WEW_13_1_FD_132976 | JGI IMG/M metagenome (GOLD analysis project Ga0187867, IMG submission 132976) | Peatland microbial communities from SPRUCE experiment site at the Marcell Experimental Forest, Minnesota, USA - June2016WEW_13_10 | ecosystem: Environmental > Terrestrial > Soil >... | reverse complement strand
GGGTGAACGAACCTCTTGTGTTCCAGTTGTCCCGCCAGGGGCATAGCTGGGTAGCGAAGTTCGGTTAGGATAAACGCTGAATGCATATAAGCGTGAAACCTTCCTCAAGATGAGATCTCCCAATCGAAAGATAACAAGAGCACTGGTAGACTACCAGTTTGATAGGACGGGTGTGTAAGCGTAGTAATACGTTGAGCTGACCGTTACTAATTGCTCGTTCGGCTTGACCATAAAATTTGCTGTTCATGCAAAGTTTCTTCTAGCGCAGGCCCGTCAATATTCAATCCCGATCTTCTGGGTGATTTTAGCGAGAGGGACCCACCCGTTCCCATCCCGAACACGGCAGTTAAGCCTCTCAGCCCCGATTGTACTGCACGCGCGAGTGTGTGGGAGAGTAGGAAGTTGCCCGGTCTAAACATGAAAGCCTCCGAGAAATCGGAGGCTTTTTTGGTTTCTGCTTGACCCTCCCGGTCCTAGACTTCCCGGTATTTGTCATCCTTCTTGACGTCGTCAAAAGAAGCCTGATAGCATGTCAAGAAAAAACCGGCGCCAGCACCGCGGCGAAGGCATTACCTGCACCCGCCCCGATGGCCTTTCAGGAACCGGTTGGAGAAGGAGAGGATACTTGATGAGACATCTCGGCGATTCGATTTGCGCAGGCTTGGTCTACGCATGTTTGACATCTGTCTTACTGGCGCAACCGGCAGCTAAAACTACAGCCACCGTGCCGCGGCTCGTAAAGTTTAGCGGCCTGCTGGCTGACGCCGGTGGCAAGCCTTTGAGTGGGGTGGTAGGGGTAACGTTCGCACTCTACGAGGAAGAGCAGGATGGCGCCCCGCTGTGGATGGAAACTCAGAACGTGCAGGCCGATGGCAACGGGCACTACACGGCAACGCTCGGTGCTACCCGGAACGAAGGCATTCCGGCCGAAGTGTTCGCGTCCGGGCAGGGGCGCTGGTTAGGCGTCCAGCCGCAGGGCGAACCCGAACGGCCGCGCGTGCCGATGACCAGCGTGCCCTACGCGCTGAAGGCGGTGGACGCCGAGACGCTAGGCGGCCTGCCAGCGTCGGCATTCGCGTTGTCCGGCGCCGCTAATCGCGGCGCGGCTGGTGCAGAGGTTACGGGGCCGGCTGGCGGCCCAGCAAAGCTACAGCCGGCTGCGGACGCCACGCCCGCCCAAACCGGCAGCGGCACCACGAATTACATCACCATCTGGACCGGTACGACAACTCTCGGGAGTTCGAAACTGTACCAGACGGCCGCCGGCAACGTGGGTCTCGGGACCACCGCTCCGACCGCCCGGCTGGAAGCCATTACCCCCAGCGCCACCGGAACCGGGGTGCTGGGATACGCCTCTTCGGCCACGGGCGCCAATTTTGGCGTCACCGGCAAGTCCGCCAGCTCTGCTGGAACCGGTGTACGAGGCGAAGCCACGGCGACCAGCGGCGCGAATTATGGCGTTTATGGCAGTACGGCGAGCCCAGGGGGCAGCGGGGTTAACGGCGTGAATGCCGCTGCCTCCGGCGGAAACGGCGTGTACGGCCAAAGCGCCGGCGCCGCGGGTAACGGCGTTTTTGGGATCGACACCGCCACGTCGGGCTTCGCGGTGGGTGTGAACGGCCAGACCAACAGCCCGGCGGGGACGGGGGTCAATGGCCTGAATCTGGCCACCAATGGGGGGAACGGCGGAAACTTCACAAGCAACGCAACCTCCGGCCCTTCTTTCGGCGTGTCCGGAAGCACCTCGAGTACAGGCCCCGGCGCGGCGGGTGTGAACGGCATCGAGCTTGCCGCTACGGGAACGGTGGTTGGCGTAAACGGAAGCACCTCAAGTACCGGCGCTGGATCCAGCGGGGTCCTAGGCACCGAAAATGCGACGTCGGCGTCGGGGAATGTGTTTGGCGTGAGCGGCAGTACCACAAGTCCAGCCAACGGATCCGCCGGGGTCTTTGGAAATGAAGAAGCAACGACCGGTGTGGTGTATGGCGTCAGCGGGACTACGTCGAGCACGAGCACGAACGCCATGGGTGTAAGCGGCTACGAGGGAGCGGCCACGGGGCAGGTGTATGGGGTGAATGGAAACACTTCGAGCACAGGCCCCGGTGCCGCGGGCGTAAACGGCTATGAAGGCGCGGCGACGGGCGTGGTCTACGGCGTGTCCGGAAGCACCTCGAGTACGAGCAACAATGCGGCGGGCGTCAGCGGCTTCGAAAGCGCCACCACCGGTGAAGTCTTCGGCGTCACCGGAAGTACCAATAGCCCCACCAGCGGTTCCTCTGGCGTGAATGGTTTCGAAGGCGCCACAGGCGGTGGGCCGGTCTACGGCGTCAGCGGCTACGCTGCCGGTACCGGTGGCATCGGGGTCTTCGGCAGTGGTGACGCCACCTCCGGTTTCTCCGTGGGCGTGGAAGGCGCCACTTCGAGTCCCGGGGGCATGGCGGGCCAGTTTGTCAACCTCAGCGGGTCGGGTCTGGTTTTGGTAGGCCAGTCCGGCAGCAGCTTCACGACGGTATTCACCGTCGATGCGAGCGGCAATGGCACCTTTGCCGGCAATCTGAACGTCACCGGCAAACTGACCAAAGGCAGCGGCTCGTTCAAAATCGACCACCCCCTCGATCCGGCTAACAAGTACCTCTCGCACTCCTTCGTCGAGAGCCCCGACATGATGGACGTCTACAATGGTGTAACTCGGCTGGACGCCAAGGGTCAAGCTTGGGTGAATCTGCCCGATTACTTCGAAGCTTTGAACGGCGACTTCCGATATCAGTTGACGGCCATCGGCGCTCCGGCGCCGCGTTTGTACGTGGCCCAGGAAGTGTCGCACAACCGCTTCAAGATCGCGGGTGGACGGCCGGGTGGAAAAGTCTCCTGGCAGGTGACCGGCATCCGCCACGACGCCTATGCCAACGCGCACCGCATTCCGGTGACAGAAGACAAACCGGCCGCCGAGCAGGGTACCTATCTGCACCCGGATGTCTTCGGCCCCGGCGATCAGTCGGGCGTTAGCGCCAGGCCCGCCTCGGCCGGCTTGCCCGAATAGGCCGCGATCCGGGTACCCTTCGGCAGCCGTACAGGACGCCGGAAGTAATACATGCGCGCCCACTCGGGGCGCCAGTCGCGGATCCAGATGAGCCGCTCGACACCGCCGTCGGGGCGGTACGCGGTCACTTCCAGCGACTCGCCCGCCGCCAGCCGTACAGGGCGCAGGCCGGCCAATTCGGCGGGCGCGGCGAGGGTCAACCCCGCACCGGTCCTCACTCTCAGTTCACGGCCGTCCTGCGGCGGCTTCGTTGCGGTGTTGAAATGCGGGGACGGCGGCAGATAGGCATCGTCGCCTTTGGGCGCGCCGCCCTCCACCCAGTTGACGATCATATCGATCTCGATCTGCGACAAACTGGGATCGCTGCGGAACTCGCCCACGCCTTTCACCGCGCCCCACGGAGGCATGCGCCGCGACAACACCTCGTCCCGGATGGCCTTGGCCCACGGCCGTGCATCGTCATATGTAGCCAGCGACATGGCCGCGCCGCCCTCGCGATGGCAGCTCACGCAATGCCTGTTCACGATGCGCGAGATCTCCTGCGTCCAAAGCAGCTTCGTGGTAATGGTGTCATGCGCCAAGGCTGCAGGGGCCCAGGCGAGTGCCAACAGCCAGCGTCCCCAGGAGTGGGGACGCGGCACGCCGAGTGCGTGCGCCACGGTCACACGGTTTCTCCCCGCACCAAATCCGCGTACGTCTCCCGGGCTCGAATCGTGCGGAAAGTATCGCCCTCCACCAGGATTTCCGGCGCCCGCGTCCGCGAGTTGTAGTTCGACGACAGCACGAACCCGTAGGCGCCGACTGTCTCGACTGCCAGGTAATCGCCCGGCGCGGCATTAGCTAGCTTGCGCCCGCGCGCCAGAAAATCGCCCGTCTCGCAGACCGGCCCCACCACATCCGCCACGATCTCCGGCCGGGCGGTCTTGCGCAGCGGGATAATCTCGTGGTGCGAGCGGTAAAGCGACGGCCGGATCAGGTCGTTCATGGCCGCGTCTACCACCACAAACGCCTTCCCCGCGCTCTGTTTGCGGTATAGCACGCGCGTCAGCAGCACGCCCGCGCGGCCCACGATGGAGCGGCCTGGCTCGATCGTCACCCGCAATCCGCGGCCCTCCAGCTTGGCCCGCACCTGCGCGATGAAACCGCGGATCTCGGGCGCCTGCTCGTGCGCCTGGTAGGCCACACCCAGTCCGCCGCCCAGATCGATCTGGCGTATGTCGAAACCCTTTGTGCGCAGCCGTTCCACCAGCGCCAGCACCCGGTCGATGGCTTCCAATATGGGGTTGGTATCCATCAACTGCGACCCGATGTGGCAGCTGACTCCCTCGGCGGCCAGGTTCGGCAAATCGCGCGCGCGCTCGTAGACGGCTTCGGCGTCCGCGATATCGATGCCGAATTTGTGGTCGCGCAATCCAGTCGAAATGTAGGGGTGCGTCGAAGCATCCACGTCGGGATTCACGCGGATGGCGAAGCCGGCCCTCGCGCCGCGCCGCGCCGCCAGCGCATCGATCAGCCTCAGCTCCGGCTCGGACTCGCAATTGAACACGCGGATGCCGCTCTCCAGCGCGTAATCCACCTCGCCGGCCGTCTTCCCCACGCCGGAGAACACCACCTTGGATGGTTCTCCGCCCGCCCGCATCACGCGATACAATTCCCCTCCCGAGACGATATCGAAGCCCGCCCCAGCCTTGGCGAGCAACGCCAGAATGGCCAGCGAAGAATTGGCTTTCACCGCGTAGCACACCGTGTGCGGCAGATCGCCCAGCGCTTCGTCGTAAGCCCGGTAGTTTTCCAGAATGACGGCGCTCGAATAGACGTACGCGGGCGTGCCGGCCTGATGCGCGATGTCGGCCAAGGGCACCTTCTCGCAATAGAGATCCTGGTTGGAGTAGTGAAACATGGCTTTGTCTTATCTGCGTTTATCTGCGTTCATCTGCGGCCAATACGCTTTTGACGCAGCTCGCGAAGAACACTCAAAACATTTAATGGCCGCAGATGAACGCAGATGAACGCAGATAAGACAAAGCGTTAAGAAAGTGTTCATTTCACCTTCAACACCAGCAGGGTCTGGTCGTCGAACGGCGTGGTGTTGAACCGGTCCAGATCAGCCAGAACCTCCGCCACGATCGCCTCCGGCGGCTCATCGCACATGCGCCGCACCACTTGCGACAGACGGTGGCGCCCGTAATCGTGCCCGTCGGCGTTCAAGTGATCGGTCACGCCATCGGAATAAAGCACCATGGTGTCGCCCCGATGCGCCTGGAACACGACCTCCTCGTATTCGCGCTCGTCCAGCAGGCCTAGCGGCACGCCCTCCACTTTCGGCTTCAGGATCTCCCGGTTGCGGCACACCAGCGGCGGATTGCTGCCAGCGTTGGCCATCACGAACTGCCGGATATGCGGGCTCCACAGCATCACCAGCAGCGTCACGTAGCGCGCTTCCACTTTGCGCTCGATCAGCGCCTCGTTTAATGCGCGCATAAGCTGGCGCGGATCGGTCCGCCGCGGCGCCAGCGATCGCAGCAAGCCGCTCACCAGCGCGCCATAGAGAGCCGCGGCGGCGCCCTTGCCGCTCACGTCGCCGAAGGCCACCACGGCGCGATGGTCCTGCGCTTCGAAGAAGTCGTAAATGTCACCGCTGATGCCGCGCGCGGGTCGCAGTCCCGCCGCCACCTCCAGCCCTTCGAAGCCCGGATCGCCGGTGGGCAGCATCACGCTTTGCAACTCGCGCGCGGCTTGCAGGTCCTCCTCCATACGCCGTTCGCGGATGGCCACCTCTTCATACAGCCGGGCGTTCTCCACCGAACTGGCAATCTGCGGCGCCAACAGCATCAGGATGCGCACGTGATCGTCGGTGAAGAAGCCCACCCGCTCGCTTTCCAGGTCCATCACGCCCGACACCCGGTCGAGCGTCATCAACGGAATGGCCACCTCCGAGCGAATGCCCGGATGCGAGGCGATGTAGCGCGGGTCCTGATTGGTATCGCGCACGCGCACCGGCGCGCGCTGCTCCACGGCCGCGCCGGTAATGCCCTTGCCCAGCGGGATGTTGTCCAGGTCCACGCGCTGGTCGTAGCGGATACTGAAACGGTGCCGCAACAGTTTCCGTTCGGCATCCACCAGCAGGATGTTGAATGCGCTGTAATCGATCAGGCCGCGCACGGTGCTGGCGATCTTGCTCAGCAATTCGTCCACGTCCAGGATCGATGAAAACTCCTGCGAAATCGAGGCCAGCGCCTTCAGCGTTCGATTCTGCCGCTCCACGCGCCAATAGAGCCGCGCGTTGTCGATGGAGATGGCCACCCGCGCCGCGATCAGCCGCAACAGGGCGCGGTCGTGTTCCGTGTAGGCGTGGGGCCGCGTGGATTGCATATCGATCACGCCCACCAGCCTGCGGCGCGCGATCATGGGCACGGCCAGCTCCGTACGCACGGCTTCCACGGCGTTGAGATAGCGCGGGTCGCTACGCACATCCGCCACCAGCACCGGCTCGCGCGTCAGTGCGGCCATGCCGGTGATGCCCTGCCCCAATGGAATCGTCCAGTTCTGCACCACCTCTTCGCGATGTCCCAGCGCATAGCGGATGCGCAGTTCGCGGCGCTTCTCGCTATACAGAAGGATAGCCAGCAATTCGCCGGGGATCACGCGCTTGACGATCTCGGAGACGTTGGCCAGCAACTCGTCGAGATCCAGCGTTTGGGAAGTGACGGTCGACACCTCCAGCAGGAAATCCAGCAATTCGGATCGCTCGCGGAAGCGCACGGCTTTACCAGTAGCGATCATTTGCCGGCCGCCTCCACAATCTTCACACTCGCGCTGGCCCCCACCCGGTTGGCGCCCGCCGCCACCATGGCGCGGAAATCGTCGAGCGTGCGAATGCCGCCCGCGGCTTTCACTCCCATGCGCGGTCCCACGGCGTGCCGCATCAGGACGATGTCCTGCACGGTTGCGCCCGCCGGTCCGAAGCCGGTCGAAGTCTTCACGAAATCGGCGCCGGCCGCCTGCGCCAGGCCGCACGCCTTAGTCTTTTGCGCGTCATCCAGCAGCGCCGTTTCCAGAATGACCTTTACGATCGCGTTGGCATCGTGGCACACGCGCGCCACGGCGGCGATATCCAGCTTCACCGCGTCGAAATCGCCCGACCGCAACGCGCCTACGTTGATCACCATGTCGATTTCGCGCGCGCCCGACCGCAACGCCGCCGCGGCTTCGGCGACTTTGGCTTCCGTGGAAGTCGCGCCCAGCGGAAATCCCGCCACAGTACAGACCTTCACCGCCGTGCCCGCCAGTTCGCTGGCCGCCAGAGACACCCAGTATGGATTGATACACACGGTGGCGAAGCCATATTGCCGCGCCTCGCCGCATAGCTTGACGATATCCGCGCGCGTGGCTTCAGGGCGCAGCATGGTGTGATCGATCAGGGATGCGATCGGGCCGGAATCGCTTGCTGGCGCGCGCCTTTCCGAGCCGGGCACAGAGGGCACCCCGTCAGGGAGCGGTTGCGGAGCCCTCCCATATTGCGCCTCAATCCGCGCGATCTTCTCCACGCGCGCCGCATGCCTACCCCCGGCGAAGGGCGTCTCCAGCCACGTGCGCAGGACCTCTTCCGCCTGCCCCGCCGTCAGCAAGCGCGCGCCCAGCGTCAGCACATTCGAATCGTTGTGCTCGCGGCTGTTGCGTGCCGACGCGCGATCGTAGCAAAGCGCCGCGCGGATTCCGGACACTTTATTGGCCGCGATGGACGAGCCAATCCCCGCGCCGTCGATAATGACCCCCCGCCGGGCTTCGCCGCCCGCCACCAGTTCGGCCACCTTCTGCGCGATATCCGGATAGTCGGCCGGTTTTTCGTCAAACACGCCGATGTCGCGCACTTCCAGCCCCAGTCCCGCCAGCAAAGGCTTCAGCGCCTCTTTCAGCCGGAAGCCACCATGGTCCGCGCCTAAGGCGACGACCTTCTCCGGCGACACCGCGGGCGCGGCCTGCCCTTCGCGCAATTCGATAATGCGGATGGCGCGGGCTTCCGCCAATTCGCGGGCCGATGGCGTGAATATGGTCCCCGCCGGCACGCGCAACTCGCCGGAGCGCGGCACATCCTCTGAGGTCACCCAACGCATAAATCCAAAACCGTCGTAAAATTCGTAAAGACCTATTGTAATGAAACCTTGCGCCTGGCCGCTCCTTTTCGCGATCGCCGGTACGCTGTGCGCCCACCCCATGGGAAATTTCAGCGTGAACCACTATGCCCGTATCGAAGTGAACGGCGATGGCGCGGAGATTCGCTATGTGCTCGACCTGGCGGAGATCCCCACGTTTCAACTGTTGCAGCAGTGGGGCCTGAGCGCCGATAGCCCTCGCCATCTGCTGGACGCCGCCGCCGATGCGCAAGCGCGGGAATGGGCGCGCAACTTGACTGTAGCCTGCGATGGCCGCACCGTTTCGCCGCGATTTGTGGACGCCACGCTGACCATCGCACCCGGCGCGGGCGGCTCTCCCGTGGTGCGCATCGCATCCAGCCTGAAGCTGGCCGTGGCGGCGGGGTCCCTCGCCTACGAAGATCGCAATTATCCCGATCGCGCGGGTTGGAAAGAGGTCGTCATCGCAGCGGGTCCCGGCGCATCCATCGACCGCGCCAGCCAGGACGGCACCGACCGCAGCCAGGCGCTGACCGCGTATCCCGCCGATCCAACGGTGGCGCCGCCGCAAGATCTGAAAGCCTCCGTCGAATGGATCGCCGCCAGTCCGGCCGTAGCGAAAAAGTCGCCGCCGCGCCAAATCGTGCCCATGCCGGCGCCCAGCGCACAGCCCGCCACCTCTCCGGTTGCGCCGCAGCCTGCGGCTCCGGGTACTGTCGTGCGCGGCGATTTTCTATCGCGGTTGCTGCATCGCGGCGATATCGGCCTGGGGCTGATCATGCTGGGAATGGCGGTCGCTTTCGGCCTGGGATGCATGCACGCGCTTTCACCCGGCCACGGCAAAACTATCGTGGCGGCCTACCTGGTGGGCGCCCGCGGCACTTTCAAACACGCCATTTTTCTGGGCGGCATGGTGACCTTCACCCACACCATCAGCGTATTCTTTTTGGGCCTGACCACGCTGTTTCTTTCGCAATACGTTTTGCCGGAAAAGATATTTCCGGTGTTGGGCGCGATCTCCGGCCTCTCCATCGTCTGGATCGGCGGTATGATGCTATACAAACGCGCACGGCGGCTGCGCAATCACCAGCACAGCCACGATCACGACCACAACCATCATCACGACCACGGCCATCATCACGATCACGGCCACGATCATGCTCACGACCACGGCCCGCACACTCACACGCACGTGCCGGAAGGCGACGTCACCCTGGGCAGCCTGATCGCTCTGGGTGCAAGCGGCGGGTTGGTTCCATGCCCTTCCGCCCTAGTGTTGCTGCTCAGCTCGATTGCGCTGGGCCGCGTGGGTTTGGGCCTGCTGCTCCTGATCGCTTTCAGCTCTGGCCTCGCGGTAGTGCTGATGGGAATCGGCGTGCTGGTGCTGTACGCCAAGCATTTTCTGCCGGACAGCCAGAAGACCGCGGCCCATCCCGCGTTCCGTATCATCCCAGTGGTCTCGGCGGCGTTGATCGTCTGTATCGGCCTGCTGATGACCGGCGTGTCGCTCGGTTGGATTCAACCTAGCCGCCTCGCTGGCTGAACCGCCGCGCGCTACCATGCCTATCTATGGATAGGTTTGACCGAAGAGGCTTTCTCAAGGCCGGTGCGGCGGGCGTGGGCGGCGCCGCGGCCCTCTGGCAGGCGGCCGCGGCAGCGCAAACCGCGGTTGGCGGCTCGCTCCGGCGCATCCTGCCGATGAACCGCAACTGGCTTTACGGCGGGCGAGCCGTTCCAGGCTGCTCCGCCCCGGATTTCGACGACGGCAAATTCCAGCGCGTCACCATTCCGCACTCGAACAAGATCTTCCCGTGGCACAGTTTCGACGAGCAGGATTTCCAGTTCGTCTCCATCTATCGCCGCCATTTCAAGCTGGCGCCCCAGCCCGGCCGCCGCGTATTCGTGGATTTCGCCGGCGTGATGACCGCTGCCACTGTCACCATCAATGGCCACAAGCTCGGCGAGTATCGCGGCGGCTATACGCCCTTCTCGTTCGAACTCACGCCGCACCTGCGGTCCGATGCACCCAACCTCCTGGCCGTCGAGGTGGATTCCACCGAGCGGCCCGATATCCCGCCCTTCGGCGGCAACATCGACTACCTCACCTTCGGCGGCATCTATCGTGAAGTCGCGCTGCGCATCGTACCAGCGGTGTTCATCGAAAACGTGTTCGCCAAGCCGGTGGATGTCTTGGGCGACGGCCGGCGCGTCGAAGTGAAGTGCCCGCTGCAGGGAGAATCCGCGAACCCGCTCACGCTGAAAGTGGAACTGCGGGACGGCGACCGCGTGCTGTCGTCGGTGGAAGGCCCGCCTTCCGCGCCGCCGCTGATCCTTTCGAAGGTGGGCGCCATCGATCTATGGGACCTCGATCGCCCGAAGCTCTATACCGTGACCGCCCGCCTGTATCAAGGCGGCGCGCCTATCGATGAATATTCCACGCGCATCGGCTTTCGCGAAGCGCGTTTCACCCCGCAGGGCTTCATGCTCAACGGGAAACACATCAAGCTGCGAGGCCTCAACCGGCATCAAACTTTTCCGTTCGTCGGAGGCGCCATGCCCGCACGCGCGCAGCAGCGCGATGCCCTCATCCTCAAGCGCGAACTGAAATGCAACATCGTGCGCACCTCGCACTATCCGCAGTCGCCATACTTCCTGGACGCCTGCGACGAAATTGGACTGCTGGTCTTCGAGGAAATCCCCGGCTGGCAGCATATCGGCGACCAGGCCTGGCAGGATCTGGCCGTGCGCAACGTCGAACAGATGATCCGCCGCGACTGGAATCATCCGAGCATTGTGTTGTGGGGCGTGCGGATCAACGAATCGCAAGATGACCATGCATTTTATACGCGCACCAATGCGCTGTCCCACGAGCTGGACAACTCCCGCCAGACCGGCGGTGTGCGCTACTTATACGACTCAGAATTACTGGAAGATGTGTTCACTATGAACGATTTCGGCTTCCCGCTGCGGCCGCCGAACCATCCGCTGTACCTCAACACCGAGTTCAACGGCCACATGTTTCCCACCAAGCGCAACGATAACGTGGACCGCATCATGGAGCACGCCCTGCGGCACGCCCGCGTGCACAACCAACTGGCTTCCGACGACCGTTACGCCGGCGGCATCGGCTGGTGCGCCTTCGACTACAACACGCACGCCAATTTCGGCTCGGGAGATAAGATCTGCTACCACGGCGTGACGGATATCTTCCGCATCCTGAAGCCCGCCGGCCAATTCTATCGCTCGCAGTGCGATCCGAAAGAGGAGGTCGTGCTGGAGCCTTGTTTTAACTGGTCGCAGGGCGATCAATCCGAAGGAGGCGGCATCCGCCACGCCGTAATCGTTTCCAATTGCGACCATTTGAAGATCCATGTGAGAGGCGATCTGAAGGCGGAGGCCGAGCCCGACCGCGAGCACTACGGGCACTTGCCGTATCCGCCCTTCGTGGTTACCTTGAATGGCGAGCGCCTGGAGGATTGGGGCGACCTGCGCATCGACGGTTACATCAAGGGCGTGCTGGCGATCTCGAAAACCCTGCCGGGCAACGACTACGACCGGCAGTTACATGTGGAGGCGGACGACGCGCACCTGGTGGGCGACGGCATCGATGCCACGCGCGTAGTGTTGCGCGTGACCAACGAACACGGCGGCCCGCGGCCCTTTTCGACCGGTACGATTTTGCTGCGTCTGGAGGGGCCGGGCGAAATCGTGGGCGAGAATCCGTTTTCCCTCGCCGGCGGAGTAGGAGCAGTGTGGGTTCGCAGCAAGGAAGCGCCGGGGATCATCCGGCTGCATGCGCGGCATCCGTATTTGGGGGAAAAGACCGTCGAGATCCGGGTGACGCCGGTCGAGCCCGAACAGGTGTAGGTAGGACGGGCCTCCGGCCTGTCTCTGGAGTTTGGACATTTGCCGCGGCAGATCTCGTGGCGCACGCACTCCGGGTGCCGTGTCGGCACTCTCTGGAAATCTGGGCCCAAGTCGTCGACGCGACGTGGCGCAGGCACTCTTGCCTGCCGCGACCGCACTTCTGCGGTCGCCTGGCGCTGGTTTCTGGCGCCAGAGAGGTTCCCGAAGGGACCTCCCGTTGCTCCTGCCGTGGCAGGCGAAACCGCCTGCCCCACCATCTAGAGCCGGCAAAATAGCCAAAGTCCAGAGGCGGGCTTCGCTCGTCTGTGGCGGCATGAGTGCCGCCACGGGTCGCGGTAGGGATGCCGGTTGCCCGACACCCCCCGCACAGAACCGTGCTGGCGCTGCTCACGCACACGGTTCTTACCTCGGATGCCTGGCGGCGAACCGCGCAG
>Ga0187867_10003509_pt1 | contig 12495 bp, 10 predicted proteins | sample June2016WEW_13_1_FD_132976 | JGI IMG/M metagenome (GOLD analysis project Ga0187867, IMG submission 132976) | Peatland microbial communities from SPRUCE experiment site at the Marcell Experimental Forest, Minnesota, USA - June2016WEW_13_10 | ecosystem: Environmental > Terrestrial > Soil >... | reverse complement strand
CGCGAGGGCCGCGCCAACCCGCGGCAGCTATGGATCCGTGCGGGCAGCGTAATCGAAATCGCGCGCCTTCTCGAGCACACGCGCCAAGCGCACCGCGCGGCTTGGGGCTCGGACGACGATCTGCTGATTCCCATGCAGCTCACCCACTCCGGACGCTATAGCTGGCCCAGACGGATTATCGCCTCGCACAACCCGCTGGTGGACCGGAAAACGGGCACGCCGGCGGACGCGCCTCTGATAACGGACGACGAACTGGAACGGCTCGAAGACGAGTATGTGGTGGCGGCGAGGTTGGCGCTCGAAGCCGGCTTCACGGCAGTGGACATCAAAGCCACGCACGGATACCTGGCTTCGGAGTTGCTGGGCGCCAAAACGCGCCCCGGGCGTTATGGAGGCCCGCTCGAGAACCGCGCGCGGTTTTTGCGCAGCGTGGCCGGCAAGATTCGCGCCGCTTTCGGGCGGAAGCTGCTCATCGCCGTGCGGCTGGGCTGCTACGACGGCATCCCCTACGTGCGCGACACGGCTAGCGGCGCGGGCGTGCCCATGGAGTTTCCGGTTCCCTATCCGCACGGGTTCGGCGTGGATCCGCGCGACCCTCTGCGAGTGGACCTGGCGGAAGTGAAGCGGGCCATCGGCTGGTTCCGCGACGATGGGGTGGAGCTGCTGAGCGTATCGCTGGGGGTTCCGTATTGCAACCCGCACGTGACGCGGCCGTTCGAAAAGCCGGATGAAGGCAATTACGAGCAGCCCGAGCATCCGCTGGCGGGGGTGGATCGCCATTTCCGCGTGACCGCGGAATTGCAGGCGGCGTTCCCGGATTTGCCCATGCTGGGCGCGGGGTATAGCTGGTTGCAGAGGTTCGCTCCCCACGCCGCGGCGTACAATCTGCGGGCGGGCGGGGCACGGTTTTTCGGGATGGGAAGGAACGCGCTGGCGTACCCCGACTTTGCCAAGGATGTGCTCGAAAGCGGCGAGTTTCGGGAAGCCCGCGTGTGCAAGACGCTGACTTACTGCACCTATCTGATGAGGCAGAAGAACCATCCGCTGGGGCAGTTTCCAACGGGTTGCCCGCCGTTCGATAAAGAAGGATACGGGATGGTGGTGAAGGCGGCGAGAGAGGTGGCGCGAAGCGGGGTGACGAAGATTCGCGTGCCGTAGAGTGGGGCAGGCTTTCAGCCTGCCGCCGGCTTTTAGCCGGCGTTCTTCGGCCCGGCGTCCGGAGGCCCTCCGCGGAACGCCGGCTGGAAAGCCGGCGGCAGGCCAGAAGGCCTGACCCCACATAAACGTATGATTTCCAGGCATTTCGAAGCTGACAATACGCAGTTCGCCGGCGCGTTGGAGTTCGCGGGGCGGCAGGTTCGCGGGCTGATGGAGCGCGATCCGGGTTTCTATCCCATGTACACCCGCCATGGGCGGTGGCGTCACGATTTGCCCGCCTGGACGCACTGGTGCGACGGGTTCCTGCCGGGCATTATGTGGATTCTGTGCGCACGGGGAAACGCGGCGTGGCGCGAACCCGCTGAGCGTTATTCGAAACCGCTGGAGCCGCGACAGTTCGATCGCGAGGTCCACGACCTGGGGTTCCTTTTCACCTCCACCTACGGGCGATGGTACGATCTCACCGGCGATGCCACGCTTAACTCGGTGCTGATCCAGGCCGGGCGCACCATGGCCCTGCGCTTTCGCGAGAAAGGCGGGTATCTGCGCTCGTTCGTCTCCGAGGATTCGCTGTTCATCGACATCATGATGAACGTGGGGATCGTCTTTTACGCCGCGCGGGAGACCGGCGACGAACGGCTGTTCGATACGGCCATGCGCCATTGCCTGACCACGCGGCGCGTGCTGGTGCGCGGGGATGGATCGACGGCGCACGAAGGATTGTTCAACCTGGAGACCGGAGAATTTCTGCGGCAGACCACGCAACAGGGCTTTCGGGGAGATTCGTGCTGGACGCGCGGGCTGGCCTGGGCGCTCTATGGATTCGGCACGGCTTACCAGCTCTCGCGGGACGCGCGGTTTCTGCGCACGGCGGAAGCCTGCGCGGATTTCTATATCGCCAACGCGCCGGCCAGCGGAGTTCCGCCGTGGGATTTCGATGCGCCGGCGGAGAGCCGCGCGCTGGTGGACACCTCGGCCGCGGCCATTGCCGCATCGGGTCTGATGCAACTGGCGGGCCTGGCGGCGGACCCTCTCAAAGGCGCGTCCTACGCTGCGATGGCGCGTCATATTCTGGCTACGTTGTGCGAGCAGTACCTGGCGGTTTCGGATCCCGGGTGGGAAGGGATTCTGAAGGGCGGCGTGTACCATCTTCACAAGGGGCTGGGAGTGAACGAATCGGTGATGTGGGGCGAATACTTCTTCGTGGAAGCGCTGGATAGGGCACTCGCTGGAACCTGATGCGTTTTGATACTGTCTCCGATGCTAAAATGTATCAATGGCCCAAAGATCGCATCTCTCGCCCCCGTTAAAGAGGCGCCGGACCACTCTGACGCTGCCGGCCGATTCTCTTACCGAGGCGCAACGAATCGCTCGCGCCAGAAAGGTGAATCTGAGCGCGGTCATCGCGGAGGCCCTTTCCGAGGGACTGCGCCTGCAAACGGCGGCGGAGCGGAGTGAAGAGGTGCTCGAAAGCTACCGGAAGGCGTTCGCCGGTTTCCCGGACGAGGAAATGTCTATCCTCGACGGGATCATTCTCGAACCGGCGCGCCGGCGCTAGCCCATGGTCGATCCCGCATCGGGTCCCTTCCTGTTCGATACGAGCGCCGAGAGTTGGCTGGGCCGCATCGAGCGCTCCGCGGCTCTGGACTGGATACGCGAGTACCTGTCCCATCATGAGGTGCACATCTCCGCCGTCACGGTGATGAAGCGGGTTCGCGGCTACAGTCTGTTGTGGCGTCGCGCCCAGGAGGCCGGGCGGGAACGCATCGAAGCGAGGCGGGTGGCTTACCTCGCGAATCTCGGGCGAGTGTGGCCGCTCGATGGAGCCATCGCCGTGGTGAGCGGCGAGATCATGGCGATGCTTCCGGATCCGCCCACGCCGCCCCGGCGGTCCCATCGGCTGGCGGAATCCCGGCCGGAGCGTCTGGCCCGCTGGCGATTTGACGGAATGATCGCCGCTACGGCGCTGGTCGCCAGAATGCCACTCATTCACAACAATGCCGGCGATTTCGAGTTCATCCGGAGCGCCATCGAATGCTCGCCCGAACGATTCCCCAACCTGGGCCCGCTAGAGCTGATTCGCTGCGCATCGCTGGCGTGAAGCTCGCGTTTCTCTTTTGAGCGGCGTGCGCTGTCTCCTCATTTTCCTCTTGACATTTGGCCGGATTCGTACTAATTAATTAGTATGCGTCGCCCGAGCTCGACTCTCACCGAACAGGAACTGGAAATCATGAAAGTGGTCTGGGAACGCGACAGCGTCACCGTCCGGGATGTCTACGAGGCATTGCTGGAGCGGCGCAAGGTCGCCTACACCACGGTCATGACCATGATGAAGATACTGGAGCAGAAGAAATATCTGAAAAAGGATCAATCCGATCGCGCGTACGTATATCGCCCGGCGCAGCCCAAGGGACAGGTGATAAGCGCGATGGTGCGGGAGTTCGTGAACCGGGTGTTCAACGGGTCGGCCGAGCCGCTTCTGGTGCACTTAGTGAAGGAACACAACCTGTCGGCCGCGGAATTAGAGGAAATTGCGCGGCTGCGGGGGAACAAATGAGGGCTTCGCGCGTTCCAGATACGGCGATGTTGGGGCCGGGACCGCCCCCGTTACGAGGCCGGACTCGGAGGGCGCCGCAACCGCTCCCTGACGGTCGCGGCCCTTTACGAGGCCGGTTCGGAGCGTGTGTCGGAAGGCGTGAGAGAACGGGTTGGCAGGCGGAAGCGCCTGCCCCACCAAGACTGGGGCATTGAGATATGGAGTGGTTTCCCGGTTGAAGGAGGTTTGCATGTCGAAGATTCGTTTGGCATCTATTTTGGCCTTGGCGTGCTGTATTGTGGCCGGGGCGCTTCCGCTGGCGGCGCAAACGGCGCCGGATGGCGCGGGCGTGTCGGTGGATCTGGGCGGCTCGGCAGTGCTGCACCGCACAGGGATCTCCTATCCGGCTTCCGCCCTGGCCAAGGGCGTGGAAGGAACCGTGGTGGCGCAGGTCACTCTGGATGCCAGCGGGAACGTCACCGATGCGCGCGTGTTGAGCGGTCCGGACGAGCTTCGCAAGGTGGTGCTGCAATCCGTGCTGCAGTGGCATTTCACGCGCGAAGCGGCGAACGGGATGCGGCAGGTGAGCGTCACCTTCCAGGCGCCGGAGCCAACCGGCCAGCAGGCGCTGAGGGGGGACTTCTCAAGCGTCCCAGGCGGCCTTAGAGCAGGGATCGTTGCGGGCGTTCCTGGCGCGGGCCGTACCCCGATGACGGTGAAGAGCATCCAGGCGTACGGCCTGCCGGACCAGGCGCGGGCCGAGCTGCTGGCGAGTTTGCCGGTGCATGTGGGCGATACGCTCACGCCTGAGGCGATGGTCAGGATAGCGGCGGCGGCCCGGCAGTACGACGAGCACCTGAGCGTGCAGACCGAAGGCTCAGGTTCCGAGGCGGACGTCCTGATTGTGGCGCCGGGGGCGGCTATGTCGCGCCAGCCGAGTGCGGCCGCGGCGGTCAGAGTCACCCAGGCGCAACCAGCCCTAATCCGGCAAATCCCGCCGGTCTACCCGCCTTTGGCTAAGCAGGCGCGCATTCAGGGCACGGTGGTTATGAACGCCACCATCGCCAGGGACGGCACGGTTCAGAACCTCACGATGGTGAGCGGCCACCCGTTGCTGGCGCAGGCCGCGATGGACGCGGTGAGACAGTGGGTCTACCAGCCCACGCTGTTGAATGGCCAACCGGTGGAAGTATCCACCCAGGTCAACCTCAACTTCACGCTGCCCAGCGAGGCGCCGGCCCAGCAGTAGGAGGCATTTATGGACGCGTCCCTGTTTCTCAAGGATGTGGTGTTGTACAGCCTACAGGTGGGGGTTGTAGTGGGGCTGGCGGCATTTGTGCCGGCGGCGCTGCGGCTGCGTCTGCCGGCGGCCAAACTGGCCTATTGGCACATTCTGCTGGCGGTGTGCCTGTTGGCCCCGCTGGCAAGCCCCTGGAAACAAAGGGTGGCGGATCTGGGCGGCGTTTCGGTCACCACCACCGTGGTAAGCGTGGTTCCGGCGTCCGTGCCCGCGCCTGCCTCCGCTCCGCGGCGGTTCCCGTTTTCGCTCAGCCAGGTGGCGCTGGCGGTTCTGGCCGTGGGCGCGGCGGCCCGACTGGGGTTGCTGGCGGTTGGCCTGGTGCGGCTGCGCGGCTATCGCCGCCGTTCCCGCGCGCTTGCGCCGGCGCCCTCTTGGAGCCCGGAGGCGGACCTGCGCGTGTCGCCGGAGGTGTCGAGCCCGGTCATGTTTGGATTGCGGAAACCGGTGGTGCTGCTGCCCGCCGGCTTCCCGCTGCTCGATGCGCGCTTGCAGGACGCCATTCTGGCCCACGAATGCCTGCATGTGCGCCGGCGCGACTGGCTGTTCTCGGTGGCGGAAGAGCTGGTGCGCGCGGTGTTCTGGTTCCATCCGGCCATCTGGTGGCTGCTGGGAGAAATCCAACTGGCGCGCGAGCAGGCGGTGGACCGCGCGGCCGTGGAGATGACCCAACAACGGGAAGAGTATGTGGACGCCCTGCTGGCCATCGCCGGCGCGGGTCCGCAAATGGATCTTGCGCCGGCGCCCTTGTTCCTGCGCAAATGGCACCTTAAATATCGAGTGATTTCCCTAGTGGAGAAGGAGGTTCGTATGTCGAAGACCGTTCTGGCGAGCGCGCTGGCGGTGGGGGTGTGCATCCTGGCCGCGGCGTGCTGGATGGCGACCAGCGCTTTCCCCCTGCAAGCGGCGCCGCAAGTAGTGACCGACGGCCCGGGCGTGAGCGTGGATCTGGGCGGTACGTCCCTGCTGCACCGCATGCCGGTGACCTACCCCGAGGCGGCGCGCATGAAAGGCATCGAGGGAACCGTGGTGGTGCAGGCGCGCCTGGATACCAGCGGCAATGTGGTGGATGCCAGCGTAGTGAGCGGACCGCAGGAGCTGCGCAGGACGGCGCTCGAAGCGGTGTTGCAGTGGCACTTTGCGCACGCGTACGGCGGCAGCGCGCAGCAGGTGAGCATCGAGTTCAAGCTGCCGAAGGCGGCGGCTGATGCGGCTGGGAGCTCCGCGCCGAACGTCGTGCGGACCGGGCAATTTGCGGGGAGTTCCGAGTCCATCGTTGTGCACCTTTCTAATGGAGCAGACCCGGCTCAGGTCCAGGCGTTGATACAGGAGATGCGCCAGAGGGTGAGCGCAACGGCGCAAGCAACTCCCCAGGGAACGTTCGAAGCGGCGCTCGAATCCATCGATCGCCTCGAGGCGAACGCAAGGGCGCAAGCAACTCCCCAGGGAACGGCGCGGGGCGGCGTGCTGGGATCTATCGTGGAGACGGCGCCCAAGGTCGGCGGCGGGGTGACGGGGCCGGCGCAGCCCCCGCAGATCCGATCCATTCGCGTGGTGGGCCTGCCCGAGAGCGCGCAAAACGAGCTGCTGGCCAGCCTTCCCGTGCGGGAGGGCGATATGCTGACGCCAGAGAACCGGGCGAAGCTCATGGCCGCGGCCCGGCAATTCGACGAGCATCTCTCGCTATCCTCCACCGTGGACTCTTCGGGCCAGGCGGACGTGCAGATCGTGGCGCCGGGGGCCGTTCCCACGAGGATTCGCGTCGGCGGCGCCGTGCAGACGGCGCGCCTGGTGAAGAACGTTGCGCCGGTCTACCCGCCCCTGGCGAAACAAGCCCGCATTCAGGGCACGGTCGTCATGGACGTGGTCATCGCCAAGGACGGCACGGTTCAAAACGTCACGGTCGTTAATGGGCACGCCCTCCTGATCCAGGCGGCGATGGACGCCGTCAGGCAATGGCAATACCATCCGACCATGCTCAACGGCGAGCCGGTGGAAGTGAACACCCAGGTCGAGGTCCAGTTCGCTTTGCCGGACAGCCCGCCGCAGCCATAGAGGGCTGAAAGCCGAGGGCCGATAGCCATTTATCCTGAATCCCGAAGTTGGGCGCTTTGTATCGGGGCACGGCTTCAGCCGTGCCGCAAACGGAGCGCCCAGAGGGCTTTAGCCCGCTTTAGCCCCTGTTTTTCAGGAGGATGAGAAGGATTTGCGCCGGGTTGCCAACCCAGGGGCTAAAGCCCGGAAAATGCTGCCTGATCGGCACGGCTCAAGCCGTGCCCTGATACAAGGCCTGTTCATTCAAAGCAATAGCCTGTGGGAGTTCAGTTTATCCGAGGTTAGCTTCGTAATTCAGGTTTCTTGCAACTGCGCGATGGCGCCGTGCGTTCTTTCCGGTATGAGACGGTTTTGCGCCGGGGCGGCGGTGGTGTGTCTTGGGCTGCCCTGGTTTTGCGCCGCGCAGACTCCTTTTCGCGTGGACGTGAAGCTGATCAACGTGGCTCTCTCCGTGCGGGATGCGGACGGCAAGCTGGTGACGGACCTCACGCAGGAGGCTTTCGACGTCTTCGAGGACGGCGCGCCGCAGAAGATCGCGTTTTTCGCGCGCAGTCTGGAGGTTCCGCTAAACCTGGGACTGGTGGTGGATTTCAGCGGCAGCCAGGAGCCCTTCGTGAAGTCGCACCACAAGGATCTGGAGGCTTTCCTGACCGCCGTGCTGGGGCCCAAGGATCGGGCGTTTCTACTGTGTTTCGGTAATTCCCTGCGCGTTCCCCAGGAATTTACGGCGTCGCCCCAGGCGCTGCTGGCCGGGCTCGAAGCTTATGAGAAACGCGAGCGCCGCGGGGTATTTTTCCCCGAGCTCGGACCGGTCGAGACCCGCACGGCCGGCACGGCCTTTTTCGACGCCATCTATTATTCCGCCACCGAAATGCTGTCGGGCTTCGAGCCCGGCCGAAAAGCGCTGATCCTGTTCAGCGACGGGGAAGACAATTCGAGCGCGCACCAAGAGATGGAGGCGCTTGAAGCCGCCGAGAACAGGGATGTGGTGCTGTATGCGATCCGCTACACGGACGCCAAGGACGGCCGCCTGACATCGCGCAACAAGTACGGAATGAGCATAATGGCGCGGCTGGCGCACGATACCGGCGGGGCGGATTTCGATGCCCGCAAGGTGGGAATGGCGAAACACTTTCAGGAGATCGGCGAGCAATTGCGGTCGTCCTACGAGCTGGCCTACCACTCGACGAACCCGGTGACCGACGGCGTGTTCCACAAGATTGTGGTACAGGTGAAACGGCCCAATCTGACGGTGCGGACGAAGGCGGGTTACTACGCGCGGTAACAGCGCTACTTCCGCAATGTGGCGTTGTGAGGGTCTAGGGTCACTTTCAGGGGGGCTTGCTGGAGCGCGACGGTGAAGGTGGCCGGCTCGGTCCCGGCGCGCACCCATTGGGTGATGGTCTTGCCACGCGCCAATTGGATCTCCACCGGAGCGAGCGCCGTGAAATCCGGGTCCACGCCGGATTGCGTCAGGGTTCCCACCAGTTTCAAGTTGGGGGCCTTTCCCTTGAGCGTCCAAGCGAGCTGGACGCTGGGAATGCCGGTTCCGTAGACCCATTGATCGAAGAAAGCCTCCAACTTGGGATCGTCGTTCCTGGGCGGCAGGAACCCGGCAGCCAGCTCGCGGAACTCCTCGGTGGAGATCTCCTTGCGATCATAGCGGTTCAGAAGCGCGGCCAGCATGGCGAAGAATCGCTCGTCGCCCATGCGCGTACGCAGCATATGGATTATCCAGGAGCCCTTGCCATAAGTAATGCTGCGCCAGGCGCGCGGCTCGATGGAGTTTTCCAGGCGGGAGCCCAGCACGATGGGCCCGGTGGAATCCACGGTTTGGCCGTTTTCGTTCTTCTCGAGCAGGGCCTTCCGGTACGATTCCATCATGAATTCGAACTCATGCGGGCCCTTGCTCTTTCCCAGGTATAGGAGGGCGGAATAATTGGCCAGCGCCTCCATGAGCCAGTTGTCGCGATAAGTGGCGGCGCCGACCCGATTGCCCCACCATTGGTGCGCCATCTCATGCGCCTGCAATACGTCGGCGAAAAACAACTCCTGCTGCTGGCTGGCGGGATTGGCGCCCGGCAGGTTTTTCAAATAGGAGAGCGTGGAGAGGTAGATCAGGCCGGGGAATCCCTGGCCGAAGGTTCCGGGTATGGGAGACACGGTAAGGCGCGGCAGCGCCGGAGGCCCGAACTTGGAGGCCATGAACTCCAGGGCCGAGGCCACTTCGGCGGCCAGTTGTTGCAAGCGCATGGCCGGAGTGATGGGCAGCGGCGGGAGGTCTTCCAGCCCAGCGGGCCTTCGCGACGGCGCCTTAGGCAGAGGCGCGAGCGAGGGCGGCGGGGTCTTGGGCTGGAGGGCTGTCTCCAGCGTGCGGTTGGCGCAAACATCCACCTCGTACCCGCCGCGAGTCACCCGGACGTGATCATACTCGCCGAGATTGAAGCCCGCCATTCGGATTGGGACGGAGGTTCGGCGGCGCGTGATGCGCTGTTCGCCTTCCGTGCGGTCTTCCAATACGTCCCCCGGCGTGACCAGATCGAGGTCGCGCGGGTATCGGAACAAGAGATCGTAGCTCGAGAACGGAGGGCCTTGCGCGGGATACCAGTTCCCGCGAGCGCTTACATAGAACACCCGGTCGCCGGCATCGAGGATCACTTTTCCCGAATGGTGAAACTCGAACTCGTATTCGCGGCCCTGGCGCAGCGGCTCGGCGGGAATCACCAGTACCATTTCGTTGCCGCCGCGCAACGCGTCGGCGCGCAGCGCCTCCCGTTGCAGGACTTCGGCCGGGCGGCCATCCACCGTAACCTGAGAGACCTGCATCTGGGGAGCTATATCGAAAGCCGTGGCGACCAGCCCATCCACGGCAGGCCTCACCTTCACGCGGGTCACGGCGTTCATGGAGAGATCGGGCTCGATAGTCGCCTCGATGCGATAATCGCCCACGGTGGCGTCGCGCGGCGGCGGGGTGGGGTTGTTGCGGACGGATCGGGCCGGGAAACTTGTCCACGTGTCGAAGAACAAGCGCTCGCCGCGCGCGGTCAGCTTGCCGGCCAGGATCTGGTCCGGGGCGTCGGGATCGTACATGACATCGAAGGGGCCGAGGCGCGGGCTGTGGAGCATGGCGGCGAACAGACCGCCGCGGCGGGCCGGATTGTCGAGCAGGTCGAGGGTGAGGCGCGTCTGGTAGCTGGAGCCCAGATTGCGCAGCGCCGGCGTCCACTGCTCGTCGAGCAGGGGGCCCATCTCGGGCGACTTGCGGTTGGCGGGATTGCCGGCCATCTGCCCCTTCAGCGCTGCATACTGGTCGCCGGTGAAGAGGAAGAGGGCCGTTTGGAAATGCTCGTCGAGGTTGGGAGAGTTGGTGAACGCGGCCAGGGACTGGCGCTCGGCCCGGTCGGGCGGCAGCAGCAGCACTTCGGCGTCTCCGCCATCCGTATCGGCCACGAAGACCGCTGCGATCCGGCGCCCCGCCACCGGGCGGCTGAAGATCATGTGCCCGTCGGCGAGGAAGATGCGGATATCTTCGCGGGTCAGGGTGAGGTCGCGAACGCGATAGCATTCGTCGCGGTCGAAGCTGTTTTCGCGGATGGCCCGGGCGATGTCGCCGGCGTCGCCGCCGGCGGCCGCTACCGGCAGGAGCAGAGCGAGGAACGCGAGCCGCCGCATAGCTTCAGTCTAGCGGCTGGCGGAGCTGGCAAGCTAAAGCATGCCCCACTTAATCGGCAATCAGGTTTATGGCCCCGATGCCTCCCTGGACGTCCAGATGAATGGTGGTTTTGGCGCGGTCATAAGCGTCGTTGACCCAATGGGCGCCCTCGCGGCGCAGTCCTTCGGTGTGGACGGAGCCGATGCCGCCTCGGGCTTCGGCCGAAATTCCTACCTCGCGCGGCAGCCGCACATTGGCCTCTCCCACGCCGCCGCGGATGCGCACGTCGTAGTCGCGCTGGGGCGCGCCCCGCAAATCCAGGTCCAACTGGCCGACCCCCATTTCCACCTCCACCGAGCGCAGGGAAAGGCCCCCCAGCTTGAGCTTGGCGTCGCCGGCCCCGAAACGCACGTTCAGGTCGGTGGGGATATCGTTGGCCAGCCGGAGGTTCCATTCATACTTCAGGTTGCCGATGTTGGCATGGTGGGAGCCCGGTTGCACGACGCTCAGGATGCCGTGCCCGGCCGAGCTGGAGTATCGAACCACCGGCTTCCACGAGTCGATGTTGTATGTCACGGTCCCATCCAGGAATTTGCCCGCGGCGCCGCTCGACACGTTCAGGTTCCCCGCCCCCATTGTCAGGTTGACGCTGAGGAACTCGGAGGCGTCCCGTTCTATGTGGACGCTGTCGTGGCGCGTGGCGGTGGTCCGTGTCTCGATCACGCAGCCGCTCAAAAGCAGGCCCAGGGGAAGTACCAAAAGGCTTCTTAAGTTCATGCGCCGGCCTCGGAACGGGATACGAGGGTTTCAGGCCTTTTGTTCCGCCGGTCGCCTGACAGTCGGATTGACAGGCGAAAGCGCCTGTCCCACCTTGCTTTCGAAGGACTTCCGTCATTGTGGGGCAGGCGCTTTCGCCTGCCAACGGTCCTCTTCCACGTTCTCAAAAAGCGGGCAAAGACGGGGGCGACGTCCGCCGGAGAGCGCGGAACCGGCCAAATGCGGCACACTGATAAGGAGAGGTTTATTCATGTCCAAAGCAATCTACCAAATCGACTCGGCTCATTCCTCGGCGCAATTCACTGTCCGCCACTTGATGATCTCCAATGTCCGCGGCGAGTTCACGAAGCTCTCAGGCAGCATAGCTTACGACCCGGCCGATCCGGCCAGCTCGAGCATCGACGCCACCATCGACGCCGCCTCCATCAACACGCGCGAAGCGCAGCGCGACGCGCATCTGAAGAGCGCCGATTTCTTCGACGTGGAGCGCTTCCCCGTTCTGACCTTTCGCGGCAAGGAGGTTGGGATTCGGGACGGAGAGGGGACCGTGAAAGGCGATCTGACCATGCACGGGGTGACCAGAGAGGTGGTCCTGCGCGTGGAAGGTCCCACTCCGGAGGCCAAGGACCCCTGGGGCAACATGCGCATCGGGGCCACGGCCACGGCGAAGATCAACCGCAAGGATTTCGGCCTCAATTGGAACGCGGCCCTGGAAGCCGGCGGCGTGCTGGTGGGCGAAGAGGTCAAGATCACCATAGACCTGGAAGCGATCCGGCAGGGCTGACCGGCCTTCCCTCTTTTCCCCCTGCGTGCGCGGCAGTTGCTGTCAGCGTGCGGCAGCGCCGAGCAAGGGCGAGAAAACGTACGCCGGCATCGCTCGGAAGTCGGTGGTGAAGGTGTGGGCCTCGCCGGTCAAATCGTCGGTAATCTCGAGCGATGCCATCAGGTTACAGCCTATGCTCACCGGAATGGCCGGCAGCGTGATCGTCGAGCCTGAGGTCACCGCGGAGGCCGACGGCG
>Ga0187867_10003508_pt1 | contig 12500 bp, 8 predicted proteins | sample June2016WEW_13_1_FD_132976 | JGI IMG/M metagenome (GOLD analysis project Ga0187867, IMG submission 132976) | Peatland microbial communities from SPRUCE experiment site at the Marcell Experimental Forest, Minnesota, USA - June2016WEW_13_10 | ecosystem: Environmental > Terrestrial > Soil >... | reverse complement strand
GTCATGGCCGGGCCGCCGCGTCATGGCCGCGCCGCCGCGTCATGGCCGGGCCGCCGCGTCATGGCCGGGCCGCCGCGTCCAGGCAGTCGTCCCCGGGCACCTGGCTGGGCGCCGGGGCCGCTTCCGGCATGCCCCCCGGCAGCGCGCCGGGGGCGGACACCGCAGCGGCCGACGGCACCGGCGCGGCCCCCCCGGGCACAGTGACCGGGGCCGGGCGCCGGTAGGCCAGCCACGCGGTGGCGGCGGCCGCGTTCAGCGGCCGGCTGAACTGCCAGCCCTGGGCCGCGTCGCAGCCCATGTCCCGCAGGGCCACCGCGACCTGCGGCGACTCGACCCCCTCGGCCACCGAGCGGATACCGAGTCCGCGCAGCAGCTCCACCGCTGAGCGCACGATCAGCTCGGTGTCCGTGTTGGTGGTCACGCCGGCGACGAAGGAGGGGGCGATCTTCACTTCGCCGATGGACATCTCCTTCAGCAGGCCCACCGACGCGTAGCCCGTCCCGAAGTCGTCCACGCTGAGCTCGATACCGAGCGAGCGCAGCGCGCTCAGCCCGCCCGCGATGCCGGCAGCCTCGCGGGTCAGCGCCCGCTCACTGATCTCGATCAGCAGAGCGCTGGCCTCCAGGCCCTGCCCGGCGAGCTCGCGCCCGATCGTGACGGCGAGGCTGCCGTCCAGCAGGTCACGGCGCGAGACGTTGACCGACAGCTGGGCCGCCAGCCCGCTGCGCCGCCAGGCCGCCGCCTGCCTGAGCGCGAGCTGGACCACGTGCGCGGTCAGATCCCGCATCAGGAAGGACTGCTCGGCCAGCGGGATGAACTCGGCCGGCCCGATCAGCCCGCGGTGCGGATGCCGCCAGCGCAGTAGCGCCTCCATCCCGGCGGTCTGGCCGCTCTCGAGGAACACCTTGGGCTGGTAGTGCAGCTCGAACTCGCCCTGGTCGATGCCGCGGCGCAGGTCACCGAGGAGGGACAGCCGCGCCGGGGAATAGCGGTCCGCCTCGGCTACATAGGTCTCGACCCCGGTGTGCCGTTCCTTGGCCAGGTACATGGCCACGTCCGCGCGCTGCAGGAGCACTTCCACCGTGACCCCGTCGTCCGGGTACAGCGCGATGCCCACGCTGGCCTCGATCTCGAACGACATGCCCTCCAGGCGCACCGGCTCAGCCAGGGCGGCCCGCAGCCGCGCGGCCACCTCGGCGGCCACGGTGATGGTCCGCACCGCGGGCAGCAGCACCGCGAACTCGTCGCCGCCAAGCCGGGCGACCACGTCGCCCGGCCGCACGCTGCGGGCCAGCCGGTAGGCGATCACCTGGAGCAGCCCGTCTCCCAGTGCGTGCCCGAGCGTGTCGTTGACTTCCTTGAACCGGTCGAGGTCCAGGAGCAGGAAGCCGCACTTGACCGCGGTGCGCCCGGCCTCGGTCAGGGCCTCAGTCGTCCGGCGCAGCAGCAGGGTGCGGTTCGGCAGCCCGGTCAGCTGGTCGTGCAGCGCCTGGTACTCGCGGTTCAGCGACATGGCCGCGTTGGCGTAGATCGCACTGAGCGGCAGCAGGAACAGCAGCACCAGCAGCACCGAGCGGTTCATCACCACGACCACGAGCGGCGCCGCGGACAGCAGGGCCAGGGTCACGAAGGCCTGGTACGGCAGCGCCTTGCGCAGCGTGGCCAGGACGGGCGCCCGCCCGTGCAGCGCCACGGCCACGTCGACCAGCACGAAGTTGCAGGCGAAGTAGGCGGCCGCGGCCAGGCCGACGGCGGCTACCTGGTCCCCGGCCGGCACCCACGGCCGGGACGGCGACGGGTGGACGTGGGCGGCGGCGAGGACGGCGCCCGCCGCGGCCAGGCTCAGCGTGAGCTGGGCGACGTTGAACACCGTCCGGAAGACCGCCCGGCGCGCGGAGAGCGCGACCACGAGCGTGGTGATCGCGCGGAGCAGCGCGGCGACCGGGAAGCCCCAGTAGAGCAGGGCGGCGAAGCAGAAGGTGACCGAGACCGCGCCGGCGTCGGCGTCGGGCCCGGATTTCCCCGGCGTCACGATCCGCTTGAGCTCGCCGAGCAGGGCGAGGGCGGCGATGACCCAGATCAGCGGCTGGTCCAGCAGCCCGGCGGCCCCCGAGCCAGGCAGGCTGTGGACTACCACCAGGAGAGCAGCGAGACCCGCCACCGTGACGGCGGTCATGTAGTACCACAGCGGGGAACCGATCCGCGGACCGATGTCCCTGGTGTCGTTCGGGTCCCTCATGGTGTCCTCGTGCCGCAGCCAGTCGGCGGGATACGCGTGGCTCTTTCAGCAGAGTACGGCGAAAACGGCACTTCGCGAAGCCAATCGCACACTTACCGTTACGATGCATTGCACAACAACCACGATTTCGCAGGTCAGAGCACTGCGGACCGGCCGAACCAATTGACGCCCACTCGGTGTGTCATTATCACGAGTCCTCAGCGGGCCCGGGAGCCCTGGTGGCATCAGGGTTCACGGCGTGCCCGGCGGCCGCAGCCGGGCCATTGTCCAACAGGATCCCAAAGGCCGCTTCGTCGAGGACGGGCACGCCCAGCGCCAGCGCCTTGTCGTACTTGCTGCCGGGCTTGTCCCCGGCGACCAGGAATGCCGTCTTCTTCGATACCGACGAGGTCACCTTCCCGCCCAGGGCCTGCACCGCCTCCGCGGCCTCGTCCCGGCTGAGGGCGTCCAGGCTGCCCGTGATGACCACGCTCACCCCGGACAGCGGGGGGCCCCCGGCCTCCCCCCCGGGCGCGGCGGGCGCCGGGGCTGGCGGCGGCGTCCAGCCGGGTGTCGCGAGCTGGACGCCGGCCTCCCGCCACTTGGCCACGATCGCCTGGTGCCAGTCCACGCCGAACCACTCGATGACCGAGGCGGCGATCTTCGGGCCCACCCCGTCCACCGCGGCCAGTTCCTCGGCCGAGGCGGCCACGATCGCGTCGAGGGAGCCGAACTGGGCCGCGAGCGCGCGGGCCGCGGTGGGGCCCACGTGCCGGATGGACAGGGCCACCAGCATCCGCCACAGCGGCTGGTACCGGGCCTCGTCCAGCTTGCCGATCAGCTTGGCCGCATTCACGGTCAGGCTGCCCTGCTTGTTCACGAAGAACGAGGCGGTGGCCAGGTCCTCCTCGGTCAGCGCGAACAGGTCACCCTCGTCGGTGACCAGCCCCGAGCCGAGCAGCGCGGTCACCGCCTCGTAGCCGAGCACCTCGATGTCCAGGGCGCCCCGGCCGGCCAGGTGGAACAGCCGCTCCCGCAGCTGGGCCGGGCAGGCCCGGGTGTTCGGGCAGCGCCAGTCCACCCCGCCGTCCTCCCGGACCAGCGGCGTGCCGCACGCCGGGCACACGGTCGGGAACTCGAAGGCCCGCTCGTCCCCGGTACGCACGCCCACCACCGGCCCGACCACCTCGGGGATCACGTCGCCCGCCTTGCGCAGCACGACCATGTCCCCGATCAGGACGCCCTTGCGGGCCACCTCGTCGGCGTTGTGCAGCGTGGCCCGGTCGACCGTGGACTGGCTGACCACCACCGGCTCCATGACCGCGAACGGGGTGACCCGGCCGGTCCGGCCCACGTTGACCTGGATGTCCAGCAGCCGGGTGTTGACCTCCTCGGGCGGGTATTTGTAGGCGATGGCCCAGCGCGGCGCCCGGCTGGTGTGGCCCAGCTGGTGCTGCAGATCGAGCCGGTCGATCTTGACCACGACCCCGTCGATCTCATACGGCGTGTCGTGCCGGTGCTCGCCGTAGTGCGCGATGTAGTCCCGCACCCCGTCCAGCTCCGGCATCACGCCGAACAGGTCGCTGACCGGCAGACCCCACCCGCGCAACCGGTCATACCAGCCGGAGTGGGTTTCCGGGGCCTCATCGGTCGCGACCCCCACGCCATGCACGATCAGCTGCAGCGGCCGGGTCGCGGTAACCCGCGGGTCTTTCTGGCGCAGCGAGCCCGCGGCCGAGTTGCGGGGGTTGGCGAACGGCGGCCGGCCCATCGCGGTCAGCCGCTCGTTCAGCTCGTGAAAGGCCGCCACCGGCAAGAACACCTCACCCCGGACTTCTAGCGTCTCCGGCACATCGGGGCCGGTGAGCCGGAGCGGGACCGAGGCGATCGTGCGGATGTTCGGGGTGACGTCCTCCCCGGTCGTCCCGTCCCCGCGAGTGGCCGCGCGGACCAGCGCGCCGTTCCGGTACACCAGGTCCACGGCCAGCCCGTCGATCTTCAGCTCGCACAGGTACGGGCCGGTCCCGCCGAGCCGCCCGGCGCGGGCGGCCCAGGCGTCGAGTTCCCCGGCGGAGAACGCGTTGTCCAGGCTGAGCAGGCGTTCCAGGTGCTCGACCGGGGTGAACTCGGTCGATATCGCGCCCCCCACCCGCTGGGTCGGGGAATCCGGGGTGCGCAGCTCCGGGTAGCGCTCTTCCAGTTCCCGGAGCTCACGCATGAACGCGTCGTACTCCGCATCGGAGATCGTCGGCGAGTCCAGCACGTGGTAACGGTGATTGGCCTCGGTGATCTCCGCGCTCAGCTCGGCGTGCCGGTGCCGGGCCGCCGCGTCCACGGTGGACCCGGGAATCCCGCCGGACTCCTTCGCCTGGCTCGCGGGAAGGCCATCTGCTCCGGCGGGCTCGGTCACGGTGCTTCCTCCTCAATCAGCTCGGGGAGCATCCGGGCCGCCTCCCGGCAGGCGGCCAGGGCGGACCGTGCGTAGTCCGGCGGGGCGCCGGCCAGCCCGCAGGCCGGGGTGATCACGACCTGGGCCGTGATACCCGCCGCGCTGATCGTTGAAGCACCGGTCTTTGAAGCACCGGGCTGGCGGGCCGCAGGCCACCCCATCTGCCGCCACAACTCCACGATCCGCTGGGCTGTGGGCTGGGCACCGACCGCGTTTCGTTGCGGAGAAGTAGCGACGGGAGCGGGGCCGCGGGCCGCGGGCCGGCCGGCTGATGCTGCCGCCTGGGTAACTGGCGCTGGCATGGCGGGCACCGCGCCCACGAAGATCCCGAGGCCCGCCTCGACCGCCTCGGCCAGCACCTCTTCCTCCCCCCGGCGGAGCACGCCAAGGTCGATCCCCGCCCCGTCCGCGCCCGCACTCCTGATGATGCCAAGGGGCGCCGACATTCCGCAGCAGTGCACCACGGTGGGCGCCTGTGCGGCGGACAGCACCGTACGCAGGCCCGACTCGGCGTCCGCCTCCTCGACCGGCCGGACCCGGTTCAGCCCGCTCGCGCTCGGCACCCCGCCGGCCAGCGCGGTGGGCAGCGACGGCTCGTCCAGCTGGAGCAGCAGCCGGGCGCCGGGCACCCGGGCGCGCACCCCGGCCACGTGCGCAGCCACTCCCTCGGCCAGCGATGCGGTCAGGTCCCGGACCGCGCCCGGGTCGGCGAGCACGGGCTCCTGGCTGCGGGCCAGCTCCAGGCTCGCGGCCATCGTCCACGGCCCGCAGACCTGCAGCTTCAGCAGACCCTGGTAGCCGTCGGCCACCTCTTCCAGCGCGTCGAGGTCGCGGGCGAGCAGGGACTGCGCGCGCCGGACGTCCCGCCCGGGCCGGTCGGCGAGGCGCCAGCCCCCGGTCGTCGCGTCCACGGACAGGTCGATCAGCAGCCCCGCGGTCCGGCCGATCATGTCCGCGCCCACGCCGCGGCCGGGCAGCTCGGCCAGGTGAGGCAGGTCCGGGAGTTCGTCGAAGACGAACCGCGTGGCCTCCAGCGGGTCGGTGCCGGGCATGGAGCCCACACCGGTGGCGGATTGCGGCGGCCAGGGATAAGGAGCGGGAGTTGCAGAATCTTGCACGCTGCCGAGCTTAGTGTTTGCTGCCGTGAGGTCCGGCTGACCTGGCTGGATACGAATCCGCCCGGATGCCAGGCCGGCCCGGTCCCCCGCGGCCCGGGCCGGCCTGGCGCTTTCCAGTTAGGCGTAGATGTCCGGCCGCTGGATGAGGTCCGGGTCGGTGTCAGTCCGACGGCGGACGTACAGGCCGGTCAGGACGCGGGCTCCCTGGCTCACCCGGTCCGGAGCCTGGCGGGTCAGCGAAAAATTTCGCTCTTCCCGGTGGATGCCCCAGGTCACGACGGCGACGGTGCCGACCGTGATGCCGAAGGCAAAGATCACAGCTGCGACGATGATGGCGATGGCGACCATGGGAGGCCCCCTACTTCCGGCCCGCGGTAATGTACCGCCAGCTCCAATCTGGATCCCCGTCCAGCGCGACGAGGGCATGCTGGGATTGGGTGGGCTAGTCCCGGTAACCCCAGCGGTGAGATTGATGGATTCCCCGACGAATCGATTTATTTATAGCACGCCATCTTCGGTTATAGCAATAAGATTTCATTCGCTACTTCCCGGCGGCACGGCGGGTATAAGAGTATGAGAAGATCACCTGAGACGGACAGCAAGAATCATCCATTTAAACCGGACGGGCCCTGCCATTCGGGCGAGTGGGATCGATGGGAGCATCCCTGCCGGCCTGCGCATACCGATCACCAGAGATCATTATTCGAGCATACCTGCTGGCTGCGGCGCGCTCCGTGTCTGCGAGTCCCGGGGTGCCCGCCCTGCGGTCCGGGCCGGACGACCTCTCGTGTCCCGACACCAGATGGCCGATGCGGAGATCCAGGCGGACATTAGCACAGCTTTAGAAGGCACTTTCGTGTGAGCGCCGGCTAACTCCCTATTACTCATGATCAGGTCACAGCATGGGTGGCTTGGCATGCAGATTCCCGGCAAATGCAATTCCAGGAGCGGCGGCCCCGATTTATTAATGGAGGGCCTTTCCTGGCCGTGCGGCGCAGCTTGGCCCGTGCCGACTACGCTCCCCGTGGTGGCACGGCGCCCCGGGAGATCAGGTCAGCCTGGGCCGTTCGCGGCAGATGATGCGAGCGGCCTGACCTGGCTAGGCCAGCTCCCACGCTCCTCCCGGCCATCGAGGGCCGCTAGCGCGGCACTGGCGCCGTGCGGCAGCCGGCCGTAAAGGTCACCGGGCTCACAGGCTCCGGGGACCACCGGGCCGGGAGGTGCGCAGGACACAGAGCCGTCCCGCGCTTCCCGCCGGGTACCCCACCCCACAATCACGGCTGCGGCGGCGAGAATGCCTGCAGCGAAGATCACGATCGCGGCCAAGATGAGCGTGATGGTCATCCTGGTCCCCCTTTCTGGCCTGCGGCGATGGTTACGCCGCCCGATCAGGGCTCCCCGGCCTCGGATCAAGATCGAGGAGTGGCGAGGATAGTGGGGTAGTCCCGCTGCGCCCAGCCAGCCCGACTGCTAGGCTCAGCCCTATGGATCCAGCCATCCCAACCTTTGGTACCTATCCTGGTGATACCCCGTGCGGCAAGGCTAAACCGCCACAGGTACCTAAGATTCCGACGATCGGGTCAGCTGGGGCCATCCGGGTGGTTGGGATCTTTGGGAGGACCCATGGCTGATCCTATGTACCGGGTCATCGCCGAGGACCTGCGCCGCCAGATCGAGTCCGGCAAGTTGCCCCGCGGCAGCCAGCTGGACACGGAGATCGAGCTCAGAGATCGCTACAACGCCTCGCGCAACACCGTCCGCGACGCCATCAAGTCGCTGATCACCCGCGGCCTGGTCGAGACCCGGCCAGGCCAGGGCACGTTCGTCACGGAGCAGATAGTCCCGTTCGTCACCACGCTGACCGGGGATCCTGAGACCGCGTCAGGTGGCGAGGGCACCACGTACACCCGAGAGGTAAAGGCGCGGCTGAGGCAGCCACAGGACACCCCACCGCGGGTGGAGATTCAGATCGCCAGCGATCCAGTCGTGTCCGAACTGCAGCTGGCTGACGGCGAGACGGTCGTTATCCGGTCACAGGCGCGTCGCATCGACGGGACTCCCTGGTCGCTGCAGGCCTCGTATTACCCGATGAGCTTCGTCGAGCGAGGAGCCACGCGGCTGATCCAGGCCGGGAATATTGATGAGGGAACGGTGGAGTACCTGCGCGCCTCGCTCGGCCTGAATCAGGCCGCCTACCGCGACAGGATCATCGTCCGGGCACCCGACCGGGACGAGACCCTCTTCTTCGGGCTGCCCGAGGATGGCCGGGTCTCGGTGATCGAAATACGCCGGACGGCCTTCGACGACCAGGGCACGCCCACCCGCGTGACCGTCAGCGCCTACCCGGCGGACCGCAACCAGTTCGCCCTCGACATCGGCAAGGTCCCGGCCGGGATCATGGACCCCTCCTCGGCCAGGACCAGCGGCACCGACTCGACCACAGTCACGGCCGCTCCAGGGGAGTCCGCGCCGGAGCCCGGCGGATAGCGGCCCATGCCACCGGACATCCTTCTGGCGAATCCTCGTTATCACCCGCCTTCCTTAGTCCGTGCGCCCGGGCTGAGCGCAAATCAGCACTCACGCCTGCATCGCGCATGGCACGGGGAACGACCTCAAACACGGGACCATGACAGATACCCTCAGCGTCCGCCAGGCAGTGGTGGGCGATATGCCAACCATCCTGGCCATGATCGACGAAGCTGCCGACTGGCTGGGAACCAAGGGGACCGACCAATGGGCTCGCCCGTGGCCAACCACGCGGGGCCGGGACAGGAGGGTCCGGCGGGGCCTCCGGAAGAACAAAACCTGGATAGTCGAGATGGACGGTGTTCCTATTGGCACCGTCACGCTACGGCGGCGCGGCAACCGCAGGCTGTGGACCGCGCAGGAGCGGCGCGAACCCGCCGTTTATCTCTCGAGGCTGGTCATCAGGCGTGACTATGCGGGGCAGGCGATCGGTGAGGCACTAATTGACTGGGCAGGAGCGCGTGCCGCACGAGACTGGGGCGCTCATTGGGTCAGGATTGACGTATGGACCACTAATGTGGCCCTGCATGACTATTACAAGAAACGCGGATTCCGGCCTTACGGCGATCAACGGTCCGCCAAGATCAATGACTATCCCTCCGCGGCCCTGTTCCAGAAGCCCGTCGTTGAGATAGACGAGACGGCGGCGGCGCGATTTACCGAGGCATCCGGTCCCGGCGACCGCGGGTCATCCCGCCCTTTCCGGACCCGCCACTCAAGGCGTGAGCCTAGGGTCGACGACGCGCGCGGCCATGTTCCTCGGCCTTGGCCTGAGAGCCCTGGCCTGGCGGCAGCGCACCGGATGGGGGACCGGGAGCTTGCCCCCGAGGCGCCGGCCGGATAAGAGTCCCGCGGGCATCTCGTCTGGCCCGCGCCCTCTCGCCCGACCCAGCAAGATCATCACCGGGGATCGGGTCCTGGGTGTGCAACAATAGGTCTCCAGACCGGGCATTGACAGCAGCGACAATGGCGTCGTACTGATCAGAGCGGATGACCTGATGTGCGAACGAAGGCCTGCGCATCAGACTCCGGTCAGAAGACGAGGAGTTGCGATGGCTAAGCGGCACGGTCGCCCATCACCGCACTACCGGTACGAGCACTACGATCCCTGCGTCTCAACTGCTTGATCGCGAAACCTGACGGGGCTGGTGCGGCTCCTCGTCGGCTCATCCACAGCGCCTGCGACTCTTTGAGCGTGCTTTTTACTGCATCCCTACGGGTGCCTGGATCACGCCGTAGCCGACGGCTGCCGCTTGGTGGACTCCTCCGAGCGTCTGTGGTGCTGGTTCGCTGCCCGGGCGAGTCTCCGGCTGAACCCATGCCATGCCTCCCTGCGGACTGCGCATGTGTCGCACCGCTCTGCAGCGGGTAGTTTCGGTCAAGCTATGGCGATGGTCGGTGGCGTGCGCGTTGGCCTGAGTCCCTGCCGGGGCGCAGGCTCACTGCACCAATGGCGGGGCGCAGGCAGGATGTCTTACTGCTGGATCTGCGGCACACCTGGTGCGATTGGCACCACGAGCCACAGTCACAGCGCTTCATGACGCCGCCCCGGCAGCGCGCCGCCGGAGCGGGCACCGAGGCAGCCGCCGGGGCACACAAGAATGCCTCCCAGCGGCTCTCCGAGCCGGAAGCTTCACCGCCACCGAGGCAGTCGCCGGAGCCTGACGCCACGGCCCCGCAGCCACAGCGCGAGCCAGGCCAGCAGCCACCAGCCGCGCAAAGACCCTGGTCACGCCGCCCCGGGCGCAGGACCCGCTGGGCCATCTGGCTGGCCGTGGCCCTGGTCACCGCCGCGGTCGCGATCGGCGTGGCCCTGAAGGTCGCTCCGCTGCAGACCGTCACGGTGGCGGGCCAGGTCATCAAGGTCGGCACGACCGCGCCGACGCTGAGCTTCTCCGGCCCGGGCGAGGTGGACCTGTTCGGCCAGAGCCTGCCCACCCACGTGCAGTTCCTGGGCCCGGTCCGGCCCCGGCTCCAGCTGACCCAGATCACCATCAACAGCGAGCTGACGAACTTCGTCCAGGGCGCGGGCCCGGCGGGCGCCGAGCGGATCCTGGGTGACCGGCTCGCCAGCGGCTGGCTGCACTATTTCGCCTGGGAGATCGGGCTCACCGCGGTCGGCGCGCTGCTCCTCCTCGGGGCGCTGGCCGGCTGGCGCCGCCTGCCGCACAAAACGACGCTGAAACTCCTGGCCGGCGGCCTGGTGCTGACCGAGGTGATCAACCTCGGCGCGATCATGCTGACCGCGTACACCGCGCCCTCGACGCTGCGCCAGGTCCGGTCGCTCAGCCAGCTGGTGGGCAGCGAACCGACGGTCACCGACGCCAGGAAGGGTGTCCCGGTGCCGCCCGGCGTCCGGCTGGTGGTGATGGGCGACTCCACGGCGGCGGGCGCCGGGCTGCCGCCGGTCCGCGACGCGTCCCACGCCGACCAGGCGTGCGGGCGGAGCACCGATTCCTACGCCGAGGACCTGGCCCGCTCCAACGGCTGGCAGGTGATGAACCTGGCCTGCAACAGCGCCACGATCGGCCAGGGCCTGCTCGGTCCCGAGGGACGCGGCGGCGAGAGCGTGCCCGCGCAGATCGATGCGGCGCAGCGGGCCACGCACGCGTCCGCGGTCATCGTCAGCGTCGGCGCGGACGACCTGGACTGGTCGGCCATGCTGCGCTTGTGCGCGGTCGCCAGGACCTGCAACGACAAGGCCACCACGGCCTACTTCCAGCAGCAGCTGCACTCGTTCAGCAAGAACTATCTCCAGCTGCTCGACCAGCTCGCGGCGCTGCCCAGCCATCCGCAGGTGATCATCAACCGCTACTACAACCCGTTCGACCTGCAGCTGAACTGCCTGAGCCGGGTCGGCATGACCACCGCCAAGATGCGCACGCTCAGCTCGCGGCTGGCCACGCTGAATGCCGTGCTGGCCAAGGGGGCCAAGGAGTTCGGCTTCACCTCGGTCCAGCCCGACTTCACCGGGCACCAGTTGTGCACGCCCCAGCCCTATGTGCAGGGACTCGGGGACGCGGCGCCGTTCCACCCCACGGCCATGGGCCAGCTGGCCATCGCGCTCGCCGACCAGGCGGCGCTGAACTCACCGCGCCTGCCCGGCTCGTCGGCCGTGGCGACTCCGTCGGCTACCCGCACGCCCACGGCGGGCGGCACGCCGGGCGTGAGCGGGTCAGCCAGCCCGACGCCGACGTCCGGCCCCTGAGAGACGGCGCCCCGCCCTGACCCGGCGCCCCGCCCTGACCCGGCGCCCCGCCGTCACCCGGCGCCCGGCGCCCCGCCGTCACCCGGCTGAGCGGGCGATCACCCCGGCCCAGGGCTGCAGCACCAGGCCGTCCAGCGCGCCCTCGCCGGTGCTGAGCAGCACTGCGCCCGGCGCGGTGTCCAGCGTGGCCGGCTCGCCGCTGAAGTTGGCCACGACCGTCAGGCCGCCGGTCTCGTACGCCCACACCCCGCGCGGCGCCGGCAGCTGCTCGTAGCTGGCCAGCTGACCGGCGAATTCCCTGCGCCGCAGCGCCAGCAGGTCGCGGCACAGGTGCAGGATGGACGATGGTTCCGCTTGCATCTCCGCAACGGAACCGCCCGCGTGGTCCCCGTACGGCAGCCAGGGCTGCACATCGTTGCCCGAGAACCCCCCGGACGGTGAGGAGTCCCACCGCATGGGGGTCCGGGCCCGGTCCCGGCTCTCCTTGGCCCCGGCCTCGGCCCGCATCCTGTCGCGCAGCAGATCCGGCGGGATGTCCACATCGGTCATGCCCAGCTCGTCGCCGTAGTACAGGACAAGGGCGCCGGGCAGGGTAGCCAGCACGAGCAGGGCCAGCCGGGTCCGGCGCTCGTCCCCGCCGCACCAGCGGGTCGGGAACCGGCTGATGTCGTGGTTGGACGCGGTCCAGACCGCGCACTCCCCGGCGGGCAGCTTCGCCAGGGACTCGGCCACCACGCTGGACAGGGCGCCGGCGGTGAACGGGGAGAAGATGAACGGGAAGTTGAACGTGAGCTGCAGCTCATCTCCCTGGCCGTGGAAGGCCGCCAGCGCGTCCAGGTCGCCGACCCAGGTCTCGCCGAGCAGCACCCGGGGCACCGGGTAGCTCTCGGCGATCTTCCGCCAATCCCGGAACACCGCGTGCGACTCCGGACGGTTCGCGCTGTACACCTGGGCCAGGCCGAACCGGGGGCGGACCAGCCC
>Ga0187867_10003507_pt1 | contig 12502 bp, 8 predicted proteins | sample June2016WEW_13_1_FD_132976 | JGI IMG/M metagenome (GOLD analysis project Ga0187867, IMG submission 132976) | Peatland microbial communities from SPRUCE experiment site at the Marcell Experimental Forest, Minnesota, USA - June2016WEW_13_10 | ecosystem: Environmental > Terrestrial > Soil >... | reverse complement strand
TGATGCATTTATCTTCCTCCGGGCTGTCACCCCGAATCCTTCGGCTGTGCTCAGGATAACCTCTGTGAAGGGCCTCCGTCGTTCCCGTCTCCGAATCTCAAAGCAAGGAATGAGATTCTTCCCCCTCGCGGCTCAGGGCTTCGGCCGGACGCTCAGAGATGACAACGACCCGGGAGTTGGTGGCGGCGCCCAGTTCGTTTTCGACGGCTCATTCCGGCTTGTGTGGGTGCCGGTCGGTGGCCATACTGCAGCTCATGATGGTAGTCATCAACGGGCGAGTGATTGGCCCGCGTGGGGTGTTGGAGGGCCATTGCGTTGTGATCGAGAACGGCAAGATCAAGCAGGTGGCGCCGCAGTCCCAGGTGCTTTGGCCCGATGGCACGCAGGTGATCGACGCTCACGATGGGTACGTCGCGCCGGGTTTTGTCGATATGCATGTGCACGGAGCGCTGGGTCGCGACACGATGGATGGCACGGTCGAATCGCTGGCTCAGATCGCGAAATTTCACGTGGCCGGCGGCACGACGGCCATGACGGCGACGACCACGACGCAATCGGCGGAGAAGATCGGAGCGACGTTGCAGGCGATCGCCGATGCGATGGGGCACGATTTTGGCGGGGCGCAAATCATCGGTGCTCACCTGGAAGGACCGTATATATCCCGGGAACGCAAGGGGGCGCAACCGGTGCAGTTCATCCGCGATGCGAACCCGGTGGAGTACCTGCCCTGGTTGGATCGCGAGGGGTTGGTCACGCAAATGACGCTGGCGCCGGAAGCGCCCGGGGCGCTGGAGTTGATCGACTCTTTGCTGGAGCGCGAAATTTTGCCGAGCGGAGGGCATACGGCGGCGAGCCACGAACAGACGCGTGCGGCGGTGGATCGCGGAATGTGTCACGCGACGCATCTGTTCAATTGCATGTCGAGCGCGGCCAAGACGGGGGCATTTCGAGTGCCCGGCGCGCTGGAGACGTTTTTGGCCGACGAACGGGTGATGGTGGAAGTGATCGCCGATGGCAAACACGTGCATCCGCAACTGATGCGGCTGGCGGTGCGCTCCAAGGGCGTGAACAAGGTGTGCCTGATTACCGACGCGACGGCGGGTGCCGGCCTAGCGGAAGGCACGGAGTTTCTGGTGGGAGAAACGAAGGCCGTGGTGCGCGACGGCGTGGGGATGACCGCGGACGGCGTATCCCTGGCGGGCAGTACATCGACGATGAGCCAGATGGTGCGGAACATGGTGGAGTTGGCTGGCGTGTCGCTGGCGGACGCGGTGCGCATGGCGAGCCTGAACCCGGCGCGGGCGCTGGGGATGGGCGGCCGAAAGGGCAGTTTGGAGGCGCCCAAGGACGCGGACCTGGTCATTTTCACGGACAAGTATGAAGTATTGAAGACGTTGATTGGCGGGCGCGTGGAGTACGAGGCGAAAGCGGGATAAGCGTGGCGAATCCGGTGATGAACCGATGATTGTGATTACCGGGGCAACGGGATTTGTTGGCGAAGAAGTGGTCAAACAGGCACGGGAGGCGGGTTATCCCGTGCGGGCAATCGTGCGCGAGCCGCTGCGGGCACAATGGCTGGTGGACCGATACGGTGTGGAATTGTTTCACGGCAACGTGCTGTATGCGCCATCGATCGAAGGTGCGATGCGGGACGCGAAGTCCGTCATTCACTTGGTGGGCATCATTCGCGAATGGAAGGAAAACACATTCGAACGGACGCACGCGGAGGCGACCGGGCACGTGGCGGATGAGGCCAAGCGAGCGGGCGTAAAACGGTTCGTACACATGAGCGCGCTGGGCACGCGCGAGAACGCAAGGAGCCGCTACCATCAAACCAAATGGGCTGGGGAGGAGTGCGTTCGAAAGAGCGGCCTGGCGTGGACGATTTTTCGGCCTTCGTTCATCTACGGGCCGAGGGACAAGGGCATCAACACGCTGGCGCAGGTTGTTCGACGATTGCCATTCGTCCCGGTTCTAGGCAGGGGGAATACCAAAATCCAGCCCATTTCGATCCAGAACGTGGCGAAAGCTTTCGTTACGGCGGTTGGGGACGACGGAAGCATCGGCAAGAGCTACGACCTGTGCGGGCCGGAGGCGTTCACGTGGAACGAATTGTATGACAAGCTGCAGAGGATTCTCGGTACGCGGAAGAAGAAGGTGCATTTGCCATTGCCCATTGCGCGGATCCAGGCGACGATTTTTGAGACGATTTTGGCGAACCCGCCAATCACGCGGGATCAACTTTTTATGCTGGAGGAGGATAACGTGGGTGATCCCCGGCCGGCGGAGCGAGAGTTTGTGTTGCGACAGGAGAGGTTCGAGGAAGGGATAGCGCGATACCTGAAGGCGGCGTGAAGCCGTTACAGCCGGTAACAATCGTTAAAAGGCGGTTCGAGGGTGGGGAGACTTGGCGGTCGGTGCAAGACGGTGAGGACGGGAGACCTTCTGGCGAACATTGTGCTGGAAACGAGGCGTGAAGAAACGAAGACAGGGAATCCATGAGGGATTCCCTGTCGAAATGCGACGACCGGCTTGGTCGAAGCGAGTCTGGTTACTGGGTGGACGACGGCGGATTCGGATTATTGGCCTTCGACGGTGGCACGCCGATACTGTGGGCGGTGAGTACGCCGTCTTCTTCGGTGTAGCGGACGAGGACTTTGTCGCCGACTTTGATATCGGCGAGCACGGCGCCCTTCGTCTTATCGACGGTGCTGTACCTGGTCTTGTCGCTAATCTTGAAGGTCTTGCTCTCGGAGCCTTTCTTCACGATAACCGTGCCGGCCTTGGCGTCGATCGACGCCACCTCACCCGTGAATTGATGCCGTTGCGGCTTGGGGGGTGGGACGGGCGCGTTGGTGGATGTGCCCTGGGCCTGGACCAATCCCGTGAATGAAAGCGCGAGCGCGGCAACGCCCAAAGCCAGCGCACTGCGTAGCAGAAGTTTCCGCATGTGTTTCCTCCTTACTTGTTGCGAAGGTTGATTGATAATCCCTTGACAGCTTGACTGGGTGTTTAGAACAAATCGGAAGCCCCGTCAAGCCTGAAACCCGTGACTGAACCACGTGCTGGAAACCCGGTCCTGGAGCCTGCGGACGCGTGCGAACTGCCGCTCGGACGCCCCGGCAACCCAAAGCGCGGACATGTCGGCGCACTCCAAACCGAAGCGGCGCAATGTCCAAGAGGGACGGCCTCCCGCGCTCGGGCTTTTTGCTTGCTTCGAGCGGGCATCGGGGGCAATCTCACCGGGCCTTACGCCCCGGCGAATGGGGCGGAATCTGACAGCGAAACCGATTTTTGAGGGAGATTCTCCACGATGGCAGTTGACATGACGAAGATTCGCACTGTGGCGGTTGTCGGCCACGCTTCCAGCGGCAAGACGTCGTTGGTGGACGCCATACTGTTTATATCCAAAGCGGTGAATACGCACGGCCGGGTGAGCAATGGCAGCAGCGCGGCGGATTGTTTGCCGGACGAAATCGAGCGCAAGATCACCATTCACGCCAAGACGTTTCACTGCCAGTGGGAGGGGCATCGGATTACGCTGCTGGACACGCCGGGGTTTGCCGATTTTTTCGGAGACACGATGGCGGCGATCCGCGCGGCGGATGCGGCGGTAGTGTGCGTCGACGGCGTGGGAGGCATCGAGGTGGGCACGCGCCGCATCTGGAAGATGCTGGACGAACAGCAGAAGCCGCGGCTGATTTACGTGAGCAAGCTGGACCGGGAGAACAGCGATTTCTTCCGCTGCGTCGAGCAGATCCGCGGGGCGTTTGGAAAGAACTGCATCCCATTCGAACTTCCGGTCGGGAAGGAAGCGGGCTTTTCCAAAGTGCTCAATCTGCGCACCACGCCCGAAGCCGAGGTGCCGGCGGAATTGCGCGAGCCATTTCACAAGGCGCACGAAAGCCTGGAAGAAGTTGCCGCCGAACAGGACGACAAACTGCTGGAGAAATTTCTTGGCGGCGAGGCGCTGACGACGGAGGAGATTACACGGGGCACACACGTCGGCGTAGCGCGCGGCACGACGGTGCCGATCTACTGCGGCTGGGCGGATAAGGAAATCGGCGTCCGCAACCTCTTGGAAGGCGTCACCGCATTGCTGCCGTCGGCGGCGGACGTTGGTCCGGTGGCGACTGAGGACGGCGGCAGTGTCGAGCCGAAGGCGGATGCGCCGTTCAGCGGGTTTGTGTTCAAGGCGACGGTGGACCCGTATGCGGGACATCTGGCATACGTGCGGGTGATTTCGGGGACGTTACGCTCCGAGAAGGAAGTGTTCAATGCGACGCGCAGCGTCAAGGAGCGAATCCCGCAACTGCTCAGCATGCAGGGCAAGACGCAATCCATCGTGGCAGAGGCGGGCCCAGGCGAAATCGTGGCGCTGGCCAAGCTAAAGGACACGCACATCAACAATACGCTGTGCGATCCCGACAAGCCCGTGAGATTCCCGCCCATCCGATTCCCGAGGCCCGTGATGAGCTACGCGGTGCATCCGCAAACGGCGAAGGACGAGGAGAAGATCAGCGTGGCATTGCATCGGCTGGTCGAGGAGGACGCGACCTTTCACATGGAGCGCAACCCGAACACGAAAGAGCTGGTCATCTCCGGCATGGGGGACCAGCATCTGGCGGCTGTCGTGGAGAATTTGAGGAAGCGGCTGGGCGTCAACGTCGACCTAAGCACGCCGAAGGTCGATTACAAGGAAACCGTCACCGCCAAGGGCGACGGCCACTACAAGCACAAGAAACAATCTGGCGGCCACGGGCAGTATGGCGAGGCGTACTTAAAGATCGAGCCGCAGCAGCGGGGTCAGGGTTTTGAGTTCGACAGCGAGGTGGTTGGGGGCACGATTCCCCGCAATTTCATACCGGCGGTCGAGAAGGGCTGCGTCGAGGCCATGCAGGGCGGAGTGGTGGCGGGTTATCCCGTGGTGGATGTGAAGGCGATTGTGTACGACGGCTCGTATCATGACGTTGACTCCAACGAAATCAGCTTCAAGATTGCCGGGCTGCACGCATTCAAGGAAGCGATGCAGAAGGCGCGGCCGGCCCTACTCGAACCAATCATGAATGTCACCGTGTACGTGCCGGACCAGTACATGGGCGACATTACCGGCGACCTCAACCACCGGCGCGGCCGGATTCTCAGCGTCGAACCTGCGGATGGCATGCAAGCCATCAAGGCACAGGTGCCGCAGGCCGAGTTGTTCAAGTACGCCAGTGAGCTGCGGTCAATGACCGGTGGCCGGGCGTCCTTCGAGATGGAGTTTTCCCATTACGAGCAGGTGCCCTCGATCGTGGCGCAGAAGGTGATCGCGGAAGCCCAGGCAGCGAAGAAAGCGCAGGCGGCAGCGTAACGGGGTGCTGCGCGGCTAATGGGCTCGGAGGGGGCTCTTAATCCCATCCTCGATGTGGGGCAGACCTTCCGCTATGGGGCTGGATTGACGGCAGCGAGCCGGTTTGTTAGAGTATTTTTCGGTTTGGAACGGCTCGCAGCGCCCTCAATTGGAATGAACCTGTGGCAAACTCCCGAGTAATCGAGACTGTCTCGGCGACATGCGCCGAGGACGTTTTGAGGCCAGCGGACCGGGCATCGTCGGAGTCGGCGGGTGTCAAGTCACCGCGGACTGCCACACCGGCGGAACGGGTCGTTGCGGACGGAAAATTTTTCCGGGTTGGTTCGCAGAAGTTCCATCCCAAAGGTGTGACCTATGGGCCGTTCAAGCCGGACGAGACCGGCAACACGTTCCCGACACCCGAACAGGTTGAGCGCGATTTCGAGTTGATGAGTGAGCTCCACGCGAACTGCCTGCGGGTGTACCACGTACCGCCTCGCTGGTTTCTCGATCTGGCGCAGGAGCACGGGCTCAAAGTGGTGGTGGACTATTACTGGCCCAAGCATACGTGTTTCCTCGAGGATGAGGAAACGATTCGGTTTGCGCGTCGGGCCACGCAGCAGGCCGCCAAAGCGCTGGCGGGACATCCGGCGGTATTCGCGCTGACGCTGGCGAACGAAATCCCAGCCGACATCGCCCGCTGGTACGGAGCGCAGCGCATTGGCCGATTCATTGATGAACTGGCGGGGATCGTCAAGGAAGTGGACCCGCAACGGCTTGTCACCTTTGTGAATTTTCCCACGACGGAGTTTTTGCAGCCGACGAGCCTGGATTTTGTCAGCTTTAACGTTTACCTGCACGAGGCGCGTCCGTTTGCCAACTACCTGGACCGGTTGCAGAACACCGCGGGCGACAAGCCGCTGGTGCTGGCCGAATTCGGAATCGATTCCGTGCGGGAAGGCGAAGACGCCAAGGCGGAGATCCTGAGCGGCCACATTGAGATTGCCTGCCGCGAGGGGCTGGCCGGGACGTTCATTTTTTCGTTCACCGACGACTGGCACACTGGCGGACACCAGATCGAGAACTGGTATTTCGGGCTGACCACGCGGGAGCGCAAGCCGCGGCCATCGTTTTACGCGGTGGCGGAGCAATACAAGCGGGCGCCCTATTTTCCGCTGCCGCAATATCCGAAGGTCAGTGTAGTGGTGGCCAGTTACAATGGTGGGCGGACACTGCCGGCCTGCCTGGATTCGCTGACGCACCTGAACTACCCGAACCACGAGATCATCCTCGTGGACGACGGCTCGACGGATGACACGGCGCGCGTGGCGTCGCACTATCCGACGGTGCGGACGATCCACCAGGAGAACATGGGGTTGAGCGCGGCGCGCAACACGGGGATCGAAGCCGCCACGGGTGAGATTGTTGCGTTTACCGACAGCGATTGCCGCGTGGACGAAGACTGGCTGTACTATCTGGTGGGTGACTTGCTCAAGACCGACGCGTGCGCGATCGGGGGACACAATTTGCCGCCGCCCGAAGACAGCCCGGTAGCTGGCTGCGTGGCCGTGTCGCCGGGGGGGCCCGCGCACGTGATGCTCGACGACCGCAACGCCGAACATATTCCCGGTTGTAACATGGCATTCTGGAAGTGGGCGCTGGAGGAGATTCACGGTTTCGACAGGCAGTTCCGCGCCGCCGGTGACGACGTGGACGTTTGCTGGCGGCTGCTGCAGCGGGGACGGAAAATCGCCTTTTCGCATTCTGGATTTGTCTGGCATTACCGCCGCAACACGATCCAGGCCTACCTCAAACAGCAGCGCGGGTACGGCGTGGCGGAAGCGATGTTGCGCCGGAAACACCCCGAATTTTTCAACAGCCTGGGCGGAATGCGCTGGCGCGGGCGCATCTACAGTCCGTCGCGGGTCGCCGGGTTCTTCGGGAAATTCGTCATTTACCATGGCACGTTTGGCAGCGCGCTGTTCCAGACGCTGTACACGCCGGAACCGAGCGGGCTGCTGACGCTGTTGACGAGCCTGGAATGGCATGTTGTGTTCACCCTGGGAGCATTTCTGCTGGCGATGGTGTGGCCGGCGATGTGGCCGCTGCCCGTCCTGACCGGTTGCGCCAGTTTGGCGGTGGCGACGGTGGCGGCGGCATACGTGGAATTGCCACCGTGGCAGATGCGCTGGTGGTCGCGTCCGCTGGTGGCGATACTGTACCTGCTGCAGCCGATTGTGCGCGGGTGGCCGAAGTACGCGCGGCGGCTGCGACGGAGCGAGACGCCGCCGGCGGCGTACCAAACGGTGCGCGCACTGGCCGCGCAATACAGAGGATTGGGTTCCGTGCATACGCTCAATTATTGGAACGAGAAGAGCATCGAGCGATTTACGTTTCTGGAGGCGCTGCTGGAATTGCTCGACCGCGATCAATGGCAGGCGCGCACGGACAGCGGGTGGGACGAATTTGATGTGACGATTTACGGCGACCGCTTCACGCGGGTGGACGTGAAAACCGTCGCGGAAAACCATGGGGGCGAGAAACGGTTGTTGCGGGCACACTTGGAGGGCGGTTGGACGTTCCTGGGGAAGATGTCGTTCTTCGCGATGGCGGTTTGCATGTGTCTGGCGGCGCGATTGTGGTGGTCGCTGGCGCTGCCCAGGGCCGGAGTGCCGTTGTGGATGTTATGGGGGCTGACGGTGTTCCCGCTGGCATTGATCGGGCTTTGGGCGGGCTATCTCGAGTTGCGTACGCGCCGGAGCGTGCGCCTGGCCACCACGTTGTTGGACCTGTGCGCCAAGCAGCTACAACTGATCAAGCTTGGCGCGCCGAAGAAGTTTGTGAAACCCGACTAGTCCGCCTCAGGCGGACGAGCGCGGGACGGGGGCGTCGCAGGTCCGCAACAGCGTACGAAGCACCTTGTCCGAATCGAAGTACTTCAGCGCAATTTGCCGCGCCGCCCGGCACTGGCGTTCGTAGTCCTCCCCAATTCTTTCGACCGCGTTCGCTACGTCCTCCGCTGTTTGAAAGGCGAACAACCCTTCGCCACAGGGCAGGATCCTGGTGAATCCGGTGTCTTGCACGATGGCGGGTTTGCCCGAGGCGAGGTAGGCGGCGGTGCGATCGCTGAACCAACCACAGCACGTCTTGACATACGCTTCCTTGGCGACGCTGAATTCGCCACGGGAGCGACCGATGTAATCGAGGTAGGCATCCACGCTCAACGTCGCCGCCAGCGCTTCGGAAATGGTCCAGCCGGCATCCCGCAATCTCTGCGCGGGAGCGTCCACGCCGCCGAGGGCGATCTCGAACACGTCGCCGGTGCGACGGGGTAAATCAAGGAACTTGAGCAGCTCGACGTTCTTTTGTCCATAGCTCACACCCTGATACTCGACGCCGCCGTAGGCGGTCCAGCTCATCACGGTCGTAAACCGTTTGGCCTCGGGTGTGAAGCGCGGCGAGATCAGGTCGAGAGCGAGAGGCTGTCGACACGGATGCCAGCGCAGGCCATGGGTCGGAATCGGGCAATCGCGTTGGCCAATCCGTTCGCCAAAGGTGAAGTGAAAATCGAAATCGTGTGGCGACGCGTAACCGGGGCAGGACGCGCTGGGAGTAGGTGACATCTTGAATTGCGTGAAGCCGGGATCGATATCAACAAAGATACGCGTCGGGCACTCGCGCAACTCCTCGACCCAGGTCGTGGACGAAGAGCACATCACGAATGCGGCGTCGCGGCACAACGCTCGCACTTCGTCGCGCTGCAGGCCGTGCCATTTCTCCGCCGCGTCCACGTAACACCAACGATGCAGACCGATTCGTTTGAAGAACGGCAGGACCTGACCCAGGCCGTACGCGGGGTTGTCGGTCATCGTATTGGTGCGCGGGTCGTAACACGCATTGGGCCAGCCATGGTGTTCGAGGAAGACGACGTCGTAACCGAGTTTCACGAGGCCCGCGAGAAAATGATACTGCGACAACAGGTGGCCGCCGAGCGGGTAACGGGCCAGATATCCGGTGAAGATGGCGATCGGACGGCTCATGCGATGGCCCTGGCGAGAAGATCGGCGAGGACCGTGCGCGCCTCGAACATTTGCTCCGCCAACTGGCGTGCGGCGCTGGAATGCGCGGCATAGTTGGCGTTGATGGCATCGATTGCCGATAGCGCTTCGTCCATCGTGCGGAATGCGAACAGTCCGTGACCGGTAGGGTAAACGTTGCTCCAACCCGTGTCCTGCAGCACGCACGGTCGCCCCAGCGCCAGGTAACAGGCGCTACGGCAACTGAACCATCCGCTGCGAGATTTGACGTAACCCTCCTTGGCGACGCTCCACTCGCCCTTCGATTGGCGAAGATACTCGCGATACGTCCACGGGTCGGGCAGGTGTTCGGCGGGCTCGATGATCTGCCAGCCCTTCTGCTGAAGCGTTTCCGTCGGGCGTTTCATGCCGGGCCCCATCCCCATGGCGATTTCGAACTTCTGTGCGGTGCGTTGCGGCAGGTCCAGAAATTTCAGGAACTCCACATCTTTTTGTCCCCAGGTATCGCCGTTGTATTCACAGTTCTTGTACGAGACCCAGTTCATGACGGTGGTGAAGACGTCGCGGGGTGTCTCGGCGCCGGCGTCCCACCAATCCAGCACGACCGGTTGACGGGTTGGAATCCAGTGGAGACCGGCATGGGGAACGCGGCAGTTGGACGCGCCAATATTTTCGGCGAATGTGAAATGACGATCATGGGCGCGGATGCGATCGACGACGTCTTGTTTGCCCGAGGCGAGCGCGACCTGCGTGAACATCGGGTCGGAATCGAGAAAAACCCTGTGGGGAATGGCGAGGTATTCAGGCCGCAACCAACCGCAACCCGAGACGTTCAAGAAGAGGTCGGCGGTCGCACAAATCTCCCTGGCTTCGGTTTCCGTATGGCCGTGATAACTTGCGTCGGAGGCGCTGCGGTAGATCCAGCGGTCGGCGAGACCGAGTTTTTCCATCATGGTGCGGAGGTAGTTGACGTTGTAGCTGCAATCTTCGCTGATGGTGTTGTTGACCGGGTCATAGGGCCACATCTCGGTGTCTTCGAGGTAGAACACGTCGTGGCCGAGTTGGCGAAAGCCCTCGACGAATTGCAAGTAGTCCCACGCCACGCCGCCGAACGCGTATTGGCCGACCAGTCCCGTAACGATGATGCGCACGGAGAGTAGTTATAGTGGCTACCCCTCGAAGAGACAACCTCGGCGAACCACGGCGTGGATGAAAACGACACGGCTGCTCCCACGTCCGCCGATCCGTTCACGCACAGCAGGAACGGCTACGGGATGATGCCTTCGAGGTGGATCTCGTCAAAGGCATCGCGAATCTGGATGGCGCGGCGCGATAGATTGCTGACTGTAGCCGAACTAAATGGCAGCGTCTCCCCTTGGCGCGTATCGATGTTGTAGGTACCGGTGTGTCCACTGTTTGTCGAGATCATCAGCAGGCCGATATTGGTCATGATCGACGAGAACGGTGGATCTTCAATGAAAATGGAGTATGTCCCGCCACCCGACAAATGAAACGCGGAGAGGTCGAACACGCTACGCCCTTGCGAGCCGGTGTAGAGTGTTTTTACCCAACCTTTCTCATGGGGGTTGGGCGGATCGACATCCGGTACGATCAACGGTGACTTCCGGTAATAGTGTGGCGCTTCGGCCTTGGTGGTGAACGCCGGTATCCGGGTAAACAGCACCGCGTAGACGATTTCATTCGTGACGCCGTTGACGACGTTCGTATATCCCGGGTTCGCGATAAGCAGGTACCTACCTACGAGATCCTCCAGATTGGTGACGGCCAACTGTCCCAGCCGATTGGTATCGCTCAACTGTGCTGGCGCGGTGCCGACGGCCTCGTACTTGAGGACCCACGTGTTGTTGGTGCCTTGGAGGCTCAAGGGGCCGATCAAGTAGGCCAATGTATTCGTATTGTTCGCCGCGGTGACAAAAACGCCAAAGGATCCCGATGTGCCGTTTGATACGCCGCTCAGATCGTTGATCGTTACCGAGAAGATTTGGTTGGAGCCTTTTTCCTCAAGGATCGCGGTCCCGCGGGCGCCCGGACTCGTTGCGCTCACCGCAGCCTGAAAGGTGCTGACGGCAAAGATCGGAGGCTGAGACGCGCCCAGAGTGCTGGCGGCTAGGACCGTCAGCAGTGTCGCGGCCAGAGCAAATGGCCTCAGTGAACCCAATGGTTTTCGTGTCATCTTTTTCAGTGCTCCTGGCTCAATTCGTCGTGCGTGTGACGCTCGGAGCCATTGGTATGAGCAGCGGTCGTGCCGGACCAATCGGCCCCACCAAGTCAGTGGTCATCCGTAAGTGTTCAGGGGTCAACCAGTTACAGAACTGTCCGTTTGGGCGGAGGGCGCCGCTATGGATCCAATCCTTTTGCGCTGGACACGCACGCCGGCACATTTCAGAGTGCGCGAGATGCGGAACGAAAGATTGTTCGCGGTCGTTTCTCTCATGCTTGGGGCCTTCGCTTTTGCCGTCGTGCTGGCCTACCACCGCGTCGTCGACGGGGATCTGTGGGCGCGTCTGGCGGTCGGCGCGCACGTGTGGAAGACGGGCACGGTGATGCGCCACGACCCGTTCGCGTTCACACCGACGCTGCCGCGATGGACTGACCACGAATGGGGTGCCGGCGTCGTGTTCTTTGCGCTGCTGAACTGGTTCGGGCCGATGTCGCTGATGATTTTCAAGATCGTGGCGGCACTGGGTGCGCTCGCGGTGTGCATCGCGGCTTCGCGTGCCAATGGAACGAACTGGGCGAACCTCTTGGTTCTGGCCATGCCAAGCGCACTGGCGGTGCTGCCGGGTTATGTGCCCGTGGTCCGCAGCCACGTTCTGACGTACGGGTGTTTCGCGGCGACACTGTGGTGGCTGGAGTTGATGCGGGGCGGACGGCGGTGGCCGTCGTTCGCCATTGTTGTGCTGATGCTCGTGTGGGCGAACGTGCACGGTGGATTCGTCGTGGGCCTCGTGGCGATCGCCGTGTATGCCGCGTGGCTGGGGACGCGCGTCGCGCTGGCCACGTGGCTGGCAGCGCTGGCAGCCACCTGCGTCAACCCGTATGGACCGGGTTACTGGACCTATCTCGTACCCGCCTGGCTGCATCCGCGCGCCGATATTGCGGAATGGGGACG
>Ga0187867_10003504_pt1 | contig 12507 bp, 8 predicted proteins | sample June2016WEW_13_1_FD_132976 | JGI IMG/M metagenome (GOLD analysis project Ga0187867, IMG submission 132976) | Peatland microbial communities from SPRUCE experiment site at the Marcell Experimental Forest, Minnesota, USA - June2016WEW_13_10 | ecosystem: Environmental > Terrestrial > Soil >... | reverse complement strand
CTTCTTGATGTCGCGTTTGTGGCAGGCGTCAAGCACGTTCGAATTGATTGTAACCGAGTTGTGCATAACGTCGGCGTCATGCTCGCCGGTGAAAATATAGCCTGCGCCACCCATGTCTGCGGCAAGCTGATAGACCTCATCGAATCGGCGGTCCACAATTGCACGGCAAAATCCCTGGTCCCGCAGGTCGCCGACCACGAAATCGTCGGCGGTGGTCTCCGAGAATTCGTGAAATTTCAAATCTACCCCGCGAACCCAAAAGCCATCCTTCTTCAACCGTTTGACAAGATGGCCGCCGATGAATCCGCCAGCCCCGCAGATCAACGCACATTTGGTCATTCTCTGTGTCCTCACTACTACCGCGTCGGACTCCCATGCAAGACGTCGCAAGCGCATGTATTACCTCGCCCTCTTGGTATGATCAATGGCGTCTCTCGGAGGCGCAGGTTTCCGGGCGACCTGTTAACCCAATCCTCAACAGTCTTACTCGCTCGCGAATCCCCAAATCACCTGTAAAAAATGATTCAAGACAGCAAGCGGATGGTCGTTTACCATGAGACAAGCCGTTACGGGACAGGGGCGCGATTGCTTGCGATCGCGGCCAGTTTTCGATGGCGTTTCGCGGGAAGAGGGGCCGAAGATCGGCGGTAGAGCGCCAAACGCTGCGGGACTGGGAATCCGGTTCAACGAGTGCCTACCGAGGATCTGATCAGTAAATTGTCTCCAGGCGCGCCTGGCAAACTGACCAAGAAACACAGGGCGTTTCTTGCTCGCCCGATGGAATAAGGCCGGATTCCCGGCGGTCCATGGCGTCGTACGCTGGCGGGCCTGCTATCTGATCATGCGGTTGCACAGCGAGTTTGGCCTTTCGGTCTCGGATGACACGGTCTATCGAGCATTGAAGGACTCGGGCTTGTCGCGTGTAAGCGCCGAACCCAAGGCCTAGAGGCAGGACACTGAGGCCACGGAGGAGTTCAAAAAACTTTCCCGTCCACGTGACTGAGGTTAAAGCTCACTATGCCTTTTTCGCACACTCACGGCACGAGCTCAGCCTGTGGTCGCACACGCCCGCGTCGAGCGATTACGAAGACAGGTAGCTCTGCGCCAGACCATGGCGGATGGCTGCGCTGGCCGCCGTGATGGCGAAGTTGTCGGCCGCCGGATTTAGTGAACCCTGGATAAAGTTGGCCGGCGCAGGTGGGCCTGATCGTGCGGCAACCGCGCCGGATCGAACGCGGCTCGCGGCGTGTCTCGCTCGGCGCATACGGCGGCGACCCGCCCTGCAAGCTGGTGCAATTCGTCGTGGAGCTCGGCAGCTTCTTCATCAGGGGCGGAATTACGAGCGCGTCGGCCATCCCGGAATGCTAAGCTGCCACCTGCCAGCGGGCGATTTTCGCATGGTGGCTCTGGCTACATGATACCGCGCCCGACCAAATGCTCTGCCAATCGGAAAGCGAGTGCGACAGCCGTCAAAGTGGGGTTGGCGAACCCTGATGTCGGAAAAATCGCCGTGCCAGCGACAAACAATCCGTGGGTGCCCCACACTTCTCCGTTTGTGTCGACCACGCCCGTGTGGGCATCGGCGCCCATTCGAACCGTCCCGAGGTGATGACCCCCCTGTGGCACGAGTGCGCGTCGTACGCTGTCCGGCAGATCCGTGCCCAGCTGGACCTCACCGAGACCCGACTTGGCGACCGCGGACGCCAGCACGCGGTACGCCCGGCAGACCGAGTCGAGCTCGCTGTACCGAAACTTCCATTGTACGACCAGCCGCGGCATGCCCAAGGGATCCGCCTCACTGCCCAGCAGCACTCGCGAGTCTGCATTCGGCATGTGCTCGGCATTGAATTCGAGCGGATAGTTACCGTCCTTCCGGTAGAGAAACACCGACGGTAACTTGCGCGTCGCCAGGACGCGCCGCCTCAGCCAATGAATGCTGAATCCAAACAGTGCTGGAATATCGAAAATTATGTTACAGCTATGATCTCGCCAGGCCCCCGACGGAAGGGCGCCGCCCAGCTTCGCGGCCAAGCTGCGTGCGTATTCCGGTGGGATAAGCAGGCTACGGAGGAGAAACATCGCCGACAATACCGGGTCCCGGTGCGAGGCATCGTCCATCGGCGGCCGGGTTGGGCGAAAGGCAATGTTGGGGATACCCTCGCGCCGTCGTGCCGTCGGCGACAACAGGATCATCCGACGCCCATAGACTCCATCCAATGTCGTGTTGAAGTCGAATGCGCGGGCGGTCTTTGCGCTGGCGAAGCGCAGAGCGCCGGCATTGTTGGCGTTGCTGACCAGATGCGTCATATAGAAGCGACCGACAAGGTCGTGCTCATTGCCAAGTCCGCATGAGCGGCTTCGGCGCGATGCCAACAGCAGCCGCGGCGTTTCGAGGCCACCGCACGCCAACACGATCGTCGCGGCAACGACTTTATGCTGGCGGTTCGTGCCCGTCCGGAGTTCGAGCGCGGCAACTTGCGTGCCCTCCGCATTGGTGAGGACGCCCGTGCACGCCGCCCCATGAATGATCATTACGTCGCGCGATCGCGCGAGGTTCTCACCCCACTTCCGCCATACGTTCGTCGGTTTGCTGTATCGCTCGATGCGGTCAAGGACGAGATCGCTGAGAGGCCGGTCAAGCGGCACGGGAAGGTTCGGCAGGGCGACGGCCGCGGAAAACTCGGGCGTACCAGCATCGAGGAAATCAAGCGCATCGGGGATATGTGCGTCAAGCTCGGCGAAATTAATTGGCCATCCGGCTCTGTCGTGCGCTGGCAAGAAATCCTCCGGATCCAACGGAATGCAGCGCCCACCCCAAACGGAGGTCGTCCCGCCCAGCATCCTTCTGCGATACAGTTCGGTCGGCGGATGTCGTGGATCGTCGACTTGCTCCGCCTTGAAATAGCAAAGATTGTCGGCCGGATTGAATTGCGTGCCGCCGGCTTCGATCAAGACGATGCGGCCGACGCGGCCAGACAGTCGGACGGCCAAGGCGACACCCACCGCCCCCGCCCCGACGATCGCAACATTGGCGTGCGTTGTGCCACGGTCGGGCAGGCTCTCGCCTATGCAAATCATGTGATCGAACACAGCAATTCGTTGAGATGCTGCCGTGTGCTAACGCCGACGATCGCCGCGGTGGTGAGATCCTGCGCAATCGCGGACGATAACGTCTCACGGAGCGAATGCGTCTCGTCGATTCCGCGATCGGGCTTGGGCAGGACTTCGCGGACAAAGAGTCCGATATCGCGTCGACGAACGCATTCCAGGACGGCCGTCCCTGAAAGCGCTTTGGCAACCTCCATCGGTGCTTGAAGTATGGTGAGTGCGGGGATGGACACCGCCACTTCAAGCGCAGCGAGGGAGTCAATCGAGGCGCCTACCCGCGCGGCTTTCCCGCTGCGCAGCAACTCGCCGAGAAAGTCGTGAATCTCTGGCTTGCGGAGGGTTTCAGTCGACGGGCTGTGCAGGAGCAACCCATGGAGCTGGTCGAGACCCAGTCGGCGTCGCGAGGCTTCGACCGCTTGGTGAAGATCGACCGACGAGAATTCATGGGCCACCGTCGCCGTGCGCGCCGCTACGACAGCGCCGCGTAGTGTAGGCCGCGATCGGGCCAATACCCGCAGCAACGGCTTGGCGAGCCGGACCACCCCGGCGTAGCGGCCATGTCGACCCCCCACCTTCGTCACGACAAACATACGATCGCGATGGCGACGGAGGAGGCGCGCCAATGTCCGCTCGCTGTCCCCCTGACCATAAATATCGGCCGTATCGAAGAGATTGACGCCAGCTTCGACGGCGGCCTCAAGGGTCGCCTCGATTTCGCGCATTGGCACGGGGTTACTTATTGAGCCGACTCGGCTGCAGCCGACGCCGAGCACCGAAACGTACACACCGTCGCCGAAAGATCGTCGTTCCAACGTGCCTATCATTTAGCGGGTGCCAAAATTCAGTTCCACCGGTGGTTAAACGAACCCATGTCGCAAAATCAATCGCTGATCTAGAGTCCGGGCAAGATGGTCGTCGCCGGACGCAAACGGTGATGGGCACATTTGCGCATCCTATCGTATTCGACGCAAGCAAATGAACACGGCAAGGGAAAGACAGGACTTCCTGGTTGAATACCTACAGAATCTTTGATCCAGATGAGCAAGCCTGCTGACCTCGTCGAGCCGGCGGTCCACGAGACCTCAACTATACCTTTCCGGACAGTCACGGGCACGCGCCCAGCCTGTGGTCGCACGCGCCGGCGTCGAGCGATTGCGAAGACAAGTAGCTCTGCGCCAGACCATAGCCGATGGCTGGGCTGGCCGCCGTGAGGGCGAAGTTGCCGGCCGCCGGATCAGTGAACCCTGGGTCGACGTTGCACTGGTTTGAGTTCGCGCCCGATGAGCATTTCATGGTGTCGTTGCCGCGCATGACGTTACCCTGCGGTCCCAAACCGAAAGGCGCCGAGCCTCCAAAGCTGATGTTGTTCGACCAGTGATTCGTCACGCCGCCGTTGCTACCACCGAGAAACGCCACATTGGTCTTCAGGTAACATGGGTTCGTGCCTTGGCAGCGAGGGTCGCTGGTCGAAGTCGCGGGAACGGGGTACGCGATATTGTCGATGACAAAGTTGTTCTGACCACCGGCAATGTCGATCTCCCCCCTGTCCTGCCCGCGGTTGAAGGGATCAAGGTTGTTATCGTAGGCGGTGTTGTTTGCCACCGTCACATTATTGGTGTTGAACACGTGAATGCCCTTGCCGCCGTTCCGATAGGTGACGTTGAAGGCAACCAGGGTTTGGTACGGATAGCCGTCGAAGACGTCCAGGATGATGCCGTTGCCGTCCGTGTCATATGGATTGGTCGCTGTGCCGCACGTGGTGAGCTGATTATCGTGAGACACGTTCCACGCGACAACGTTGTGAAACGGGCCATAGGCAAAATCAGCTGACGTTGGCGTATATCCGGCAAATGCTTTAGGCACAACGATCCCGATACCGGAACCCTCTGCATCACAAGTCACGCCCGAGTTGTTATAGGAAAGGTTGTGCAGGAGGTAAAAATACTCCCCGAAAAGCATATCTATCCCGCTCTGTCCAAAACCATGAATTATATTATTGATCACCCAAATATGATGACTTGTGTTTGGGTGCGCAGGATTGCCCCCATCATAGATCATTACACCCACGCCGTAGACAACCTGCTTGCTAGCGGCGAGCTCAAACCCGTCGACGACTATGAAATTCGGGCCGGACCCAGAGCTCACTATGGTTAGTCCTGATGGCGCCCCTACTCCGCCCGTCGAGGTGATCTTGCACCCGTTAAGGGTCTGGCACCGATAGACAACATAACCGTCAGCAGTCGCGGCATTTCCGCCATGTGTAGGTCTCAAACCTGTCGCATAAGTGCCTGGAGCAACGTTCACGCAGTCGCCGGCGACACGGCCTCCGGCAGCCCTGTCTGCGCGCTGGATCGTCCTCCATGGAGCTGCTTGGGTCCCCGCTGCGCTGTCATTTCCCGACGGTGACACGTAGAAATTCCGCACGCAGGCATAGAAAGGCGCCGCGAAGAGCGTGGGGCTGGGGCCGGGCTTTTCCGCTGCCCCAGTTGTGGTGAAGAGCGGGGCCGAACATGATGCGGCGGTGCTGCCGCTGGTGCAACTCCAATGCCACGGCCCGCTGCCACTGACGACCGAGGCTGTGCCCGTGCTGCAAAGATTGCTAGTTGGCGCAGTGCTGACTGCCACGCCGTTCGATAAACCGCACAATTCGTTGACGGGCGGAGGCGGTGGAGACACTGAGACCACGACTTCGATCGTTGAACTTCCAGGAACGTTGTTAGTCGCGCCGGATACCATGAGCAAGAAAACGTCGTCCCCCTGAAAATCGCGCGCAGCCGTGTATGAAAAGCCCGGCCCCTGCAACGTGACGTGACCCTTTTGAGGTGCAGAAGCAATGATCAATTTATCGACCACCACATTGTTGAAACGGATTCCACGAGTGCAAGTCTCGCCTCCACTTAGCTCTAATGACCAGTGGACGGTGTCGGATGCCAGTTGATAGCGTGGACCGTTCAGGACGCATGCGTCGGCGAAAGTTGTCAGAATTCCAAGAAAAATGAGGCTGAGGAATACGTTCGCCGAACACCTCATGCTTCCGAGCTTTCGTTCGTAGCCACTGCCAAACTCATAAAGACAGTTTGTGCTGGATGACTAATGTAATCAGGCACAAGATGGCTGACAAGTAGGCAACGTCGCGCTGTTTAACCACAACGCACAATATCCAACGCGAGATGTCTTCCGGCTGCGCCGGGAAGCTTCGCAGTGCACCCTTGAAGAGCTAAGGTTTTTTATTGAAGGCCGGCTGTCCACAGATTCGACCATCTCCGCGTAGACAATCGGTCATCCAGCTCGCATGCGCGTTCGCAAAACAACCGTTTTTCTCGAATGGCGCCGGTTAGCAGAACTGCCACGCTAGTAGCTCCGTACTAACGCCAACCCCAAAGGCTATTTAGCTTGAGACAAATGCCCAAGACGATTGAGGATGTGCCGATGAGCGTTGAGCAGCGGCCCCTTGGTTGCACCCCACCGATTCAGATTAGGCCGAAATTAAACAAGATTCGCGCCGGACTGGCCATCGACCTCTGATTTTCTTAGCCGGTTATTTGGAGTCATGCAGCCGGGTGTCGAGCATATTTGTACCTCCGGTGAGGTAACGCCGCTTGCCGACGCCTTGGCGCAATTGTAGAAGATGAGAGTTAGACAATAGTCGTGCGCAACCGCTTCGTCGACAAGTTCGACGTTGGCAACTTGGTGGCTCGGCTGGTACAACTTCACGCCGACCGATTAGGTTATGGACGCGACTTGCGAGACAGAAGAGGCGAGGGATTGTTATCGTGAGAAACCGTACCGATCTGCGTCCAGGACTGGCGTCGGCAAGTGCGATGAGCTTGGTTCGCAGGAAACAAATTTCGCGAGATCCTACGCGCCGCTCAGTAAGCGATCGGACGACGTATCTTGTTTCGGCGTTCTTCCTTCTAGGTGCGGTAAGCGCCCTAGGTATCATCGACCGGGCCATCTACGGGGAATGGTATGGAAAGACCGGAACTAAGATCACAGCAGCTCTAAATCTTCTTGAAATATCCGCCAGCCTTTTTCTCCTTTGGTCAGGGACCCGCAAGATAAGAATCGCTCCGTTCAATCGGTTTCTCCCGCTGGCAGCGCCGGGAATCCTCCTGATGTCCGTTTTTTGGTCTCTTGATCCCCGCTTGACCATTACCCAAGGCGCACTGTACTTTTTTATCGTCCTTGGTCTAATTGGTCTAGTTGAAGCTTTGGATAGCGACGAATTGATGAAATTGATTGCGTTGATCTGCGGTCTATCTGCAGTCGCGTCGGTTGTGCAATTCCTCGCCTTTCATGAACCAGGCGATTTCCGTGGGATTTTTTCGCAAAAGAACGTGCTCGGCCAAGTAATGGCAGGAGGAGTACTCGCCGCCCTTCATTGCATGCGGATCCCCGGCGGGAGACGGTTTCGATACATTTGCCTTATTGCGTTATGTACCGTCGTTGCCTTTATGAGCAAATCAGCAACGTCCGTTCTGGCAATATTCGTATTTTTTTGGCTTGCCATTCTTGGTAGTCTCTATTCGAGACCAGCTACCCGAATAGTTGGCATCTGTTTGGCGTTCTGTAGCGTTCTAGCGGTTGTCTTTATTGTAACGAACCCAGATTTAATTTACGAGCTGTTCGGAAAGGACCAAACCTTGACCGGGCGAACTTTGATATGGCCCTATGTCATCGCTCATATTCTCGAAAAGCCGTTACTAGGTTGGGGATATTTGGCATTTTGGTCGGCCCTGAATCCGGTTGCTTTGGAGATCGCTAGCGCGACTTGGAATACAGTTAAAATTGCTAACGCTCATAATGCTTTACTGGAATTCTTGCTGGAGATTGGGATTGTGGGGACGTGCTTCTTCATATTTCTTTGGCTGCGAAACTTCGTATTTGCGGTGAAATGCATGAATGGTCCGGCGAGTCGGTTCGGGCTTTCTTCACTGCTTCTTCTTACAGCAATTTTATTAACTGGGACGAGCGAGCAGGTGCTTCTCACGGGGGGGCAAATTTGGACAATCCTGTTCTTCACGACAGGATTCATGTGTGAAAAGAGCCTTTGGCTTACGCGTGCTGCGCGGACGCAGGGCAGACTACGACCGCGCTCTATGCCTGCCGCGATCGTCCCCAAGTCCGTCTTCAAGGAACCGTCTTGATAAGTTGGCCGCCAGTAACTGCGAACGAAAGCTCGGAGGAATGGATGACGTACAGCGGCGATTGTCTGCGACATCAAAAGATCCTCCAGTTCGGGATGGCCAGCAGCCTATCGGGCTCCCGCCACCTTCATAGGATCTATTGATGCGATACCCGTGAGCAATGGATCAAAGAGGGGAAGAACGGGTCAATGGACGCGGCCTATCAACGCTGCAATCAAATGAACGAAGAGGCCGGTGTGCAACCTAGCCGCTTCGCGGGATCGGCGATCATCATCTTACTTTCCCTGCTCTGGTGTAATTTATCTTTGTGGCATGGGACATTCTATGAAGATGAAGTTTTTAATATTCGCCAGATTCAACTGAGTGATGGAGCACTCATTGCCTATTTTAATCACAGCGATGTTCATCCGCCCGGATCATATCTGCTAAATAAGGCGCTTTTCGATATTTTCGGCTCTTGGCGATTGGTCCAATTGGTCTCTGCTACGCTGAACGCCTTCGGTCTTGGCGCGTTGTTCTGGTTGGCCCGGCCCTCATTAACGCGGGCCGAGGCGGTCGCGCTCTTGGGCCTGTTATCGAGTGCGGCGACCGTCCTGATGTGGGGGCAGTCGCTTCGCTGGTACGCTTATTTCAACCCGGCTGCAACCGTCATCTACGGCATACTGATCTTCTCGCAGGGCGCCCCGGTGCGCCGAGGGCTGGTCGCGCTCGTCGCAACGGGCGTGCTTTTTCACATCTCCTATGCCGCACTTCCGGCCTTTGTGACATTTGCAGCGGTTTTCCTGGTTCGGGATGGGATGCAACTCTCGCGGCGCGATTGGGGCGTGCTGCTGGGAGTTGGTATACTGGTCGTGCTCGCCTGCCTGCCGCAAGGATACTACTTTTTACGTTATCATTTATCGGCCGCCGAGGCGCTTGGCTCCGGCGACTCGCCGGCCGGACAAACCTCGTCCCTGCTGATGTCGGCGGTCACCATTCTGATCACGCTGTCGATCGGCAACGCAATCTTCCCGATCGACATCTTGCCAGCGCTTCTTGTCGTGGCCTGGGGCGCTCTGATTGTTACCGAGGCGCGGAAACGCCGACCTACCCTTGTTGAGGTGCTGCTCGTGGTTGCATTAATCGCCGGATCCGCGGCGCTCGTTGCGACAGGACTGGGTAGTAAGCCACGTAATTCGGTATTTCTCACGCCTTTGGCCATGGTCTTGCTGGCAAGTCTCCTGGCGCGGGCGCCACGCAACCTGGGCTTTGCGGCGGTGACGATCGTCGTGTTGTTTCAGGCCGAGGGCCTCCGGGATCTGATCGCCAGGAGCGACACAGATAAGGGCTCGTTCAACGCCGACTATGCCACTGCGATGACCGAGATCCGGCGGGCTGCCGCGTCCTGCAAAGGGCGTCCAGTCGTGTTCGATCATGATACGGTTCTGACATATCTGGTTGAACAATCCGGCATTGCGCAATCGTCTCCTTTCGGTTCGCCGGTGGCGGGTGGAGTGGTGGCCTTCCAGCCGGGTGACTGCCTGATCCGGGTCGCGAGCTTCCAGTCGCCCTTGCAAAAAGAGGCCTCCGGTCTCCACGCATACAACGAGCCGGAGCCGGCAGAGTTTACGCGCGTGATTTCGCAGGTCTCGATCGGTCACGATCGCTTTGCTTGGATCAAAAACAAGCTATTCCACCAGGGTGTTCCCGAAATCCCGCTTGTCGTCTCGACCTTTGAGGTTACCAAGCCTTATACGAAGGCGGATTGGGGCCGCTTTGCGGTCGGCCGTTAGTTGGCCAATGACGGGCTGCGGTCGCGGCGGGCGACAGACATGATCTTCAAAACAGTTTAAGCGCCAGCTCCAAAAGGAACAGGTGCCGGCGCTGTCGGATAACGGCGGTTCTGGAAAATTACGCTTTCGTGATTAACACTAACTAGGGAATCAATCGTCCGCCGTGATGTTAACATGCGTTCGCCGCTCGATTCCCGACGCCGTCGTGGTATATAACCAATGTTCGTCCAGAACACTCAAGAAGCTTCGCTGCCGATTGGGAACATGAACGATTTTCTGAAACCTGATGTCCCGGTAGGTAGGACAGGGCTTGTTACCACGGCGCCCGACCTCACCATCGTGGTGCCTACGCTCAACGAGCGCGACAATCTCGAACCGTTGCTAGCGCTTATAGAGTTGGCTCTCAAAGGTACCTCGTGGGAAGTAATCTTCGTTGACGACGATTCAAGCGACGGCACCGCCGATCATGCCCGCAGCTTGGCGCGGCGCGATGCCCGAGTGCGTTGCGTGCAGCGGATCGGACGCCGCGGTCTTTCTGGGGCCTGTATCGAGGGCGTGCTAGCCTCGGCCTCGCCCTATATTGCGGTCATGGACGGGGATCTCCAGCATGACGAGCGCTTGCTACCGCACATGCTGGACGTGCTTAGGCGTGAGCCCATCGATCTCGTGGTTGGCAGCCGCTATGTGACAGGTGGTGAGATCGGCAAAGGCTTGAGCGGTAGCCGCGCGCGCATCAGCAGTTTCGCGACGTCACTGGCTCGAATTATCTGCAAGGCTGAGATTGCCGATCCGATGAGCGGCTTCTTCATGTTCCGCCAAGAGGTCTTCCATAACGCTATGCACATCCTTTCGGGTCAAGGGTTCAAGATTCTACTCGATCTGATGGCCTCCTCGCCTCGAACGCTTCGATTGCGAGAATTACCCTATGAGTTCCGTAAGCGCCGCTACGGTGAGAGTAAGCTCGATGTGTTGGTAGCGTGGGAATACGCGATGCTACTAGCCGACAAGCTTATCGGCCACATTGTTCCGGTGCGCTTCGCTCTGTTCGCGCTGATCGGCGGGTTCGGGCTGTTCGTTCACCTGACGGTCCTTTGGAGCAGCCTGACGCTAGGCGCACCATTTGTGGCGGCGCAGACAGCCGCCACAATGGTATCGATGACCTCCAATTTTTTTCTGAACAACCTCTTCACCTATCGCGATCAAAGGTTGCGCAGATGGCAGCTTATTCGCGGACTTCTCTCGTTCTATCTGATCTGCGGTATTGGCGCCGTCGCGAATGTCGGGATCGCCACTTACATTTTCCGCGCCGACAAAGCTTGGTGGGTCGCCGGCATCGCCGGCGCGATCATCGGCTCAGTATGGAATTACACCGTCTCCTCCGTCTTCACCTGGAAGAACCGCTAAAGCAGGCTCGGAGATGCTCGCAGAATCAACGCGCGGCGTATGGTTCGTTCCTGTCGCCCTGATCACCATGCGCTTGTATTATCACGCGAGTGAAATCCGGTCTGACTCGTAGACGCTCGATGCCGGCGCGACGAAACGTCCCTGCGGGGTCGGCGTCAGTGTATGGAACGGCACTCGAATGGTAAACGATGACCTAGAGATACTATTTCACACAAATAGGTAGCGCTAGCGCATCATCATTTGCTTTAATTATCTCCAGGATCAAGTATGAAAGCGGTCCTGGGACGCCTGAGCTTTTTGGAGAACTGAGGATGCTGGTCTCTGTCGTAATACCGACTCTCAATCGGCCTAAATTGCTGTTGCGCGCGATCGACAGCGTTCTCAGTCAAACCCACCAGCAGACAGAAGTTATTGTGGTTGTCGATAGACCAGACGAGGGTACCGTCTCTGCCGTTCAATCGGTGGATGATTCTCGCCTAAAGCTTATCGTCAATCCGTACTCTTTGACGGCCGCCGGTGCACGCAATGCCGGCGCCGATCATGCGACGGGTGAATGGATCGCGTTTCTTGACGATGACGATGAGTGGCTGCCGAACAAGCTGGAAAGACAGATCGCTTTCGCGTCCGGTCGGGCCCCGGCGCTTGTGAGCTGTCTCAGTCGAGTGGTGACGCCGACAGCGACCTACGTTCAGCCGCAGGTGATCTATGATAATTCCATTCCCCTCGATGAGTACCTTTTCGATCGGCGCTCACTGTTCCGGGGATCGGGCTTCATCCAAACTTCCAGCTATCTGCTGCCACGCCAGCTGTTTGATAAGGTTCGGTTCGACGTCGAGAGCCCTCATGACGATTGGGGGTTCCTATTGCGCCTGTCGAAACAAGTAGGGGCGAGAATCGAAACTGTGCCGGAGGTACTGGTCGTTCTTTATTTCGAACAGCAGCGACCTTCTCTGACTAGTAGAACGTCGTCGTGGTCAGTTTCTCTCAGATGGCTCGACAGCATACAACCGATCATGACCCGGCGTGCCTACAGCGGCTTCTGTCTGGGTGTCGTCGGATCTCGTGCGGCGCAGGAG
>Ga0187867_10003503_pt1 | contig 12507 bp, 19 predicted proteins | sample June2016WEW_13_1_FD_132976 | JGI IMG/M metagenome (GOLD analysis project Ga0187867, IMG submission 132976) | Peatland microbial communities from SPRUCE experiment site at the Marcell Experimental Forest, Minnesota, USA - June2016WEW_13_10 | ecosystem: Environmental > Terrestrial > Soil >... | reverse complement strand
TTGGGTAGGATTTGAACCATGCCATATGTCCATGCCTCACAGCCCATCTTGTGAAGAATCCGTATTTTTTCATGATTCTGCCTGCCATCCCTGGAAGCTGACTTGACGCTCCATTTCATGAATCCGCCGTACGAGCCGTTCCCATTCCTTTATTGAGCGCGCATGCTTCACCAGGCAGGACAAAATCAAATTGGTTCTTTCGGCATCAGTCATCAGAATCCATACCCTATAAAACTGTAGTCCTTGCGAGGTTGCGCCCGTTTCGGCTCCGGCCTCGGAATCCATGTGCTCTTAAGCAGCGTCACCCACGAGTCCCACCACCACAGCCAATACTCGAAAGGATTCAATTCCCTCCCCCTTTTCCTCTGCGTTCTCTGCGCGCTCTGCGGTGAATGCTTTTGCCCTTACCCCGGCGAATCCCCGATGCTCACCTCCGGTATAATTCCCAAAATCGTGCACGGAAGCGGGTTATCCTGCTCGATACAAACGTCGTCATCGACCAGGTATTGATTGTCTATCACTACGCGCTCATCACCCGTAAATAATGGGATCGCGCTCCCCATGCCGACCAGCGCCGATCTTTCCTTTATCTCGGTCAAATCTCCGAAGTTCGGCCCCACTTTCAACCCCCTCGTATCCGCCACCCGGACCGCCACCGCCGAAATCTTCTTCCTGTAATCCTGGACCTGCATGGCCATGCCTTCGGGCTCCATGCAAAGGGTCTGGAGCTGCGAGACGTACGGCAGCCCCACGGTGATCATGGTCGCCGGGAAAGGAAGCGTGATCGAACCTGCCTGCACCACCTGCTGAGGCGATACGCTTCCGTCCGCAAGTATCGACACGGTTGCCCCGTTCAAATGATCCAGCCCGCTCACGGTGCTCACCGCCCCGCCGCCGTTTCCCCCCGCGCTTACCGGGTTCCCGTTATATTGAAGGCCGCAGTCCACGAACCAGGCCTTCGTGACGTCGGAGACGCCGTTGGTCAAAAAGTTTCTGCAGTTCATCCGTTCCACGTACTGGACCGGTTTTCCCCCGTTTATCCCCGCAATGGTCCGCTGCACCACGAGGTAAACCGAATCGACGTTTAGCCCCGGGATCTGCTGCTCGGGAATGCTCGCCACGCTCAAAAACATGTCCGTCCCGGAATTGCCGAAACTGTCATGATGTGCCCAGGCGTTTACGTCCTGCTCTTTTAAATATGTCAGGCTAAGGAGTATTCCGTCATCCCTCACCGCCCAGACCTGGTAGAAAGGCTGCTCGGCGTAGCACCATCTTTCCAGGTTATGCCCGAAGAAAAGATGGCTCGATAAAACGCTGATGTCGTTTCCAGTGTAGACGTTTACCCAGAAGTTATAGGCGAGGTCCCGGACGATGGATCCCTTCGCCTGGACGTACAAAATATCGTAGTTGATCACCAGGGGCATGAGGTCCGCGCACCCGATATAGTTTTGCGGAATGACGACGGTATTGGAAGGAGTAACCGCCGTAGGACTCGTGATGGTCGGTCCCCCGATCATGAGCCACGCGCCGCCGGAGCTTAGCAGCACGAGGTTGTTCATGGGGATGAGCCACTTGATGGCGTTCACCTGAGTTGCGGCGATTGTGGCAACTATGGCGTCAGTGGCCTGGGAAGGGTTGCTCACGTCCATGTTTTTGAAATCGGCCGGCCGCGTCATCCAGATCGTTTGCGGGTTCGAATAGGAGCCGGCGAAAACCTTACGCTGCTGAAAATAACTGGCACAGCTCGGGAAATTGCCGGACGTGCCAAGGTTTATCCCGCCCGACGACGATCCGGGAGGGGAGACTGCGACGTTGAAGGTGGCGCCCGATCCTGTGAGCTGAGTAAACACCAGGGCCGCTCCGTCCACATATCCGGACCCGACCCCCGTGATTTTAATTCTGGTTATCACTCCATTTTGGATCACAGGTGTAAAAGTACACCCTGAGCCAGCGGCAGGCTTTACGGTGACCCTCCCGAAGTAATCCTGGCCACCGCTGGTCATAGTGGCCGTGATGCTGTAAGGGTCGAAGCCTGTTCCCCCCGAGACATTTATATGTCCGATCGCACCATTACCCACGTTTCCTACGACAATGGTCGGATCTGAATAATTTTGTCCTCCATTTATCACCGCGACCGCGGTAATTGCTCCCCCTGAAATTGTCGGCTGCAGAACTGCCCCGGTTCCCGTTGTGTCATTTACGACAAGAGTCGTGTTTGCATCATAGTTGGCGCCCCCGGTCACCACGTTCACAGCAGTAATCGGACCCTCGTTGAAAGGGTTGGTCCCCTGCGGAGGGGTCTGTGTGAAGTCGGGCGCTATTTCGCAGTCCACAAAGCTTGTCCCCGTGGTCGTGCCTATGTAGCCGTACCAGGCTCCCGGTTGGATGGACTCATGCACAGAGGGATTCGCTTTATAAACGCGGTAATATGCGGCAGCGGTAAGAGGCTGCCACGAAATCGTGTTATACGCGCCAGTGCTTGAGTTGAGCTGCGTCCCCGATCCAAAGACAGGGGCTGAGGCTAGCGACTCGTCTGGGGGATCGTTTGCAACGGCGGTGACGCAATAACCATAGTTCCAGACCGGCGTAGGGGTCTGAGCATCCGCCGAGAAGCTTAAGCCCGAAGGGGCTGAAATTGTGGGCGCGAATGAAATCTCGCTTAACGTCCATATCCAGTGCTGCGACCTGGTGAGGTCCTGGGGCGGGTAGCCCGGATGGCAAAGGGTGAGAGTATCCGCGCTCTGGGTCCACTTAATGAGCTGGACGTCGGTGCCCTGGTAAGGAGTGACCAGCGTAAACACCCGGGCAACCGTTGGAGTGCTCCCGGTAATCGACCCGTAATTCGTACTGTTGATGACGTTTCCGTCAAGGTCTGTCAGAGTAAATGTGCTTGAGGTAGCGTTTGCAACCAGGTACTGCCTGCCCGGAGTTGAATCAAGCGCCGTGCCGGTCCCCGCGATGAAGACCTGGTCGCCGTTATTGAACGGTCCGTACGCCGCGCTAGTCGGATAATTGGCGGCTGCGTAGTTGACCGTTATGACGCCTGGGTTGGCGTTTGTCATCCCGGTGATGGGAATACCGGAGGTATTGTTCACGGGGGTTTCGAGTACATACCCGCCGTTCATAATAACGCGCATGTAGAGATGGCCGAATTCCAGGATATAGGTCTGAACCAGGTTGAACTGGAAGGGGATGAGATGAGCCGCCGCCGATGACAGGCTGCCTATCGAATTTTTGCATCTTCCCACAAACATCGTGCCGGCGCGGTTGGCCGCTCCCCCCTGTGGCAGCACAAAAAAATTCCGGAGCAGCTTTGCCGCCGCGTGGTACTTGGCCAGATCGACCCGGGCGTAGAGGTTCGGACAAATCTCGCCGCTTGCGAAGGTCGGCTGAATGAAATTGACGGCCACTAATATCCTCTCGATCTAGGGTTCCCGGTCCACATAGCCCAGACGTTTAAATAAATCGCTTTGATCCGGCTAATTACCGAAGGAGCCGCCAGCGCCCCTTTGAGCCCCCAGGTTGCCGCGAAGGGCGCCTTAGTCGTTAAGACGGCGTCTGGAAACATTCCCCATGAAGCTACAGCCCTTGTGTCTATGCTCATCGTTCAGAGTCCCACAGCCGCGCCCAGAGGCGCTTAAACCTCCCGGGCCTCATGTGCTTCGCTGTAAATGCCGCGTTCTCCGCCGCGATGTGCGCGAGCATTGCGGCCCGCAAACTCTCCTGGAGAAAATCGATCATGAGCTTCGCGCCCTGCTCGTTGAGGGCAATCATCTTGTCACGCATGTAGTGATTGATGGCGTTGTGGACTTCGCCCTTGTGGTTGCAGCAAGGACACACTTCCATGAAGGTCTTTCCGTCTGCGAGTTCGAGCATGGTTTCCGTTATGGCCTGGTCTGCTATCTGCTCGGGGATGCCGAGTTGAGCAGCTTTCTTCACAAGCCATTTTCTTGTCATTTCCAGGGTACAGCCGTGCCCGGTGTAAGGTTCAAAGAGTTTTTCAAAATCAGGGATTATCATAACGGCCTCAGTCTCGTGGTTGTCGTTGCGTTATCCGTAAACATGCCGCTTATATTGAACGCCGTTGTGGCGTCATCGTCTTTGTAGCCGGTCGCGTTTCCGTTCGAATCGGTTATGGCCAGCTTGTTAAGAAGGCCCCACTTCAAGGCTTGGATGTACTGAAAGATACTGCCTGCCGTAGGCAAAGCCGGGATAGTTGCATTCATCGCGTTGGGGACGTCCGTCCCGGAAATTAAGGTGTGCTCAGCCGCGGTAAGTGCGTAGCCGGTTTTGTCGTTATTGGTCGAAACCGTCACGCCGCCTGTAACTGAGCCCACCGCCCCCGCGACAGATCCGACCGCGCCCGTAATGCTCGCCGGAGTCGAATTGTTCAGGCTCGTTTTCATGGCCGCGGTGAAATCGCCGTTGGTCGGTGCGTTCGTCAGGTTCGTAACCGTGGGAATCGTCACGCCGGGCTGTGCAGCCTGAAGGAGGACCGCGCCGGAAGAGAGGCTGAGCTGATTTGCCCCGGTCCCGCTTGAAATCTTTACGCCGTTATTTGCGTCAACCGTAGGCACGCCACCCGAGGCCCCCGCCGCCGCGTTCGGAAGTGCGCTCATTCCGCCGTGAACGCCGTCCTGATTGCTCGTGGCTGTGAGTTCGATTGAAATGATAACAGGGACAATGCCTGCCCCGGTAAGCATGATGGTTACACCCTGAGCGCCGGTGAGAGCCGCGTTCGGAATGCCGAGTTGGTAGATGCCCGGCATGTTCGTCCCATCAACGGCCACGAATCCGCCGCCTGCCCAGGTGCCTTTCGTCATGGTCGCCAGGGCTATGGAATTCGCAGAGCCCGAGGCGCCCCACAGATCGAAGAACGCCGTTACATTGCTATATAGAAGGCCCGATTTCAGAGCACCGACAGAGCTGCTGGAGTCGTAAATCGGAAACTCGATCAGCTTCGACGTGGTCCCTACAGGGACGGATAAGTAAGGCATCTTCAGTGATCCTTAGATGAGACAAGGGTTACGCCACCAACAGGCTTCTTGAACCTGGTTCATACCGCCTGATCCGGTGCCCGTGGGCTTGAATGCGGCCCCTCCGACTCCGACCCAATCCCCATAGGTCCCGGGAGTGCCGGTGAATGTAGGATTCCACGAAGGCGTGACGCTCCCGCTTGACGACACCTGATAGGCCGTGCCGGAGACGGCGCCAGGGTTAGTCAACCCGTTTTGCGCTATTGTCCAGCCGCTTGACGCGGCCAGTGCGCTGATAGCCACGCTCCAATAGTCGGTATCGTAAATGAATGTGCTGATAAGGTCGCCGCTTGCCTCTGTGATCGCAATTCCGAGCACGGTCTGAGAACCGGTGGTCATTTCCTTGATCCAGGCAATATTCGGAGTCCCATCAACAAAACTTCCGGACCCGGAAATACCAGTAAACTCATCGATGTATATGACCGTCCCTGTCATGGAGACGTTCTGGCCTGAATAGTTAATGCTGATCGTGAGCTGCGTGGCACTAACGTTTTGAACTTGAAAACATGCCATATAGGTCCACTGGTTGCTGTAATAATTCTCCCAGTATGAAACTATGGGGCTTCCCCAGCTATTATGACCGTCTGAAAGTGAAACGTCCCCCGACGGTGTAGACGAGCCGACATAGGACCCAGCCACCCAGACACTCAACAGGCTTCCATTGGTTGCAGCCGCTTTCAGTTGACAGCTACCAATTTGCCCCGTTGACCCAGCGTTATTGCCTGTAGAGGTTAAGGCCCAGCTCATTTATGACCCCACTACTGTGATGCCGGACGTGATCAAACTACCGGTAATTACCGCAGTCCCTTGGAACAGGAGCGACGAGCCTTGCGGTGCCGTCGTTGCCAGGAGTGCGTCCGAAAGTGGCTGGCCATGTCTATTGAGCGTCCCTCCATAGAGCATTGCTGAGAACCAAGGCATCCACGTATTGCCACCATCGTCAGAAAGCTCAAGGCTCACCTCGGCGGAACTGGTTGGGTCGGTCCACGATGCGCATCCAATATCAACAAGGAAATTGGTGTAGCCTGTGGCGATCGTGGTGGGTGGGATCGTCACCGTCCCGGTGTAAGTGTTTGCGCCAATCGTCAAAAGTGTGGTCATGGGATTGCCTTACTGTGTGGTGGTAGCCCAACAGCCGCTCAAGTTCGCCCCCTCCACGTACCAGCCCCCATTGGGAGGCACGACAAACGACAAATTCAAAATGCCCGGTCCCGGATTTTGGGCTTGCCCGACAGGGTTTCCGTTAATGTAGGCGGTAAGAGTGCCGTTTTTGCCGCCAGGAACAGATGCCCACACAGCAACAAACATTGGGAGCGTCGCCGAAGGGTTGTAATACGCATAGTTAAGCCCGATGGCGGTCCCGATGAATCCGTTTCCACCGCCGACTGTCTGAAACGTCGCCGGCCCGGGAGGTCCCTGTATCCCCTGTGATCCAGTCGCACCCGTCGCGCCGGTCGCGCCGGTTGCACCTGTGGGTCCGGTAGGCCCCGGAGGTCCAGTTGCTCCGGAAATCACCTCCCAGTAGCTGGCATTTGGCGGCTGTTCGTTCAGCGTTGTTTGGACGGCCACATAGAGGGTGCCCGAATAAGTACAGCCGTCCCCCTGGTTATAGGTGGTGGTCCCACTCCAGTTCCCACGCCAGTTGACGCCCCCGGGAGGTCCCTGGATTCCCTGGGCGCCCGTCGCGCCCGTCGCGCCCGTCGCGCCCGACGGTCCTGGAGCCCCCTGCGCGATAGTTGTCCAGAGTGTAAGGTTGCTGGTTGGCACTGCGTTATTATTTGGCGCCAAGGCGACGTAGAGCTGCGTCCCAAGAGCCGCCCCGTCACCCTGGTTGTAATAAGTCAACGGGTTCCAGACGCCCTGCCAGTTGATTCCAACAGGGATAACCGAAGGGACCGCGCCGGAGATCTGGGCTGCAAGTTGTTGCGTCTGCATGGTTAGCAAATCGAGCGCTGCTTCGACCACCTGAGGATAAAAGGCCCCCTGGTTGGTAAGGCTCGTTGGTTGCTGATACGGCACTACTCTTTGAATCGTGATCGACCACCCCAACGGCAAGGGGACGCCGGAGGTCGGATAAGTGACAGTGCCTCCGCTCGTGCTGCCGATTCCAGTGACGGTGTACTGAGTCGGAACCAGGATGGTTGTCAGCGCAGGGCTCACGTTGTTGTTCGTGAGACTTACGACCAATTGACCCACCGAAGGGATTAAAAAGCCAAAACCAAAAACATTCGCGGAGCCGTTCCCCTGGTAGGTCGTATAGCTCTGGTTCGTGGTCAGCATTTGGATTCCTTTCTACCAGATGACGCCGCCCCAGCCTCCGGAGTCTCCCATATCGTCATCCATCGGGTAGGGCAGATCGCCGGGCACTGGGTAGTACCCTCTCACCTTGATCCAGTCCGGCGTATGGTTGGGGCTTACGGGCTGCTCGTTTGCGTCGACCGCGCGCGCCGTTGTGGCGGCGTTTACCGCCTTCTCGTAGAGCGCCTTGTCCATCTGCTTATCGCCGACCAGTGCGCCCACCAGGTGCGAGGCCAGAAGGAATACCATGGCTTCCGAAAACTCATCGTCCCAGAGGTTGGGATTATCGACCAGGGCCGTGTAGACGATCAGCGCGTACTCGATGTTTGTAAGAATGACCTTGATCTGATTTCCGCTTGCATCGGCGTCGAGGCAGATTTGATAAGGCACGCGATTTTCCGTGCCCATGAAGCCGGAAAGAAACGGAGGCGCCTGCACCACGCCCGGCCAGAGCGGCGCAGAACCGCTAACCTGCGACGTGTTGAAAGGATATTTGACTTGCCTGAGCCGTATGCAGTTCTGCGGCCACGCGTACTCGTATTGCCAGCCCACGATCTGATCCGGCGTACTTCCGGCGGGATTGGCAGCGCTGATCGGCACAAGCGGCAGCGGCGCCGTGCCGTTTGGGTTTTCAGGAGTCCCCGGGGCGGCGGCAAGCAGAGCGCCCGGCAAAACGGCCCTGGCAAAACTCCAGGGAGCAAGCCGGAGAGTTGCCCGCGTCACGGCCTCGAAATGAGTCGTGCACGCCTGGGCCTCCGGAGTCGATTCGGTCATGCTGGCGATGGTCGACCGGGTCCCGATGACCGAAAGGGCACGGTTGCAGATATCGACTTGAGCAGGCATAATCTGGTCGTTCCTCTTACCGCCTTCAGGCGGAAGCTATTTTTTCCCCTTGTTCCACTTGGCGGCGTTCCTGGCGAAATTGGCCTTCTTCTTCTCGGCCGGCGATGCTTTGCTTCCGGGCTTCAAGACTTCCTTCGCCCGTTCCTGGACGCTCTCGCCGTGGGCCTTGGCATCGCGGGTAAACGTCCCCTTTTCGCTCGGCTTGATATGAATGATCGATTTGCTGCTCTTCGATGATCCGGAGCTTCCCGATGACCTGCTCATCTTTCACCTTCCCCCGGTTCCGGCTCGGTCGAAACGGCCTCGATCATCTGGTGGTACAACTGAATAGGTTTCGCCTGGTTCACCGAGGCGAACTCGGCGGCCGACTTCATGAGCTCGATCCGGTCTCCCAACGGCACATACAATTTCACGGGCATGTCACTTCCCTTGCTTTTTCTGTTCACTGCTCACTGCTCACTGATCACTGCCGGCTATTTCCCGTCCTTGTCCGTATCCTTTTTCATGCTCGGATACATTTTCGTCGTGAGGTCCCCGCCGCCCACTTCCTTGATGTGCTTGTGCTCTTCTTCCAGCTCGTCGGCGAGTCTTTTGGCCGCGGTGATCGCAGCCTTCAGGCGCTTCTCGTCGGCCATGATTTCCTTCGCCCGGGCCAGCGTGTGCGCGTCGCCTTCGGCTTCCCAGTCTTTGTCGTTTTTCGTTACTGCGGTGGCTTTTGCCATCAAATTGGCCCTCCGTGAAAGCTTTCGATTTCCTTGCGTTCCTTAACCGTCAAACCGACCTTTTCGGCGAGCAGCTCCACAACATTGCAAAGGCGCGCTATTTCGAGCTTGAGCTCCTCGTACTTCTCGGGGACCCCGCACGTCTTACAGTTATCCTTGCGCAGCACCCAGTGGAGAGCCGCTCCGATAATGGCGCTGACGACATAGCCCACAACCTGCCAGCCTGCGTGATCCAGCCCGTTCATGCGAGCGCTCTCCTTGTCCAGCCGGCAAGATACCTGCCGCAGTCGGGGTGTTTGGCGGCCACAGCTTCATAGAAGCGCTTGCAGAGCTGGCGGTAATCGTCAAGCCCGTTGCACTGGTCATAGAGATGGAGTGCCGTTCTTTGCCCCATCAACACGCCCATGTTGAAAACCTTGGCCCGAAGATCTTCGATGGGAATGGCATCCATGCCCGGATAACACCAGAAATCCCTGTAGTAGATTTCCTCGGCGTCCCCGCGCGTGAGGTTCTTGATGTCCACATCGGGATAACTCCGCTTCGAGATCCCCATGTTCGTCTCGCCGCCGGCGTCGTGCGGATCGTTCACATATCCGCCTTCCCAGTTGTCTATGAGATCGTCGCAGGCTTTTTTAAAATCCTCCGGGAAATCGGGCATCACATCCCTCTTTTCTAGTTGGCACGGCCCGGTTTTAGGCCGCCATTTGACACAACCCCCGCGTGCCATTAGCTCAGATTTGACAGATTGGCCTGTTGCACCTGTTTGGCCGTCTCGGTCGCCTTATCTGCAGAGTGTTTCACCACTCCCGTATGCGGAGAAAGAAGCGCGCCGATCCCAGTAATGACGCCCACGATTTTAAGCTGCAAGTCCGCGTTGATGTTCACGCCCAGAGCCTTGGCTGCAATCATCGCCAGAAGCGATACCACCAGGGCGATAACGGTCGGGTCCGTCCAGTACGGCCTTCCGGCGGCCTCGTCGGTCCGGTAGTAATAAGCCAGTTCGATCAGCTTCTTTATGAGATCCATCTAGCCTACGCTCCTTTCTTTGGTTCCCGGAAAACCATGTTCCTCACAAAAATCTCGCAATTACTGACGTTGTAGCTGCTGGGCTCTCCGGTCCAGAGATGCCCGAAGGCCTTGACGTAGACGGGACCGTCAGTACAGCCCTTGATCCCTTGGGAAACGAAAGCAGCAACGGATTCGGGCAACTTCTCTTCGGCCAGGATGCTCTCGGCATCTGACGGCGATGATGCGGTAAACTCGACGTGGAAACTCATTCTCACCACCTCCAGGTCCATTGCACGAACAGGACCTTATGTTTTGAATCGGATTGAGGCATCAGGCTGTATTCTCCCTCATCGATCCCGTACCACACGGGGTAGTCATCCCCACCCCGTGCGGACGGATCGTCACAATCGACCCTGAAGAGCCAGGTCGGATAGCCTGTGCCTATTTCGTAGGGACCGCAGGGGTTGCCGCCGCTGGGGCCGCGCTTGCCGCCACGCCGACTTTGCCTTTCATGGCCTGACCGACGACACTAGAGGCCGCCATGACGGCGCTTTGAGTCTCCTGAGCCGCCGTCTGCACCTGGGCTGCAGTCAGAGTCCCAGCCTTGTAGGCCTGAACGGTTGTGATCAGGGTTGAAGCCGCGGTGTTGGAATCAGCCAGAACAGGAGCGACAACCTTCTGAATGGTGGACTTCGACCCGGGAAAGAGCACCTCGATAACCGGCATGGCCTCTTGCAAGCCTGCATCGAACTTCTGCCAGTAAGTTGCTACAGCGTTCCAGTCGATCGATTCAACCTTGGCTTCCACTTTGGCGAAATCAGCTTTGAAAGTGGAACAACCAGCCAAAGCGCCAAACACAAGAAACAAACCCGCCATTGCGAATACCGCGATCCTTTTCATCTCTTTTTCCTTATTGGGTTTACAAATCACCGCGAATCTCAAACAAACACTCGGTAGCGCCGTCTTCCAATGGCGGCGTTGCTTACACCGCGTAGTCGCAACTCTCCGCCGGATGCTCCTTCAAAAAAGCGTCCGCCTGGGCGAGCAGCTCGGTATGGATCCCGTTTCCCGCGTTATGATGGAGGCGCAGCGCCTCGGTCATCTTCTGGAATAGCGTCAACGGATGAATTTCCTTTGCGGGCTCTACCGCCTCAGGCGGAACGCCCGCCCCCGCTGCTGCTTTTTCCGGTTCTTGCTCAGCCATCTTGTGTCTCCCTCTTTTTGAAAGTCAGAAGGGTGAAGGTTCTCACCCTTCACTGTTCACTGCTCACTGCTCACTGGCCTTACACTTAAGAGTTGTCTTCTTCCCAGAGTACGTCGAACCCGAAGGTACCCGCGCCCAGCCCTGTCGTGTTGTTGTAGATTTCGAGCACGTCGCCGGTCCCGCGAAGGATAAGGGGTTTTCGTTGTTGATGCAGAAGTCCCAGATGCAGGGCTGCGCGATCATGCTGGCAGAAGGTGCAGCAACGCCGAGAATCTTTCCGCCCATCACGGCAAAACCGGGCCCCGAACTTGCCGCAGCGGTGTAGTAGTTGATGGTCGCAGTCGCGGCCGGATCATTCTTGTCGTTCTTTCCAGGAGTCAAGGCGGTAGCCCCGCCGGATCCGGATACGTTGGTTGCTCTTCCAAGGGTGAGTTCGGCGTAAAACTTGGTCGCGGCCTGGCCCCAGACGGTGATCTTTTTAATCCGGATCGTCATGCTGGCGGAGCCGACGATCTCGACCAGGACCGCGGTCGAGGTAGAAAATAGCGATTGGGCAATCGTGCAGGCCCGGTAGCAATACTTCAGGCCCTCTTCGGTGATCTGTACTCGGCCGCTCTGATCGAGCTGAAGCGGCTGGACCTGCCCGGGCAAAAGCGACTGAAGGGTTGAGTTGTATTGCCCCTGAGGCATTCCCGGAGGGAACACGTTTGATTGAAAGTTTGCAGGCATCTTTCACATCTCCTTATGCGCCGACGCTCATACCGGATTTGAGGCCGGTAGGTGTCGCACCGAAGTTTGCGGGGTCCTTGGTGAGCTCGTCGACAGGGTCCGGTATCGGGCCGTTTACTACTCCCGCGTCTTTAATGGCTTTGCGGGCTGCGCTGTCCATCGGCAGCATGTGCGGACCGGGGATGACGTCATCGGGGAGCGTGACCTCTTCGCCGGTCTCCCAGATCCGTTCGTTTATGAACGCCTTCTCGAGTAACTTGTACTTGGCCATCTTCTTCTCCTGATTTGGTTACGTGATACCAACCGCAAAACGGACAAAGGTATTTGCGCAGATCGTTCCGGCAGCCCTCAAGCTCCCTTCTTTCGATAAAAGCATTAGCCAGGCGCGCGCTGAAGCGGGTTTTCCTTTTGCACATGCGCCAGATTTCCGCTTTGCTGAGATGGGGCCTGCTGGCTGCCATAGTTCCTTAGCTCCGGAATGAAGGGCCAATCTTTCGCCCCTCACTGTTCACTGCTCACTGTTCACTGGTTTTACAGGTACTGGTTGCTGTAGCCGCTCTGGTAGCCCAACTGCGGGCCGAGCGCCGTCTTGTCGATACAGATGAAAGTGGCGATCGCGCCGGCGGTCATGTTCGCCGTGCCGACCACGTAGTTCATCTGCAGAAAC
>Ga0187867_10003500_pt1 | contig 12509 bp, 7 predicted proteins | sample June2016WEW_13_1_FD_132976 | JGI IMG/M metagenome (GOLD analysis project Ga0187867, IMG submission 132976) | Peatland microbial communities from SPRUCE experiment site at the Marcell Experimental Forest, Minnesota, USA - June2016WEW_13_10 | ecosystem: Environmental > Terrestrial > Soil >... | reverse complement strand
GCCCATTCCGGCGGCCCGCAGCATTTCCACGTCGTTGTCACCGTCCCCCAACACCACCGCGTCCGAGAGCGTGCGGTCGAGCCGGCCGAGGACGCGCGCGAGCGCGACGACCTTCCCCGCCCCCGGTTCCATGAGATGGATCGCGTAGCCGGTGGACTCGACCGTCAGCGGGCGTGTCCCGAGCGCCCGTCGGACGGTGGCCACCGACACGTTGGCCTCCAGCGCGACCTCGCTCTCCCGCCACCGGTCGGTGAACAAGCGATGGACAGGCAGGCCGGAACGTACGAGGATCCGGAACGCCGCGAGCGCCACGCGCCGGTCGGCGAGCCGTTCGACGCGGTCGCGTCCGGCGGGGTCCTTCCACCAGACGAGGCCCCCGTTCTCGGCGACGATCGGTCCGGAGAGGCCGAGCGACCGGTGGAGCGCCAGCGCGATCGGGAGCACGTTCCCCGTGGCGAGGATCACCGGGACTCCCCGGTCCTCGACTCGCCGCACCGCCCGGACCGCCTCCGGATCGAGGCGCCGGGTGGAGTCGGTGAGCGTGCCGTCCACGTCGGTCACGACCACCCGGAACTTCGGGGTCCCGGATCGGCGGGTCGGAGGTGGGGTCTTCCGCGCGGTGCCCACGATCCCGCTCCCCGCTACGGCCCGTTCCCGGCGCCCAGTCGTGAGATCGCGCGTCGCAGGGCGTCGGCGACCTCCTTTCCGTCCCGTCGACCCCGCACCTCCCGCATGACATCCCCCATCAGGGGGGAGAACGCCGCCTCTCCCCGCTCGTGAACCATCGTGGCGTTCGCCCGGACGACGCGCTCTGCGACCGCGTCCAGGTCGTCGACGCCCGGTCCGGTGAGCCCGGCCCGGTCGAGCGCGGCGTCGAGGGTTGGAGACCCGGCGAACAGCGCGCCCAGGACCGCGGGGATCCCTTCTTTGGAGAAGCGGCCCGACTCCGCCGCCGAGAGCAACTCGTTCAACCCGTCGACCGACACGGTGGGCTCGGGTCGGGCCGCCGCCGCCGACCGGGCGGCCGGCAGGTCCTGGGTGAGGAGCCGGGCCGCGAGGCCCGGGGATCGTCCGCGGTGTACCAGATCCTCAAGGGTCTCGGCATCCCCCGAAGCGACGAGCTGACGGGCAAGTTCCGGTGGTAGCTGGTAGGCCGAGACGAGGCGTTCGCGCTGCGCCGACGGACGCTCCGGAAGCCGGGACCGTAGTTCTTCGAGACGCTCCGGGGTGATAAGGACCGGCGGGACGTCCGTTTCCGGATACATCCGATCGCGGCCCGGAAGTGGACGGGAGTACCGGGTGCGTCCGTCCGGCAGCGGGTCGCGCGTCTCACCGGGGATCCCTTCCAGCGCCGCGGTCGCCCGGGAGGCGATCCGTCGGAGCGCGGCCTCGGCCCGGTCGCGGGAGCGGTCGACAACCAGGACGAACCCGTCGGTCTCACCGAGCGCGAGGGCCCGACGGAGGCGGTCCACATCGTCCGGTCCGAGCCCGTGCCCCGGAAGTTCATCCGAATGCAGCAGGCCTCCGAGGCCGGCGGCCCGGGCCTGGTCGGCCAGCTCGCGTCCGAGTCGCTCGTCCGAGCGCGTACCCGACCGGAGCAGGTTCGCAAACCCCGGGAGAGTGATGGAGAGCACCACGTGGCCTTTCTTCCGGGCCCCCGCGAGAGGACCCGAGGAGAGGTCACCCACCACCGGGGTCACGTCGTGGACGACCCCATTGGGGGGACTCGCGCCGCGCTCGAGCAGCTGGTCCCGAACGGAGAGGAGGGTGTGTTGGCGTTCGACCTCGCGGTCGGCGTACTCCTGGATCTTCCGCAGCTCCTGCACGCCCTTGATCTCGATCCGACGACCTCCCTCCGTGGAGACGTTGAGGTCCTCGCGGATCGTGCCGATCCCGCGGCGCACCCGTCCGGTCGCCCGTAGCAGCGCGCCGATCTCCTCGGCGACCTCGCGGGCTTCCCGTCCGTCGGCGATGTCGGGACCGGTCGCGATCTCGATGAGCGGGATCCCCAGACGGTCGAGTCGGTACGTGACCCCCTCCTTCGAGTCGGAGATCTTTCGGGCCGCGTCCTCCTCGAGGCAGATCGTGTCGATCGCGTGCCGCCGCCCGCCGACGTCCAAGTGGCCGCCGGTCGCGATGAGCGCCGTCCGTTGGAACCCCGAGGTGTTGGAACCGTCGACCACGATCTTCCGCATCACCTCGACCTCGTCGACCGGGCGCGCCTCAAGCAGGAGGGCCAGTTGGAGCGCCGTCTCGAACGCCTCCGCGTTCAGCGGGCGCGGTGGCTCCTCATCCATCTCAACGAGGCAATCGGAGGGGGTCGATTCGTAGGAGTAGAGGAGGCCGCGCTCGGCCTGAAGAGCCGCCGCCGCGTCGACTGCGCGATTCTCCCCGCCTGCGGCCCGAAGTCGGCGGGCGAACGAATGCCGAACCTCCTCCGACAACTCGCACGGGCAGGCGCAGAACAACTTGCCCGTCGAGAGCTGCTGGTGAACCTCGAGACCCACTTTCACGGCGCCGTGCCCCCGGAGTGTCGGTCCAGGAACTCCGCCGCCCGGGGCGTCGTGAGGAGCTTGCGCACCCCGTCCGGGGTCTCGGAGTGACCGAGGGCCCACACCAGCTTCGCGTAGGCGGTCTCCGGAAGCAGGTCGTCCAGGAATACCACGCCGGCGTCCAAGAGCTCCCGGCCGGTGGCGTAGACGTACGGCTCGGCACGACCCCCCAGGCATTGGGTGGTCATCGCGACCACGACGCCCGATGTGACCGCGGCGCGGATCCACTGGTAGTGCGAGGAGCTCACGTGACCGAGGCCGGTGCCGGCGAGGACGATCCCACGGAGTCCGTGGGCGAACGCCGCCGCCCGATCGGGGGCCAGGCCCGGGTAGAACCACAGGAGTCCGGCCCGCGTGTCGATGGGCAGGTCACAGCGGGGGGGGCCCTCGGCTGGGGGCCGCACGCTGCCCTCCAAGGTGACCTTGCCGTCCTCGAACCAGCCCAGCGCCGGCCCATTCCGGCTCTCGAAGGCGTCGCGGCGACTCGAATGCATCTTGCGCACCCAGTTCCCCCGGTGCACGGCGAACCGTGTATCGGAAGGGCCGGCGTGAAGGACGACCACGACCTCGCCGATACGGCCGTCGCGCGCGACCTGGACCGCGGCGTCGAGATTGGAGGGGCCGTCCGAGGACGGGCGATCGGGGGAGCGTTGTGCACCGACCAGCACGACGGGACCCGGTAGGTTCACCAGGAGGAAGCTCAGGGCGGCGGCCGTGAACCCGAGGGTGTCCGTCCCGTGGGCAATCACGACTCCGGAAGCTCCCGAACGGAACGCCTCGACGACCTGCGTACCCAGCTCGGCCCAGTCCTCGGGCCGGAACTCCTCGCTCAGGTGGTCAAAGACGGGGATGATGTGCACCGGCCCGGTCCGTTGGAGTTCCGGGTAGAATGCGAGTATCTCGGCCTCTCCGCGGACCGGCCGTACGCCACCGGTTTCGTAATCCACGCGGGAGGCGATCGTGCCCCCCGTCGTCAGCAGGGCCACCCAGGGGCCCTCCGGGACCAGCGGGGGGCCGGGCGGGTCCGCAATCCGGGTGGGCGTGGCAGCGGCTTCGTCCAAGATCCGAAAATGGTACTCGGGCCGTATCCGTAGCCCGACGTTGTATCCGCTGGAGAGCTTCAGTTGCAGAATGCGGTCCCCGATGAACCCGTGACGTGGGACGATCGTGCCCCGCCAGACCGAGCCCGCGGGGTCGGTGACCTCCACGCGGCGACCCATCGGGAGGGAGGAAAGTTCCCGCCACGGGTCGCTCCCGTTCGACTCGCTCATTCGCCGGGCCCCCCTCCGGGCGCTCGGGAGCGCCGCGCGGTATAAACTGTGGCGCGGCCCGCGGTCTCGGCGACCTCGCGCCTTTTATAGAGAACCCACCTCGGCGCTGACGGGAAACCAGCCCAAACCGAATGCCCGTGTGGGGTAGCTACGGGAACGGGGAAGAACCCCGGCCCGCTGCAATGGATTATCCTAGAGGCCTGCGGAGCCTCAGACCTGGGTTCGAATCCCAGCACGGGCGGTCCTCCCCGACCGGGACCCCCCTTCCAGAAGCCCTACCTTGGAAATCCGTCCGGCCGTCGTTTACGAAGCCAAGGCGCACCTAATGGTCTCTTAACCGGAGCCTTCGGATACCCGACTCTCGCCCTCCATTCGGTTCAACATCCCTTCACTGCTTGGTCAGGGAGCCAACTTTGGCCGAAATTCAGAGGATAGGCCCAGCGCCAGCCCTCTTGGTCCTTCAGTCGCATTGGTCCAAATGGGTAACATGCCATGGCAGAAAGGATGGTTTGGCTCATAACCGGTTCCGGCCGGGGCTTGGGGACCGAGATCGCAAAGGCCGCCTTGGCCGCCGGTAATGCCGTCGTCGCTACCGGCCGCGACGCCCGAGAGGTAGCGACTGCGGTTGGTGAACACGGCGACCTGCTAGCCTTCAAGCTCGACGTAACCCGTCCCGAGGACGCACAAGGCGCGGTGGATGCTGCGGTGCGGAAGTTCGGCAAGATTGACGTCCTCGTCAACAACGCAGGCAACTTCTACGCTGGCTTCTTCGAAGAGCTCACCCCCGAACAGGTCCGCCAACAAATCGAGACGCTCTTGTTCGGGTCGATGAATGTCACTCGCGCCGTTCTACCGGTGATGCGCAAGCAGCGCTCCGGCCTCTTGCTCACCATCTCGTCGACGGCAGGAATCACCGGTTCGATGTTTTGCACCGCGTACGCAGCAGCGAAGTCTGGGATCGAAGGTTGGATGGAGTCACTCACACCGGAGATTGCTCCCTTCGGCATTCGCACGATGCTGGTCGAACCCGGGTTCTTCCGGACTGAACTGCTCACCGCGACCTCCACTACCTTTGCTCATCCATCCATCGACGACTACGCCGAGCGCACCCGGGAGACTGTGAAGGCTTGGAGTAGCATGAGTGGTAAGCAGGGCGGCGACCCGGCCAAACTTGCCAAGGCCATCGTGCGGCTGGCCGGGCTCGAGGAGCCGCCAACTCGCTTCCCCGCTGGCGCCGACGCTCTGGAGTCGTTTGAAACCAAGGCGAATGCGCTGCTCGCGCAAGCCAACGCCCACCGCGATCTGGCTTCCTCTCTCGGGTTCGAGAGCTCCTAATCAGAAATCGCACCCCTCTCCGTAAGGCCTTTGAGCGATACTTCCGAGCGCAAAGACAGAGCGGGAACTGAATCCCAAGTGGCGATTTCTTTGAGTGCCTCCCAGCTCAGTCGTCCGCTCCGAGCGGCGACGTACCTCAGCGGATCCAAACAAGCAGGTTTCAAGTTTCGCGAACCGAAGCATCGCCCACCCGCGGGGAAACCCACGGGCGCCAGATTAATCGGGCGCCCGCCAGCACGGGTGTCCTCGTCGGTAGGGCGGATCGGAGTACTCGCATCGGTGGCTTGCCAGGCCGGCGTTGACCTGGGACCTCCGGCTCGAGCATCAGTTGCGATGGAAATGGCCGACTCGTCCGCGTACCGGCGATTTTCTTAGACTTGACTCGGTCTTCGACTGCGCTCCAGCGGGCAGCTCAAGGACCGCTGCCTGAGGAACTGGACCCGATCGGGGTCCGGCCAAGGGAGGTGACTTCACTCGTTCCCCCTGGGTTCGCCCCGACCGTACGACCACAACTCCGAGTATTTCCAAAGCGCCGGTAACTTCGGGAGAAATGGGATCGCGTTACCTCGTCTCCTCTTCCGCGGGAGTCCTCCGATCACCTTTGACGGAACCGTTCGCCGTTCTCGGCATGAATTCCTCAGAACCACTGGGAAGCTGACCAAAGACTCGAACGAGACCTCTCTCCACCCCTCGGGGCGCCTCCGCCTTCTCCTTCTTCGTGGTTTTCACGATCTTGCACTCTTGGGGCCTTGCGCTGCTTCGGATGCTTGAGTCAAACAAAAACGTTCGCCTCACCGGGGGCGAAGGCTCGGGAAGTGATTCATTCGCGGGAGGGCGGAGATCGTCGGCCGCCGTTCTTCGACATTGGATCCACCGCCGGAGCAAGGGCTAGGGGACCATGTGGGACTTCTCCTTGCACTCGGATGGACGGAGGTCGTTCGGCCCGATGCTGGCGCTCCCGCTTCGGGAACGTCCTCAACCCTGTCCAATCTCGAGGTCACCTAAATCAGAATTCACCAACCCATCCACCGCCGGCGAACTGTTCTGTTTCCTTGAAAGTTGCTTAACGGGAATCAAGCCACCGTTTATGACCCTAGAGCGGGAGTCTTTTCTTGGGATTCCCGTGCGAATGAGAACCGAAGCCGAATCGCCCGGCGGAACGGGGGGAGGCAACCTGCCGATCCTCGCATTCGTCCCCGCGCTTCTCCTCCAGGACTATAGTCTGCCCGGCGGGGCACCGGTGCCTACCCTCCCGGGCGTCGGAGGCCGACGCGCGCCCCGCGCCGAACCGCCGACGAGTGGACGAATTCTACGCTCGGAGTCGGTCCCCGATAAGTAGCGGACGCCCCTGGAAGTCAAGCTCGGACCCTGACGGACGCAGCTCGCCCAGTTATCTCCCGCGGACCGGTCGATGCCCCCTCCCGTCCTCCGGTCATGGGGTGCCGGATTTCGTTGGCTTCCAAGTGAATACCTGGTTGCCGCCCGCTTTCTTGGGGTCGAGTCGATCGATCCCTTCGAGGATCTCGACCGCGCCTCGCCCTCGTTCCGTGAGCCGATATCTCTTCGCCGGGCCGTGCTCCACCAGTCCCGCTTCGGCGAGCTTTCGGAGGTGAAACGCGATGAGGGACGTATCATCCAGGTGAGCCGCTTCCAACGTCTGGGTGAACGTGCACTCCCCCTCCCCCAGTCGGCGTAGGACGAGCCGGCGGATCGGACTCGAAATCCATTCGAGGGTCGAATGGGCATCGGCCGAGGCCACGGAGTCCCGAACCGCTAGGGCTCCCGTCGCGGTGATCTTGGAGGGGTCGTAGGCCACGGCTAGAGGCCCCTTCCCTACCAATAGACTGCGCACCGCGTCCAAGAGGGCGGCAATCTCCTCTTCTCGATGCCGCGCCATCAGCTGTTCGACCGCTGCCAGGACCACTGCCGCGCGTTCCCGAGCGGTCGCAAAGTCCTCGACCGCCTCCCGGATTCGTACCGGATTCTCGGGCTCGAGCGGGACGTGAGTGACTCCCGGTACGCTGGCCGGGACGGGGGGCGGCGAAATGAGCAGGACCTAGTACCCCCCCTCGGCGGCCAACACCCGAGCATATTCGACGGGATCTTGCACCCCGGTGCCCGAGGTCCTCAGCGCGAGCTGCTGTCCCACGAGGTCGAGGACCCTTCGGACCTGTTCCGTTCGCACCAGGAGGCGCAGATAGTCGAACGCCCCCTCGTGAAGCGCGGAGACCGCCTCTTCGACCGTGCCACTCCCTGCGAGGAGGACTACCAGCATGCGGGGCCACCGACTGCGGGACTCTGCCAGCAGGTTCACGCCGCGATGGGAACCGGGCCGAAGGGCGGAGAACATCACGTCGAACTCCTCCCAGCCCAGTCGAGCCAGCGCTTCGCCTGCCGAGCCGACAGCGGCGACCGCATGTCCCGCCTCTTCGAGTTGGGCAGTCAGATCTGCCCCGAATATCGCGTCGCGCTCGACCACAAGGATGCGCATTTCAGTGCGCTCACCCCCGATGCCCGACGGCCCTCGGCCGCATAGTACCTGGAGTGTTTCCCAGTTCTTGGTCCTTTGCCCGTCGCGGCCTTTTCCGAAGAAGCTCGATGGACGCGGGGCCTGCGTTCACCGACCCTCGATTCACCGCCCGAACGGGACTCCGTGGCCATCGGGCGGGAGCCGGCGTCGCACCCGCCAGTTGCTCGCGACGGGCCTCGTCCCGAATCTGCCGACGAAGCGGCCCCGAGATCCTCGAGAAGTCCGATTTTTCGCGTCCCAACCGCCGGTTGGGGACGCCCCTCGAGCGGCCGATGAGCGCCTCGAACTTTCGCGGAAGGTTCGACCGGTCGGTGGGGGTCACGAGCAGATGAGAATCGCGCTCAGAGAGCGAGACCCTCGATTTCCTCGTCCACGGGGGCCGGCGAGCGACGTGGCACGAGGGTAGGCGCGGTCAAGATCCGTGGCCGGACGCTCCGAGTCAGTCCCCGCGGCCCCGTCGGTCGTTCCCCGGGGTCCGGTCACGGTGCTGGGTGGGTATTCGGTGGCGGCGGTACCGGGGGTCTCCCCGAGATAGCCTACCACGACGGTGTCGCTAGAACTGGCGACCGCGGTCCCTGCGCGGACCCGAACGTTCCCTGAGGTTCCCAGCGAAACCTGTGACGACCCGCAGGATATGGTGGTGATTGCGAAGGGGTCTCGGCCCACCGTCAGAGCGGCCGAACTTCGGACGGCAGACGACGGTTGAGGACCGTGGAGGAGCATGGAGATGGTTCGGAAACTTCCGAGCCCCAAGGACACCAACTCCCTCAATCCGCTGCCGAAGAAACGAAAGAGGCCCTCAGAAGGGGAACCAGAGCAAATCCGACGGGTCCGTGATGATCCTCGAGGGGCGTGCCGACCCGAGGATCCGCCGATCGGTGGAAAACGGAAACGCTCGTTCCCTGCCTTCCACGGATTCGCCCTCGACCGGAGGAAACCGCACGCGAGCTACGGGCGTGGGAGCACCCGGCGTTCCGTTCCGGGGGCTTGGGCGAGAGGGCTCGACGGGCTCTCCCCTCTGCTTTCGTCGCGGAGCGTTCTTAGAGGTAAGCGGTGGGGTATGAGTGCCGCGCGCGCTGTTCTGCCGCATCAGATACCGGCTCAGAATGGGATTATATGGAGCGGCCCTTAACTCGAATTAAGTAAACTGGGAATGAGCTGGGCTCCCCTCTCCGAACGTCTGGTTACGCGACCGAGGCGCAGGTGAGGCGCGCGCCCAACCTCACCGCTCTTAGACGGCAACGCCGAGAGTCGCGCGACGGCGGATGGGAAACCTTACGGGGCAATGAGCAACGGCCAGCGCCTGGACCACGCGACGGAGTGTGAGCCGAGGAGACGCTCCTCCCTCAACGCTTAACTTGAGTTAAGCCACTTTCACCGGATCTCGAGTCCGGGATCCATCGTCGTGTTCGCAATGCGGGAGAATCGGCGAGAAACGAGCCTACCGGGTCCGGGAGGAACGAGAGCCGGAGATTTCTGGAGTTCTCTGTAGGTGATGGCGCCGGGCCAGATCCGAATGAGTTTGGAATCGAACCCATCTCGAGGTGCCAAGGCTCAGTCTTGACTAGAGGCCGCGATGGCCATCCGTGAATGGTTTCCGCGGGACCGATCCGGGTCTACGATGGGGGGAGTCCGAACGAGAATGCCACTCCTCGGCCGTTTGCTCATCTAGGCTCGGCGGCAACGCTTGAGGGAAGTGGGACCGGATCGTCCGAAGGATGACGGGAATGGGCCGGGTAGCGTCCACGTCGACCCCGTATCGGAACCTCATCGACTTCGCACACACCGCGCGAGCCGCGAGAGGACCGTACGGGTGGTCCCGGCCTCGGTCTCGCTGGATGCACACGGCCAACGGCGCTTTCAGCGTGAAAATGAAGTGCCGATGGTCCAAGCGGCCGACGAGGTCGTCGATTTGCGTTATCCAGTAGAAGTTCCCGTCAAAAATCACCGGGACTCCCCGACCAAGCGAGCGTCGCGCCTGCTTGGCGGCCACAGCGTTGGCCTTCAGGAACTCCGACAGCCGCCCCGAGCTCCAGAGGTCGTGGTCCTCGAGGATCTGGTCGATGGATACATGGTGGGCTCCGATCTCCTTTGATAATCGATCCGCGATAGTAGATTTGCCGACCCCCAAGGGGCCCCGGATCACGACGTAGAATGTCCTCGATGGTTGCAACCGCACGGCCCCCTATCGCGCACCCGGGGAATCTGACGTCCGCGGACGCATCTCTTCCGGGGCAGGGAGCGGCGGATTCCCGGGCTTGGCTCCCCTACCGATCCAGCATCGCCAAGGAGGTGGTGGGATAGCGGTCACCGGACACCCGGTTCGCCGGCACTGCGGCGGAGATCTGTTCCAGCTCCTGCGGAGAGAGCACCAGGTCGGCGGCGGCAACGTTCTCCTCGAGGTATCGGCGGCGCTTGGTACCCGGAATCGGGACGAGGTCGACGCCGCGGCTCAACACCCAGGCCAAGGCCAATTGCGCTGGGGTTTTGCCGATTTCCTGGGCTAAACGGCCCAACCGATCGACCAGCTCGAGGTTGCGCGTCAAGTTCTCGCCTTGGAAGCGGGGGCTCATCCGTCGGAAGTCCCGCTCCGTCAGCTGGTCGACGGACCGGACCTGTCCGGACAGGAAACCACGGCCCAGTGGACTGTACGGCACGAATCCGATCCCTAGCTCCCGGCACGTGGCGAGGATGCCGTTCTCCGGCTCCCGCGTCCAGAGCGAGTATTCGCTTTGCACGGCCGTGATGGGGTGGACCGCTTGCGCACGCCGAAGTGTATTGGGGGAAACTTCCGAGAGACCGAGGAACCGTACCTTCCCTCGGTCCACGAGACCGGCCATCGCGCGGACACTTTCCTCGATGGGCGTCCTCCGGTCGAGCCGATGAAGATAGTAGAGGTCGATCTGGTCGACCCCGAGGCGGCGCAGGCTGGCGTCGCACGCCGACCGGATGTGCTCCGGGCTCCCGTCGACCACATTCGGCGTGCCCGGCGCTCCGGGGACGAACCCACACTTTGTCGCGAGGAAGACCTCCTTGCGCCGAGCTCGGATCGCACTTCCGACCAGCTCTTCATTGATTCCGGCACCGTACGCATCGGCCGTATCGAGGAAGTTCACCCCGAGGTCCAGCGCGCGGTGGATCGTGGCGATGGACTCCGTATCGTCCGGGGAGCCGTAGGACTGGGACATCCCCATGCAGCCGAGCCCGATGGCCGATACCCGAGGCCCCCGGGGGCCCAGTGACCGCATTTGCATGCCCCGAGGACGTCGAGACGGTACTTACCTTGCACCGAGGGGGCGGTCTCCAGATTTGCCGGTCTAGGCGAGTCGGCCTGCCCTCGACCTGGACCGACGTCGGCGCCTTGCGGTGGTTGGGCGACCCGCGCGGAGCGAGTGACCCCATTAGATCCCGGGTCCTCCGCGCGGACGAAGAGTTCACGTACCCCAGTGGAGTAAGTTCGCAACAATGGCGGACGGGACACGTGGCCCGGGGGTCCTCCGGGCCTCTACCTCCCCCGTCCCGAAGACCGCCGAGACCTTCGACAGCCACTATGCCAACCGTGTCATGCTATTGCTGGCCGGCGTCGTCCTCGTGGTCCTATACATCGAGGGGATGCTCACTCCATCGCTCCCCACCATTCAATCGGATTTCGGGGTGGACCCGGCCCAAGTCACGCTGATCATCTCGGCATACGCTGCAGCCGGCGTCGCACTCAGTCCGATAATCGGGAAGCTCGGGGACATCCACGGCAAGCGGAAGGTCATGGTCGCGGTGATGTTCACCTACGCCGCGGCCGTCACCGTCACCGGCTTTTCGCCGAACTTCACGTTCATGGTAGTGGCGCGGACGATCCAGGGCATCGGCCTGACCATCATGCCGCTCGGGATGTCGCTCATGCGGGAGGAGTTCCCGAAGGAGATGGTACCTCGCGCCCAGGGTATCCTGAGCGCGATGTTCGGCATCGGCTTCGCGATCAGCCTCCCGCTCGGCTCCTGGGTCTCGCAGGATTACGGGTGGCGGTGGACCTACCACTCGGCGATCCCGTTCGTGGTGATCATGGCGGTCCTCCTGTTTCTGTTGGTCAAGGAGTCACCCTACCGCCGACCGGAAACTCGGATCGATTACCTCGGAGCATTGTTCCTCGCGCTCGGTCTCGCGGGGGTCGTCGCGGCGCTCTCCCAGGGCGAGTCTTGGGGATGGACTTCGCCGCTGACCCTGGGGTTCGCGGTGTTCGGCGGCGTCATGTTCCTCCCGTTTGCGCTCGTCGAGCGGGGGTTGACGGTGGCGAAGCGTGAGCCCATCGTAGACATGCGACTACTGGCGGAGCGGAACGTGACCGTTACTAACGTGGTACTGACGGTCGCCGGACTGGGCATGTACCTCGCCCTGTTCAGCCTGATCTACCAGTTCGAGTTTCCCTTGGCTTCGGGAGGATACAACCATTCATGCATCTCCGCACTGAATTGCAATTTCAACATCCTCACCGCAGGGATCGACATTCTTCCGCTTGCGCTGGGAATGACGGCCATCGCGCTCGTCACCAGCGTCGTGGTCTCTCGCGTGGGGGTCAAGCCCCTCGCGATCTCCGGTGGCCTGGTCATCGCCCTCGGTTTCCTTCTCGAAGCCTACGCCACGAACCTGACCACGGCCCTGGCCATCGAAGTCGTCATCGGGGCGGGCATGGGCCTGCTCAACGCGTCAATCATCAACCTCCTCGTCCTCACCGTCGACCCGAAGGATATGGGTCAGGCCACGGCAATGAACAACGTGTTTCGGAATGTGGGGGGAAGCCTAGGTGCCCCGCTTGCCGGCTCACTGCTC
>Ga0187867_10003499_pt1 | contig 12516 bp, 9 predicted proteins | sample June2016WEW_13_1_FD_132976 | JGI IMG/M metagenome (GOLD analysis project Ga0187867, IMG submission 132976) | Peatland microbial communities from SPRUCE experiment site at the Marcell Experimental Forest, Minnesota, USA - June2016WEW_13_10 | ecosystem: Environmental > Terrestrial > Soil >... | reverse complement strand
GTTACGCGATGACTTACACCGCATTTTCGGCAAGAGGCCCACGCATCGCCCTGGCAATCTCGGACGACCTCTTTCATTGGCGGCGACTGGGGCTCGCGTGCTTCGGTCCATATCACGGCATCGAATTCGACGATGTGGATGACAAAGACGCCAGTCTCTTTCCCATCGCCATTCCGAACCCTTTCGGGCCGCCGGAGCTAGCCATCCTTCACCGGCCCCTTTTTCCCGGCACGCGTCCGGAGGAAACCGCCTGCCATCCCGCGTCCCGTGAAGTGGATCTCGATCGGGAAAGCATCTGGATTTCCTATTGCCCGATGCCTTCGGAAAGTGGTCGACCGCTACGCCTCGGCAAGTTTACCTATCATCACCGGCTGGCGGCTCCGGTGTCGCCATGGGAGCGGCTCAAAATCGGCGGCGGCACTCCGCCGATCCTCACGCGGCATGGCTGGCTGATCGTCTATCACGGCGTGAGCGAAGTGGTGGATCCGAGCCCCGGACATACTCTTCGCTACGCGGCCGGGGTGATGGTGTTCTCGAAGGAGCACCCGCTGGTGGTCCGCTACCGTTCCCCGGAACCGGTGTTGACGCCCGCGCTGCCGCACGAACTGAGCGGGACCATTCCCAACGTGGTGTTCCCCACCGGAATTGACCGGCGCGACGATCTGGGCTCACCGAACCGCTTCGACATCTATTACGGAATGGCCGACAGCCGGATTGGCGCGGCGCGACTTGACCTGCCGGATGTCCTGCCGCCCGGAGGCGCCGCCGACCCTCTGGAAGCGAAGGTGTAGTCATGAAGACGAGAATTCACTCCAAGGATTTCCGGGTGCGGCCCGGAGAGAAGGTCCAACTCAGGGAGTGGCCGACGAGTGTCAAGCCTGTTTACGAGTCGAAGAAGGAATACCGAAAGCTGCTGGAGGCGCACGTTGCGGAGCTGAGCTCGCTGCAGCTCCTGCACTACGCGTCCAACCGTTATGCACTGCTGCTCATCTTTCAAGGGATGGACGCCGCCGGCAAGGACGGCGCCATCCGGCACGTGATGTCCGGAGTGAATCCCGAAGGCTGCCAGGTTTCCAGTTTCAAGCAGCCGAGCGCCGCGGAGCTGGAACACGATTTTCTGTGGCGCACGACGCGGCGGCTTCCCGAACGCGGTCAGATCGGCATATTCAATCGTTCCTATTACGAAGAAGTGCTGGTGGTCCGGGTGCATCCCGAGATGCTCCGCAGCCAAGGGCTTTCCGCAGAGTTGCGCGACGAGAAACATATCTGGGAGGAGCGCTATCGTTCCATCGTGGACCTGGAGAGCCACCTTTACCGCAACGGCACGCGCACCGTCAAAGTGTTCCTCCACCTGTCGCGTGACGAACAGCGCAAGCGATTCCTGGAGCGTATCGACGAGCCGGAAAAGAACTGGAAGTTCAGCCTCGCGGACATTCACGAGAGGAAATACTGGAAGGATTACACGGCGGCTTATGAGGCTTGCCTGAACGCCACCAGCACCCATCACTCGCCCTGGTATGCCGTTCCCGCCGACGACAAGGAGAACGCCCGATTGATTGTTTCCCAAATCTTGCTTGATACGCTCAGGGAATTGAAGATGGCATATCCCCGGACCACCGCGAAACGCAAGGAAGAATTGAAATCGATACGCAAGCAGCTGCAGAAATAGGACCGCTCAATGACTCCGCCAGGCCTCACCAGCGATGAAGCCCGCCGCCGGCTCGAAAAAGTCGGCCCAAACGCCGTGCCCGATACGTCTCTGCATCCGCTACGCCGGGCGCTGACCAAGTTTTGGGCGCCGGTTCCATGGATGCTTGAGGCAGCCATCGTACTCGAGGTCGTCCTCGGCAAGTACGTCGAGGCCGCCATCATCGCGGTTCTGCTGGCCTTCAACGCGGCTCTCGGATTCTTCCAGGAAGGGCGCGCGCAGGCGACTCTTGCCGCGCTGAAATCGCGGCTCGCACTGAACGCGTCTGTCCGCCGCGACGGTACTTGGGCGACCGTGCCCGCCGCCGGACTCGTGCCCGGCGATATGGTAAAGCTATCCCTCGGCGCCGTGGTTGCCGCCGACGTGCGCCTGACTGAAGGATCGGTGTTGCTCGACCAGTCCATGCTCACCGGCGAATCCGTTCCGATCGAAGCCGGCGCCGGGTTTGAAACCTACGCGGGAGCGCTGGTGCGGCGCGGCGAAGCTGTGGCCGAGGTCACCGCGACCGGAGCGCGCACCAAGTTTGGACGCACCGCGGAACTGGTTCGCACCGCGCACGTCGAAAGTACCCAGCAGAAAGCCGTTCTGCGCGTGGTGCGCAATCTCGCCATGTTCAATGGCGTAGTCATCGTGATGTTGGTTGGGTATGCCCACGTTCTCAAGATGGCGCTTGGGGAAGTCATTCCCCTGGTGCTCACGGCGGTTCTGGCGTCGATCCCGGTGGCGTTGCCGGCCACCTTCACACTTGCGGCGGCGCTCGGCGCGCGAGCTCTGGCCAAGCTGGGCGTCCTGCCGACGCGGCTCTCCGCCGTGGATGAAGCGGCCAGCATCGACGTGTTGTGCGCGGATAAGACCGGCACGCTGACGCAGAACGAACTGACGGTCACCGCCATCCATGCCATGTCCGGTTTCGACGAGCCGCACGTGTTGGGACTGGCTGCCCTGGCGAGTTCGGACGGCGGGCAAGATCTGGTAGATGCGGCCATTCGGGCCGCCGCCGCAAAAAAGACGGCCGCGGATCTGCCGAAACTGATCAAGTTCACTCCGTTCGATCCGGGGACGAAGATGTCTGAGGCGACCGCCACCGATCCGGGCGGCGCCTCCCTACGCGTGGTCAAAGGGGCCTTTGCCGCCGTGGCAGGTCTTACGCCATCGTCTGCGGACGCGGCTCCCGATACGGCCAAAACGGCGAGCGAACTTGAGGCGAAGGGCTACCGGGTGCTGGCCGTTGCGGTCGGTCCGCCAGAGGCCGTGAAACTCGCGGGCATCATCGCCCTCAGCGATCCGCCTCGAACGGATTCAGCAGCGCTCATTACGGAACTGCACACGTTGGGCGTGCGCACTGTAATGATAACGGGCGATGCCGCTGCAACGGCTGCCATCGTCGCTCATGACGTCGGCCTGGACGGAAGAGTCTGTCCGCCCGGACCGATTCCCGACGTTGTGCGCCCCGAGGATTTCGCCGTCTTCGCGGGCGTCCTCCCCGAGGGGAAGTACAACCTCGTCAAGGCGTTTCAGAAGAGCGGCCATACCGTCGGTATGTGCGGCGACGGCGCCAACGACGCGCCGGCGCTGCGCCAAGCGCAGATGGGAATCGCGGTTTCCACGGCGACCGATGTGGCCAAGTCGGCGGCCGGCATCGTGCTGACCAAGCCAGGACTCGGCGGCATCGTCGCCTCGGTAAAAGAAGGCCGCGAGACGTTCCAGCGCATCCTGACGTACGCGCTCAACTCGGTTACCAAGAAAACAGTCCAGGTACTTTTTCTGGCGGTGGGTCTGGTGATGACCGGGCACGCGATTCTGACTCCCATGTTGATGGTTATCGTAATGCTCACCGGCGACCTGCTCGGCATGTCTTTGGCGACGGACAACGTACGGCCGTCCCCGATGCCCAATGCCTGGCGAATCGGCAAATTGACGATGGCGGGTGTCTTCATGGGCATCTGCGAGCTCGTCTTTTGCACTGCCGTGCTGGCTATCGGCAAATTCCGCCTGGGTTTAGGAATCGACGCGCTAAGGACCATAGCCTTCGTGGCCATCGTGTTCGGCAATCAGGCAACGACTTATACCAATCGTGAGCGGCAGCGCCTGGGCTCGGCCCGTCCGAGCCGATGGCTAATCGCATCTTCCATAGCCGATGTGTCGATCGCATCCTCGCTTGCGATTTGCGGAATCGCGATGAGTCCTCTGCCTGCATTCGCCGTGGGGGGAACGCTCGTGGCGGCAGCGGTCTTCGCCTTTGCCGCGGACTTTGTCAAGGTTCCCGTGTTCAAACATCTCGGGATTGCGTAACCATTGGCAAGTCACGTGCATCGACAAGAGCATGAAGAAGCAAGCGGTAGGCACAGGTTCAGCCGGCCAGTCCGGCGATACTCAAGGGCTGTCGGACGTCGCGGAGGCAGGCTCGGAGAGCGTAGAAGAGCTGCTGGAAGAGGGACAGTCCTTCGAGGCCGAAGCGATCCAGGGCGTGGAAGATGCGCCCGAGCCGGACGTAGCCGAAGTTCACACGAAACAAGTCCCGGAGGACGATGTGCCGGGCGAATACCTGGAAAAAGACTAGGCCCCTACCAGACTGCCGGCAAGGACCGCCGGCTCCGGGGTGGGACTCACAAGTTCCTGGACGTGTTCCACGGCCTGCGCCAGGCTGGTGCACAGGCGATCGGGCTGCGTGCTTGCACATCGCCCGCGCCGGCAACGACATGCACCATCTTGACCTATCGAAACGGCGCGCGCAGGCGGTGCAATCTCCTCCGGCGCTGCAAGGCGGCACGCCAACCGACGACAAGGAGATGCGGGATTACCGGTTGACCATCGACAAAGTCCAGAAGTTCGTAGCGGCCGCAACGGCGATCCAGGCGGATGCCAAAGCAAGCGGGCCAGCTCACGAAGTACCCATAAAAGGGGGGTGCCGAATCAAACCCACATCCACGCAGCGCAAATAGACCCACTACCGGTGTAGATGATCTGGTGATGGTCCGTCATGGTGTACCTACCCCAGCCGCGATCCGCGAAATCCGTACCGGAAGCCGTTCTCCGCGATGCCGCGCAACTCGGCCTCGGAAAACCCGAATCGCCGCGCCGCCAACTCATATTCGCCCGATAGCGTGACCGCGAAAATAGCTGGGTCGTCCGTGTTGAGCGTGATGGGCACACCGGCGTCATAAAGGCGCCGCACGGGATGGACGTCCAACGATGCCACGGCGCCGGTGGCTACATTGCTTGAGATGCACACCTCCAGGGGAATCCCGCGATCGCGCAAATGGCGCACCAACGCCGCATCTTCCACGGCGCGGATGCCGTGGCCGATGCGCTCCGCGCCGATCTCCAACGCCGCCCATACCGATTCCGGTCCCACGGTTTCGCCGGCATGCGCGGTCAGCCGCAGACCCGCGCCTTTGGCAAAGCGGTATACGTCGCCGAACCAGGCGGCTGGTCCGCGCTCTTCGTCGCCGCCGATGCCGAACGCCACCACGCCATTGTGCGCACGTTCGGCAGCGAGTTCCGCCACTCGCATGGCGTGTTCGACGCCAAAATGCCGCACGGCGTCAAGAATCCAATGCACCTCCATGGGGAACTCCGCCGCAGCCTGTCGCACAGCCGCGTAGACCGGCGCGAACTCCTGCCGTTTCCAGAGCACCACTCCAGCGGACAGCGTGATTTCGGCATATTGTACCGACTCGGCCGCCAGACGCCGCAGCAAGGCGCGGGTGATGCGGGCGTAGTCCCGCGGCGTGCGCAGGCGCTCGACCACCGATTTGTAGGCCTGGATGAACCCCTGAAAACTGTCAATGCGATACATGGATTGCACCGCTTCGCGGGTGAGCGCTGGGTCGAGTTCCTGCATGGTTTCCGGTTCCACGGACCCTTCCAGGTGCAGATGCAATTCCGCTTTCGGCCAGGCGCGATAGGGAGTGACGGGCTGCATTAAGAATAGGTTTGCACAAGCAGGGCGGCCTGCGAGCCTTTCCCACCATAAAAGTGAAATGGATTATGGTTGACACATGGAAAACAATACGTCGCGCCGCGCGTTTCTGGGCTCGACCCTGGCCGGAATCGCTCTGCCCCATGTCTTTGCGGCGGAAGACAATACCATTCAGTTTGCGCTGGTAGGATGCGGCGGGCGCGGCACGGGCGCCGCCGAGAACGCGCTGGGCATCAAGAACGGGCCCACCAAGCTGGTGGCCATGGCCGACGTCTTCCCGCAAAAACTGAGCGACAGCCACGGCAAGCTGCGCGGCCATTTCGCGTCCCAGATGGATGTGCCCATGGATCGCCAGTTCATTGGCTTCGACGGCTACCGCAAGGCCATGGACTGCCTGAAACCGGGCGACGTGGTGATCCTGGCGACGCCGCCGGCGTTCCGCTGGGTGCATTTCCGCTACGCCATCGACAAAGGGCTGAACGTGTTCATGGAGAAGCCGGTGGCCGTGGACGGCCCCACCACGCGGCGCATGATCGCCCTGGGCGAAGAGGCCAGCCGCAAAAACCTGAAGGTGGGCGTCGGCTTGATGATACGTCACTGCCGGGCGCGCCAGGAACTGTTGAACCGCGTGCGCGACGGGCAGATCGGAGACATCGTGGCAATGCGCGGCTACCGCATGGGGCCGGGCGGCGACATTGCGCCGGTGAAGCCCGAGGGAACCAGTGAGCTGCTCTACCAGATCCGCCTGTTCCACGGATTTCTGTGGGCCAGCGGCGGCATCTTCAGCGACTATTACATCCACCAGATCGACGAGCTTTCGTGGATGAAGGGCGCCTGGCCGGTGGAGGCCATGGCTTTGGGCGGCCGCCAATACCGCGGCAGCGCGGTGGACCAGAACTTCGACGTCTACGCGGTGCAGTATACCTATCCGGACGGCACGCGCATGTTCTTCGATGGCCGTAACATGCCCGGGGTACACAACGAGTTCGCTAGCTTTCTGCATGGGTCGAAGGGCTCGGCCGTGGTTTCGACCAACGCGCACACGCCGGGGCACACGCGCATTTACGCCGGGCAGAATATCCCGCGCTGGCAGAGCGGCCAGAAGGAACCGGCGCCGGAAAATCTGGTATGGGCGTTTCCGCAGCCGGAGCGCTCGCCCTACGACTGGGAGTGGGACGACCTGATCGCCGCCATTCGCGACGACAAGCCTTACAACGAGGTCAAGCGCGGCGCGGAAGCCAGCCTGGTCGCGTCGATGGGCCGCTTCTCGGCGCACACCGGACAGCTTGTGACGTTCGATCAGATGATGAACCACGACCATGAGTTCGCGCCCGACGTGGATAAGCTGACCATGGACGGTCCCGCGCCGCTGCACGCGGATGCGGAAGGTAAGTATCCGCTGCCGGAGCCGGGGATTAAGAAGACAAGAGAGTATTGAGAACAGGGCAGTCGGAGAAGTTGGCCGAGCAAGAGCGGCAGATCGGGGGAAAGAGTATCAGATCTAATAAGCACTGTCGGCTAACAAACAGAATGTACGGCCATACACTTCGGCGTATTTCTAGCGCGCTGAAAACAGCGCTCTAAAGGAGGACGGTATGAGGACAGCGAGAATCCTAAGTACTCCGCAATCATTGGCAAATGAGCTCGCGCGCTGCTGCGGCGACTACACTTCTTTGCATATTGCGGTCGCTTGGTGCGGGAATCCCGCAAAGACGCTCCCTTATAAGTACCTGGAGGCCTTCAAGGGAACAATTGACGCCACCGTTGGTGTCTCGTTTAATCATACGCACCCCGACGCGATTCGATGGTTCAGGGGCATGGGCGCTGCCATTCGAGTCTTCCGAGAGGAATGTGGCTTGTTTCATCCGAAGGTTTATCTATTTACCGATGGCGATCGATACGCACTCTTTTTGGGAGCTCAAACCTGACATATGTCGGGTTCTACGAGAATCTGGAGGTCAATGTTCTTATCGAGGGCACGTTCTCTGAAAAAAACACGGAAGACATCTCCGATCTTAAGGAGCGGCTCGGCAAGTGGCGCTCCGATCCCTTCTCCTTCGTGCCGGATGATGACTGGCTTAAGGGCTACTGCAAAGCCTACCAGCGAGATTTGGCAAAAGAACGGGAACATGGAATCGACACGCCACCCCTGCGTGAGGAACACATGGGAAGCGCGAGTTGGTTACAGAATGCTGGCTGGAAGACGTATTACGACAAGGTCATCGAAGGGCTGGAACGAAGTGGCCGTCGCCTCCCTGGTTTCCACAAGGAGCTTGACGCCGCCGCTAAGCTTCTCCCGTTGCCATGGATACCGTCTTACTTCAGAGACCCAGACGTAAGGCGAATCATCTTCGGGAACAAGCCGTACTTTTGGTTCGGGCACGTCGGCGCATCTGGCGGTTTTCTACACCTCATAAGCAATGGCAGCAAAGACGAGTGGGAGGCAATCGTGGCCGCAGTGAATCGCATCGCGGCATTGAGTCCTCCTATTGATTGGACAGAGCTCGAATCGAGTCTCCATAAACTTGTCCAGCTCAAGCCGACGATGAAGGTCTGGGGACGAGTGCTTTGCCTTGTCCGGCCCGATCTATACTGCACCGTATCGTCACCCTCGGTCAGGGCTGAACTCGCCAAGACTCTTCGGGTCGCGAAGGCAAGCTTCGAAAGACCTGAAGGCTATGTCAAGCTCATCAAGCTTCTACACGCATCCCCATGGTTTAATACTCCTATGCCGCAAGATAGCACTGAAGCGGCCGCCTGGGTACGGCGAGTAGCGCTCATGGATGCTATTTTTTACCAACATCCAAAGGTACGAACCTGAACCAAACGGACGGAGACGGTTCAGGAGGCACATTTACCCGACGGATGCACCCGCGGAGCAGCCAACTTAGCTTTCCGGCTAAAATGCGCAGGCAACCGCTACGGCTTGATCTCGTAATCCGGCCAGCAATCCTCGATCTGCTGCCATGGTTCACCAAGCTTGGTTGACAGCGACTGACCCGACCACTGGTCCCCAAATACCCGAATCTCCGCAGCCCCCGACCCTTGCATCGGATTGAACTTCGGATCGAGAATCCGGGCGATCTGGTCGCGCGCGCCTTCCAAATGCACGCGCGTAGTACGGTCGGTAGTGCGGGCCAGCGCCGCCGTAATCGAAGTACTCAACGCGCGCAACTCGCCGCGGTAGAACGGCTTCTCATCGCCGCTGGAAGCGAACATCGCAACCGGGAATCCGGCCGGCAGCCCGGCGGGAAGCGCCATCACCGGTCCATTGAGCTTCGTATTCACCAGTTCCAGATAATTGCGCTGCAATTGCCGCCGGTAGGCGTCGATAGGCGCCTGCGGGGTTTCAACCTCGCGCCAGATGCCGTGCCGTACCGCGGCCAGGAAATCGGCGGGCCGATAGGCGGCGGAACCGTCCAGCGCGTCTTGCTCGACGAGCCGGGCGAAGCGCGCGCCACTCAACAAATTGCCCAGCACCGAGCGCTGCGCGTTGGCCACCCGGTTGATCGCGCCCAGCGGTTCGATGCGGCGCAAAATCTCCTTGTCGATGGCCCATTGCGGCGTGGCAAACGCGTTGTCGTTGAGGAACGCCACCGCGGCCGCCTGCCGCGCCTTGGCTACCGGCGTGAAAATAACGCCCTCCTGCCCGATGTTTTTCTGTTGCGATTCGAGGCCCCCCACCAGCGCGGCCACGTGGTTCATCTCCAGCGTCCATTGGCCCAGCATGCGGCCATACAGCTCGGACAAATCCTCGTACGGCTCGCCTTTTTCGGTGGTGGAGGCGGTGAGCATCAAGCGGGCCACGCGCTGTAGGTTCTTCACTCCCAGCGCAGTGGATTTCAGCGCATCGGCGTCGCCCACGGCTTCGGTCAGTTCGCCCGGATCGGAACCGGCCGCGCTCGGCGTGGAGAAGCGATACCAGGGCGTCTTATCCTGCTCGCGCGCCCATTCGTCGAGCTTGGGCTTTTCGTCATCGGCCGTCTTGGCGTCCGCAATCGGCGTATAGCCCCAGTGCGTGGCCCAAATATCGTAGGGTCCCACGACAGGCACCAGGTCGGCGGGATCGATCCCATCCTCGGGCTGCGCCACGTAGTTAAAGCGCGAGTAGTCCATGATGGACGGCGTGTGGCCCATCTTCTTCACCCACTCCTTGTCGCGCACCTTCTGCTGCGGATACAGCGAACTGGACTTCATATTGTGCTGGAAGCCCAGCGTGTGGCCGACCTCGTGCGCGCAGACGTACTCGACTAAGCGGCCCATCAGATCGTCCGGCAGGGGCAGCTTCTGCGCGCGCGGATCGAGCGGCCCCGCCTGCAGAAAGTACCAATCCCGCTGCAGGTTCATCACGTTGTGATAGAACTGGATGTCCGCGTTTAGGATCTCTCCCGTGCGCGGGTCCGAGACATGCGGACCTGACGCGTTCTCGATGGTGGAAGGCAGCCAGCGGATCACCGAATAACGCACATCTTCCGGGCTGAAATTCGGATCCTGCTCCGCGGTGGGAGCGGGTTTGCCGATGATGGCGTTCTTGAAGCCGGCCGCTTCGAAGGCCGGCCGCCAGCTCTCCACGCCGCGGATCATGTAAGGCACCCACTTGGCGGGCGTCGCGGCATCGATGTAGTAAACGATGGGCTTCACGGGTTCGGAAACGGCGGCGCTGGGATCTCTCTTTTCCAGGCGCCAGCGCGCGATGTAGGTGCGTTTGGGGGCGCGCTGCTCGTCGCGGCCGTAATCCATCTGATGCACCGTGAAGTAGCCCACGCGCTCGTCGAACAGGCGCGGCGTCATGGGGTGCTCGGGCAGCTTTACCATGCTGTGATGCAGCACCACCGTCGCACTGCCCGGCCGCATGCCTCCCGCGCCGAAGGGATTTTCAGCGCGCGCGCCGCCGCCGGGCGTAGCCATCCGCGTGTAGGTGTGCGTGGATTCCACTTCGATGTTTTCCGGGTAGGGCGAAACGCGTTCGATATAAGACCGGCTGGCGTCCATGGTGGTGGCGTTCAGGCGCTGGCGCGCGCTCAACTCGAACACATCGCTGGTGAACAAGCGCGTCACTTCGATAATGACGGAAGGTTCGCGGCCGGTCTCCTTGTACTCTTTCACCTCCGGCCGGGCGGGCTTGGCGGCTGCGGGCTTGCCGGCGGCCGGCTTCGGAGCGCCGTCCTTGGCATCGGCGGCCGCTTTGGGCGGCGCAGGTTCTTCGGCCGGCTTTTCCGCGGGCTGATCGTCCTTCGCCTCCTCTTTTTCTTTATCTTTGTCTTTTTCTTTGTCTTTCTCTTTGCCGGGTTCCTTGCCGAATGCGGCAATTGGAAAACTCATCACGATGGTGTCGTTGTTGGCGGCCTTCACGGCCATTGAGATGGGCGTCTTAGAATCCGCCACGACCTCGTAATTCACTTCCCGCAGATTGATTTTGTTTGCATTGCGCTCCCACCGGACCACCCTCTCGGAAACGAACTGCCCGCCATACCCGACTCCCATGGTGGTGCGCGCAATCTGCGTCACGAAGAGGAATTCCCGGTTCAGCTCGGTCTTTGGAATCTCGTAGTAATACTTATCCTTGATCTCGTGAACGGTGAATAGGCCGGACTTCGACTTGGCGTCTTTGGTGATCACCTTGTCGTAGGCCTGGGGCTGCGACGACGACGAGCCGCCCAGCAGGCGCGCCGCAGCTCCGCCGCCAGCTTCGCCGCCAGAGGAGGGTTCGCTAGGGGCGGGCGGAGGATCTTGCGCCCCCAACAGGAAAAATGAAATCAGGAAAACCAGAACGCTACGGACGGCAGCAGGCATCGCGCACTCCTTTGCAGGGTGAATCCCCTAATAATACTCCGAATTGAGTGGCACGCAAGCGCCTTATCCGCCGCCTACGAATTGCACGATCTCCAGACAGGCGCCGCCGGCCACCGGCGTGGCCGCCCAATCGCGCGGCTTGACGATGCGGCGGTCGAGTTCCACAGCCACGCGCGCCGGATCGAGCTGCAACGATTCCAGCAATTGCCGGATCGTCTGGCCGCTGGGAATCGATCGGACCTCTCCGTTGATGGCCACCTCGATCTGGCCGTTGATCTGCTCGTTGGTTGACACTGTTCTTTGGCAACCATTATAGTCAAATTTAAGCAAATGCCCCAGACCTATCCGGAAACCTACTGGCCGGTGCTGCTCCAGGCGCTCATCGCCATGGCGGTGGCCACCGGCATGATCGGCATTTCATACATTCTGGGGAAGAAAGTCCGGAATCGCGTGAAGGACATGCCCTATGAATGCGGCATCACGCCCACTGGCAGCGCGCGCGAGCGCTTCAGCGTGAAGTTCTACCTGGTGGGCATGCTGTTCATCCTGTTCGATATTGAAGCCATCTTTCTATACCCGTGGGCGGTGGTCTATAGGGAACTGAAGATGTTCGCGTTTTTTGAGATGTTGCTTTTCATCGCACTGGTCTTGGCGGGCTTCTTCTACATATGGAAAAAAGGCGCCCTGGATTGGTCTGGCGCCGGCCGGCCGCCGCAGCGGTAACGGAATCGCATGCTTCCTGAAAACTTGAAAGAACACGCTACCGCTGCCGCTCTGGAAGCGTTCGACGCCGTCGCGGTGGTCGACGGCAAACTCGACCGGAGCGAACTGACGATTGGGATCGCTCCCGAGAAGATCGTCAGCGTCTGTGGTTTTTTGAAATACGATCTGGGTTTTGTGCGCTTGAGTACCATCACAGGCGTGGACTGGTATCCGGCGGAGCCGCGCTTCGAGGTCGTCTATCATCTACACTCTTTGGACCGCAACGAACGCCTGCGCTTGAAGTGCCGCTTGCCGGGCGGCGATCCGCAGATCGATTCGGTGACGGAAGTCTGGCGTGGCGCGAACTGGTTCGAGCGGGAAACTTTCGACC
>Ga0187867_10003496_pt1 | contig 12524 bp, 10 predicted proteins | sample June2016WEW_13_1_FD_132976 | JGI IMG/M metagenome (GOLD analysis project Ga0187867, IMG submission 132976) | Peatland microbial communities from SPRUCE experiment site at the Marcell Experimental Forest, Minnesota, USA - June2016WEW_13_10 | ecosystem: Environmental > Terrestrial > Soil >... | reverse complement strand
GTGGGCCGCGACCGCGTGGCCCGAACCGTCGATACATTGGCACCCGGCTTCACGCTGGTCAATCAGCGTTGCGTCGCCACCACGGCAGATTTGGACGCTGCCGGTGTTCAAGATGTCCTGCATTCGATTTACCGGCCAAAGCAACCGCAGCCGGCCAAGGCCATGCGAGTGACGTTCAGTCTGGATCTGTTGCTGTTTCGGCAAACGGCTCGGAAACACTAATTTAGCGGCATTGGTCGGCGAGATTCTTGTCTTGCAGCGGTACATTAGGGTGCTATGAAGCTCATCCGCGGCGGCCGCGCAGCGCCATGTGCTTCCAGCCCTTTGTGAAAAAATAGAAGTGTCCGGGACGTATATAAGCCGTCATATAGCGGTCGATAATGCGACTAAGGCGTTGCATCGCATCATCGACCTTCTACACGTTCACGCTTTGGCGCGACCAAAGACTGATCGAGTGCATGTACTGCCCGCTTTCCATTAGTTGGTCAAATTCGTGCGCCGGGTCTCAGATGGCGGTTTAGCGGGCCTGGCCGACGATATGCGTTCCGCAGCGAGCGACTGGGCGCTGCTATACTTACACCAGATCTTCAATTGGGCCGGAAATGAAGCGCTGTACGATCTGTCACGCCACGTATCCCGCGGCCTTCACGCATTGCCCTCACGATGGCTCCGTCCTGACGGAGGCCAATGAGTGGGCAGAGGGAACCATGATTCGCGGCAAGTATCGCATCCTGGGCAAGCTGGGCCAGGGAGGGATGGCGACCGTCTATAAGGCGCTGCACGTGGGATTTGATGAGGTGTGCGCGCTGAAGGTGATCAACCTGGAGTTAGCGAGTGATCTGTCCTTCGTGAAGCGCTTCGGCCAGGAAGCCGCCCTCACGCGCAAGCTGCAGCACCCCAACGCGGTGCGCGTGGAAGACATCGATCAGGCTGACGATGGGCGTCCTTTCATGGTGATGGAGTTCATCGAAGGGGAGAGCCTGAAAGATGTCATCCAGCACCAGGCGCCGCTGCCGGTGCCGCGCGCCTGCCGGATCGCCAAACAGGTGGCGGCGGCGCTGGATGCGGCGCACCGGCTGGGCATGATCCACCGCGATATCAAGCCTGGGAACATCCTTCTGACCCGCCCCGCGACCGGCGCCGGAGAGGAACTGGCCAAGGTCCTTGATTTCGGCATCGCTAAGATGAGGGAAGCGCACCTGGCCGCCGGCGCTGCGACGCTCACCCGGACCGGCACTTCGATTGGCACGCCCGCGTACATGTCGCCGGAACAGGCCATGGGCAAGACCGGCGAGGGCCTGGATGGCCGCGCCGACCTTTACTCGCTGGGCGTGGTGATGTATGAGATGCTGACCGGCGATCTGCCCATCAAAGGAGAGTCGGAAGTACAGATGCTGATTGGGCAGATCAACGCGGCGCCCCAGCCGATCCGGACGCTCCGCCCGGAACTGCCCGAGGGCATCGACGCAATCGTGATGCGATGCCTGGAGAAGGACCCTGCGCGGCGGCCGGCGAGCGGCGCGGCATTGATTGCGCTGATTGACGCTTTCGAGAGAGGTGTAGCGGTAGGCGCTGCGCCCGACGAAATGCCGACGGTGGCGACCCCGCGGCCCGCGCCGGTGGAAACACCGATTGTGGTTCCGGCGCGCGGTGCATCCCGGTGGGTTGGAGCGGCGGTGTTGCTGGCTTTCGTGGTAATCGCAATTGCGGTCGCCGGCGGCATCTTGCATTTCGGGGCGCGCCGGAAACACGTGGCGGGTCCGTCCACGGCTGCCGTGCCGCCGGCGGCGAGTTCACGGCCATTGTCCGAAGCCGCGCCACCCCAGCCGCCTGCTCCCGCGATGCCCGCACCGCAAGTGGCTCCGCCTGCGCCGACGGCGGCGAGGCCGGCTGTCCCGCCGCCTGGCGCAGAGCTGGGGTCAAATCCAGCAGACGATATTCAGGGCGTGCTTAACGCCGTGCCCTTCGATAGCGCGACCAAGACGCAGGTGAAGGACATCTGGCGCCAGGCAAGTAAGCTCATGAAGAAGGGTGATTTCGACGGCGCGGCCGCACAATATAAGCGACTAACCGAATTGCGCCCAGGTCTGGGGCCGGCGGTGGCGGCGTTGACGGCACTAGCCGCCCAAGGCGGTTCAGCAGGGGCCGCTCATCACACGGCTGCTCGGACCAGTGAACTGGCGGGCGCAGTGGCGCATTACAGCATAGAGGCCAGTCTCCACCCGGACGTGGCGGGCAACCACTATAAGCTGGGTGCCGCGCTCGGGAAGATCGGCGATCTGGATGGAGACATGCGCGAACAGCAGGCGGCGCTGAAGCTGGATCCTGGCATGGCGACGGCGCACGCCGAGCTCGGCTCGCTTCTTGCGCGCAAGGGGAGCTGGAACGATGCCGCACGCGAGTACCGCGAGGCGATCCGCTTGAAACCGAGCCTGGCGGAGGCCCACAGCGGCCTCGGCGATGCGCTCGGACACATGGGCGACTGGACGGGAGAGATAGCAGAAGAACGAATCGCCATCCAGCGAGCCCCAAGCTCAGCCATAGCGCATTTCCAGCTTGCCACGGCGTTGGAGCATGAAGGCGACTCTTCGACGGCGCTTGTGGAATATCGCCGCGCGGCCGAGTTAGACCCTCGGGAGGCGAACTTCCAGGCCAACTACAAACGTCTGGCGAGAGAGATCAACGCCAGGTAGCTCAGCCCGTTCTAGCAGCCACTGCGGCGAGACCGACCCTCGGCGATTTTAGACGGGTCTCCTCGATGGGACCACGTTGTGCGGCGTTATCCGAAGACAAGCGAGGCCGCCGAAGCCCACCCTACACGGCGTCGGAGATGCTGGCGAAGTTGAAATCCGTGGCGAGTATGGCCGGAACGAGTGAGGAGCCGGCTTCCGCGCCTTGCGTCCGTACCGGCGTCGACAGCATCTTCGTGTTCTGCAGCACGCGTACCGGGCTTTCATTCCAGCGGAAGTTCATCACCGGCGCCGTGACCTTGCCGTTTTCCACGAGAAACACACCGTCGCGCGTCAGGCCGGTCACCTGCAGCGTCTGCGGTTGCAGCACCCGCATGTACCAGAGCCGGGTCACCAGCAAGGCCTTATCGGCCGCCTTGATCAGGTCGTCGAGCGAGTGATTCTGCCCGTCCAGGACCAGGTTATTAGGGTAGGGAGTGGGCTTCTTACCGGCCTTCTGCGCCCAAAAGCGGTCATAGAAGAGGTTCTTCACCACGCCGTTCTCAATCCAGGACATCTTCTCATTGGGGAGCAGCGAGCCGCTCCAGGGCGATGAGGACAACTTGGGATTGAAAGGATCCGAGCGCAGCGTAACGTAATCGGGAAACAGCTTTTCGCCCAGCAGCGTCTGCCCGGGCTTATCAGCCTTCTTGCTCAGGAACGATTGGCCCTGCTCGGCGCTCCGGGCGCCGAAACCAAACCCGAGGTAGCCAATGATGTCGCTGACCGCCGCCGGTTCCAGAATCACCGTGTACTTGCCGGGCTCCAGTCGCCTCTTGCCATCGCCCTTCACGCATTTGTCGACGGCTATGCGGGCGGCATCTTCGCCGTTCAGATCGCGGATCGACGTGGAAACCTGCGTGGCCCAGCCGGAACTGGTCCCGCTGGCGTTACGCATGGTGTTAGTGAGGGTTGAGTCGGTGTAAGTATGGTAGCCGAACAGGCCGGCCTTGTTCGCCACCGCTACCCGGTTGGCCGAACGCTGCACGAATCCCGCAGCCGTGAGTTTGCTGCCGCGCGCTGCGTCGATGACGGCCTTGACGTGGCCGATCAGCGCGTCGCCCCGCGCTGCGTCAGTGTCGGTATCGAAATTGGCGAGCTCCGGATATTTTTGCGGGCCCAGCGGCGGCATGTACTCCGGGTCGGGTTGCGACACGCGCGCCAGGCGCTCGGCCAATTCCATGCCGTTGCGCAAGGCCTCATCGCTCCACTCGGTGACATTGGCGCTTCCGCTGCGCTGATCTTCAGTGGTCGACTCAATTGCTACGGATTGGTCCAGGCTGTAGCCCGACGTGGTGATGCCGTTATTGGCAAACCGGATGAAGACATTTTCCGATGTGTTGATATAAACGTTGCAGCCGGGCAGTTTGGCGTAGCTCAGAATCTTATCGGCGAGATTTTTAGCGTCCTGGCGAGTGAGCATGATCGGCCTCCTTCAGTCTGTAACCAATACGTTGATCCCGCGGAAGCGGGCCGGCGCGCATCCGTGGCTCATCGAATTGCTCTGGCCGGGCTCGCCCTTGCCGTCCCCAAACAGGCCGTATTGCTGCCAGTAAGCCCGCCCTCCGATGGCGTCGCACGACTGCCAGAAATCCGGCGTGCGCGACTGATAGGCCGCACGCGAAATCATGCCGCGCTTTTTGCCGCCCTTGATCTCCCAGAATGCATCGCCGCCGAACTGGAAGTTGTAACGCTGCTGATCGATCGAGTAGCTGCCGGTGCCTTCGATCAGGACCCCGTCGTCGACGCCTGAAATCAGATCGTCGGTGGTAGTACCGCCTTCGGAGTGATTCAGCCAGACGTTGGGCATGCGCTGGAACGGGACGCTGCCCCAGGAATCGGCATAACAACATCCGCGCGATTCGGTCTCGCCGATCAGGTGCGCCTGATCGCGGATGGTCTGGTAGTGCTTGAAGATTCCTTTTTCGATGATCGGGAAGCGCATGGTCTTCACGCCGTCATCGTCGTACTTGACGGTGGAAAGTCCGAATTCGGTGGTGCGGTCGCCGAAGAAATTGACGATGTCGCTGCCCACCCGGAACTTGCCCATCTTCTCCGTGGTCAGAAAGCTGGTGCCGGCGTAGTTGGCCTCGTAGCCCAGCGCGCGGTCCAGCTCCGTGGAGTGGCCGATGGATTCATGAATCGTGAGGCACAGATGGCTGGGAAGCAGCACCAGGTCCTTCTTGCCCGGGGTCACCGGCGGTGCGGCCAGGTGCTCGACCACTTCATCCGCGATGCGGCGGGCGTTCTCTCCCAGGTTGCTCTCCACCACGTGCTCCCAACCGCGCGACAGCGGGGCCACCTGGTAGGAACGGTCGCGCGAGATGCCGTTTTTCGAGTCTACCGCATTGGCATTCAGAAACGGGTTTGACTGGACGATGAACTGCTGGATCGAAGAGCCTTCCGTCGAGGCAAAGTATTTGTCCTCGGAGTGGAAAAAGAGCCCGCCGAATGAGCTGAATACCTTTGGATTGCTTTTGACTGTGCGCGCGGCCGCGTGTACCAGCTCCAGTTTCTCGTCAATGGGAACGGCGAACGGGTCCTTTTCAAATGGCGAGACCCAGCGGTCGACGTAACCCGGGGTCGGGGCGAGTTGGACCGGTTGGGCTTGCAGGATCGAATTGGCCTTGGCTACCGTAACCGCCTCGCGGGTGATGCGCGCAATCTCGGCTGCGTCGACGTTGGGGGAGGCGGCGAACCCCCACTGGCCCTTGGCGATGACGCGGACCCCGAACCCAAAGCTGCTGCCATCGTTGACGAAAGGCACTTCGTCGGTCTTGGAGCCGTCCCGCTCCGGCGACAGGCGGTAGCCGGTGAACTGGTTGCGATAGCGGTTGATGCGAATGTCGCAGTAGGTTGCGCCCTGCTTCTTGGCTTCGGACAGGGCGATCGCCGCCAGCTTTTCAAGCGCGGGATTCGGCTTGCTGGAGTTCGTATCCGGCTCGCCGAAGAGCTTGTGCGCGAAAAGCAAAGATGCTGCGGTGGTGGCGGATTTGGTGAGGAACGCCCGGCGGTGGATCGGGCGGGCTGCGTCTGGGAGTTTCATTTTGGTTCCCCTATCTAAGGTACTCCACTGCGGAGGTATTGAGCTATTTGCGTCTGTCCGCCAAGGTATTGCATCCCGCAAGGAAACCCATGGCTGCGCCTCGATATCAGGCTATAACGGAGACTATTTCACGGAGCCGGGTGAACGCATATCGTGACGGCGACGGCAGGCTGTGGAACCTTCAAATCCGAGTCTTTGGGACTGGGGCTTACTGCTCTGGTATCGTTAATTATGGGTCGAGCAGCGGCATTTCTATTTCTGGCCCTGATTGGCATGAATGGACGGGCCAGCGATGCACCCGCCGATCGCGCCACCCTGCGCGGGCTGAAAGCCCTAAAGGTGGCGGTGGATCCGCCGGGACCGGAGCTGGAGGCCGAAGGGGTGCGTGCCACGGATCTGCAAGCGCGCATCGAGGAGCGTCTGCGCCGGGCCGGTGTTGCTGTGGACCAAGCCGCCCCGGAATTCCTAGGGCTTCGCGTCATGGCCGTGCGGGAAGCTAAGGGTCCCTACGGAATCTGCCTTTCGCTGGGCTTGTACCAGAGCGTTCTTCTGGAGCGCGATAGGACCATCAAGACGGCGATACAAACCTGGGAGACTCAAAGCGTGGTGTTGGTTCGTCCGAAACAGGTGCATACGGCGATGGACAGCACCCTTGACCAACTTGTCGACCAGTTTGCGGGCGCCTACGGGTCCGCCAATCCCAAATAGACCTGCAAGACGTTCACTGCCGTCCCGCTAACCGCGCGGTCAGGACTGAGCGGCAGGATCTCGCGAACCTGCGCCACTGGCTCGGCCCTCACGACGTCGAGACGGTCCGCGAGCGCGCCGAGAGCGGGGTTGGAGATCTCCTTAAGGTCGCCCTGGCTGAGAAACTCCTCAAGCATTCGTTTCACGTTTGTGGCAGGCATCGAATCGGGCGGAGCAAAGAACAGCAAGCCCGTCATAACATATAGGGTTAGCAGAGCCATAACGTTCTCCCTAGTGCGCCGGCACCTGATAGGTGCTGCCAGTTACTGGACCAATATAGCCGTTGCCCGAGAGGCAGCCTGTGATATAAATCAGCGAGTTGCTCGTGGGCTGGTAGCTGTAGATCGTGTTGCCGTAAAAGACAGGAGTCAGAAGGTAGAACCGGCTCCGGCCGGCGCGCTTCGAGAGCGCCTGCGTCGGCAGGCTCAGCCAGCCAGTGCGAGACAAATGCGACGGATGGGCTGCATGGCCGACTTCTGGTCGGAAACCAGTGCGTGCCGGATACTGGCCATCTCCATGCCGAGTCGTTGGGCCCGGTCGATGCACTGTTCGCAGACCAGTAGATGCTCTTCAATCAGGGCCAGTTCGGACTCGTCGGTAACGTACCCAAGGAGGTATTGCTCCAGATCGTTATCGCACATGCCATCTCCTTTTTACCATTAAGTTCATTGGGAATCAATGGATTTTCCGTACCGTGAACCACGGAAATCGAAGGAATAAGTGTTTGCAGACTATTGAAATACTTTCATTTGAATGGCTTTACGTTCACTCGTCCGGTTGCCTGGCCGGTTTTGAGGCGTTTGCGTTCGGGGTTTGCCCCGACATTGGTTACTACTGCACGCATCTGGCTCCTCGGAAACGGCTGCACACTTCCGAGAGCATGGAAGTCCCGACCGCGCGCTCTTCGACGCCGTAAATCGGGGCGATGTTGAGATGATTCATCTTGCGCCGCTCGATCGAAGATCGGGAAGTCGTCCAGATACGCCCCTGTGACGGTCTACTTGCCGGGCTCGTGGGATTTCAGAATCCGTAGCACGGAGAGTATCGTGTTCCAACTGCGCGTTGTCGCCGGCGCCCCAAAGAGCCGGTCGATCTGGCCGAGATAGCCAATCGTTTTCATGTGGCGGCGGTACACCCCATACACGAGACGGTTCTTCGAGCCAATGACTCGCACCAGCCACTCCCCACCTTCGGGAAGAGCAATCGGAAGAGAAACTCTGCGGCGTCCAGCCTCCGCCAGGATGCTTACAAATTGAACAATATCGGCGGACGGTGGCTCAGTTCCAAACGGATTGTCGATCTCCAGTCGAATCAGATCGCTGCCGTCGCAGACAGCGATGGTTGCTTCAAACGGCAGCTTCCGGCGCAATTCGGCAAGGAACTTTGCGCGCAATCCAGGTTTGCGAACGACAAGCGTGCCTGCGGCGCCCACATTCACGGCATCGTAGATGCCCAGATCTTTGGCGAGCACGCTGGGACGAAAAGCCCTGTGTCCTCCAACGTTGATACCCCGGAAGAAAACGATCAAGGCCATGCTGCCTATTGTCGCAGCACCGAAGTATCGAGGAGTGGCAGGTGTCTCTTTGGCCGCGAGGCGGACTCCACGGGACTGGTCTCCCACGATTGGTGGCACAGGCTTCAGCCTGTGAGAGCCTTTTCAGCATCCTGCTAGTGGCCGCCACCGGAGAGTTTGCGGTAGTACTCAGCGACGGAGTCCCGATAGCCGGCGGGAACGTTGGCCGGGTCCGTGTTGCGGATCGTGCCGCCGTGGTTTTCGTCGAGTTGGCGGCGCAGTTGCAATTCCAGCGCGTCCACTCCGCTGACAAGCTGCTGGCGCATCTGCTCGACCAGGGCGGGATTCCCGGGGAAACGGCTGGGATCCAGATTGCGCATTTGATCGATCAGAGTCTGCAACTGTTGCCGCGCTTCGGGACTATCCTGCACCGCGGCGCGCAGGCGGTTGAGAAGGTTCAAGCCCTGATCAATCTGGCGCTGGGCATCGGCCGGGTTGGGACCTTGTTGGGGCGCCACAGCCTTGCCCGAGATGCGCGTATTGCCGGTGTCATAGGCGCCCAGCACACGATCGCGATTGGTCGCGCCCCCGGTCTGTAGCTCGCCCGGTTGCCCGGCCTGACCAGACTGCCCGTTCCGGCTGCCGAGGCCCGTGAGTTGGTCGCGCAGCCGGGATAGATCGTCCATGGCTCCGTTGAGCATCGCGTCCTTGGAAGTATGCTGTGCGCTGCCCAAGGCCCGCGCCGCCTCGCCGACCTGTTGACCCAGCTTTTGCAGGTCGCTGGTGAGGCCGGCTTCGAACGGATCGGAGAAGCTGCCGCTGTGCAGCCGATCCGCGCTACGCTGCATCCGCGTGCCGAGATCGTTTTCGTCCATGCCATCGAGCGCGCTCCGCAGCCTGTTGGCAGCCGATGGTTGCGTGGGCGCGAGCTCGCGCGCCGCGCCGCGCATTTGCTCGGTGAGTTGCCCCAGGCCGTCGGCCAACTGCTGGCGATCGCCGACCATTTTGTCGATTTCCTGAGAGGTAGGGTAAGTCATCTGCCGGCCGGACGTGCGTGCGGCATTCTGCTGAGCCAGCAAGTCGCGCACGTGATCGGCTTGCTGCTTTTGTTGGGCTGCCAATTGATCGGCCGTTTGGGCCATCGAGTTGAGCCGGCTGGCGGCGTCCTGCTGCTCGATGCCGCCCAGGAGGTCGGTGGCCTGGCGCAAGCGGTCGGCGGCCCGGCGGGAGTCGGCTGCACTGGCATTCTGGGAGATGGCCCGCCGCATGTCGTCGCTGGCTTGCCGCAAGCGGTTGAGCGCCTGTTGCGCCGCCTGTCCGCCCGATTGCGAGGAAGCGGCACCGGTCTGGCCGCTTGGTGGCCCCTGTTGCTGCTGTTGCCCCTGTTGGTCTTGCCGGCCATTCTGAGCAAGTTGTTGTTCCATTTGCTGCTGGAGTTGCTGCGCCTCGCGCTGCAACATCTCCTGTTGCCATTTTTGCTCCGCGGTCTGGGCGCCATTGCGTTGCTGCTGGGCCAGATCTTCCTCACGCCTGGCCAGTTCGTCGAGCTTCTTCAGCGCGTCGGCGACTTCCTGCGCCTTTTGCTCGGCGGTAGTAGCCGCGGTCTGCCGGGTCTCATATTGATTCTTCTCGGTATCCAGCTCCAGATCGAAGAGGCTGGCCAGATCGCGCGCCGCACCACCCCCGCCGCCACCAGCGCCGCGCCCTCCAAATGCAACCTCGATTTGCCTGAAAGTGGCCTCGGCTCGCAGCAGAAACTGCAGCGCCTTCTGCTCGTTGGGGATGGCATCGGTCCACTTCTTTTGCTGCAACTGTTGCGCGGCCGGCGCCATGGCCTCGGAAGCGGCCACCATGTCCTTCTGGAAGTCGCTGATGGCGTGCACCTGGTCGGTCAACTCGCGAGCCTGCAAGCGGCCGGAGAGCGAGACGGCCTGATCGCGCAACGTCGATTGCGATTGGGCGAGCAGCTTGGCGATGTCCGCAGCCTGCTGTTCGGTCGAGTTCTTGTCACGCTGTTGCTTGAAGGTGGCAAAGATAATCTCCTTCTCGCGTTGCGAGATCTGCGCCGATTGATTGCCCTGCCCCCCTCCGCCCCCACCCGACTGTTGCGATTGCGAAAACTCGCGCTCGAAAGGCACGGTCTGGATGAAGATCATATCGGTGTGGGCTTCGGCGTTGGCATCCTTGGCGGTGGCGTAAACGCTAACCAGATCGCCTGGAACGAGCTTGAAGTTTTCCAGCGAGAGGGTGGTCGAGCCGTCGGCTTGCTTCTGGCCCTTTTGCCGCAGCAAATCCACCGTCGTTTCGGCGCCGCCGTTGACCGAGTAGTGCAGCGCGACGCCGGTGAGCGAATAATCGTCGCTAGCCTTGGCGGCCACCGTGACCTCTTCGATGGGGCTGGCGTCATAGTCGCCCCGGCCGGGACGCACCAGTGCAATCTGCGGCGGGTTGGCTTTGCGGGCTTCGATGAAGAAATCCTCGCTGACGCGAACGGGCTGTCCCGCCTCCACCCCCGCGACGTGGTAGACGCCGTCCCGATCCATCTTGACGGTGGCGCGATAGACGTTATTCTGGCCGCCGGTGAGCTGGATTTGCTGTCCGTTGTCGAGTTGGATCCGGCCGCTTTGCAGGGGGCGGTCGGTCGAAACCGCCAGTTCGGCCTCGGTGCCGGTGACGGCGCGCAGATCGCCGCCGCGCTCCTCCACCTCCGGCGGCATGCCGGTCCAGGCGGGGTAATGATAGGTGACGCGAATCTGTTTGACCGCGGGCAAATCCGAGACGCGAATGCTAAAGTGCTTCGACGTCATCGGTCCAGCGGTGACGTAGTATTCGACATTCTCGGGCAAACCGGCAAATAGGAATTCATAGCCGCCGGCGAAACTGCCGGCCGCCGTGCGCTGCATGGCAATCTCTTCCCACTTGGAGGAGCTCTGAAAGTGGGCATACAATTTGACGCTGGGCGACCGCAGGCCAGTGGGCAGCGCCGAAACCATCTGGTCGGCATGCCGGCGCACGACGGCGTCGCCGGGAGTCACGCGCAGTTCGTAAAGCGCGGGCTTGCCGCGGTGCGGACCGGTCCAAAGCAGTGAGGCGCCAAACCCGAGAAAACCGGGGCCGGCGGCGATCATCCAAACCAGGATGGCGAAGGCGCCGAGGCCGGCGCCCAGGGAGATCCAGAGGCGGCGGTCCGTAACCATTTGCTTGGGCTCGGCGGATCGGGCGACTGCCAAGGCATCCCCGGCCAAAAGTTCAATAAAGGGATCCTGCCCATCGCGCTCCGCGAAGGTGGTGAGGCGCTGCTGGAATTGCGGGAAGGCGGCTTCGGCGGCTCCGATCGCGCGGCGGCGAGTCAACCGGCGCAACGGCAGCGCCAACCCGGCCGCGGCGGCAATCGCCAAAACCAGTATGAGTGCGAAGCGCGCCGCGGTTGCGCTTCCCTGCGAAAAGGCGCGCGCATTGGCGATCGTGACCAGCACCAGGGTCGCCGCCAAAGCGCCGCCGGTGAGGATGGCAAAGCCGCGCAGCCAGGTGCTCCAGCGCAGACGTTGTTCCAGTTGCGCAATGTATGCGTGAAGTTGTTCACGGAAACTCATGGAACCCTCCAACGGCGCCCAGCTTATACCTGAAGGATATCGCACTGGCGAGGGAAACCGTTTATTAAGGCAGGCGCGGACCGCGCCCGTGGCGCACGAGATCGCGGGCGTCGTGGCACACGCGCCCCACCTCGATCACGCGTTCCCCGCGGCGGCGATAGAGAAGAAAGTGGCGCGGCGCCTTTTACGCCCTGGCCCTTCACTCTGCCCCGGCTGAACTCCAAATGGTACGTGCGGGCTCCTTCAATCAGGATCTCCGCGCCTTCCGTCGATCCGGGGCGCTCGGGATCGGCGCCAATCTCGCGCAGGGCCTGCTTGATTAGCGCCTTAGGGCGCTCCTTGCCAGACCGTGGGGTCGCATAGTTGCCGCGCTCGATATCGTCGAATCCTTCCTTGGCGGCGCGGAGCCATTCGATCTTGGCCTGATCTTCCCCCTCGCGCTGCTCCAGCAGGCGGAGGCCCTCGGGCACCACCTCGCTTGCGTTGCTGAAGCGGCCGGAAGTGATGCCAGCCTCAATGAAGCTGTCAAAAATTGCCAACTGGAATCTGGGAATGAGCGCGCTAGCGCGCTGGCGGCCTGCGAGGCCGCCGCAGGCTGAGAGCCTGCCCCACTTACGATTCCTCGCGCTGGGTGCCGAGGTAGCGGCTGGCCAGGGCCGATTCGGCGAGAGAGAAAGCGAGCACCAGCAGGATGACGTACCACCACAGGGTTTGCGCCGTCTTGTGAGCTGTGGACGGGATTTGTGAAGATGGCGAAGCTTGGCCGCCGTTGCCCCGCCACAATGCCAACACCGCATCGTCAATAAGGTAGAGGTTCGATTCCTTGGGGTCGGGGTTGACGCCCACTTCATCCTGGCGGCCATTGGCGAGCCGGATCTGGTAATAGCCGGCCTCGG
>Ga0187867_10003493_pt1 | contig 12532 bp, 6 predicted proteins | sample June2016WEW_13_1_FD_132976 | JGI IMG/M metagenome (GOLD analysis project Ga0187867, IMG submission 132976) | Peatland microbial communities from SPRUCE experiment site at the Marcell Experimental Forest, Minnesota, USA - June2016WEW_13_10 | ecosystem: Environmental > Terrestrial > Soil >... | reverse complement strand
GTTTCCGCCGGGCCCCAGTGCAAGAGCCAGGACCGACGCGCCATTCGTACCCCCCAAATAGGTTCCGTACACCACTTTGCCGTTAGCGTCCAGCTTGGCGATGTAGCCGCTGGAAGAAGTCGTCGTGGTTTGATAGGCGCCCGAAGTCACGGGCAGAATCCCCGATTGCGACATGCCGCCGATATAGGCGTTGCCCGATTGATCCACGGCAATGGCGTTCAAATTCACCCAGCCGGAGTAGCCGCCGCCGAGGTACGACAAATAGACCAAGCCGGTGCCCGCGGCGTTCAGCTTTGCGACAAAGAACTCGCTATTGTTCGGCGGCGGCGAGACCGGTGTGCCGGGAAAGTCCATGGTGGCCGTAGAGCCAACAACGTATGCCTCTCCGGTCGAATCGACGGCGAGTGCGTTGACTGTATCTGTTCCGCTGCCGCCAAGATACGTGGCATAGCTCAGTATGGGGTCGATCGTCAGCGGCAGCGAATGGTTGTACCCGGCGAGCCTTATGCCAACGTCATGGCTAGCAAGAAGAACATAGCTGGCTTCCACGCGGGTGCGCTGGCCATCGCGTTCCTGCCAGACGGCGGGCAGAAGCTGATGCATCTCCGCACCTTTCGCCCGCAGAATCAGATCGCCGTTCCCTGCGATTTTAATCGCATCGGCGCCAGTGAACCGAAGACGAACGCGTGCCGGGTCCGCGCCCGGTTGCAAATCGAGGTCGTATTCCAGTTGCTGCCCGCTGGCGTGCCACACCAAATCGACGCCAGGATAGATGCTGCGATAGCGAACCCGGCCAAACTGGGGAACGCCCGTAATCCATCGGTTTGGATCGTCGCCGAAGTAGTAGTTGGTGTGCCCTTCCAGCGGATCTTCCGGATTGATGGCAACGCGCGGGTTCGATTTCACGAATTCAAGATGAATTCTTGCCGGGTTATCGGCTCCGGCGAGACTCAACGCCGCGCCGTTCTGTTGTAACGCAAATGAAACTCCGGCGGAACGCGCCGTGAACAGTGTGCTATGGTCAGCCTGGCCCGTATTCTTTTCAAAATATAAAGGAATGCTGCCGTATCGAGATATCTCAGGCACGGGTCTTGGAGCCGCGGATAACACCAGTGGCGCAAGCACGCACAAAAACGTCGTCGCCGATTGCATGGCTAGCTTCTCGTCTGTTTCCGACTGATATTATCATAATGTCAGGTTCTATAATCTGCTTCACTCTTTTTCAGCATGTTCCTGGCTTCTAGGCTAAGGCGCGAGCATCATTGAAGCGCGCTTTGGCGCCGCTTGTACCCTGTAGTGGTCCCGATCTTCATTCCTCGCGCGCGCAGCCGCGCGGCCGCCTCGGCCATGCCCGGTTATCAGCTCGGAATGCCGGTCCTGGCAGGCGAACTGCCGCGGGATGGCAAGCTCCTGGTATAGATCAACGGAGCCTATAGCCGCAGGATGGCGAAGATCGCCGCTATCCATGAAATCGCCACCGTCGCGGTGGAGTTTCCCGAGACGCAGCCGGTCGACCCCCAGCGGACCGCGCCATCACCCACGTGGGCGTCGTCTATTGCGAGACTTCTACCGGCCTCCGCATTGGGGCGCGTCTTCATAGTGGACGCCATGGGTAGATTAGCCGTGGGGCAGGCCATCGTTTTTCGTGGCCTGCCGAGTTCGCGCACGGTGCGCAGACGACAAGCAACGATCGTCTGCGCCACGCCGGGCACCGGAACTGTACAGTTGATTAATTCGCGGACACTACGCTAGTGCCCGCAAGTAATCTGCGATCTCACTGTGTTCCTCGTACCAGATCACCTCCACTCCCAGGTGCCTCATGGCATCCGCCACCGAATTCTGAAGGACTTTCCTCGGTTCGGGCAACTCCTTCGCTCGCTTGAACCAGAAATGCCGGATCGAGGTCACGAAGGCTTCCGCTTCGGCTCCTGGGTAATCGCCGTAGCGCGGCTTCAGAAGCTGTGCCCTGTGCCGCCGCCTCTCTTCGAACGAGTTGTACAGCCAACGGCGAACGTTGACGTCCTCCAGGGAAGTCCCGATGAACAGGACATTCCGCCGCTGGAACAACGATTGAGCCGTGTAGTTGGCAAACGAGTTGGGGTTCGCCATGGTGTCGAAGTACTCCGATTCGCGGAAAACGAGGGGTGGCGGAGCGACCGCCAGTTCCCTTCGGTCGCGCACGTCAAGCCAGCCGTGAAGATGATAAATCGATATCATCCCTGGGTGATCCCCGACGCTCGCCCGGTCCACTGTCGTTAGCAGTCGCCGGCCGCCGGCCCGCCCCATTACATACGATTGCAGGAGATTGTCCGCGTTGGTTGTCAGCACCGCGCCAATCTTCGGGTTAACAGTCGTCGCGCCCCCGTTCTGACCCAGCAGCAAATCGCCCACTGCAGCCAACGTCGCATTCTTTCCTAGCGCCTTCAGCAGAGGCTCCCAGTTGAAGCGCTTCTTCTCCTCGTTGTCCACCGGGATGGCGTTCATGAGCCGCCGGATCTCCTGGAACTCGCGGGCTCCGTATAGGTGCGCGCGTAAGATGCCGACGAATCCGCCGGGCTGGTTAGAATCCTCGCACTGCTGCGATACAAGATCGAACTGAGACAGCAGCGAAAGACTCGCTTTCTCCTCCAGCAGTCGCGAAACGGATGAAGCGTTCTCCGGGGTTGGCCCGAATCGGAGGGTCTTCAGCATCAGGTCAATCAGTTCTCGCCACTCCGGGATTCCACTCGCCTTGCTCACTCCCGCACCGAGGAACAATACCAATCCGTCGCTGTCGTACTGAAGCCGCAACCGCTCCAGACCCGAGGTGCGGCTATCCGTGGAATCCAGGTAGCCACACTGCCGCATGCGATTCAGGAACCGCCGGTCGAATCCCTTGCTGCCGAACTCCGTCCCGGTCTGCGACCTCTCCAGGTGGATGATCTCTGCGCTTGTCGGAAGCACTGCCATCATTCAGTTGTAATCCTTGCCGCGTCGTTTCTCCAGCTTGACGCCACGATAGCGGCGGCAACTACGGCTGCTTCAAGTTAGGGCCGGAGGTCTCGTGGGATGGTCCTGGCGATAACCGCAGCGCCTGCCGGAGTGACTGCAGAGTCCGCCGCTCGGCGTGCCATGTCGGATCGAGAGAGCGGTCCAATCGGGGTCCAGCGATCTCCACCAAGGCGGCTGCTCGGGCCCTGTCACCGGACGCGGCCAGGCAGTCCGCCAGCCGGATCCCGGCGCGCGTGCTTTCCGGGTGCTCCACTCCGTATGCGCCCTGCGCGATGGCATAGGCGTCTTCGAGCAAGGGGCGCGCATCGGCACTCCGCCCTTGTTGCAGGTAAGCCCAGCCGAGCGCGCTCTCGGCCGCTCCAATGGCGATGTGCCGCGCCGGATAGCCGGCCTGATCGGCGGAAAGCGCCTCCCGCGCCAGATCCTCCGCACGCGCGAAATTCCTCTCTCCGATCAGAACCTCCGCTAGCGCGACATCCGCCTCCGCACTGAAAATGCTGTTCGCGCCGAACGTACGCTTGCGAATCTCCAGCGCGCTCTGGAACTCGTTGACGGCTGCGGGCAACTCACCCGTGGCTTTGTCGAGATTGCCCAGGTTCACCCAACTGTCGGCGACCACCGCATGGGCCGGGCCGACGACTCCCACCCGCGCCTGGAGCGCGGATTGGAACAACTGTCGGGCTTGAGCCGCGTCGCCCTGGGCAAGAAGCACGGAAGCCAGGCAGTCCTGTGCGTAGGCCGTATCCAGGTTGCGCGGACCCAGGCTCCTCAGCTCGTGGGCGAGCGCCGGATCGGCAAGCGCTTTGGCCTCGTCGAACCTGCCGAGCCGCGTCAGAATATGGCTCATCACCGCCGCGGACGCGGCTGTCAGCGGGTGGTCTTTTCCGTAGAGTCTGGTGCGAATCGCGATCGCCTCGCGGATGGCCGCTTCCGCCTCCGGAAACCGCCCCAGCGAATCGAGCAGTACAGCCATGTTGTGCCAGCCATAGCCCACGCTGTCCTGGTAGCGGCCCCCTGTTTCGGTGGCCAGCGCGACCAGTTGTCGCGTGAGGCGCTCGGCTTCGACGTAATCCCCTCGCCGGCTCAGGACTACCGATAGATTGTTGAGCGCGCGCATCGACTCCATAGCCTTCGCGCCCGCGAGCCGGGAATTTATGTCCAGCGACTGGCGAAACAGCTTTTCCGCTTCTTCGTTGCGGCCCCGTTGGAAAAGCATGGTCCCCACATCGTCGAGCGACTCCGCCACCTTCAGGTTTTCCCTGCCCAATTTTGCCTGGTAAAGACGCAGCGCTTCCTGGTAGGACCGCTCCGCCTGGTCGAACTGATCCAGATCGGACGAGACGCTGCCCAATTCATGCAGCGTGTTGGCTATGGCCAGGTCGTCGCGAGGAAGCTTATGTTCCCTCAGGGCAAGGGCCTTCTTCAACAGGCTCTCGCCTTGCAGCCACATCCCGAGCGTGTCGTAGAGCGCGCCCACGGTATCCAACAGTCGCGCCTGGACCACCGGATCGTTCTGCAATTGGCCTTCAATGCGGGCCGCGCCGCGGTCGAGTAGTTCACGCGTGGTGATGGCGTCGCCTTTTGTCTGGCCCGGATCGTTGGATTGGAAGAGATTTATCAGGAAGTCGGTCACCTGGCTGGCGGTTCGTGCTTCTTCCCGAGCCTTGCGCGCCAGTACCGCCATGCCAATGCCAAAGGCGATGACCAACCCCAGGAAACCTACCGATGCGGCCGCGCCAATGCGATGGCGGCGAATGAACTTGCTGGCCCGGTAGCGCCATGAATCGGGGCGGGCAATCACTGGATATCCGGTCAGATAGCGCTCGATGTCGGCGGAAAATTCGGCTGCCGAGACGTAGCGGCGGTTGGGTTCTTTGTGCAGCGCCTTCAGGACGATCCGGTCCAGATCGCCCTCCAGTTCGCGGGATCGCGCCACCCGGCTGGGCCTCTCCGGGACCCGCTCGCAAATGTCCCATTCAAGTTGACCCAACGTGCCGGTCAACCGGAACGGGGGCTGCCCGGCCAGCAGTTGATAGAGCAGTACGCCGAGCGAATACACGTCCGTGCTGGTGGTGATCGGTTCTCCGCGGATCTGTTCCGGGCTGGCGTACTCGGGCGTCATCAGCCGGTCGCCGGCCTGGGTCACGGCGGGAAGCGCGTAATCCGGCGCCAACAGTTTCGCGATGCCGAAGTCGAGAAGCTTGGGCTCTCCGGCATCGGTCACCAGAATGTTGGCGGGTTTGATGTCGCGGTGCACAATCACGTTTTGATGCGCATATTGAACCGCCCTGGCGATCGGTTGAAAGAGCCGCAACCGGTCGCGAATCCCCAGGTGTTTGTCTGCGCAATACCGGTCGGCCGCCTTCCCCGCGACGTACTCCATCACCACGTAGGGCGATCCATCGCTGGTCGCGCCGCCGTCCAGTAACCGGGCGATGTTGGGGTGTTCCAGATTCGCGAGGATCTGCCGCTCGGCGCGAAAGCGCAGCATCATGTCCGGGGACGCGACGCCTCCGGGAATCAGCTTGATAGCGACTTCCTTGCGGTACTGATCGTCGGCTCGCGAGGCCAGGTACACGGCGCCCATGCCGCCCCGGCCCAGCAGCCTGATGATTTCATAGGAACCGATATGTTCTCCCGGCGCCGGGCCGCCGCTCGAAGCCAGCGTTACCGCGTTCTCCACCGCCGAGGTGATACCGCCGTCCTCATCGAGCGAACCGAGCAGTGACTCCACCTGGGCGCGGAGCCGTGTTTGGCGGCCACACGCTTCGTCCAGAAACTTGGGCCGGGCCTCGGGCGGTAGATCGCTTGCGGTGGCGAAGATTTCCTGCAAGCGCGCCCAATCCGCGGCTGTCATCAGGCGGCCGGCGGTCATACTATGTGCCCATGGCTTCTCGTAACCAAGCTTTAGCGAACTTCACGTCGCGATGCACGGTCACCGTCGAAATATTGAGGGCCTCGGCGGCTTCTTCATAAGTTAAGCCGGCGAAATACAATAGCTCGATCAGCTTGGCTTTGCGCTCGTCCTGCATGGCGAAGCGCGTCAAGGCTTCGTCCACTTCGATAATCGTTGGATCGTGCCGCGCATCGGCGATGTCGATTTCATCCAACTCGACGCGCTGCCCACCCGCGCCGCGCTTCACGCGCTGGCGGGCCTTGGCATGATCTACCAGGATCTGGCGCATCGTCCTGGAAGCGATAAAAAGGAAGTGAGAGCGGTCCTGCCATTCGACGTCCGCTCCCACCAGTTTCAAGTACGCCTCGTTTAATAGGGCCGTGGGCGTAAGAGTATGATTGCTGCGCTCCCCGCGCATGTAGTAACCCGCCAGGCTGCGAAGGTGTTCGTAGACGATTGGAAGCAGGAGGTTGGTCGCCTCTGCGCTGCCTGCGCGCGACTCCCGCAGGAGTTGCGTCACCGCCTGGTCTGAGCGCATACGTTTTCCCGATCTTAGCAAAATCGCGCATGCCCGGCCAAGGAATCTGCGTGCCGCATGTAGGTGTTTTTTGTTTTTCGTCGCTTTCCTGAATGAGGGCCGATACGCGGTCCAAACCAAAAACAGCGATTCAGAAACAAAAGGAGATTACCATGACGATGCAACAGACTTCTACTCGATTCGCAGCTTGTTTGGCAGCTTGTGTATTGGCTGTCCCGGCAAGCTTAATGGCGCAAGCCAGGCCCGTCGGCGCGGTGAGACCCGCCACTAGCAACGGCAATGGCCCAGTTTTCTATCCAGGGCCGCCCGCAGGCTTTGATCCGGAGGCAGTTTCCGACGCGGAGCTCGCGCAATACGGGCTTCCGCCCCACCCGGATCGGAGCGAGCCGGCCCTGTACGACCATTGGAAAAAGTTGGTGACCGCGCCCACCACACGCCTCACGAATCTGACCGTCGAAACCACTAACGTGGTCAACGGTATTATCCTGGATCGCCAGGACCAGGGCTATGTCGGCAATGCCACTGCGACCAACTCCAGCAACTGGAGCGGCTATGCCGTGACCGCTGCCAATGGCACGTTTAAGGCGAACGACAGCTTCGTATATGGGCAGTGGATCATGCCGGCGCCGGGCAGTGACAATTGCGCCTATTCGCCGTACGCGGCTTCGCAGTGGGTGGGTTTGGATGGCGATGGCTCCAGCGACGTCTTGCAGGCCGGCACCGCAATCACAACCTGCGGAACTACTTTCGTGGCCTGGTACGAGTGGTATACCAGCGGCTGTACGGCGAGTTCGGCGAACTACCCTTGCTATCAGACGAACTTCAGCCTGCCTATCGCCGCAGGCGACCTGGTGACGGTGGAGGTCTGGTATACGACCGCGGCGCCCAACGGCCATGCCTTTTTCTCGAACGGGACCTCCGGGCAATCCGTCTCGATCGGGTTCAGCCAGCCGTCGGGTTCGAGCGGCAGTGCCTACGTTGGCAATAGCATTGAGTGGATAGTGGAACGGCCCACAATCGGCAGTACCCTCGCGGATCTGGCCAATTACATTTCCATCCCCATGAATCTCGCCTTCGGGTTCAACGGCACCTATTTCTTTTACCCGGGCTCCAGCCCCTCCGGTACCACGATCCACGACATCACCATGACGTGCCCTCCGTGGAATCCGAGTACCGCTTGTACGGCCACTACCGGCTTGTCTTACGCGAACCTGTACGGGGGCCAGACCTTGTGGTTCTACGATGAGGGGCCGGCCAACTGATCGCGCCAGCTTCCCTCGTTGCCGCTCCGCACACCGCACAATCTGGTTGAGAAAGGCCTCGCGCCGCGGGGCCTCTCAACCGGTGGGCCAGGAGTTCCAGGCGGCGACCATGCTGGCAGACACACGTCCACTTTCCTACCGCTCAAATCTACAAGCTCCCGGCGCGAGCGTCCCTCCGAGCTTTCGTTCTACCTGCTGTCCCCGTCAACCCCCGCCCATAAAGGCATCGCCAGCTTGCACCCGTTTTCCCCAAAAGAGAGATCGGTCACGCCCTTGCGTATCCCGCTTAGTCGACCCCTCGCGGGTGGAACCACCTAATCACGGAGTTTTGACACGAGCAATAATCATCTATCAGATTGTCTGAAACGAAAGTCCTGCTCAGTTCACTAACAGGGAAGTGTCCCCTTTTCCGCGGAGATTCCGCTTGGGGAATTAAGGGCAGGATTGCATGATTGGCGCGGCCTGATGAACCGCGCACGAGGGGAGATATGCGCAAATCAACGGGTACCGCGGCTGGATTATTGGCCCTGTTGGCCGTCGTGCTGCACGTGCAGACGGCTCCCACGGGAGAAGCGCCGCCGGTCAGTTCGACAGAGAAAACACATGCCGCCGCGTCGACATCCGGCAAAGACGGTAAGGATGGCGAAGATCTGATCGAAGGGCCATGGATGGCCACCCGCGACTACTTTCACGCCGAAGATACGGGTCTCCATCCCGCGGCCGTAGTTTCTTACCTGCAAGAGCTATCGCATCCGGCCGGCGGTTCCATTTCCCAGGAAGCCCTGAGCCGGTTTCTGGGCATCGATCACGCTTCGCCGGAAACCAGGAAAGACCAGATGTGGAGCATCATTGTCACGGTTCCCGACCCGCTGCATACGCGCATGACGCTCACGCTGGACGGGCAGGTGGAAGCCATCGAACGTTCCCTGCAGAGCGCCCAATGGGAGTTTGCTGGGCAGTGGATGCCCTGGAATGACCGTTTTGACGGCCGGGAAAAGGACATCGCCGAAAGGCACCGGCAGCGCGAACTGCAAGCCATTGGCGAGTCCATACCGGGAATCCTGATCTTTCGCTCACACCCCGCGGAAGGCGGCTTCCCAGCGAAACGGCTGTTGTTCGTGCTGCTGGCGCCGGAAACGGCCACGTCCGGAATTGCATGGCGGCCGTTCGTTTCGGCCTTGAATCTGGCTGCGGTGCTCGCCTCGCCCGGCAGGCCTATCGGCTTGCTGGCGCCCTCTTTCTCCGGATCGTTTTCCTCGCTCACCGCGCTGGTGAAGGAATGGCAGGCGGCACACCCCCAGGACGCGCCGTTGGCGCATGCGGTTTACAGCGGATCGGCTTCGAGTTTCTCCTATGCGGACGCCTTCAAGCAAGCCACTCAACTGGAATTCCACGGCGGCGTGGTGGATACGCCGGACATTTATCAAGATGTATTCTGCAAATCGCTTTTGGCCGACTACAACATTGATTCGCACAAGGCTGCCCTGCTGAAAGAGGATGAAACCGGATTTGCTAGCGCGTTTGAGGAAAAAGGGTGCCACGTACGGCAGTACGTCTTTCCCCGCGACATTTCCCATCTGCGCAACGCCGCGCAGGATGCGAGCGCAATCCCGGCGAGCGAAGCCTACAGCGATCCGGGGCGGAATTTGAATTTTTCGATTCGTGATCCCGATAGCGGAGAAGATAGCATCCCGACCTACTCACCGGTCCAGACGCCGCTGGCCCAGGATGCCATCGTGGAGTCGATTGCACGGGAACTGAGCGAGAGGGAAACGCGCCTGGTGTTCATCGCCGCCAGCAATCCGCTGGACATCATGTTCCTGATGCGGGCCATCCGCCGCGTCACGCCCGATGTGCGCATGGTGACGGATAACCCGCAAATCCTAATGGTGCCGCTGGCCTCGCAGGATCCGTTATCCGGCACGGTGGTGCTCTCCACTTATCCAATGTTTGCCGATGGGGAGTTATGGCTGGACCAATCGGGAGAACGCATGATCTTTCCAGACCCGTCGGCACAAGGTCTGTTCAATGTGACGCAACTGCTGTTGCGCGATCTCGGCGCGTTTCCTGCGGATAAGCTGCAACTGCGCGGATACTCTCCGCTGGACGGCGGTAGCGCGTATCCGGGCGTGTGGGCACTCTCGCTGACGCGCACCGGTTTTCTGCCGCTGGCTTATTACCAGCGGAAGTGGCGCGAGACTGCGGCGCTGCCGCCCAAAGGCGGCGCCGCACCGGAGGATCGCGGCTGGCTTCGTAAGAACCCGTACTTGAATCAGCCGCGCCCTTCGCGGGCGATCTTTCCACCGCGAAGCTGGCGCATCACTGTATTCTGCACCAGCGGCGCGTGCCTGCTGTTGTCACTGCTGCTGGTTTGGTGCAATGTGGCGCCGGCAGCGCGCAAGCCTTACTGGCTGGCGGTCACCGAGGGGCTGGGGCCGCGTCTGATGGTCTTAATCGCTGCCGGGTTGTCGCTGGTGGCGGCGCAATGGTTTCTGGCCTGTCCCGCATTGTTCCCTCTCGACCGAATACTCTCCAACCCGGCTGCGCCTCTGGCCGGGGTGGCATTCGGCGCACTGGTGCTAGCCGGACTCTTAGCGCCGCTCGCGGCGGTCGCGTATGTTTTGTTTTTGCAGTTGTCACGCCGCCGCAACGGTTTACTGGAGAAGCGCGGACCGATTTCTCGCCCCAGGGCCACTGTCTATTCGTTCATCATACTGGCCGTGTTTGTTTATGTGCTGAGCGCGTGGGCTTCTCTTTGCTACGCGTCGCCGGCGAATTCGCCGGACGGGTTCTTTCTGCGGTTCCGCGCTCTGGATCTGTTTTCGGGATCGTCGCCTGCCACGCCGCTGGCAATCCTGGCGATGGCATTTTTCGTGGTGGCCGTCTTCTACTTCAAACGCTACACCGCCGGCGGACCCAATCGGCCCGGCTTTGAGTTTGGACTGAATAAGCAAGAGTCGGGACCGGCTGCCGAGTTTCAAACCAAACTGCAGACCGCCATGCAAGGCATCGAACACTGCGTGATGGCGCCCGCCGAACTGGCTGGCACAGCGGCGATGCGCCGGACCGGAGTTGGACTTCTAGGGCTGACAATCTTCCTGGTGGTGCTGAGCAGGTACCCATTGGCGTTTGAGCCCAACTTGTACAATGTGACACTCGAGATACTGCTAAGCTTCGTGCTGTTCTGGGTATCCATCGGTTGCTACGACCTGGTGCTGTTGTGGAGGCGGGTGCGGGGCATGCTGGATCTGCTGGAGCTTCTTCGCCTGCAAGCCGCGTTGAAGCGGGTCTCGCGCGACTGGCCGAGGCGCCCAGTTTGGGCCTTCCGGCAATCCGTCTCGAAACATCTGCTCAACCGGCAAATGATATACGCCTTGCATGGACGCGTGGTCAGCGAAACGCCGCCCGATAAACCTACCGCGGAACTGACTATGGCGGCGACAGCCGGCGTGTCCCAGCAGCAGGGCGCTCAGGGTGGCGGCATAATTTCAGCGCCACCTGCTCTCACTCCCGCGCAAAAGGACGTTGCCGATTTTCTGAAGGTAACCTACGCTACCGCGGAGGACTCCAAGGGCGGAGGCGATCTTAGGGCCATTTTGCGCGGCCAAGAGCTACCCGGGGCCGCTCATGAAATGACCCGCATTTACAAATGCCAGACAGCCAGCAAGGAGATCGCTTCCCGGATTCTGCAGTCGGATCTGCGGCCGTTCTGGCGCGAGTCGCTGGAACAGGAAGAAGCGCAAGATACCGAAATGGGCGAAGAGAAAAAGAAAACCACGTATCTGCACTGCTGCGAGGATTTCGTGGCCCTGCAGTGCTGCCGTTATGTAGCGCACAACGTGGAGCACGTGCAGCGAATTGCGTCGTGCATCTCACTGACGTTTCTGCTGCTGCTGGTGTTTTTCAATTCATATTCGCCCGAAGGCCCGCAAGCCGTGGCACGCACGCTGGCCGTGTTATTCGTGATGGTCGGTTATCTGATCGTTCGCGTGCTCGCTTCCATGGAGCGGAATGCCACCCTAAGCATCATCAGCCGCACCAAGCCTGGGGAACTCAACTCGGAATTCTGGGTGCAACTGTTGACCCTAGGCGGATTGCCCCTGTTGGGCGTGCTGGCACATCTATTTCCATCGCTGTCGCAGTTTCTATTTCGGTGGATAGCGCCGGGCGTACAGGCCGTGCACTGACGGAGGCGCTGCCTCACGGTCGGGCGCTCCCGCTCCCGCGTTAGTGCCATAGAGCCCCCTTTTCGGTCCGATGGATACTTAAAAGCCGGGGCCGCGTTAATGATGCCGATCAGTTCAGCGGCGAGCAGATCATCAGGGTTTGCTGCGTGGAAGAGTTACGGGCTGCGGGGCGGCCAAAGCGCATATTTCTCCGGCGAAACAACTGCCAATATCACCCATTGACATCCGAAAACGGCGGATCGCGTTTGCCACCGCTAGGTTGCGGCGACGCCCCCGAGCCGACCAGCGCTGCCAATCACTGCCCACCAATCCCGCCTAATCGACTGAAAACAATACACGAAGCCGCCGCAGTCTCCCTCCAGCCGCCGGCGCTCGTGCTATTGTCGTTCCGGGTGGCCAAACGGCCACGCCCGAAATTCAGGCGCCATGCACTCGCCATCGGTGTTCTGTAAGCGCAGCCTGCCGGTTCTTTGAAAATTTCACCCGCGCGGGTGGACTTTCGGGTGTAACCATATAACCTATTTGCCCGCAATGCATTACCCTGTTCAAATCCCAATTTGGTTTCGTCCGGCACATTTTACATCGAACCAATGTCAAATGCACAAAAAGCCCAAATGTGCACAAAAATGCACAAAAACCGCCAACCCGGATCGCCGCG
>Ga0187867_10003490_pt1 | contig 12540 bp, 10 predicted proteins | sample June2016WEW_13_1_FD_132976 | JGI IMG/M metagenome (GOLD analysis project Ga0187867, IMG submission 132976) | Peatland microbial communities from SPRUCE experiment site at the Marcell Experimental Forest, Minnesota, USA - June2016WEW_13_10 | ecosystem: Environmental > Terrestrial > Soil >... | reverse complement strand
CTGGTGTGCTTCAACACCAAGGTCCTCGACGAGCACCTGTCGCGCGCCTTCGACGTGCTAGCCGACCTGGTGCTCCACCCGCTGTTTCGCGACGAAGACATCGCAAAGGAAAAGAGCGTCATCCTGGAAGAGCTCAAGATGGAGGCCGATAGCCCCGATTACCTGGTGCAGGAGATCTTCTCTTCCAACTTCTGGAAGGACCATCCGCTGGGCAAACCGATTCTGGGCACGGCCGAGACCGTCGGCAACCTCGATCAAGCCGCCATCCGCGATTACTATGCCGCGGTCTACACGCCCGCCAACGTGATCGTAACGGCGGCGGGCAACCTGACGCACGAGACGCTGGTTCGCCTGGCGCGCCAGTATTTCGAAGAACTGCCGTCGAGCCCGCCGGCGCCGGCCGAGCAGGCTCCGCACACCCACGCGCGCATCGCGCTGCGCAACAAGCGGGCGCTCGAGCAGGTGCATCTCTGCCTGGGAGTTCCTTCGCACCCGCTGCCCCACCGCGAGCGCTTCACCTGGTATGTGCTCAACACCCTGCTGGGCGGCGGCATGAGCTCGCGGCTGTTTCAGAACATCCGCGAACGCCAGGGCCTGGCGTACGCCGTTTTCTCCGAGCTCAGCCCCTATCGCGATACCGGCTGCCTGTCGGTCTACGCCGGCACATCGCGCGAATCCGCGCGCCGCGTGGTCGATTCGGTCCTCAGGGAATTCCGCGATCTAAAGGAACAGCCGGTGGGCGAGGAAGAACTGCGCCGCGCCAAGGACTACCTGAAAGGCTCGCTCGTGCTGGGCCTGGAATCGACCTCCTCGCGCATGTCCGGCCTGGCGCGCAACGAGCTCTATTTTGGCCGCTTCTTTTCGCTCGACGAGCTGGTGGAGAGCATCGAAGCGGTGACCGCCGGCGGTCTGCAGGAACTGGCGCGGACGTTCTTCGACTCACGCCACATCGCGCTGACCGTCCTCGGCAACCTGGAAGATCTGCACGTAGGCCGCGAAGACCTGGTCTGCTGAAGCAACCGCGGGCGCACCGTCCGGCCTACGCGAAGCCGGCCTCGCGCGGCAGACACTTAGCTCGCTTCTGGCTGCGTGCCACTCAGCTCGGCGAACTCCTTGATATTGGGAGTCGGCCGTGCCGCCCGACCGCAAGGAATCGGTGGCCGAACTGGCATCCTGTTCGCGATTAGTCGGCGGGCAGTTGCATCTTGCGAAGCAACGCCTGGAATCGCGGTTCCGAATGTAGGGGGTCGAACCCCGCATCGACAGCTATGTAGACCAGACCATAGACTAGACCAGGCGCCCGCGCGGTGTACGCTTTTTCGAGCCAGTCCATGGCCCGTTCGCGGTCGTTCAGCCCGCAATAAATCCCTGCCAGAATCTCCGGCGAAACGAATTTGTGCTGCGAGCGGGCGAGAAGTTGTTTCAATATGGCTTCTGCCTTGCTGCGTTGACCGGCAATGGCGTAGGCGTGGCCGAGGTCCCCTAAGGCGATAGAGCCGCCTTGCGTCGCATCTACTGCTTTCTGGAACACTGCGATCGCGTCGGGCAGCATCTGCTTCCGTTGGTATGCCAACCCCAGGAAGTTGAGAACCCCGGTGAGGTTGGGGGCTTCCAGGAGAAGCCGCTGGCCCTGGCTGATGACGTCGTCATACTTGCGCGAATAGAGCAAGTGCCACACAATATGCGCCCGCCGCAAGGGGTTAAGTGGGTCGACTTCCAAAGCGGTCTGGCTGTGGGCGAGAGAAGCGTCAAACTGCCGCATGGCGACGGAATAGTGCGACAGCCAGTCGTGGGCGCTGGCGTCATTAGGATTGAGTTCGACAGCCCGATCGAGCTCGCGCTTTGCGCCGGCCCAGTCCCAACTGTGAAAAAGATAGGTGTATCCGAGGGAAGCGTGAGCTTCCCCCAGATTAGGATCGATCTCCAGGGCGCGCACCGCGGCGGCGGTGGCTTTGGAGAAAAGCTCTTCCTGGTTGGGAGCCCCCTCTTCGGCAGCCAGTGTGTTGTAGCAGTCGGCCAACCCAGCCCAGGTAGCCGCCGCGTTGGGGTCAGTCCCGATGGCGCGCTCGAAATAGCTGATGGCGGTGAGCGTGTCCGGCATATTTCTTCGATTCCAGAAGAACCGTCCCTGCAGATACTCGTCATACGCCGCGGGATTGATCGCTGGCCGGCGTGAAACGGTCGCCGGTGAAACGTGGGCACGAATCTGCCGGGCAATCGCAGCGGCGATTTCCCGCTGCACGGTGAGGATATCCCCCAGATCGCGGTCGAAACTTTCGGCCCAAAGATGCCGGTCCTCGCGCGCTAGCAGCAACTGAGCCGTAATCCGTACTCTTTGGCCCGCGCGTGCCACGGAACCTTCCACCGCGGCGTCCACGCCAAGGGCGCTGGCGATGGATGGAAGGGGCTGGTGCTTGCCTTTGTAGGACATCACGGAGGCACGCGAAATCACGCGGACGCCTTCCAGTGAGGCCAGGTCGGTGATGAGCTCATCCGTGATCCCGTCGGTGAAGTACTCCTGGGCAGGGTCGTTCGAGAGGTTCTCAAACGGCAAGACGGCGATTGAGCGGACTTGCGGGCCCGGCGATAACGCAGCCGGGCGACCGCGCCAGTTTCCGGGGTTCCAGAGCAGGGCCGCTGCCAGAACCACGGCGCCGGCAGCCGCGAGAAGGGCCCGCTTGCCGGCGATGGCGCGAGTGCGAGACGCCGGGCCGGCCGGTGGCTCCCGTTTGACGCCTTCCGTGGCACCGCTGCTTGCCGGTATAACCTCCGTGAGGTCGAATTCTCGAACCGGAGCGATGAAACGGTAGCCGCGCCTGGGGAGCGTTTCGACAAAGCGAGGGTTCTCGGCGGAGTCGCCCAGAGCGCCACGGACGCGATTGATGGCGCGGTTGAGGCCGCGATCGAAATCCACCACCGTGTCGTCCGGCCAGATCCGCTGTTTGAGCTCTTCTCGTGTCAAAACCTCACCCGGCCGTTCCAGGAGGGCGAGAAGAAGCTCGAACGGCTGCTCCTGAAGCTTGACCTTGCGGCCTTGTTTGAAGAGTTCGCGGGAGCTGGCGTCAACCTCGAATGTGGCGAAGCGGAGTCGGTGGGGTCTTCGGCCGGCGGCGCCCATAACTGGAGTCCAATATAGCATCCGCTGCCGATTGCGGACCCATGTTTCGCGCTCCAAACGCGGAGACATAACGCCGTAAGTAAGTGATTCCGCCCGGATTACCTGGGGATGAACATTCAAGCAACAAGAAACCTGCGGACCATCGACATAAACGCTGCGGTCGCGTATGCTCCCCTTAGATCACGGCCGGCGCTGCCGGCTGGAAGCCGAATCGTGATATCGCGTCGCTGCCGCCAGCGACTAGTAAAACTCACCAACAACGTTCACTCAAGGAGGAGAGGACAAATGAAGATCACACTTACTGTATTACTGCTCACAGCAACTGCCCTTTGGGGGCAAGAGAACGTCACCTGTACGAATGCCACCCTGCAAGGTGACTATGGGTTTACAGTCACCGGCACGAGGCCTTCAGCCCCTGGCGCCACTACGATTGAGACGGTCGTGGGAGTTGCCATGACCAGCTTCGACGGCGATGGCAACCTGACCCAGACGGACAACATTCACGGATCCATTTCCGGTTATACGACCCCCGATCGCCCAGGTACGGGAACGTACAGCCTCAACGCCGACTGCACCGGCACCATGCAACTGAGCAGTCCCGGCTCGCCCACCCTGACCCTGCGCATCGTGGTGGTCGACAGCGGCAACGAGGTGCGGACGGCGGTCGTCGCGCCGGCGCCGGTCATGGTAACTAGCGATGGCCGGCGGACCACACCGCGATCCGGGGGCGGGTTTTTCATGTTCCCGGACATCCGGACGAACGCGCCGGCTCAATAGCGCGTTGCGGCGGTGGATTGCCGCCGATCGAACGGCTGGCGGCCTACTTCACCGCCAGCCAGGCCAGGAACAGGCCGTCGGGAGGCACGTCTTCCCAGTAGGAAATGTCGCGGCTCTCCACCTGGCGGCAGTGGCGTTTTAAGAGGCCCTCGAGTTCGCGGCGGGTGAACCAGCGCTCCCACTCGGGGGTCTCCAGGCGCCCGCGCGCACGGGCGTTTTTGTCAATAATGACGATCCCTCCACCGGGCTTCACCACGCGGCAGATCTCGCTCACGGCCTGGGCGATTTCGACCGCGTGTTCGAGGCTTTCGGTGGCGTAGGCGGCATCGAAAGCGGCGTCGGGAAACGGCAGTTCGGTCATCGAGCCAGCGCAGACGCGAACGCCCGCGGGCGCGAACCGCAGCATCTCGAGGGAAAGGTCCAAGCCGAAGATTTCGGATGCCGGTTCCTGGTCGTGCAGAACGCGGGCGAAGCGGCCTTTGCCACAGCCCACGTCGAGCACGCGCCGCCCGGCCAGTTGGCCCAGGTGCCGGCGGATCAGCGTCACATGATAAATGCGCGGATCGATGGTGGTGGGAAAGTGCTGTTCATCGCCGGCGGCGCGGTCGAACGAGGCGCGGATGCGTGCGCGCAACTCGCCAGTGAGCTGCGCGCCGCGCCGCGAAAACAGGTGCTTCCAGTTCAAGCCTCAGGCCCTGGTGAGGAAGATGGGCAGTCCGAGCTTGTGGTCGTAAACCGGCCTGAAGCGCTCGGTGTTGTACATGGTAGCGACGTCGACATGCCGCGGACCCAGCTTCGGATCGGGAATCGGCACCATGGTATAGCAGCCGCCGCTGATGGCGGTCATCAGGCCGCTCTTGCCTTCCTCGATGGCGTCCATGGCCATGCCGGCGAAGGTGTTCGCCACCAGGCGGTCGACGAAATCGGGGCTGCCGGAGCGCAGGTCGTAGGTCAGGTCGCTGACGATGGTTTCCTCGCCGGTGGCCGACTTGATTTCGCTCGACAGATCCTCGGCCACGCTCATCTTCTTGCGATGCCCGAATGCGTCGGCCTCGCCGTACTCCTTGACCTTGTAACCTTCCCACTCCGCGCCCTCGGAGAGAATCACCAGCGAGTAGTTGCTAGGGTTATGCTTCTTGTCGTTGACCAGGATTTCGATCAGCTTCGGCAGGTTCACCTTGTACTCGGGGATGCAGCAGCGCACCGAAGTGACATAAGCGGTGTAGAGCGCGGTGTAGCCTGCGTCGCGGCCGAACACGCGGAAGACGCCGATGCGCTCGTGCGAACCCACCGTGGTCCGCTGCCGTTCGATGGCATCCATGGCGCGCGAGATAGCGGTCGAGAAACCGATGCAGTACTCGGTGTTCTGCACGTCGTTGTCCATGGTTTTCGGCACGGCCACCACCTTGACTCCGCGGCGATCCAGCTCGGCCGCGTAGCTGAGGGTATCGTCGCCGCCAATCGCGACCAGGTACTCGATCCCCAGCGCTTCCAGGTTCTCGAGCACCGCCGGCGTGACATCGTACACGGTGGAAGTGACACCCTTCTTCGTGGTCTCCCGAGAGGGGAAAGTGCGGCGTTCGAGCACGGGAGGCAGCTTCGACATCTTGGACGGGTTCGTGCGCGAGCTGTGCAGGTAGGTGCCGCCGGTGCGGTCGATGGTGCGGGTATTCTCGCGGTTCAACGGCAGAACGTAACGACTGCGGCTGGCCGGGTCCTGCAGATCGACGTGCGTCAGGCCTTCCCAACCGCGCCGGATGCCGATCACCTCCCATCCGGCTTCGCCGGACCGGTAGACAACCGATTTGATGACCGAGTTCAATCCGGGGACGTCGCCACCGCCAGTCAGGATCCCGATACGCTTCGAGGACATGAATGCTCCTTTAAGAGAAAAGTTGGTTTCAGATGGAGAAACCTCATTATAGAAGATGGCGCGCGTTGGAGTGGCGCGGGTCCCCGGCCTGGGTGGGGTGGCATTACGGATTGATCGAGTCATCCGCAATCAGGCCGGCGCGTGCGTGCTCGATCCCACGTTCGTAGCGCCCCGCCTGAACATCGCGTCGAGCTTCGGACCTCGAGGATTGGGAGAGCGATGTTGACCCGAACCGTCGCGGAGAATTCGCTGACCTTCGCCTCACATCAAGGTCTGAGCGAAACGCAGGGCCCATCGGTGCTGGGAGGCCGCGTCGGAAATCTCGTCCTGGCGAAATTCCACCTGGAGGTGCGGCAGTTTCCGGCGGAGGGCGTGGAATGGAATACTGTAGTCCAGCTCCGGGTCAAGATCGTATGGTTGATTGTCCCCCACAGTTATGTCGCCGGGCTGGCGCAAAGCAGCGAGCACACGGTCGGCAAGGCTGCGGTCGAGATGGATCGAGAGGGCAATTTGCCAGGGTCTTACACAACCGGCGAGAGAAGGCGTCATGGAGTGAATGGAAATGACGATGGAAGGCGCACCCCGCGCCTCGCGCTCCAGCAAGATCGATTCGACCGCGTCATGATACGGGCGAAACCAGCGTTCGATGCGGGCCGCCCGGGCGGCTGCTCCCAGATGCAGGTTGCCGGGGATCGACGTTCCGTCGCTCACTTCCGGTATGAGGTCCGCGGCGTCGAGATGGCGGTTGCAGTCGATCACCAGGCGCGAGGTAGTGCAGAGTATGGCTGGGGCATCGAGGATTTCCGACAGCGCCTCCGTGACGCCCGCCGCGCCGATATCCCATGCAATGTGGCGCGCGAGTTCGGACGCCGGCAAGCCGAGGTCGTGCAGTTCCGCCGGAATGTAACTGCTGGCGTGATCGCAGAGAAGGACGAAACGGCCAGCCGCCCGCGGGCGAAGAATTCGAGGCGCCGTCATACGATCGTCACGCCGCGGCTTCGGTGACGGACACCGTGACATCCATCCCGAGGAAGGCTTCCGGGGGGCCTTCGTAGGTGCCCCACAAGGGCAGCACCTGCTCGGGCGCCCACGCGACCGCGACGCGGATCAGATTCCGGTTGCCGACGATGCTGTTGGTGGGGTCGAAATCGATCCAGCCGGCGCCGGGCAAATAGGCCTGAATCCAGGCATGGGTGTTTCCGCCGCCCGTGAGGCCGGAACTGGCGGGCACGAAGATGTAGCCGCTGACGAACCGCGCCGCTACGCCCAGCGACCGGGTGGCTTCCATCATGAGGACCGCGAAATCCCGGCAACTGCCGCGCCGCGTGCGCAGCGTCTCCTCGGGAGTCTGCACGCCTTTCTCGGTGCGGCGCGCGTAGGTGAACTCCTGGCGAATGCCGCAGGTCATGGCGCGCAGTATTTTCATGGTGGCGGTAGTATCCGCTGGATCCAGAAACTGCAACGCCCACGCCGAAACGCTCTCGCCTGGGTAGTGGTGCGCCAGAGCGAGCGAGAGATTGGGAAAGTCCTCATCGGAATAACGAAAAGGATACGTTCGCGCATACTCTTCGAGCGGATAGTCCGGCATGGAATTTTCGAAATGCTCCAGCGTCACGGTGCTTTCGAAGCGGAGCTCGGACGTGGCGCCGTCGAAGGTGGCAACCGCGACGGAGTTATCGAACGGATCGTGCAGCCAGCGCAACTGAGTGGGTCGCGGCGCGATGAGCAGGTTGGTTCGGATCAACCGCAGGTCATGACTGGCGCGCGGCCGGAACATCATGCGATGTTCGCCCAGGCTGACGGGCTCCCGGTAATGGTAGACGGTGGAGTGGCAAACGGTGAGAAGAGACATCAGGCCGCCGCTCCGCGGATCTCGTCGGTCCAGACCTTGAAACCTTCCAGCAGGTTGGGACCGAAGGTGGTGGCGATGGCGACATCGGACGCATCGCGGCCGCGCGCCATCAGGACGCGGCTCGCTCGCGGCACATTGTTGCGCGGATCGAAGATGTGCCAGCGGCCGCCGATCCAGGCCTCGAACCACGCCGCGAAATCGCCCGGGGGGTAGGGAGGCGGCGTTCCGACATCGCCCAGGTAGCCGGTGCAGTACCGAGCGGGAATGTTCATCGCGCGGCAGAAGGCGATGGCCAGATGGGCGTAGTCGCGGCAAACGCCGGTACGCTCGTCGAAAGCCTGCGCGGCGCTGCGGGTCGCGCGGGCGTTCTGGTAGTCGAAGAAAATACGATTATGCACGTAATCGCAGATGGCCTGCACGCGCGGATAGCCTGGAGCCGTGCCGCCGAAGAGCTGCCAGGCCGTCTGAGACAGCAGATCGGTCTCGCAATAGCGGCTGCCCAACAGGAAGACGAGGACTTCTTCGGGCAGATCCTGCACCGAGTCCTGCCCGGCCGCGTAGACAACTTCATCCGGCTGGCCGCTATCCCTGATTACCCCGTCGGCCGTAAGGCGGAGGCGGCCGGCGGGCGCGAGAACGCGATGGCACCGGTTTCCGAAGGCGTCGCGATAGCCGCTAATCGGAATGGATGGTTCGACGGTGAGGCGATCGGGAACCACGAGGTCGGAAGCGCGTGAATCGTGTACATTCACAACCAGGATGATCGGCGTGGGTTGAGGAAAGCTATATATCAGTTCGTAACCGATCCGGAGCTGCATGGGCAAACACCTTCTACGGCGCCGACGGCCGTTAGTTCACTAGGTCGGTTTACAAGAGCACGCGCAGGGCCATTCTGGGCTTTCGGCTTCCAGGGATCCTATCTCGCTGATATTAAACAAATCAGAACAGATCACCGGGACGAAGTTTGATGCTTGCCTCATGCAATAAGAAGGTGCCGGGGAAGTTCACCCAGACATCACAAGTGAACTCAGGCTCCGAGGCGCCCACCAGGCGTTATCGGGCGCGGGACATAGAAGTTGAAGCCGCGGCCGCGCGGGTCAGCCCGTCAGGGCGAAAGAGAGTAGCCCAGCGCGTGAGCGCTGGGAGCAGCCGTGAACCCATCCAGCCCCGGAACGGGGCGAAAGAGACCGCGCGTCCGCTGGCGGGTGTGGCCGTTCTCTTCCGCCCCGTTCCGGGGCTGGGCGTCTCGATGCCGGATTCCAGCGCTCACGCGCTGGGCTACTCTCTTTCGCCCCTGGCGGGGCTCGTCCACAGTCTTCTCAAGGTGCCAGGCGCAAGTCGCACGCTCAGAAACGCGCTGTTCCCTGGCGAATCAGCGATGCCGCTACTCTGATGTCCCGCACCAGGCGGTGCCCGTGAGCAGGCGCCGATATGCAAGAATGCTGATAGCACACGACAAGGTTTTCCGGTTTGTTCATGAATCCAGACACCGGCCAGGCGGAGCAACTGAATCGCGACTGGCCCTACCAGCCGAACCCCCGGTATTACGACGAGATGACGGCCGCGGACGGGACGATGCGCCCACGCTGGCGGCCTCTGCTCGAGCCGCTGGAGCGGATGGGGCAGGCGGGATTCGCGCGCCGCTGGCAGGAAGGCCGGCGCGTTATCCATGAAAACGGAACCACGTACAACGTCTACAGTGATCCGCAAAGCGCCGGCCGGCCCTGGCCGCTCGATCCGCTGCCCATGGTTCTGGACAGCGCGGAGTGGTCGTTCCTCTCCGCCGCGATCGCGCAGCGCGCCATGCTGCTCAATGCCATTCTGTCGGATCTATACGGACCCCGGAAGCTGCTGCGAGACGGTCTGCCGCCGGAACTGGTGTTTCCGAATCCTGCATTCCTGCGGCCTTGCTGCCATGTGCCGGTGCCCGGCGGTATTCACCTGCACATTTATGCAGCCGACCTGGCCCGCTCCCCCGACGGCCGCTGGTGGGTGCTGGCCGACCGCACCCAGGCGCCTTCCGGAGCCGGCTATGCTTTGGAGAACCGCCTGGTCTCCACGCGCGTGTTGCCGGATGTCTTCCGCACCGCGCATATTCACCGCCTGGCGGCTTTCTTCCAAACCTATAAGGAAACGCTCGGATCGCTGGCGCCGGGCCACAAGGAAAACCCGCGCATTGTGTTGCTCACGCCGGGGCCGTACAACGAGACATACTTCGAACACGCCTTTCTGGCACGGTACCTGGGCTTTACGCTGGTGGAAGGCGGAGACCTGACAGTCCGCGATGGCCGGGTGTTCCTGAAGACGCTGGGTGGACTTCCGCCGGTGGATCTGATCGTGCGGCGGCAGGACGATACCTACTGCGATCCCTTGGAACTGCGGCCCGATTCCATGCTGGGTGTGCCAGGCCTTATGGGAGCGGTTCGCTCGGGGAACGTGACCGTCGCCAACGCTCTCGGCTCCGGTCTGGTGGAATCGGCCGCTCCAGCGAGTTTCATGCCGGGACTTTGCCGCCGCATCCTGGGCGAAGAACTCAAAATGCCGGCGGTGGCCACGTGGTGGTGCGGCGAAGAGCTGGAGCTCTCCTATGTTGTCCAGAATCTGTCGAATCTGGTCATCAAACCGGCATTCCCGTCGCCGGGCCAGCAGCCGGTGTTTGGCGCTCTGCTGAGCGAAGCGGATAAGTCGACGTTGGTGGAAAGGATCCGCGCCGCGCCGGGCGCTTACGTGGCTCAGGAGCAGGTGCCGCTGTCCACAGTTCCGGTATGGGAAGACGGGGTGCTCCGCCCGCGCCACCTGGTGCTCCGGGTCTACGCGGTTGCCTCAGGTGATGGATCCTATAGCGTGATGCCGGGCGGGCTGACGCGCGTCACCGCATCGCTGGACGACCTGGTGACCTCCATGCAGAGCGGCGGCGGAAGCAAAGACACCTGGGTGTTAGCCGAAGGGCCGACTTCGCAGTTCAGCCTCCTGGCGCCCGCGCCGTCGCGCCTCGATGTCAGCCGGGCTACCTTCGATTTGCCCAGCCGCGTGGCCGACAATCTTTTCTGGCTGTGCCGTTACGTGGAACGTGTGGAACCGGCAATGCGCGTGGCGCGCGCCATTTTGCCCCGGCTGATCCAGGAATCGGATCTGATGGCGATGGCGGGCGTGGCGGCTGGGGAGCGAATCCTCACGGGCATGGGCTACATCAGCCGGGAACTTCAGCCGCCCAACGGGCACCTGGCATCGCTCGAGCGGGCACTGCTGGCCATGATTTACGATGGGGAGGCGCCCCACGGCCTTCCCGCCAATATCCATCGGGTACGCGGCGTGGGGTGGGTGCTGCGCGACCGGATTTCCGCCGACGCATGGCGCATCCTCAACCAACTGGACTTGCAATTGTCGGCGCCTCCTCCTCCGGAACCAATCCGCGTCAGCGGAGCGCAGGCCCTGCTGGATCAGGCCATCAGCACGCTATCGGCTTTTGGCGGCCTGGTGATGGAGAGCATGACGCGCGGCGACGGTTGGCGCTTCCTGGATATGGGCCGGCGAATCGAGCGCGCCGCCCAAATGGTGGACCTGATCCGCCATGGATTCGGTTTCGAGCGCGATACCGACAGCGGCCAACTCGAGGTGCTACTCGAGATTGCGGATAGCTCGATCACCTATCACTCGCGTTATCTCACCTCCATGCAGCCGGAACTGGTACTCGACCTGCTCCTGCTGGATGAAGCCAATCCGCGATCGGTTGCCTACCAACTGGCGCAACTGCATGACCACGTCGACCGTCTGCCCGCAAGCTGGTCGCCGATCAACCGCGCACCGGAATCGCGCATCGCGATATCGCTGCTTACCGCGGTTCAACTGGCGGAAGCACACGAGTTCATCGGCACTAACCCGGACGGACGGCGGGAAAACCTCGAGACCTTATTGAATCGACTCAGCAGCGAACTCCGATCGTTGTCGGAAACGCTGACGCGCCAGTATTTCAGCCAGGCTGCCCCTTCCCGCCAGTTTTCCGTACCGTAGGTCATGCGATGAAGCTCCGCACTACTCACACCACAACATATCAGTACACCGAGCCGGTCTCGATCTGTCACACGGAAGTCCATTTGATGCCTCGCGACGGCCGGCATCAGCGCGTGCTGGAGCACACTCTTTCCATCGTGCCGATGCCGGAGGCGACGTTTCGTCACAAGGACTATTTCGGCAATGACGTCGCCTGTTTCTCGATCCACGAACCGCACCGGACACTGGAGATTTCGGCGGCCAGCCTGATTGAGATGGAGCCGGGCGACCCTCTGGAACCTTGTCTGACGCCGGCATGGGAAGCGGCGCGAGGAGAGAAATGGCGTTACGCCGAGGGCCACGCGCTCGACGAATACCAGTTTGTGTTTCCCTCGCCGCGCATCACGCTCGGGCGGGAATTCGCCGCGTACGCCGAAACCTCGTTCACCGCTGGCCGGCCGTTTCTCGATGCGGCGCTCGATTTGTGCCATCGCATTTACACGGAGTTTCACTATGACCCACGAGCCACCACGGTAAGCACCTCGGTGGCTGAGGTACTGGGATGCAAGCGGGGCGTTTGCCAGGATTTCGCCCACTTCATGATCGCGTGCTTGCGGTCGCTGGGCCTGGCGGCGCGATACGTGAGCGGATACCTGACCAGGGGCGAATGGATCGGCAGCCAGGCGTCGCACGCGTGGGTGTCGGTTTTTTTTCCGGGCCTGGGCTGGCTGGATCTGGATCCAACCAACGACATGCTGGTCAGCGGCAGCCATCTCACGCTGGCGTGGGGCCGCGACTACTCCGATGTGGCGCCAGTGAACGGAGTGACGATAGGCGGGGGAAGGCAGTCGATCCATGTTTCCGTCGGGGTCTTGCCGGAGTAAGGGGAGTGTCAGCCGATTGGGATAAGTCGCCAGCGCTTGCCAAGCG
>Ga0187867_10003487_pt1 | contig 12543 bp, 11 predicted proteins | sample June2016WEW_13_1_FD_132976 | JGI IMG/M metagenome (GOLD analysis project Ga0187867, IMG submission 132976) | Peatland microbial communities from SPRUCE experiment site at the Marcell Experimental Forest, Minnesota, USA - June2016WEW_13_10 | ecosystem: Environmental > Terrestrial > Soil >... | reverse complement strand
CGCCAGCCTTGCCGGCCAACCCCAAGAGATAAGTACAGCGGCCCCCGGTGCCCAATCCGGCGATGCGGACGCGTTCATTCGCCCCCAGGATGCGGCTGGCGGAGAGCGCGGTCATGACCACGGAGTTGCGGATGAAGTCGCGGCGGTTCTCGTGCATACGTGATGGTCTCCTACCGGTGCATGTTAGCGCGGATCGCGGGAGTATTATGGCCCCTATGGCCCTTGCAGCTTGGGCGTCCCGCCCGGTGCGAATTTCAGCTTTGGCTCGTTGGCGATCGCGTCGTGCAGCGCGCGCAGGATTTCGTTGTCCATCTCTACCGCCTGCTGGGTCTCGGCGGGATACCGCAGCGTGTACTCAAGCCCGGCGTCGGTGAACCGCAGCCGGCTCTGCGGCTTGGGCGCTGGCACGTTTACGTCCACGGATTTCTCCACGCTGGTGTATTGGCGCTCGATCCGCTCGCCGTATTTCTGGTAGGCCGATTCCACCGCCGCCTTCAACGTGCTCTGGGCGAGTTGGAAGTCGGCGTCCGGAGTGAGCGTCAGCGTAACCGAATGCCAGAGGTAATCGATGCCCGGCATCTGCTTGAACATCGCGGTCGGCTGAAAGATGACGGAATTCGAGAAAACCACCACCCGGCCCGTTGAATGCAGTTCGGAACCCGTGCCGGCAAGCTCCATTAAATAGATGCGCACGAAGCCGATCTCGATCACTTCGCCTGTGACGCCTGAAATGGTCACGCGATCTCCCACTCGAAGACCATAGCGGCCGATCAGGAAGAAATAGGCGACCACCGACAGGATCGGGCTTTGCAGCGCTACGGCGACGCCCGCCGTGACGAATCCGGCATACGTCGCCAGCGACCCGAACTGGCTCACGAACCCGAAGATCACGGCCATGGCGATGGCCACCCCCACCACGACTCTGCGCACCAACAAAAACTGGCGCCTGCGCCGCGCGTCGCGGACATACCGGAACGTCGCGCGGCGCCACAGGTCGCTGACGAATAGCACGGCCAGAATGGCGATTCCCAAGGTGCCCGCGCGCACCAGCAGATAGCGGCCCGTTTGCGCCGATTGCCGATCGAGCGCGGCGATGGCCTCGTCCAAATAACTTTGCGCCCTACTCACCTCAACGCCTTCTTCATTGACCGGCACGATCGCGGTGGAGAGCCGCTTGAACCGGTTTGCCAGGGCGACTAACTGGTCTTCGGCCGCCCGAAGCTGCGCCGGATCCTGGTTGGCGGCCTGACCCGAGATCTGGTCGCTTTGCCGAATCGAGCCGCGGGCCTCGTTCACCAGCGGTACCTTGAGCCGGGCGATACTCGCAGCCAGCGCCGCGGTCGTTTTCCGGCGGTCGTCCAGCCGCGCGCGGCTGCTGTGAATGCCGATCAGTTCGGTGGCCAACGCGAGCACCCCTGCGGAATCGGGTGCGAATGCACGGGTGGGCGCAGCGTCCTTGGAACTGTTCGCGGCCGGCGCCGAAAGGGGACTCTTCCCCTTGGCTTCGGGGACGGATCGCTCCAGCTCGTCTATCTGAGCGGCGAGTGCGTCGCCACCGGATCCGGTTGCACCGGTGAAATTGACCAAGTTTTCCACCGTGGCTTGAATCGATTTGGCCAGATCGAGCTCGGCGTCCAGCTCATCTCGCTGCGCCGTCAATATCTGGCGCTGCCGTCCCGCCGTTTTCTGCGCCTGCGCATCGATGGCCGCGATCTTCGACTGCACGGCGGCAACCCGATCGGCGGCCTTCGCGGCGGCCTGCTGCAAGTTCCCCGAGGGGGCCGGATTCTGCGGATTCTTTTCGGCGGCAATCAACGCACTTTCGGCGCGCGCAAACTGAAAGGCGAGCTGGAGCGCTTTCAAAGAAGTTTGATGGAGGTTGTCGCGGGCCAGAACATCTCCGGCCGATGGTTCCACCAGGCTCAAATCGCGATACCAGGAGATGGCCTGCTCCAGGTGCGCAATTACGTCCTGCGAACGAATCGAACTGGGCGCATCTGCGCCTGCCAGAGGGATGAGTGCAACCAGCGCGAATACGAAAAACCGTCTCACGGAATCAGGGCTTTCCGGATAGGCTCCACCCAGGCATCCCTGGCCATATCCCAGACGATGAAATCGGAGTCGAATTGCCAGTAGGTCCAGGCCCATCCCAGAGACTCCGCGGTACGCGCCACCCATGATGTGTAAGCCACGCGCGATTCCATGGGGCCCTTGTCATACGCGCCAAACTCGCCCAGCAGGATGGGCCTCTGGTGCGCCTTCGACCAGCGCTGAACGTGCGCGAAATCGTCCACCACGCGCTGCTTCTCGGTGTCGCTGCCCCAAGTTACGCCGGACAAGTGCGCGGTCTGCTTGCTCCAACTCGCGCCCTGGTGCGTAAATGTCATGGGCAGATAGTAGTGCACGGTGACGATAATGTGGCGGTCGCCCTCCGGCAGATCCAGCTTGTTCAGAGCCTGGATCCCGTTCCACAAAGCCGGGCCAATGACGACGTTGCGGGTGGGGTTGGTTTTACGAATTACGGCGAGGGCCTCTTGCAGGAGCGCGTTCCAGCGCCCCTCCGTCAATGCGCCGTTCGGTTCGTTGAGAATTTCAAAGACGACGGCCGCCGGGGAGTCTCTGTAGGCCTGCGCGACCTGTTGCCAGAAGGCCAGCAGTTTCGTCCGGCAGGTCTCCGCGTCCTCAGCGCAGGCTGTGAAATCGTGCTCGTCGAGAATCACCGTAAGGTCGTTGGCCAGGGCGTTTTTCACTACCCAATCCAACGTCTTCAGCCATTCCGGGTCCAGCCGGTTTTGCGCGTCCATGTGGCCGAAAGCCTGCAGGTTGACACGTAAGGTCTGGAACCCCGCTTCATGGATGAGGCGGAAATGGCGCTCGTGGAAGCGCGCCTTCGCAAAGTCCTCCCATAGCGGGTCGTAGCCGACGATATTCACTCCGCGCCGCATTTTTTCAATTTGCGCAAAGGGATCCATTTGCGCGGCCAAGCTGCCCACAACGGGGCCGCAGGCAAGCAGGGAGGCAAGCACCAGGAATCGCGATAATCTCATTTCGCTAAATCTCCCGGTTAGGCCTTTGAGGTTTGCGACGGGTGCTTGGAGCGACGGCCCATGAACTGATGCAGAGCAAATGGGACTTCGTCGGGGTGTGTGGCGCACCAGGCAATGATGCGCTCGAGTTTCAGGGTGTCATCGGCGATAGCGCCGATTTCCATCAACTCAGTTTCGATAGTCTCCGGATCTCGCATAGCAACTCCAGCATGGCACATCCGCGTCACAAGCCGAAAGAATAGAGCATCCCGCGAGTACGGATATAGACGCGCCCGTCGGCGATGGCCGGCGTGGCAAAGCACTCGTCGTCCAGTTCGCCGGTCGAAAGAATCTCCTGCTCCGGACCAGCTTTCAGGATGGTGACCACTCCAGAGTTGCCGACGAAGAAAACCTTCCCGTCGGCCGCCACCGGCGAGGCGTAATACTTGTCCACGGCGCCTCGCAGACGGCCCTGTTTGAACGGCTGCCCGTTTGCCGGATCGATGGTCGTGAGAATGCCGCCGTCGTTGATCATGTAGATTACTCCACGATAGAGCAGCGTGGAGGGGAGTTGGGGCACCTTGCTTTGATACTTCCAGCGCAGCGCCGTGGCGGTCATGTCGCCAACGCCGCCGGCGTGCAGCGCCAGCAGCCCGTTCTCCGCGGCCATCACGGCCTGGAAGGATTTCCATTCGGCTTCGTCGAGTTTGCCGTCGTGGTTGGCGTCTTCGAATGGGAAGAAGAGGCGCATGGGACCCTCGGGCAACTCTGTCTGCTGCAAGGCGCCATCATGGTTGATATCGTACTTGGCCACGGCATCCGCAAACGAGGGAATCTCGAGATGCTTACCCGGATCGTTGAACGATGAATTGTAGCCGTTGATATAGATCGTGTCGCCATCGAGCACGGGCACCGATTTCATCTCCGAAGCCAGGCCGTTCACCCACCAGACGCTCTTGCCCGAAGCGACATCGTAGGCATCCATACGGAACGAACCGGGCGCAATGATTTGGATGCCGGCGCCGTCGACGCCCTCTTGCGGCCGGTACACGACCGGCGTGGAATGTCCGCTGAGAGCTTGGGGCCGCGGCGTCTTCCAGGCCTGCTTGCCGTCGGCTTGCGAAAACGCGGCGGCGAACGAGTCGTGCATCTGGTCGCAGATCAACACCACCTTGTCGCCGGCCAGGATGGGCGACACACCCATGCCATACATGTTGTCGAATGGCCCCAGCGGGGTGCGCCAGCGTTCCTTGCCGTCGAAGGTATAGGAGAGCAGACCGTAATCGGGAAAAAAGACGTAAACGTTGCGGCCGTCCGCCGCTGGACTTGGCGATGACGGGCTGTTCTGCGTGTCGAGTTTCTCGTGACGATTGCGCGGAGCTTCGCGGCGCCATAGGATTTTGCCGCTGCCGCGATCCAGCGCGAGGGTGAAGAGCTTGTCTCCTTCAAACGCGGTCAGAAAGATATGATCGCCGCCGATCACTGGAGATGAATGGCCGGGCGGCAGAGCGGTCTTCCACACCACATGCTTGCCGGGTCCGATACTGTCGGGCAGCGACGAGGTTTCCGCGACTCCGGCGCCGTTCGGTCCACGGAAGCGCGGCCAATCCGCGGCCGGCGACAGCAAGGGAACAATAAGGGCCGCCAATAAGAAAGTTACCGCCGATCTCTGCATCGTTAATCTCATCATACGGAATCGCGGGTTCCTGTGCTAGGATCGCTGGAATGAAACGGCGAACCTTCGGTATTCTCTTGATTTTGGCGTTCCCAGTCTGCTGTGCGGGTGCGCTCACGGACGACCCGGACGTCAAGGGCGCGGAACGCTTGTTCGCGAGTTGGATTCGCGGGCAACTCGCCTATCGGGGCCTACCCGGAATCGCCGTCGGCGTGGTCTCCGACCAGCAGCTTGTTTGGGCGCAAGGATTCGGATTCGCGGATGTCGACAAGAAGATTCCGATGACGCCTGCGACGAAGTTCCGCATGGCCTCGCACAGCAAGCTCTTCACCGCGACCGCGATCATGCAGTTGCGGGACGCGGGAAAGGTACACCTCGACGACGCTGTGTCGGCCTACCTTCCCTGGTTCCATATCGCTCCCGCCAGCGCAGACGACCCTGCCATTACGATCGAAGAGCTGCTCACCCACAGCGCGGGACTGCCGCGCGAAGCTGGTCCGCACTGGTCCGAATTGAGCTTCCCGGACGCCGAAGGCGTGCAGCAATTCGTCAAGACACACCAAGCGGCGTTCTCGCCGGAGATTCGCTGGAAATATTCGAATTTAGGATTTACCATCGCGGGCATGGTGGTGGAAGCGATCTCAGGAGAGAAGTGGGCCGTCTACGTACAGAACCATATCTTCGACCCTCTGGGAATGACGGCTTCGAGCGTGGATCGCGATGTGGAGGGCCTGGCCACGGGCTACGGCATGCGAATGCCCGACGGCACGCGCGCGAAAGAGCCGTTCGTGGATGCCCGCGCGATGGCTCCGGCGACTGGCATTACTTCGAACGTGGAGGACATGGCCAAGTTCGTATCGCTCCAATTCCGGCAGGATAAAGTGGGTGGCAGCCAGATTCTTTCGGCCGGGGCGCTCCGCCAGATGCATCGCGTCCGCGTGCTTGAGAATAACTGGCAAAGCGGCAATGCGATCGGCTTCGGGGTGAGCCGTGAAGGAGAGAAAACCTACGTGGGCCACGGTGGTTCGTACTTCGGATACAAGACTCAGACCTTCATGCAGATGGAGCCGAAGGTCGGCGTGATCGTATTGACCAACGCCGACGACTCGAATCCCAGAGATATAGCCGTGCACCTGATGCAATCGGTGGGTGAGGCGGCTGCGAAAGCATCGCACGTGGCTCCCCCGAAGGTGGCGTGGGACCCGTTGTGGAGCCGCTTTGCCGGGACTTATCGAAGCCGGGCCGGGGGCGAATTGGAAGTGGTCGAACTGAATCGCTACTTCGTGACCTTCGATCCGTCGGCGCCGTACCCGGAGCACCCCGCGCGCCTGGAACCGATAGGCAATGGGCAGTTTCGGCTGGAAGCAGCCACGGGCGGAGGTCCAGTCGGAGAAATGGTACACTTTGTGGAGCAAAACGGAAGAGTTGTCCGCATGTACACCGGCAGCACCTTTTCCGATCGCGTGGACGATCAGCGATGACCCAGACGAACGAAATCAACCAAGGATAGCAGTGAATTTCCGGCGCCGCTGCGTTACGGTTAATATGTCCCCAAATTTGCATGACCTTCGACTTGCCCAGCGCCGAACGCAGATTGAGAAGCGCCTCGCGCCTTGTCTTCTATAGCATGTGGCTGCTGTTCGCAATCGCCGGCGCCCTGACGATGGTCGTCCGTCACAGCGTGCCCGCGCGCACCGGATCGCTCTGGGTTCTGGGCTGTGCCGTGGTGGCCTTCTTGCTCTCGTTCGCCCTACGCGACGTGGTGCAAAAAGTCGGGCGGCGGAACACCGAAGACCAGATCGTGAGAGAGGTCCAGACCTTCTTGGAAAGAGAGCCGCTTCCTGTTAGGCATCCGGTACCGGTCCAACGTGCGGCGAGCCAGGCACCCAGACCTGCGGACGATATCTTCGTGACTCCGGGATCGGCCGGCTTCGCACCACTGAAAGGCGCCGCGGCTTATTCCGTGCCGGCCGGAGATCCGGTGGTCTTCGATGCATTTCCATCGCGTCCAGCAGCCGTCCGGTGGGACTTTCATGCCGTACTCCCGCCGGTAAGGCCCAACCATTAAGCGGCGGCCGACTCATCTCCTTATTTGGCCGCAGATTGACGCAGATTAACGCAGATTAACGCAGATAAAACGCAGCCTCAGGCGGATGCATCGCGGGCAATGTAGAATAGAATGGTTGTTCGGCAATGGGCTGCCGCGAAGAATGAGCCTGCTCGGATTCTGCCAGTGGCTGGGTAATACGCACGGGAGCATCGCGCTCCACGAATCGATATGGGTCTATCCGATCGTCGAGTCGGTCCACGTGCTGACTCTGTGCCTGTTTCTGGGCCTCACCGTGATGCTCGACTTGCGGCTCCTCGGCGTGGTAATGGTTCGCACGGCGGCGTCGGAAGTGGTGGGGCGGCTGCTGCCATGGACCATCGTGGGGTTCGCGGTGATGGCGATGACGGGTGCGCTCCTGTTTTTCGCGATTCCGGTGAAGACCTACCTGAACATTTTCTTCCGCATCAAGGTCGCCTTCCTGGTTCTGGCAGGGGTGAACGTCGCCGTGTTTCAGGTGACGATTTCGCGCAGCATGGAACAGTGGGATAGCGATCCTATTCCACCGTTCCGAGCCCGGCTGGCGGCGGTGGTATCCCTGGTCCTTTGGGCGGGGATCGTGGTTGCGGGACGCATGATCGCCTACAATTGGTTCGACAAGAATTCTTAGATCGCTTCGCCATGTCGGTGCTCTCCTTTTTCACGTGGTGTGAGAACAGCTCGCTGGGCGAGGCCATTCGGGACTCGCGCTGGCTCTTCCCGGCGATCGAGTCGGTCCATCTGCTGGGTCTGGCGGTCATCGGCGGAGCGGTGATCCTGGTGAACTTGCGCCTGCTCGGCTTCGGCGTCCGGCGCCAGCCGGCGGCGCAACTTTGGCGCGACACCTGGCCGTGGCTGGTGGGCAGTTTGGCGGTGATGCTGACGTCGGGAATGCTGCTGTTCGCTTCCGAAGCCACCAAGCTCTACTATCACGGAGCGTTCTGGGTCAAGATGATCTCGCTGCTGCTGGCGATGCTGTTCACCTTCACGGTGATGCGCTCGGTAGCGTTGGCGGATCCGGGGCGTCTGCGGCCCTTGTGGGGCAGGGCAGCGGCGGTGATTTCGATGCTGTTGTGGTCGACGGTGGGCGTTTGCGGAAGGTGGATCGGGTTTTCCTGAGGCGCACGCTGTGCGGCGGACTCCGCCCACATTCCTGAGCGCTTATTTCATGTACATCTTGATGACGTCGATCAATTCCTGAGTCGCGCGGGCGCGCTCGGAAGCCGGATGGTGGTCCGGATCGACCACATGAAACCGGATGTGCCCCTCGATCACCTCGGCCATCAATCCGTCGATGGCGCCGCGGCAAGCTGCCACGGTGTGCAGAATATACGAGCAATCGGCGTTTTTCTGAAGAGACCGCTCGATGGCGTTTACCTGCCCCTGGATGCGTCGAATCCGGTTCAGCAGTTTTTTTTTGTCGCGAACGACGTGTGCCAACTGGACACTCCTTCCGTTTTCATGATAATATACCCCGGTTGGTATACCTGTCAACAACCGAAATCGTAACAGGATTGTAAAAAATCCGATGCCAAAAGCCCGCCCGCCCGCGTCCCGGTTGAGTAAACTCCTGCGGCGGTCATGCGCCGGGTTGTTCCTTTCCGCCATCTTCGCGGAAAGCGGCCTTGCCCAGCAGCCGCTCACCTGGACCGAACTTCGCGAGAAGTTCGAAAAGAACAACCCGACTCTGATCGCCGGCCGGATCGGCATCGACGAATCCAAGGCGGAAGAGGTGACCGCGTACCTGCGCCCCAATCCCAACGCGACCGGCGTACTGGACCAGATCGATCCATTCACAAAGCAGCCCCCGTTGAATGGATCGGGAGCGGATTCCTACAATCCATTCCGATATGCGCTACCGTCTGCCGCGTTCGACTACCTGCACGAGCGGCAGCACAAGCGCGAACTGCGCCTGGACAGCGCCCGGCAAGCTACAGCGATAGCGGACTCGCAGCTATCGGACCAGGAGCGCAGCCTGCTTTTCAATTTGCGAGGCGCCTTTGTGCAGACCCTGCAGCAAAAGGCGATTCTGGCGCTGGCGCAAGAAAACCTGTCCTATTACGACCAGGTGCTGAAGGTCAGCCGCGACCGACGGGAACTGGGCGACCTCGCGCAGGTGGATCTCGATCGCCTGGAATTGCAGCGGGTGCAGTACGAGACCGACATCGAGACGGCCGGCGTGAACCTGCGGACGGCCAAGATTCAGCTCTTGATGCTGCTGAACGACCGCACTCCAGTGGAGCAATTCGACGTGGCCGGACCCTATGAGTCGCCGGACCGGATCGGCTCTCTAGAGGACTTTCGCAAGATTGCTCTGGAGGGCCGCCCCGATCTGAAGGCAGCCATGCAATCGATCGACAAAGCCAAAACCGACAATCGCCTGGCATGGGCGAACGGATCGACCGACCCAACCTTCGGCGTCGATTTTGCGCGCAACCCGCCCATCCCGGTCTACGTGGGAGTAAACGTATCCATACCATTGCGGATCTTCGATCGGAATCAGGGAGAGAAGGCGCGCACCGAGCTGGACATCGCGCGCAACCAGCGTCTGCGCGACGCCACCGAGGCGCAGGTCTTCAACGACGTGGATTCCGCTTACGCCGCGATCGTCAGCAACTTGAAGCTGCTGAAGACATACAAGCAGAATTACCTGCAGCGAGCCGTCCAGGTGCGCGACACCGTGTTGTTCTCCTACCGGAATGGCGGCGCTTCTTTGCTCGATTTTCTGCAGGCGCAGCAGGACTACAGGAGTGTCCGGGTGAATTATTTGAATCTGATTGGCGCGTACCTGACGAGCGCCGCGCAGATGAATCTGGCCGCTGGACGCGAGGTAATCCAATGAAGTGTCTCAGGTTCGCAATATCGATTTCGGGCTTGGCGTGGGCGGTGCTGGCATGCGGCTGTAAAGCGCCCGAAAGCAACCCGCAGGCGCAAGCGCCGCCGCCCATGAAGCTGCAGCGTGTGGAGGACCGCAATCTATTCGTGGTGGACCATCCCGAGCGGTTCCCGTTGGCCACCTCGGTGGCGCACACCGCCCTGGCCGAATTGAGGGTCACCGGCGCGGTCAATCCGGACGTTGCCCGAAACGTTCCGGTGATTTCGCTGGCTTCCGGCCGCGTCACGGAGATCGACGCGCGTCTGGGCGATACCGTCACCAAGGGACAGTTGCTGATGAAGGTACAAAGCGCCGATATTTCCGGGGCGTATGCGGATTATCAGCAGGCCGTGGCCGACGAAGCACTGGCCCGCAAGCAATTCGACCGGTCTAAACACTTGTACGAGAGAGGCGCCATTGCACTGCGGGACCTGGAAATCGCGGAATCCGCCGAAGTCAAAGCCACGGTAACCATTAAAACCACTATCGAGCATTTGCGCGTACTGGGGGTCGACCCGGACCACCCTTCCCCGATCGTTGAAATCACAGCGCCGGTTTCGGGGGTGATCAGCGACCAGCAGGTCACTAATGCGGCGGGCGTACAAGGTTTGTCATCGCCCAGTCCGTTCACCATCTCCGATCTCACCCGTGTGTGGATTGTGTGCGACGTGTTCGAAAACGACCTCAGCAGCGTGCGGCTGGGAGAACATGCGGATATCCGATTGGCGGCCTACCCGAACCGCCCAATTGTCGGCACTATCAGCAACATCGGCCCAGTTCTCGATCCGAACATCCGGACCGCCAAGGTTCGAATCGAAGTGGAAAACCCCGGCCTGATGCGTCTGGGGATGTTCGTGACCGCCACGTTCCACGGTCCGTCCAAGGCGGCTCGGGCCGCCGTACCAGCTCTTGCGATTCTGCACCTACACGATCGCGATTGGGTCTACGTGCCGGCGAACGACAAGCGGTTTCGGCGCGTGGAAGTGCTTGGAGGCGATATGCTTCCCGGCGACATGCAGGAAATCGTGTCGGGCCTGGGGCCCGGCCAGCAAGTCGTCGCCAATGCTCTGGAATTCCAGAATACGGTACAACAGTAATGATTCGCTCCCTGGTCGACACGGCGCTGCATAACCGCTTCATCGTGCTGGCTATCGCGGTGATGCTTTTTGTTGGGGGCTTCATCGCCTTTAAAGTCCTGCCAGTAGAAGCTTATCCGGATGTCGCCAATACGTGGGTCCAGGTGATTACGCAATGGCCCGGCCGCGCGGCGGAGGAAGTTGAGCAACAGATCACCGTACCCATCGAAATCCAGGTGAACGGTCTCCCGCACCTGCGGCACGTGCGGTCGGCGTCGCTAGCGGGGCTTTCGGTGGTCAACCTGATCTTCGACGACGACTCCGACAACGATTGGGACCGGCAAAAAGTGCTGGAACGCCTTTCGGCGGTCACCCTGCCCCCCAACGTGAGCGCGCAGATCGGTCCCGATTTCAGTCCGATCGGATCGATCTACTGGTATACCCTGGAGTCCACGAATCCGGCGTACGACGTGATGGAACTGAAGTCGCTCCAGGACTGGGTGGTCTCCAAATACATACGCTCGGCGCCCGATGTGGTCGACGATTCGTCATTTGGAGGCAGTACCCGCGAATACCAGGTGCGCATCGACCCCGACAAGCTGATTTCATATGGACTGGGCTTGGCGCAGCTTGAGCAGCAGCTCACCAATGCCAACGCAAACGCAGGCGGAAGCTTTATCGAGCAGGGCGCGCAGCAGGTGAATGTGCGGGCAGTGGGGCTGGTCACCAACGTGAGGGATATCGAGAAGACGGTGCTCAAGACGCAAAACGGCACCGCGGTCCGGGTGCAAGACGTGGCGACGGTTATGCAGGGACCCAAAATCCGCCTGGGGCAGATCGGTAAGGCTATCCACCGGAAGGACGGCGTCGTCATGGACGATAACGACGTGGTGGAAGGTATCGTGTTCATGCGCAAAAGCGCGGGCACGGCGGCCACCCTGGATGGAATCCATGAAATGGTGCGGCGGCTCAACGATCATATCCTGCCGCCAGGGATACAGGTGGTTCCTTACCTGGACCGCGACGATCTGGTCCACTTTACGACGCACACCGTGCTGCACAACTTGACGGAAGGCATGATCCTGGTGGTGATCGTGCTTTTCATTTTCCTGGGCAATGTCCGCGGCGCTGTGATCGTGGCCATTACCATCCCATTCGCATTGCTCTTCGCTTCCATCTGCCTGGACCTGAGGCATATTTCGGCCAACCTGCTTTCCCTGGGCGCTCTGGATTTCGGCATGGTCGTGGATGGGGCGGTGGTGATGGTGGAGAACATCGTGCGGCACATGAACCGTCCCAGGGATCCGCGGACATCCATGGAAAAGATCCGGGCGGCCGCGCACGAAGTGCAGAGGCCGGTGTTCTATGCGATTGCCATCATCATCACCGCCTATCTTCCGATCTTCACGCTGCAGCGCGTCGAAGGAAAGCTGTTCAGGCCGATGGCGTGGACGGTGGCCTTCGCCTTGCTGGGCGCGTTGATCTTCTCCATGCTTGTGGCTCCGGCGTTGGCGAGCTTCTTTTTTCGGAAGAACGCCCATCAATGGCGCAATCCACTGATGGAGTTTGTTACGGCGCGGTACCGGCGGATGGTCGCCTGGTCGGTGCGCACACGCTGGCTGACGGTGGGAGTCGCGGTGCTTTCACTCGCGGGCGCCATTTACCTGGCGTTCAGCGGAGCGATCGGGTCGGAATTCCTGCCGCACCTTGACGAGGGCGCCATTTGGGTGCGCGGCACCTTGGCCCCGAGCACCGGACCGACCGAAGGGACCGCGATTATCGATCGGGCCCGCCAGGTGCTGTGT
>Ga0187867_10003484_pt1 | contig 12547 bp, 11 predicted proteins | sample June2016WEW_13_1_FD_132976 | JGI IMG/M metagenome (GOLD analysis project Ga0187867, IMG submission 132976) | Peatland microbial communities from SPRUCE experiment site at the Marcell Experimental Forest, Minnesota, USA - June2016WEW_13_10 | ecosystem: Environmental > Terrestrial > Soil >... | reverse complement strand
TTCGGTTTGTCATTTGGAAGAACCGCAAATCTCCGCGCGTTCTCCAACGCCGTTTCACGTTTCATGAACTCGATCGAATCAATCGCAGAACTTAAACGCGCATTGTCGACTGTGAGACGCTCCTCTTCAGTGATCGACGTTGGCGCCGTGCCCGTGGAAATGTTCCCTTGGGCCAATGCGCAAATATTCGACCGCATAAAGAATAGACACACTGAAAGGCCTAGAAATTTGAAGAGTCGTTTCATTTTTCGGCGCCCAATTCCGTTGAAATGATCGAGATCCAAAGCAGCCCGCGACACCTGATTCTTGCCACAACGCGAATCCATGTCAAATGCAATGAGCGGTATATGCGCCAGTGCTTGGCGGCTCGGGATTCGGTGCCGAGATGCAAGCGGGTGGTCCACGGGCATTTTTCCATCCGGAAATATGACGGCATCAGCGCCCCGCGCGTGATAATTCTGCGCGATCCGGTCGATCGGCTTATTTCACATTATTGGTTTTGGAAGCAAATTCCCCCGTACGGTCATAGCCTACACGATCGGTTTTTGGCGCAACAACCAACCATTACCGAGTTCGCCCGGTGGCCCGGCCTGCGGCATTTTTACCAACGAGTGATGTTTCGCGACGTGGAGAAGGGTGTTTTCGATCTGTTCGGGAGCATGGAAGAGTTGCGCGAGGCGATTTAGGCCCCCAAAACGAGGATGTGGGCCAGGCCGCACAGTCCGATCCATCCTCGTGAAGCGAATAACACGGTGTCATTCGATTTTTCCCGACGGGATCAGAATTCTTGCGCCGCCGGATCGGTAATCGCCGGATCGGCCGTATCGACATCCGCGACGAAATCGAACAGCCGCTACGTTTGATTGGTTTTCACCGAACGAACTCCTTTTACCTTTGGCCGGTGTGTGAGCGATTTGCCGAGTGCACTCCGTGTGTCGCTTACGTACTCGATTTACCGTGGCGGCCCGACAATCCGTGCGAGCAAATCAGACGGATAAATTCGCATCGCCTTGCACAGCCGGATGAAGACCACGACGGTTGGCTGGCGTTTCCCTCGTTCGATGTAGTTGACGTACTCGCGGGAGATTTCGGCCTTAGCGGCAAGCTGCTCTTGCGTCAGTCCTGCTGCGAGCCGAGCTTTTCGTACTTCTTGCCCTAACACGTTTGCCGACAATAGCTGTTGACAGGTCAGCGGTCAGTGTACTATAGTACATCGACGCCCGCACTTAAGTGGGAGGTCGCCTTTGTTCGCGGATGCCCAAAATTTCCAGCAGGCAGTTTGGCCTGATAGTGGCCTTTTTAATTCCAGGCTTCATCGGCTTGACTGGCGTTGCGCCGCTCATACCCATCGTGGGCGAGTGGCTACGGCCCGTCAACCTGGGGAATTTCGGAATCGGGCCGACCGTCTACGCAATCATGGCGGCAACGGCCGTTGGGATGATCTTAAGCTGTGTCCGCTGGCTCGTAGTCGATCATCTTCTCCAATGGTCGGGCATTCCCTCGCCGGCATGGGATTTCGGGCAATTGGAAAATCGTCTGGAGGCATTCGATTACCTGTCCGACAATCACTACCGGTTCTACCAGTTCTACTCGAACGCGCTGGTCGCCATTTTGTGGGCATATACCGTCAATCGCCTGCTTCAAACGTCGCCGCTCTTGGGTTTTGGCACGGACCTCGGGGTGGCTGCTCTTTGTGTCGTGCTCTTCCTGGGTTCCCGTGACGCCCTGTCGAAGTTTCGGCTCCGTGCCAATCAACTGATCGGCCAAGTCGCGGAGAAACATGGTGAGACGATGACAAATGGGATAGATCATCATAGTGGTGGATCGACATCAAAAGAGCATCGACCGGCAAAGCCTCAGCATAAGCCGCGGCCGGAGAACAAACCGACGGCAGCGGAGGCGAAGGGGACTCAATCCCCGAAATGACCGGCTTCTCATCGAGTCATGAAGGCAATTGCAAAAGAAAGAGAAATCGGCATTGCCCCCGGGGGAGGCATCCGGCGGGGGTTGGGGGTGGGGACGCCCCAGCAGCCAAAACGAAACACCCCGCTCGTCGCGGGGTGTCCTTGCAATAGCTCCTATTGCTCCTTTCTCGGCGGCCTTGGGCCTCGAATCGCGATGAGGTGCATCTCGATTCGGCCAAGCCGCTTCCGGATATCGTTGAGCTTCTCCTCAACGGTGACCGGTTCGACTTTCGGCTTTTCCGGGGTGTTCATGATTTTTTGTCTTGGTTGATAATTTCGACCTCACGCCCTTGGCATTTCACCACGAGGCGATGATTTTGACCAGCCGTCCGGTCTCACGCTCGACCCGCTCGCACAGTTCCACGAATGCGCGGAAACTCTGGAGCGTCGGTTCAACGTCCTACTTGGACTTCGCACCGTAAATCGTTCGCTCGCGGACTTCGGCAAGGCGCAGTGCCTCCGGAAGCCGCTCACGCAACTTCGTGGCTGAAATCGTCGCCCCATCCGGGTTATCGAACGCTTCGGGCACCAAGTGCTTCGTTGCGTACGGCTCACCGTGGTAGGCTTCTCGGAGATATCCAACGGCACCATCCGTTGCCGAAAGCCATACCTTTAGCTGCTCGCCGACTTCCTCTGGAAGCTGGCCTTCCCACCTGGCGTAAATGTCAATTCCCATGGGATTGGTTTTGCTTTGGCTGCTAATTTCGACCTGGCGACAACTGTCTGCTGCCGCTTACGCGGAGCAAACACAGGCGGGTGCCCTGCGGCAGTCAACGCCCTTGCGGCTTGACGGCCGCAGGGTGCCTGTACAATTCAAGGAAGCGTCAGCAAAAGAGTCCGCTATTCCGGGCTGCTGGGGCGTGGGGAAAAAAAGGCCGGCGGAAGCCGGCGCGTTTCGTGGGGATTTAAGACTGAACTGAAAATGGGGTTGGCATAGCAAATGCCATAAGGGCGGGTATCGGTGCCGCGTGGCAATATCTCCTCAGTCGCGTTGCCGATTGCCTTTTGAGAATGGTTCGAATCCCGTCACTCCGGGGTTCTCCCGGGTTTCTCTCGTAGAGGATGGGGATGGGCAAATCCTTTCCTGTCATTTTGAATCTCCCCGCGCAGCGTTGAGACTAGCATGTCACATTGGTATCATCGTCGAGGAGCAGTCCAGTTGTCCGGCAATGCAAGACTGCGTAACGCTTTCCGATCGCATGAAAAAGCACGTAAGGGGCGAGCAGAAAGGGAACCGCCATGAGACTTGGATCCATGATGCTCACAGTGGCATGCCTGTTTTTCATTTCGGCAGCGACGCATGCACAGACGCCAGACGCATCCAATCCAGCGCGCACGGACGTTGTGGGAGGCCCGCAGACTTCACTCATAGAAGAGGCCCATGTTCGCCTTCAAATGACACCGGACGAATGGGCCGTTCTCGCACCGTTCGTCAATCGTGTAATTCAAGCGATGCAAGATGCCCATCTTGCCATTCCGGTGGCAACGGAAGAAACCACTCAAGCGGCTCGCAGCCTGAAAGCTGTCCTAGACGATCCAAATTCTGATGCCAATTCAATCCAGTCCAAACTCGACGCACTTCGCGGCGCAAGGCGAAGGGCCAAGACCACAGCCGACAACAACAATGACGTGTCGCAAGAAGCAAAGGCAGCGTTGGCGAAGGCGCAGGATGATTTGCGAAACCTTTTGACGCCGCGCCAGCAGGCGGAAATGGTACTCATCGGGTTGCTGGATGCGGACGTCGTCCTAGGTGCGCAATCACCGCCGCTTGAAAACCAGACGCCCTCCACGGCCCCCGCGGATACGCCAACTCTCCATATTGTAGAGTCCGGTGTCTCGTTTGCGGGGGCGATCAAGCTAACCGGAGATATTCCCTCGCTCGACAACAAAGCCTTTGCGTGTACCCAGGCTCCGTATATAAAAAATGGTAGCCAGTTCGCCGCACGCGGTTCGTGGAGTATGGACACGGATTCGGTGGAAGTCGACGGGCGAGCTGCGGACGTTCCGACTATTGCGATGTTGTCCTGTTCAGACGGAAGTTCTTTATGCGTTTTCCCTGCGGTTCTAAAGGCGAAGATTGATATGAAGGCTGGCGAGATTATACATTCTGATGGGTATGAAATTCAGACGACGCGCGCGGTCAAAGCTGGAGAGACGATCGCTGTTTTTCGCGTCGGGGACACGTCGGTAGTGTCTGTAGCAAGCGACGGAAAAGGGGCCAATGCGGACGCGAGTAACCCTTGGTTTACCGCTTTCAAAGAGGCCACTAAGACAAGCGACCGCAGCGTTTCTATCGACGCGTGGCACGCTGAATGGCGTCGGCTTCTGTATCGATAGCCTCTACGACACCGAAAGCGGACCAATGTTCATTTCACTACTCGGCGAAAAATGCGAGTGGGTTGGGCGCAGTTGTTCTGGCGGCGGTCTCGGACCTGTTTCAGCACACCGCTTCGTCAACGGTGCGCAAAAACGCCGTTCGCTCGGCAGGGCGGGCGAGGCTGTTCAAGTATTTGAATGGGGTTGATGAAACCGGCATTGGGTAGACGAGTAGCGCAATCGGGCCCATCGGGGCGAGGGATGGATTCGCGCTATGACGGTATACGGGGTAACAGGTTCGATTTCTTGATGATGCCTTCGACATGCTCTTCGCGTGCAACCTGACGCTTGTAGACGGTGTCATCGGCGGAGCGGTACGGGTCAAATTCGGTGCCCGCAGTCACTTCACGGTAATCGACAGGCCGGATCCAAATTGTACCCAGTGCGTTCCGGCAGATTTGGTCCATGGTAGAGAGCCAAACCATCGTCAGGATCGGTGGGCGGCGCGTAAGCATCGCCGCGGCGATATTATTCCGCCGCTCCGCCGTTCGGCAGACGATTAGCACTCGGAACGGAAACTGCTCGTAGGCGTCGACCGGCGCCCCGAATCGCTTGGCCATTCCTCCGGAGCGATAATGATCGGCATACGCGCCGGCCTTAGCCTGCAATCTCGATTGCGGTTCGGTGGAGCGATCGAGCTCCAAGTAGAACAGATGCTCGGTGGCATCGAAGCCGTCGGCGTCCGTCTGGCGAATTCGGATAAAGGCGTCGGGCTTCATCCAGACGCGCTTGCCGTAACCGTGAGGAGATACGGTGCGCGATGGAAAGGCGAAAAGCCGCGGCCAGGTGGAGAACTCAGCGATCTTGTACACCGGTGTGTCGTTGACCGCGGCGAACATGGAGCCCTTGACCGTCATTACGTCCAGTTCGTGCTGCAGGGTGAGGGGAGAGACGTTGATTCGTTTTTCCATGGTTGGCCAGCCGATGGAAGGGTAGTCGATAAGACGTTCCTCACGGACCAGCATCTCGAACCCCGGCCGGGTCAGATAGAGGATAGAGGGGTCATAAGGGCGCTGCCTGGTGCGCTCAGCAACATATCGGGCATTTTTGAGCTTCCAGATCCGCTTTTGTGCGGCGTCCAGATTTCCACCAAAATACAATGCCGCAACATGCTGAAGCGTCATGACCCGCGACTCGAACAACCCCCGCAGAATGCGGTAGTCTCGCTCGGTGAATTGCGTGGCGACGGTGGTGTACGACATGATTGAGTCACCCTTAAGGATATCACGTTCCCTTGCGGCGGAGCCTGCGTCCCGCAGGCCTGGGCTCGGCGGCTTCGATCTGCTCAATGGCGGACGATTGCAGGAAGAGCTTGTCATGTTCGGCGATCGCTTGTATGGCCTTTTGTCTCGGCAGGCAGAAATCCCATTTAGCGTAGAGCCGGGCGACATAAGCGGCGACGAGCGCCGGCCGAACGAATTGCGGGCGAATGGGAAGTGTCTGAATGGTGACCGGGGCGCGCATGCCCAGCAACCGCACCACGGCCTGACGCTGCGGTTGGCAGAACAGCGCCGCCATGGACCGAAACAATTGCTCTTCGAGTGAGCGGAATTGCACGTGGCTGACCTCACGTCCCATTTGCGGGATGAGCATGGTGCTTGTAGTGACGCTATGGCTTTCGGATTCCGACCAGCTTTTGGTCTCGGACGACGTTGTGCTCTCAGAAGTCGAACTCGACGATGATTCATTTTCACCGGACGATTCACTCAAGCGGTGACCCCGAGTCCCATCAAAGATGCCTTCCGGTTCGCCGTAAGAGTCGCCTTCACCGGTGCTGGCGGAGTTGCCAGAGGACGTACTGTCGCTCCGGCTATGACTTGTGCTTGAGGACCCGCCGGCGGAGCGGGTTGTACCGTGTGTGACCGATTCGCGGACCTCTTCGCGATAGGCCATCACCTTTGTCGAATATAGAATATGTTTGATTTCATCGGGGTTGAACGTGCCCGTGAACAGCCATTGGGCGAGGGGGCGAAGGTTTTCCTCGTGGCTCATGCGAAAGACGACCTTGCTGCTGGCATTTTCGACCACCGAGTGCCAAAGCTGCTTGCCATAATCGCCGCGATCCAGAAGTTGCATTGGGAATTGGTGGGCCATCGTCCAGGATAGACCGAACCCACGGCTCTGATCCAAGTTCTCGGCGATCGTCGGGCTGATGAAGCTTTGGAATTCGTCGACGTAGACGCGGCAGGGCCGCAAGTCCCGGCGCTTGCCGCGCTCCTGGGCCGCCGTCCAAAGGTCGGTGAGGAACATGCTGCCGAAGAGGTCGGCGTCCTGGCGGCTGACCTTGCCCCCTTCGGTCGCGAGCGAAATCAGGATGATCCAACCCTCGTCCAGGGCGCGCCGCAAATCCAGGGAAACCTCCGGTTGCCCGAGCATCAGCCGGAACTGGTCGGCGCCGACAAAACGCCGGAGGCGATTGACCGTGCTGGAAACCTGCTGCTCGAAATCCTTAAGGTTCAGGCCCGCGGCCATCGCCCAGTCCCGCGCTACCCATGGGTCGGCAAGTTGACAGGTGAGGTTGGCGCGGATTTCGTGGTCGGACAGCAGGTGAAAAGCCTGTGGCAACGTGAGTCCCTTTTCGTACAGCACGGCGATCAGATTGGTGATCCACCGCGCCAGCAGCGGTGTTTGGTCCGTGCCGGCAGCTCCCCAGGCGTGAGCCATGGTCCGGACAAAGGCATCTACCACGACGGAAGGGGATGAACCTTCCCGGCGCCGGATGGCGTTGTAGCCGACAACCCATTCATGTTGGCGAAGGTCGATCGGCACCACTTTCCGGTCCAGGCCCGACCGAGCCAGCCACTGAATGATGCCGTCATAGAGCGATCCGTGGGGATCCAGGAGAACGATCGCGCTGCCTGTACGCCGCTGGTTCAGGATGTCCTGCTGCACCAGGCCTTCGAGAAACATCGACTTGCCCGCGCCGGTGGCGCCCACAACATATAGGTGCTTGTCGCGGGACTCGCCGGGCATGACCAATAGCGGCGGCGCCGGCGGTTGACCGCCATTGCCGTTCACGCCAAGAATTGCGCCCAAATTCAGATGATGTGGTGAGTGAAGTTGCATACCCATGACTCCGATCGCAAAGAGGTCAAAAAGCGCCTGAGGCCTTGCCAAAGGGCTGCGCCGGGATCGGCGGTCGACCAACGCTGTCAACCTGACGTTACGAACCGATCCGGCGCTGCCGGCTTTTATCACGGCCTTTGCGATGCGGACTCGATTTGCGCGGAAATCTCAACTCAATGCGTGTCCCGGAGCCGGTTTCCCTGCGAGCACGGCAGATAAGATTGCTATCTGCGCCGTGAAGCCAACTGGTGTCCGCCCCCGTACATTGAGGTGAAGTACCGTTGTTGATATGCCGGCCGAAAAATCGGCTGGGGCCGATATCGGTAGATGAACCACCGGGGATACTCGGCAGGTGGGCGGACCGCCGGTGCACCATATACATACCAGGTTATTCCGGCCGGTTCAGGCGCATCTGCCTGAAAGTCGTCGACCTTGTTTACCGGCTCGAGCGCCTGGACGGCGACGGGCGCTACCGGCGAAACCGGCTGAGGGTGAAACCATACTGTTGCAGGCGTCGGATTTTGCACTCGCGGGGCGTAGTAGACAGGCGAGGCTGCTGCTACTCGCGCCGGAGAAGCCGCTGCGCAGTTGTTACACCAAGCCGCGAAAGAGTGGCCGGCTACGATGATCTCGTTCACTCCGAACGCTATCGCGGCCGTAATGCCGATGAACTTGGCCATTATCTTTACCGCACCACGACCTTCGGTTGTCAAACGCGTATGCATGATGCACCTTTCCTTTACCTTGCCCGCATTTCTGTTCGGGCGCTAATTTCTGCAGGGTCCAGCCGTTCTGCGAGCCATTCCAGGATCGCTTTCCGTTGCTTCGGGGTTAGTTTCCGGAACCGCTCGTCCTTTTTCGCATCGGACACTTTTCGCCTGTTTGCGACCATCGCCTCCAGCATGGCCTCGAAGGTTTCCAGGTCCTCGGCGATCAAGGCTTCGCCGGCGGTTTGAGTTTTCCGCGGCGTTGGATTCTGCATTTCCTCAAGAGTTCGCTGTGAGCGGATGCGCCGAATTATGGCCTCATTCAACTTTGCCGCGTGCTCAATCTTCGCGAGCTCATGGTGCTGCGCCATGTCTTGAAGGTCAGTCTGGTCTTTGATCCTGCCGAGGGCCACCTTGGCCGAAGGGACAGTTTCGGAAAACCGCAGGGCTGATGTTTGCTTGAACAGACGGAAAATCTTTCTGTGGAGAACGAACGTGAAAAAGTGGGTGCCTTCCACCGGTACTTCCTCATGGACCGAATCCTGCGTCGTTTCGATAAAGAGTTGGCCATGCTGGTTCAGATCATCCGGATCATTGTCGGGGCAGAAATTCGTCCCGCTGCGGAAGACGAGAAGAGTGAATCCGCGGTCCCAAAACCACGGCTGCACTTGCCACGCCAAGGAGAGCCGAGGCTCGACACCGAGACTCAGTTGGCTGGCCACCACCATGTCCTTCGTTCGGTGGGATTGGGCCAGCAACTGCCGATCACGCTGCTCAATGCTTGAATTCTCGGGAACCGGTCGAACAAGGTGGTTCCTGGCCTCTGCGAGCACGCCAAAAACCGCGTCCAAATTCAGGTGATGTGCAGGGTCAAGTTGCATAATCACGACTCCGATCGAACGGAGGTCCAAACGGCCCTCGGGCCTTGCCGAAAAAGCTGCGCCCGGATCGGCGGTCGACCAACACTGTCAACCTCACGTTACGAACCGATCCGGCGCAGCCGGCTTTTTATCAGGGCCCTTCCGATGCGGACCCGATCTGCGCGGAAATCTCAGCCCAGCGCGTGTCCCGGAGCCGGTTGCCCTGCGAGCAGGGCAGCGATGGCTTCAGCATCGCCAAGCGACCGACGTGCCAAGCGGATGTTCATCGACGTCGGTCGCTAAACCGGCGGAGGGACACGCCATTTGATTATTACTGAGTAACTGGCCCGCGAGCGGCGTGAGCCGGCGCGTTGCGCCCGTCGGGAAGCACGCCGTGCTCACGACGCTCACATACCGCCAAGGAGGGCTTTGCCCTCCGGCCGCCGCCTTGCGGCGGAAGGGGATGGTTCGCCGTGCGACAGCTTTCCAGGGCGAACGACGGGCCGGTTTCCATCGAAGCGGGCGGTTTGCCCGCGCCAGGGGAGCGGGGAGTCATCCCCGGTGAACGTGTTGTGTGTTAAGGTTCGAACGCGCTTTAGCGCGTACCGTTCGAGGGCGCACGCCCGAGGTGTGTGTGCGTGTTGTCGGGGCGATCAAGCGGCATCCCGATGTACTCATCGGGATTCCATAGAGTAGCCCCGACTCCGGCCGGTTTGGTGAGCACGAAGCGATAGCGTCCCGATAGGGTCGCGCGCAACCCGGAGCCGTAAGGAAACCGGCCGGAGTCGGGGGTACTCCCCCGACAACACGCACACACAACACGTTTACCCTGCTCGCATTGCGAGCAGACCACGTCTTCCTGCTGGTCAGGAAGACCCCCAGGAAGACTCCTTTGGAGGCTTCTCGGGGACAAAAGGACGATGGCATTCGAAAAGGACATCGACCGGGACCGGGAGCGTGAGCGAACTGGTTAGGAATGAAAAGGGCCTCACCAATGGGGAGGCCTTCGAGGACAATCAGGTGCGTCAGCGCCTTTTCGCCTTGGCGTATAACCTGGGCAACTTCCTGCGGCGGCTGGCGCTGCCGTCCGCCGTGAAACACCGGACGTTGACCACACTGCAGGACAAACCCATCAAAATAGTTGCGAAGGTGGTGCATAACGCCCGGCGCGTCCTGTTCCAGATGGCGGAGATTGCGATTCCTCGACCACTGTTCGTGGCGATGCTGGGGCGCATCGGGCGTCTGCGGCTGCTGGTTCCGGCCCCGACATGGCCCCTGCACGTGGGGAACACCTCGAACTCAACACCGGTCAGCGCGATCGGTCTGTCAACGTCGCGCCGACGACCTCTATCGAACGACCTGAAGACGCCGCAAATGCACGTTGGGGAGCGGCGAGAAGGCCGATCGGTGCAGGGAAAACTCTTTAAGGCGACGCGTGCGAACTTTAGAATGTACAAAATTGCTGACGACCATTATGAAATCCGGGTTATCATATTCACGGACACATCCAGCGAGGACTGGGCTACCCAAATGGAATCTGATCATCGACAGTTAGTGGGCGAATTGTGCGTTAAGTGTGGGAAGCCCATCACGGGCCATACTGCTAGCCAATTCTGCCAAGTGTGCCATTCTCCGGTCCATTTGGTCTGCATGCCCTCACCGAGGCAGGCGGATTCGTGTCCTCGTTGCGGCGCTAGCCCATCGGCGCAGGCGGCGCATCGGATGCGCTACGACACGATAGCAAGGGAGACCGAGAAAGCCCTTAAATTCTCGCGACGCCTCGCGTTTCTACGAGACTGGGTCGCCTGCTTTTTCGGTATTACGTTGCCCTTTTATCTTTGTGTCGGTCTTTATGTGCGTCGATTATCGGTCAGATTGTTGCTAGACCACCCAGCGTATGCTGCTGGGTCGCTGATTGCAATTGCGTCGATAGCTGGAGCTAGCGCGTGGACCAGAACCAAGAAACGCTATCCTGACACGGACGAACCGGAGCCGCCGGAGCAACGCCCACTCACTTTTGACGAGGCCCTTGCGTGCGGCGACCTAGCGAGACTGAAGGAGTTGCTCAATCAAAATCCGGATTGGGCCTTAAACAATTCAGGACGCTTGCCCTTGCATGTAGCAGCAGCCGGAGGCCAGAAGGACGTGGCGGATTTACTCCTCGCAAACAAAGCGGAGATCAATGCCAAACGACTCGATGGCTGGACTCCCTTGCTAGTCGCGGCCGCCGCGGGTCACAAAGACATGGTCGAGTTGCTGTTGGCATCTGGAGCAGATGCCAATTCCAAGGGGCTGGACGGATCGACTGCTCTTCTTGTGGCAGCAGAAAGAGACCTCACGAAGATTGCCGAACTGTTGATTTCTCATGGGGCCGATGTGAACGTCCAGAGTGGATACGGCAGGACGCCCTTGGTGTGGTCAGCAATTAACGGCAACAAAACTTTGGCGGAGTTGCTGTTGGCCAACAAGGCGGATGTCAACACCGGTGGTGGCGGCGGAACGCCGCTCCATTTCGCGGCGCGCGCGGGGCACAGGGACCTAATAGAATTATTGGTTGGTTCGAACGCTGATGTCTCCGTCAAAGATATCGACGGTGCGACAGCATTGGACTGCGCGGTCAGGTACGGCTACGAGAATGCTGCGGAATTGCTACGTAAGCTCGGCGCCCGGGAATGAGCGGCGTGCAAGGCGATCACGCGCGTGTCCTGCCCCGGGGGGCTTGAGGGCGAGCGTTTGTGTGTCGCACAATATTTGTTTCGCGACACGACACCGCTTTCACGGCTTCATTGAGCCGGATTCGGCTGACGAATTCTGCTCGTCAGACCTCTTTCCCCATCGCCTGTTCGAGCGCTTCCCTCAGCGCCGACACCGTATCGCCGGTGTTCAAGCGGAATGTCGTCGCCTGAACGATCACCGTCGCTTTGTGCGTCGTGTGATAGACCCGCTTTGGCTTGGGCGCGGTCGAACCGTGGGCCGAGTCTTTGGCCGGTTGGCCCTTGGTCTGCCGAATCTCGTCCCGGATCTGAGCCTGCGTGGCTCCGGAGATGACGGAGTCGATCAGTCTCGCTTGGTCCTCTTCCCCTTTCACCCGGGCGATTTCCGCCACCGAGTCGTACGACACCGAAAGTTGCGTTGACGCAACTTTGGCTTTCAGAGAAACGGGAAGGTCGAGGATACGGAGCATTCGACTGACCCAGGTCTTGTCCTTGCCGATCAAATCTGCCAATTTTTGCTGATTCTCCACTTGGCGATCGTCCAACAGCGATTGCAGCGCCTCGGCCATTTCCACTGGGCCGATGTCCTCGCGCTGAACATTGCTGACGATGGATTTGACGCGACGGCGTGTCTCGTCTTCCTGCTCCCTGATGAGCACTTCAACCTCGGTCAGTCCAGCCGACTTGGCCGCTCGAAAGCGGCGATGGCCAGTGACGATCTGAAACGCACTCTCCCCTTCCCCGTCGATCGGGGTCACGGTGATCGGTTCGACCAGTCCCACCGACTTGATGGAAGCGATCAAACCCTCCATCTCCCGGAACGTCCGCCGTTCGTTTTTGGGGTCTTCACGCAATCGCGC
>Ga0187867_10003476_pt1 | contig 12580 bp, 6 predicted proteins | sample June2016WEW_13_1_FD_132976 | JGI IMG/M metagenome (GOLD analysis project Ga0187867, IMG submission 132976) | Peatland microbial communities from SPRUCE experiment site at the Marcell Experimental Forest, Minnesota, USA - June2016WEW_13_10 | ecosystem: Environmental > Terrestrial > Soil >... | reverse complement strand
GAGAAGACCACGCGGTCGGTGAAGAGCCAGTAAGGCGTCACGTGTGCGATCGCCAGAATGCCGGCGGCCAAGCCGAACGCCCGGCGGCCCGTCAGGCGGCTATAGGTCAGGCCGAGAGCTACCACCAGCAACAAGCTAAACGCCAGCACCGCCGATGCCGGGGCGTCGGTCAGGAACAGGCACTGGGCAATGGTTTCGAACGCATTGGCGTGGATCTCGACGCCCACCATCGGCGTGCGCGTGGAGTAAGGCGTAAAGAGCCAGTCCTTGGCCGCGGTCTGCGAGGTCACACCCGCGAAGACCACTTTGCCTGAGAAATCGGAGGCGCGCCCTGGATCGCTGAGCAGTGCCTGGAGCGACACGCGCGGAATGGGCATGGAAAGCGGCCTGTAACGGATGCGCATGAGGCGGCCGCCCGCGCGGGTGGAGGGAATCAGGCGGCCTCCCACGTCGAGATCGGCGGGCGATTCCACGATCTGAACGCCCGGTCCGCCGCGGCTCAGCCTGTAGGCTTCCAGCGACAACGCCCAGCGGCGATCGCGATTTGCCGCTTTTTCCAGAGGCAAGCTGCGGCCCACCGAATCCAGTTCGTCCGGCTCGGCATGCACGTGCCCGAGCGCGGCCGCCTGCGCGCGAAAGCGTGGCAGCGGATACTCCCACGCGCCGCCATCGGGCAGCAACTGGCACGCCAGGACCAGATTGCGCGTAGCGTGCAGGGCGTCTTCCAGGCGAGCGTCAATGGCGGGATCCGTGTTGTCGGCCAGGATCAAGTCCACCGCGACCGTTTTGGGTGAGGCGGCGGCGATCAGCCGAAGCGCGTCGGCCAGCGGCTTGCGCAAACCGGGCACGCCGCCATACGCATTCAGCGATGGCTCATCGATGGCCAGCAGGATGCTTTGGGTTGCCCAGGTTGGCGGCTGGTATAAGCGGAACATCCAGTCATAGGCGTCGTTGTCGATCTGCGCTCCGAAGCTGGTCCAACTGGCCGTCAGGGCCAGGGCGAAGGAAGCCGCCAGCAGTGCCCAGTAGATCGCGCTTTGGCGGCTAATGTGCATTTTTCACGCGATTGGAGGGCGGGCAATCATGCCCGCAGCCGCCTTTTAGGCGGCCAAGCCGGCTGCGGGCATGATTGCCCGCCCCACAAGAGACCCTGGTCGTTCACTTGCCGAGAGCCTTTTCGATCTCGCCGGGATCGCGCGCGAGCGCGCCGCTCATCAGCTTCGCGCCGTCCTTAGTCACCAGCACCATGTCCTCGATGCGGATGCCGATATTCTCTTCGGGTATATAGATGCCCGGCTCTACCGTGATGACGTTACCTTCGGCGAGCGGCTGGGTGAAATCGGTGGCATCGTGTACGTCCAGCCCGACATGATGGCTAACGCCGTGCGCGAAGTACTTGCCCAACGGCTCGCCGTGCAGGTCTTTGCCGTGAGCGTCGATGTAATCGCGGGCGATCTTGCTTAGGTCGCGCAACGGCAGGCCCGGCTTGATGGCGGCAATCACCGCGTTCTGCGCGCCCAGCACGATCTCGTATATCTCGCGCTGGCGTTTGCTGAACGGCGCGCCCACCGGGATGGTGCGGGTGATATCGGCGGCGTATCCGGCGCACTCCGCACCCACGTCCATCAGCAGCAGCTCGCCGCGATCCATGCGGCGGGAATTGCGGGAATAGTGCAGGACAGTGCTGTTCGGACCGGATCCTACGATGGGCGCATAAGCATGACGCTCGCATCCTTCGCCGAAATAGACCGCCGTCATGGCGGCGGCGACCTGATATTCGTATTCGCCCGGAGCCGCGCGCTTCCACGCGGCGCGATGCGCATCGAGGGTAACGTCGATGGATCGCTGAATGAGTGACAGCTCCTCGGGCGACTTATGCATGCGCAGGCGCGCGATCGTCTGGCGGGCGTCGGAGATATCGCGCAGGGGAGCCAGCGCCTTAAGTTCGGTGGTGCTTTGTTCGCCAACGGTGTAAATAGCGGAATCATGCTCCAGTTGCTTGCGTAACTCGCTCTCGAAGCTTTCCACCGGCAGCACGGTATCGAAGCCGGTAAGTTGGTTGATGTTGGCGTCATCCGGTCCGGCTTTACGGCCCGTCCACTTTTCCTGGTCCGGATGGCGGCGCGGGAGGAACAAGAAATCGTGCGTTTTGCCGTCCTGCGGCGGTGTGACTAACAAGATCGCGCCGGGCTCCTGCCAGCCGGTGAGATAGTAGAAATTGGACTCCTGGAAGAAGCCTGTCCGGATGTCCTCCTCGCCCTTCTCGGTCTGGCCAAACAGCACCAGCACGCCGTCGTGAAGCTTCTGGGATAGCTCGACGCGGCGCGCGCGATATTGGTCCGGGCCGGGCGCAGCGAGGCCGGGCCGGGCAGCCAGCAGGGCGCAGAAGAAGTAGAGGAGGCGCATTCCTATCCAGTATAGCGGGCGCGCTGGAAAAAAGGCTTGCCATTTCGGATTCGGAGGTGATAATCTGGAATTGCCGCGTCCGCGGAGGTCCCATGCAAAACTCTGTTGTAATAGCTCTGTTGGCGTGCGCCGTCTGTGCACGCGCCGCAAGTTACACCACTTACATAGGCGATGCGAACCAATACCAGGTGTCGGCCATCGCCACGGACGCGAACGGAAACACCTATATCACGGGCAGCCGCATCATAGAGCCCAACGCGCCTTCCCCGAACGGCGTGGGCGTGACGGATGTCTTCGTCAGCAAGCTGGACCCCTCTGGGAATCTCACCCTGCTCGGCACCTTCAGCGGCAAGGCGATTGACCAGGCGAATGGGATCGCGGTCGACCCCTCCGGAAACATCTATGTCGTCGGCAGCACGACATCCACGGATTTTCCGCTGCACCATCCGCTGCAGAGCGCCGCGTACACTGCGGGGCAGGGCATCGGTAACGGGACGGGCTTTCTGATGAAGCTCAGCGCGGATGGTTCGGTGCTTTATTCGACTTATCTTGGCGGTACCGCAGGCTATAGCTCGCTCGCCAGCGTGGCCGCCGATGCGAAAGGAAATGCGTACGTTACGGGCACCACGGCAGCTCAGGACTATCCGCACACGCCGGGTATGCCGGCCGACTACGTGTCCAGCGGTGGCATCTACAACTTCTCGGGCGCATTCTTCGCCAAGATCGACCCGGCAGGCAGCCAGATCTTGTATGCCGGGGCGCTCACCGGTCCGGTGCCTGGGTGCCAGACAAACTTAGAAGGCAGTTCCTGCCTCTTGAGTTCGGCGCCCACCTCCGGCTCGGCGATCGCGGCGGACCCGGCGGGTAATGCGTACATCGCGGGGAACGCGGGCATGGCGCTGCCTACCACTCCCGGCGCGCTGCTGACTAAAGGGATTGGCGCTTTCGTCGCCAAAGTGAATTCCGCCGGGACCGGCTTGGTTTATGTGACGTATCTCGGGGCCGGGAGTCTCGATCCTACGGTGGGCACGCTTGCCACCGACTTCGTCTCCGCTATCGCCGCGGACGGAGCCGGAAATGCTTACATCTCCGGCTTCACGGCGGACCTGGCGTTTCCCGCGACTGCGGGCGCGTTTCAGACCGTGCTCGCGGGCCCGGCGACCCCTCCATTCGTAGGCCCCTATGACGCCTTCGTGGCCAAGCTTAATCCCACCGGGAGCGCCATGGTGTGGGCGACTTACCTGGGCGGAACGAACACGGACCAGGCCCAAACCATCACCGTCGATTCCACGGGCAACGTGTGGGTTTCAGGAACCACAAAGTCTGCCGACTTTCCTACCACGGTGTCCGTGGCTCCAGGCGGAAGCGAATTCCTGGCGGAGTTGAATTCCACCGGCTCGGCGCTCTCTTATGCGGCGCTCTTCCCCGGCGATACGGTCGCGACGGCGCTCGCGGTGGACGCCGGCGATACCGTACACGTTGGCGGAGCCACCGGTCTGATCTCGGCCTTCTCGCCCGGCTCCGGGCCCGGCCAGACTTCCACCCCATGGATATTTGGCATCGCCAATGCCGCGGGTGGGGTTGTGTTGGGGCGCCTCGTACCGGGTGAGTTGATCTCCATCTACGGAATGCACCTCGGTCCGGCCGCGCCGGTGTCGGCGACTTTCGATGCCGCCGGTTTCCTGCCCACGACGCTCGGAGGAGTTCAAGTGGCGATCAATGGCACACCAGCGCCATTGCTTTACGTCTCCGCGACGCAGATCAACGCGGTCGCACCACTGGTGCTGACGGCTGGGTCGGCCGCCGAATTGCAGATCGCCCAGAACGGCACGCCTTGGCCGGCCTTCCGGGTGATGGTCGATATCGCGGCGCCGCAGGTGTTTCAGAATTCGAATGGGAGCGCCGTGGCGATTAACCAGAATGGCACGTTGAACTCGAAAACGAATCCGGCGCCGGTTGGTTCCTATGTCGCAGTCTGGGCCACGGGCACTGGCTACTTTCCCGGCAGCGACGGTCAAATGGCAACCGGCGCGAACGAGTTCTGTAGTCTGGGGGGATACTGCAATGTCATTAGTGTGCTCGATGGCACAGCCGTCAACCTATACTACATAGGCGCAGCTCCGGACACGGTGAATGGCGTCGTCCAAATCAATTTCCAGGTCACCGCGAGCCAAAGCTACTATCTCAGTGTGAATGGGTTAAGCAGCGACCCTTTCGGCGTCTACACGACGCCCTAACCGAAGACGGAGAAGCTATGAAGAACTCTGCCGTGATTGCCTTGCTGGCGTGCAACGTTGCTACCCACGCCGCAAGTTATACAACTTACGTAGGCGATGCGAACCAATACCAGGTGTCGGCCATCGCCGCGGACGCGGCCGGAAACACCTACATCACGGGCAGCCGCGTCATTGTGCCCGCCTCGCTTAACCCATACAGCCCCGCGGTGACGGATGTCTTCGTCAGCAAGCTGGACCCATCCGGGAATCTCACCCTGCTGGCCACCTTCAGCGGCAAAGGGACGGAACAGGCGAACGGGATCGCGGTCGACCCCTCGGGGAATATCTACATCGTTGGCGAGACAACGTCGACCGATTTTCCGCTGCACCACCCGCTGCAGAGCGCTCCGTTCCCCGGCGGGTATTTTCCAGGTCCCGGGGGGTTTGTCTTTCTCTCCGGGACGGGCTTTCTGATGAAGCTCAGCGCGGACGGCACGATGCTTTATTCGACTTATCTTGGAGGCACGCTGGGCAATAGCTCACTGAGCGGCGTGGCCGCCGATTCCCATGGAAACGCGTACGTCACGGGAACCACGAAAGCCTCGGACTATCCGCACACGCCGGGCATGCCGGCCGGCGCCGTGTCTGTCGCTGATTATTCCGGCGCTTTCTTCGCCAAAATCGACCCGGCGGGCAGCCGCATTCTGTATGCCGGAACTCTAACGGGTAGTGCGTCCGAGTGCGCCTACGGAGACATTGGTTGCCCATTCTATCCCGCCACTGGCGGGGTAGCGACCGCGGTGGACCCGGCAGGCAATGCGTATATTGTGGGGAGCGCGGGCGGTGGGGATCTGCCCACCACTGCCGGAGCGCTGCTGGCGAATGGGATTGGCGCTTTCGTCGCCAAGGTAAACGCCGGCGGGACCGGCATGGTTTATGTGACGTATCTGGGCCCTGGGTATAGCGGGAATGGCGGCACCTATGCCTCAGACTTCGTTTCCGCGATTGCGGCGGACGGAGCGGGGAATGCTTATATCTCCGGCTGGACGTCGGACCCGGCCTTTCCGGCGACGCCTGGCACGTTTCAACCCACGCTCCTCCCGTTTTCCTCCGAAGCGTTCGTGGCCAAGCTCAATCCAACGGGGAGCGCCATGGTATGGGCCACGTTCCTGGCCGGGCCGGGAGACTATCAATCGGATCAAGCGCAAGCCCTGGCCATCGATCCCGCGGGCAATGCCTGGGTGTCGGGAATCGTGCTATCCAGCGGTTTTCCTACCACGGTGTCCGTGGCTCCGAACGGCGGTGAATTCCTGGCGGAGTTGAACGCCGCCGGCTCGGCACTGGTCTACTCGGCGGTCTTCCCCGGCGGTACGGTGGCGGCGGCGCTCGCGGTGGATTCGAGCGGCGCGGTGCACGCCGGCGGAGCTACCGGGCTGATCTCCGCCTTCCAGGCTGGCTTTGCGCCAGGCCAGACTGCGGCTCCTTGGACATTTGGCGTCGGCAACGCCGCTGGCGGAGTTCTGTCGGGACGGCTCGCGCCGGGTGAGTTGATCTCCATTTACGGATTGCACCTCGGTCCGAAGGTGCCGCTATCGGCGACATTCGATGCCGCCGGTTTCCTGCCGACCACGCTCGGGGGAATTCAAGTGACCATCGATGGCATTCCTGCGCCGTTGCTGTATGTTTCCGACACGCAGATCAACGCGGTCGCGCCAGTGAAGCTGCCCGCCGGATCGTCCGTCGAGCTGCAGTTGGCGCAGAACGGCACGCCTTTGCCGGATTTCCAGGTGATGGTAGATATCGCCGCGCCGGCGGTGTTTCTAAATCCGGATGGCACCGCGGCAGCGCTCAACCAGGATGGCACCGTGAACTCGCCGGCGAATCCGGCGCCGTCTGGGTCGTATGTCTCAATCTGGGCCACCGGCACGGGCTACTTCCCCGGAAGCGACGGGCAACTGGCAACTGGCGCGAACCAGTTCTGTAGTCTGGTCGGCTATTGCGAGATCCTCCAGCAGAACGGCAGCGCGGCCAACGTGTCTTACATCGGCTCAGCGCCCGGCATGGTGAATGGAGTCGTCCAAATCAATTTCCAGGTCGCCTGTGTGGACTGTATTCCGAACGTCCAGCCGCCGGCGCAGGCTTACTCCCTCAGTGTGAATGGGCTCGACAGCGGTGTTTTCAGCATTTACCCGGCGCCTTGAAAACGAAAAAGGACAAACATGCGAACACACAGGTGCACACTCACAGCCGGCGGAACGCTCTTCACGGCGCTCCTCATGTTCACCGGCCATGCAGCGGCTCAGGCGCTGACCACAATTGCAACTTTCGCCAGCGCGCCCAGCGATGGGATCGAACCATCAGGTGTAGTGATCGGCCCGGGCGGGGTACTCTACGGCACCACCCAAACCGGCGGAAGCACGAACAACGGCACAGTGTTCTCGTTAACTCCGCCGACGTCTCCAGGCGGCGCGTGGACCGAAGCAGTGCTCTACGATTTCACCGGCGGCGCTGACGGCTGGTCGCCCGCTGGCGTCGTCGTCGGCAGTGGCGGGGTGCTTTACGGCACCGCCAGCTACGGCGGAACTGTCACTGCTATTTGTGAAGACGGGTGCGGAACGGTGTTCTCACTAACGCCGCCGGCATCTCCCGGCGGCGCCTGGACGGAAAGCGTACTTTACAGTTTCCAGGGTGGGAGTGATGGGAGCGGTCCCAATGCAGGTGTGGCGATCGGCAACGGCGGGGTGCTCTACGGCACGACCTCCACTGGCGGAACCGCGAACGCCGGCACGGTATTTTCCTTGACACCGCCCAAAGGAGTGCCTTCCGGGGCCGGCGGCGCGTGGACCGAAGCAGTGCTCTACAGCTTCACGGGCGGCTTCGACCTACCGCTCGGCGGCGCCGCGGGGGTGGTAATTGGAGCTGGCGGGGTACTGTACGGCGCCGCGCAAACCGGCGGCATCGACACCGGCTCTACTAGCTGCGATCCATCTGGCTGCGCCATGGTATTCTCCTTGACCCCACCCAAAGCCGGGGCCGGCGGCGCTTGGACCCAGGCTGTGCTTTACAGTTTCGCCGGCGGCGTTTCGGGGGTGGCGATCGGCAATGGCGGGGTGCTGTATGGCACGACCGCCGGCACGCTGAGCAACACGGTGTTCTCCTTGACTCCGCCCTACGGGACCGGTAACTGGACGGAGAGCGTGCTCTACAGCAGCTTCATCGATCTGTCCGGTCTCTATTCAGGTGTGGTGGTTGGCAGCGGAGGAGTACTCTACGGTACCGCGACGAGCGGCGGCGCCTCGCAATCGGGCGGGGTATTCTCTTTGACGCCGCCTGCGCGGTTGGGCGGAGCTTGGACGGAGAGCCTGCTATACAGTTTTGCCGGCGGCAACGACGGCTCACAACCCTTCGCCGGAGTGATGATCGGCAACGGAGGGGTGCTCTACGGCGCCACCGCTACTGGCGGTCCCGCTTACGCAGGCACTGTATTCTCCCTCACGCCGCCGCAGTCCGCGAACGGCAACTGGACCGAGAGCGTGCTCTACGCCTTCACTGGCGGGAGCCCGGGGATCGGCGTGCTGTCGGGCGTCGTGGTCGGTAACGGAGGAGTGCTTTATGGCACGACCGAAGGGGGCGGAACGGGGTCCTGCGCAAGAGGCTGCGGGACCGTCTTCTCCCTGACCCCGCCCGCAGCGGGACCCTCTGGGCCGGGGGCATGGACCGCGAATGTGGTGTACCGATTCACTGGCGGGAGCGACGGGGCCTATCCGGTTGCGGGGGTCACGATCGGCAATAACGGCGTGCTCTATGGCACTGCGGAGTACGGCGGGACCGGGTACTGTACGGGGGAAGGGCGCCCTTACGGCTGCGGAGTCGTGTTCTCTCTGACCCCACCCGCTACTCCGGGTGGCGCGTGGATTGAGGCCACTCTCCACAGTTTCACCAACGCTTATTCGCTTTGCACCCCGATGGGCTGCGGCGGCTCCACCGACGGATTCTATCCCACTACGGGACTCGCGATCGGCAGCGGCGGGATGCTTTACGGCACAACCGGAGGCGGCGGAACGATGAACGGCGGCACGCTGTTCTCTCTGGCCCCGCCTGCAGTTGCGTCCGACGGATGGACCGAGTCGGTGCTCTACAATTTCACCGCCTTCAATGCATACTACTTTCCCGCCTCGGCTAGCCCCAGCGGCCTGGTGATCGGCGCCGATGGGACGCTTTATGGCACGACGAAAATAGGCGGGAGTGGTACAGGTGGGCCATACTGCCCGGAAGGTTGCGGCACGGTGTTCTCATTGACTCCGCCGGCAGCGGGGCCGGGCGGCGCATGGACTGAGAGCGCCATCTACGGCTTCATCGCGGGTAACGGTAACCTCCAGAACCCCACAGCAGACGTGGCGATCGGCAACGGTGGAGTGCTGTACGGCACTACTCAAGGGGGAAGTTCATACCAGGGGGCCGTGTTCTCGTTGACCCCGCCTTCCGTGCCTGGCGGCGACTGGACTGAGGCTGTGCTCTACAATTTCACCGGCGGCAACAACTGGGGGTATCCAAGTGGTGTGGTGATCGGTAGCGGGGGGGTGCTCTATGGCACGACCCAGTACGGTGGTTCCGGCCAATGTACGACGGGCGGCTTCACGGGGTGTGGAAGCGTATTTGCGTTGATCCCGCCGCCATCTCCGGACGGCGTGTGGTCGGAGGCCCCACTTTACAACTTCACCGGCGGTAGCGACGGCGCCTTTCCCCGCGCCGGCGTGGTGGTGGGCGGCAGCGGGGTGCTTTACGGCACGACCCAGACAACGAGTACGGGCACAGTGTTCGCATTGACCGTAGGCAACGGCTTGGCGCCGTCGGTCAACCTCGGCGGCGTGGTGAATGCGGCCAGCTATACGGGGCCAGTGGCTCCCGGCAGCATCGCTTCGGTTTTCGGCAGTTTCCTCCTACCGTCGCCGCTCCTTGCCGCCCAATCACCGCTGCCTGACGAAATTTCCGGGCTTTCCTTGCAGTTCGGCGGCGGAATCCAGGCACCTCTGTTCTACGCTTCCAGTACGCAGGTCAATTTTCAGGTGCCATGGGAAGTAGCCAACCCATCGACGCTTGCCGCCACGCTGGATAATGCCGCCAGTGCCGCCCAAACGGTTAATGTCGCGCCCGTCGCGCCCGCAATCTTCACCACCAGCGCCTCAGGCTCGGGCCAGGGGGCGATCCTCGATACATCCTATCGGCTGGTGGATTCCACAAACCCGGTGGCCGCGGGTAGCTACGTGCTGATCTACTGTACGGGCCTCGGGGCGGTCGGCAATCAACCCGCGACCGGCTCACCCGCTCCCAGCGACCCGCTGGCATGGTCGGCCACACCCACGGTGACCATTGGCGGGGCGACGGCTAACGTGCAATTTTCGGGTCTGGCACCCGGCTATGTGGGTCTCTACCAAGTGAACGCGCAGGTACCCGCCGGGTCGGCCACGGGATCTGCCCTCCCGGTTGTAATTTCCATGGGCGGCGTGACATCGAACACGGTGACCATCGCGGTGCAATGAAGTCCGAACATCGCGCTAAGGCGTATAGTTTGACGCGTACTCGGTGTGTACATCGGCGGCGTTGTAGCCGGAGTAAACGACGATCGCGTCTCCCGCGGCATTCACCGCCGCGGCTTCCGGCCCGATTTCGCTGCTCCCCGGAACGGAGACGGTGACCGGATTGCTCCAGATCCCGGCAGCGGCGGCCCTGACGACGGCATGGATCTCCGGAGTCGCGCTGCTCGACAACCAAACGGCCAGCGCCGCGCCACTCGGAGCGAGAACGAAGTATATCTGGCCAACGCTGGTGTCGCTGCCGGACAGAACCATAGGCGGCGACCACGCGTTCCCGCTAATGGAGCCGCCGACCGCAAGCGCCTGCGACGTGGAGAAGCCGATGGACTCGTAGACCATCGTCACGTCCCCGGCATTGTCGCTCGCCAGATCGGAAACAATCGAGATGCTCTGCGGATCCACGACAGTGTTGAACGGGCTCCAGGCGCCACCGGAGCTGCCCTGAGTGGAGGAGGTGTACGCCCCGGAACCACTCAGCGCCACCAGCATCGCCCGCCCGTGGGAATCCAGCGCCACGCGCGCGTCATGCGAATCGTTATCGGGCCCCAACAGCACGCCCGAGCCTGCCCAGGCACTGGTACCCGCATCCTGCCGGGAGGCGAACAGACGAAAGTCGCTCAGCGCGCACCCGTCGACCGTGCACACTGCATGGTAGGATTCCCAGGTCACGATCGCCGCACCGTTTTCGCCGATTCCTGCGTGATCGGCGGTAATATGTACGCCGATGGCGACGGTTTGTTGAGAGCTCCAGGATCCTCCCGCGGGCCGCACCACGGCCATCACCGCGCTGTTGGGATCGGTCGGGCCTCCCACCGTCCAGGCTACCGCGGCATCGGCTCGCGAATTCATTACGAAAATCGGATTTGACACGCCGGGGATCAGAAGCTGCGGCGGATTCCACTTCCCGGTGGACAGGCGATCCGCCGTCCAGACGCCATCGGCATCGGTCCATACCGCTGTAGCGAATCCCCCTGCGCTGATCCGCACGGCCGGAAAAACCAAGGTGGTCTGCAGTCCTAGCGGTCCGGGCGAAACCTGCGCGGCGCGGCCCCAATTGCCGGGGCTTGGTTTCGAGCGTGCCCAGATGTGATCCTCGCTGGTGCGCTCATCCCAGAGAGCCAGCGAGTTGCCATTCTCATCCATGGCGGCGGCTGCTTCCCAGCCCTGACCGCCGGTGCTGAGCGCCACGGGCAGAGTCCAGGCGCCCGTCTGTGCGGCGGCCCGCGCCAGGAACGTAAGTGCAATGTAAAACAGTCTCGCTTTCGTATCGATGTGTGTCATTCTGTGCCCTCCTTAGTTCCTCCCAAATGGTAGGCGAAAAAGCGATGAAATCTGTTCAGGGTGCCATGTTTCTGGCAAACCGCATTGTAGGTTTCCCAAGTAACGGAACACATGTGAACTCTCTGCAAGTAGTGAACTTAAGTACGTGAAGGCGCCTATTTTAGACGACGAGAGTCACCGAAGCCGGCGGTTTTGACCGTGGTCCCATTTAACCAGATACAATTGTTACTTGTGTCATGGAGATGTAAAAGGTTTGTCAATTCATTGCGCGCCGGCAGACCGCCGCCGGGTTAAGGGCTGCGTAGGAAGACAAGCGGCGGCGGCTGCTCGCCGGTCGCGATATCGGGTCAGCCCGCCGTCCCGCCCAGGATCGCTTCCAAGGCGCATCTTTTTGACGCATACTCATTGTGCCCCACGGCGGCGTTGCAGGCTGGAATAAATGACGGGTAAGTGCCAGTTGTTGCCTGTTGACGGTCCTCATGAACCGGGTTGTACGCCGGTTACGTGTATTGAATCACCGCCGGATTCAAGGGTCCCGGTGATCGTCACTTTCTGGCCGGCATAATCCCGCGCCTTCTTCTGATTATCCAGTTGATAGGCGCGCTTGCCCGCTGGGTCGTAAAGCGCATACTTGCCGCCGCTCTTTACGCGCACGCGATGGCGCACTCCTTGGCGTTTTTGGCGCCTTCCGACTTCATCATGTTGTCATGGGAGCCCATCTGAGCACACTGGCTGTCCATGATCTCGCCCGTAAAGGTATGGTCTGCGGATCGAGCAACGCCGAGTCCGGGCGCAGCACAAAGTACAGCGATAAATAACGATTGTCTCATGTCTATTCCTAAGCTATCTTTCCGGGACGGGTATTCGTGAGATTCCCGTCCCTAATATATACCGCCGGCAACCGCCGGCCAAGGCGATCTAAATTCTATCATCCATCGGTAGCGCGAAAGCTTCTAGCGGCAATACTGTTCACTTTGGTGGGGCAGACCATCGCACTTCGTGGTCTGCCGCCTTCGGGGAGCGCTGGCAGACGACATAAAACGATCGTCTGCCCCACCGAAACATCTTTAAGTGAACAGCATT